>Ga0247780_1000166_pt1 | contig 65500 bp, 71 predicted proteins | sample UWRJL079202R5_FD_179927 | JGI IMG/M metagenome (GOLD analysis project Ga0247780, IMG submission 179927) | Plant litter microbial communities from Arlington Agricultural Research Station in Wisconsin, United States - UWRJ-L079-202R-5 | ecosystem: Environmental > Terrestrial > Plant litter >...
GTGCTGCCGAGGGATAGGACGGGGAGGGAGGGGAAGGGGGAGGGGATTGAGGTTGTAGTTGTGCTATGTGCGGATGATGTAAGGTTCTTGGAGGGGGACGAAGTTTGGGGGAGCTGGCTGGTTTGAGTAACTGGCTATGGTTCGAACTTCAATGTATGGGGCGCTTTTTTTTTGGAGTCTCTCATGGTACTGTGAATATTCCAGTCCCGAAAGGTAGGGGGTTGATAGGTATTCAGGGGTAAAGTGAATAGGGGATCGGAATGGGCTGCTCCGATCGCAAACTGGCGACGATAAAGTCAACAAAATTACAGCTCACCGGTGATGTTGCTTTTGGTGCAACAAGGTGTTAGCAATGGTCAGAGATGACATCAGGAAAGCTTTGAGTCAGCGGGAAGCCCAAGTGGACCTCTGTACTCACCAGCAAAATGAAGCAAAAAGAGTCGATCGGGATGGGACTCGAACCCACAACCTCAGTCTGGATCCTTCTTGATAGGAGGACCACACGATACCATTTCGCCACCCGACCGATTTGATTGAACATTTTCTGAGGAATCTCACTCTGAGTATCGCCAGACCTTGACGCGCCCCACTTTTACCACAATTGGTCGCGGCTGGGAAGCTCGCCAAAAACACGAGTTTGGACCGAGGCGATAGAAACAGGTATCAAAACATTGGGGGTGAACACTAGGAAAGGGACATAGCGGAGTTGCAAGGCGAATCAACATTGTTTGCTGCGCCGAGACAGTCGATTGCCGTGTAGCGCCGGGTTGTCGTCCCCGTTTCCCGAGCATGACATCGGAATCGGCCCCTCAGATTGTTGCGCGTGCACTAGGCGGCCCATCTTCCGCGGTATGGAAATCGGGCCTAGGTAGTAGGCAGTTTGCGATCGGCGTGTAGACTTAGACGTGTGACGTAAAGCTATTGGCTGTGATATTGGTTGTTGAGTGGCAGAGTGGGCAGGGAGCCACTGGGCGTGTACGAACTACTTCGTAGCTGCCCCTTTTCGGCTTTTGCAGCATGATCCTTGGCGGTTTCCAACTGTTGTCCCTTCATCAACCAGACATCCAATGGCACTTCGCAGCTGTCAACCACGCGTTATCAGCACTCCGCTGATAGAACGTACTACCGTACCGTCCCGCACTCGTCTACACTCCCGGTCGGCATTGACACCAGCTAACGGGCGTCGATATTGCAGGAACCTTGGACTTGGGACGCGAGTAAATGAAAGGCCTTCGGGTTTGGCATGTTCGCTAACGACAATGACAATGACTTCGTCGGCGTCGCTTGGTCGCGCACATGGTTAGCGATATTTGCTGAGATGGAGTCGGTGGGTTGTCTGTCTGTCGCGGCGCCGTTACATTCCCCCATAAAAACGTTCGCGGGGGACCCCGGGGATTCTGGACAGCGGTGCGACCCTGGCGGCCGCCTTTCCCAACGCGGCCCGGAAGAGCCTCCGCATCGCCCGAATTCAGGACGACGATAGACCTTGAAGACGGTTCCTGAATGCGATCCCGGAAACCGCCATTGCGCGCGTCGCCGCCGTTGGCTGCTCCCACCAATGGAGCTCCTCCTCGCACCCTCCAAGGTGCTGGGCTTGCGGCTCTCCAAGATTACCTCACGGACAGCACCGACGTATCAAGGCGGAAACTCTCCCGATATCCCTTCTGTTCCACTGCGCGCCCATCACAGTACGGGGCAGATGCTACCGTCGCCCCCTTGGTCCTCGCGTCGTGCCTCTATCACGGCTCCCCGGCAACGGGTTCTACTGCAACACGCGTCTCCACGGCTGTCCATGATGTTCTGGCGCAGTCAACCAGCACGCCACAAGGTTCCATTCAGACTTGCACGGGGCCCACTTCTCCGCCCTCTGTTGCATCGACGCTGGCGTGCCATCGTCGGTAGCCTCGGCCGAGCTATGGCGATCAGGTCTTGATGAGAGTACCGTCTTTCGTGATGTGTGGTCCTGTCTTGTATAAAGGCCTTCCTCGCTGCCGGGAGTTATGGCCATGTTCCTCTCCAGCAGCAGCCTTCACTCCTCACAACAACCGTCTACTCTTCAGTTATTGTACCAGCCGCCAACATGTCTCTCAAAACCAACTCCCTCCTTGCCTCGCTCGCCGGCGCTGCTCTTGTTGCAGCCCACGGTCATGTCAGCCACATCATCGTGAATGGCGTGCAATACCGCAACTACGATCCTACTTCGGACTTCTACAACCCTAGCGCGGCGCCCAAGGTCCTCGGCTGGGCTGCCCTGAACCAGGACAACGGTTTCATTGAGCCCAACAACTTCGGCAAGGCTGACGCCATCTGCCACGTTGGCGGTACTCCCGGCGCTGGCCATGCCACCGTCGCAGCGGGAGACAAGATTTCCATCTCTTGGACACCGGAGTGGCCTTCCAGCCATGTCGGCCCTGTCATCGACTACCTTGCCAACTGCAATGGCAACTGCGAGACTGTCGACAAGACGGCCCTGCGTTTTTTCAAGATCGGCGGTGCTGGCTACGAGAACGGAGAATGGGCAAGTGACGTCCTTACCAAGAACGGCAACTCCTGGCTCGTCCAGATCCCCGCCTCCCTCAAGGCGGGCAACTACGTGCTCCGTCACGAGATCATCGCCCTGCACGGCGGCCCCAACCCCAACGGCGCTCAGTCATACCCGCAGTGCTTCAACCTGCGCGTGACGGGATCGGGAACTCTCTCCCCCGCCGGTGTTGCCGGCACCTCGCTCTACACGGCCACCGACGCCGGTATCCTTTTCAACACCTACATGAGCCCCGTCGTCTACCCCGTCCCCGGCCCCGCCCTCATAGCCGGCATCCCCAGCAAGATTGCCCAGAGCAAGTCAGTTGCCACCTCCACCGCCTCTGCCACCCTTCCCGGCGGTGATTCGGGTCCTACCGCTGCCCCGACCACCACCCCCGCCGGCACGACCGTCAAGCCAGGCACTACCCTCGTCACCAGCGCCACCACCAAACCCACTACTCCGGTAACCCCTACCACTTCGGCCCCCGGCGCCGCCCAGACCAAGTACGGACAGTGCGGTGGTAACGGGTGGACCGGCCCGACCGCCTGCGCATCCGGCTCGACCTGCTCCGTGCTCAACGACTGGTACTCCCAGTGTGTCTAAATGGAATGGCGCGAATGGGGAGGGATGTTGTACCCGGATCAACCAAAAATGTCGACTACGGATCACCCGTGGAACTTGCTTCCAAGGTCTTGATCACAAAACGAGACGCCGGGAAAGGAAAGGGGCAATGGACGCCCATGGAAAAAAAGCCCTACTTCAACTGTATATATTCTTTTGATTTCAGGAATGAAACGTATATGATGACCTCACACACTTTGCGACCTGGGCAGTGACTGCTTGCTTGAGTGGGGAGTTTTACTCTAGGCCTTATTACATCGGAAGGGAATCTTATTACATTTGAGAAAGTTCTTCCTGTATTTGAAACAGGCTGTCTTGCACCTGAAAGAGGCCTTCCTGCATCTTGTAGCGGCCTCATATGATGTAATCAAGGCCTTTCATACTGCACATCATGCTTCTCGCAATACGAATGAGGCTTCTAATTATACGAATGAGGCCTCTCAAGTATTAGCTCAGGCCTTCATGTTTTTGTCCGAGGTGTGTATGTCCAAGGGTTTCTCCAATGTCCCATTTTAACTGCAGTAACCTAACTAACCACTGTACGGGTAGCCGACAGCTACACTGCAAATAGACATTCTCTTAAGACGGTAGCGTCGCGAACGGACATGATAATCAGCCTCTCAGACACACGCATTTTGCATTTCTATATCATCTATCAGCAGCTCTGGGTACATTAACCCCTTTCGATACAAATCACCATACCTGATACCTAGCCAGAGGGGTTGGATGTAGACCACAGAGCTAGGGGATATCATACCAGTTCATGAGCGGGGAATCACTTGTCCAGTCAACACTTGCCGCCCCCGTCCCACCCTACCGAAAACGCCAGAGAAACATAAACAGGAAAGACAAAACGCTGGTTCGAGGAGTCACCAGAGAAAATTATACAAACACGCCAAGGACTACCTCTAAAACTCTCCATCACCGCCACCGCCGAGGACTCCGGCCGACCAGAGCCCGACTAATCCCCACCAGCTCACCTTCCATCCGCGCCAAAGGCCGTCCAGTCCCTGGCCACGCCTGTAGACTATTTCGGAGACGGTAGCTTTCCCCTTCTTCCCTGCCACGGTCCTACTGTTCCTCGACGCGCCCGCCGCCGAGATGAGATGTGACCCCTCCTCGTTGACAATGCTGTACATGGTACCAAGCACGCCATTGTATGGCCCGACGGGGACGACCGTCTCGAGCTGGTCACCTCCAACTCTCCTCCCTGCATTCTTGCCAGTCTGTTGTGATTCAAGCGCGTGTAGATATTGTGGCGAACTGAGGACGGCGACCTGGCCGCGCCGAAGGACCGTCTCAAGGGGTAGTTTGATGAAAAGAGCGACGGTGGAGGAGCAAAACCTGGCGAGCGAAAATGTCACCGGCGCGGCCTCGCGGTCAATCATAAACTGACTGCGGAGGACGAGAGGGGTGGAGAGAGTAAGGAGTGGGTGAATTAAAGAGTGGAGAATGGTAGGGACGAAGAGGCCCGAGGGGCAGAGATACGACGGAAGGTTGCGAAGCAATGAGAGCGTCCGTCTTGTGCCGTGGGCGGTTGAGGTGACGATCATTCTGGAATAATGATTAGATGTAGGAAGCATGAAGCCTATCAATAAAGGACACTTACCGTGTGCGGACGAGGTCCAAGGGGGCAAGAATCAGCCCGGTTGTGACGGCCGCAGCCGCGGCGACGAACAACGACGCCCAGGGGTACGGCGACGCGATGTCGATCAACCGATCCATGTCGTTCTTTACACCGAGGTCGGGCACATTGAAGAGCGCACTAAGCAGACTTCGTGACCAGTTCTCCAGCAGCGACTGCAGAACAGAGTAGATGAAGGTCGCATTTGCGCCCTTCCATACGCCCCAGGCGCCTTCTATTTGCCATAGCTGACCGATGACGTCGAATATCGAGTCTGGCCGTTTGAGACCAAGCTGATGAGCCGGAGCCGGGACCGGCTTTGTGGGGATCCGCGGCGACTGAGGAGAACTGGGGCGCCGTGGCTTCTGCGATCGTGAATATGAAGGTGTGGGTGTGCTGGAGTGGTTCGAGGTAAAGTATGACACCTCGTCCGGATCCGAGTCTGAATCGAAGTCCTGGGAGGAGGTTAGGTTAGGATATCCCGGACAAGGGGGATTCTCAAGCAGCTATTGCGCATACCTCGTTATAAGTGGGCGTCCTCTGGCTTGATTGTTTTTGCTTTGCGTCTTCGACTGCCGCTGCCGCTTCCGCTGCCAGACCCCCCAAGTCATCCTGGGCCCTCACTTGCATGAGGGTCTTGGCAACCTCGAATGGCTGCGCCATCAGCGCCGATGTGTACTTCCATAGCAGCTCGTCCACCAATTCCTTGACCGTCTGCACAACGGAGGGCGATGGGTCCGCAATGTAGTTCTTGTAGTCGATGTCGGAGAAGATATCGCGCGCCTTGGACGCGTAGTTGCCGGTGGCATTGTGGTTGGAAAAAGCACGTGGGCCGGGTGTTGGGAGTGCCTCTGGCGGCTCCCCAATCGACGGCGGGATGTAGTACGGTCGGAGGGGATTTACCCCTTCATTGTGGTTTGCCATGGTTTCTGACGCGTGTGCAAGACCATGGTACCCGGAATGGGCTGTGTTGTGGTGGTCCCACGCGGATGGAAAGTCGATGCAGCGATCGCGGTTGATTGCTTTTCAAGCTTGCCTCTTCATGACGAGCGTTGACATGAGGCGAAATCAGTTTGATTAAGCGATAAGATCCGATTGAGGGGCGTGGCTGGCAATTGCATAATCGGGGCGCGATAAGCGGCTCATGGCACGATCTTTTCTGTTATCAGCACATCGGAAATCGAGCTCATCCGAGCTTTCCAATTGGCACCTTGGTGATAGCTGCATGTTTGCTCGGCAGAGTCACCACGAAGCAAACCAACATGTATTAAACCCGTGGGGTCTGTTGGTGACTGTGGTATTACAGTACATTTCTCTTTATATCCTTCCCTCGGTGTAGCCCGCCCTCCGCGGTCTCCGAACTGGATCCACCTCGAATCCCCGTTGCTTCTGGCGCACAGCCGCTCGCTTCTTCTTCGAGTCTGCAAACCATACAATATGTCGGCCTTCAGATTGTTCGCTCAGCGCCTGCCGGGGCTGAAGACTCTCCCTAGGCAGTTATCTAGCGCTATTGTACAAAGACTGGGCGTTGCCCCTAGCCTGTCAAGTCGAGTGCCATTGTTCAACGCCGCCACACAGGCGCCCTCGCCGCGGTCGCAGTCTCGCGCGTTTTCCACTTCTCCCCCCGCCTACCATGGCCATGTCGATCCTCCCAAACCGGGCGAAGAGTGAGTGATTGCGCTGTCGCTGCCAAGTACCATCGTTTTCTTACACAGCGTCTAGGCTTTACATAACTTTCATCGATAAGGAGGGCATCGAGACGAAAGTCGCGGTCAACAAAGGGGAGAACCTCCTCGACATCGCTCAAGCCCATGACTTAGAGATGGAGGGCGCCTGTGGCGGCTCATGCGCATGCTCGACATGCCACGTTATTGTCACAGACCAGGATTTCTACGATCGAATCCCCGAGCCCGATGATGACGAGAACGACATGTTGGATCTGGCCTTTGGACTGACCGAGACAAGCCGTTTGGGTTGCCAGGTCAAGATGAAGAAGGAGCTTGACGGGATCAAGGTCAAACTTCCGACCATGACAAGAAATCTACAGGCGAGCGATTTCAAGTGAGAATTTGGGGCACACGTCATTTAATATACGGCCGGCGTTACGCACATAATACAGGACGGGGAAGTATGCATAGATACCAAAAAGCATCAGGCAAGCTATTTGCTTTCACCCAGCGTCTGCGCTCACTCGAAGCGGCGCGGTACTGATAGGCATATTACTGCCGGTTCTTTTGCTGGGCGACACTGTAAGATATGATCATAAGGCACCACCGGATTGGGTGCGGTGGAATGGCCAAGGCTCTTCTCTGATGGCGACAATGACAAGTTGAACAAGTATCAAGCTACCTAGCAGTGACACTTTTGCAACTCATGGATTCAAGACGTTTGGTAGTGCGCTGAGACAGGACTTTACGCCTCTTCAAGTCCTCCCTTCTTCAGCCCCCCTCCACCACTCGCAATTAGATCCAGGAACCCCTTCTTGCTCATCTCAGTAACCTTTTCCTCTTTCCTCTTCACACCAACAACACCCTCCTTCTTAACAACCCGTTCCGCCTCAACCGCCTTGACCTGCGCTGCGCGCACGGCGTTGAAGAGCTTGACCACACCTCGCTGCGCTACTTTGCGCAGGCGCTTTTCCGTCGCCAGAATCTGTCCCGTCGTTTCAGCGTCCGCGTCGACCTTCTCCTCAACCTCGCCCGTGGCAATATTGAGCGTCCGCGTTGTGCTCGCCACCAGCACGTCCCGCACTCGGCCCTTCTCCTTGGCAAGTCGTTTCTGCTCGCGCAGCCTCTTGCGCACCTTGGTCTCTAGCGCCGCGTCGATCACCTGCCGCGATGCCTTGGCCGCATCGATGCTGCGCGCAACAATAGGATCCGCCCGCCGTGATGCCGGTGTTTTGCTTGCAAGAATCTTCAACATCGCTGTCTGCATGGCCTCGGGGTCGTTGCGCTTCGACCTTGTGTCGCGCGCGCCAGGGCGGCCATCATCGCTGCCGCTGCCGAGAGCGTCGGAGAAGGAGTCCCGCTCGTCACCGGAGAGGTCGTCTTCGGAGGAGTCGGGCGCATCCTTGGCGACGAATTCTTTTTGCTGCTTTTTGGGTTTGGTGCTTGCTTTTACTGGTGGTTGGGGCTCCGCGTCTGAGCCGGAGTCGGAGTCTAGGTTGGAGTCTGTGGAGGCGCCATCGTCTACCTCGACGTTGTCGAGATCCTCTTCGTCGTCCGAGTCGAGAAGGTTGGGGGGGAGCGGTGCATCGTCGTCGTCGTCCGAGTCGTCTCCTTCAGATGAACTGCTGTGGTAGGCTGCGATCTGTCTTTGCTTCTGCTTCTTGGACGGTCCTGGTAGTTTCCCCTTGGGCCCGTCGGAGAACGGCCGTTTCTTCAGTGTTGTGCCTGCCATTGTGTCGTTTTGCAGTTCAATTGCTGAGTGATGGTGTCAATGGTGAGCAACGCGGCGCTCCAAAAGCAGTATCCAGAAATTTTTGGCGGTGAGGTGCGGCATGGAAATGCCCCGCCTGAAGTTCAATGCACTGTGGGGCCGTGCTTCGCGGATGTAGCGGGGCGAACTTCCGGGGCGTCGAGTAACCACATCCTGGGCAGCCTCCAAGCAACAACCAGTAGGGTTTTTACTTCCTCCTGGTCAACCGCTTTTCGAACGGGCAAACAGCAAACTTTTAAATTGTTACTCCATGGATGAACGACATCTGATTCCAAAGTAATAGCATCTCGCATCTCGTTTTTCTTCTACCCGAAATATCCACGGCCAGACTCGTGACGAGAGGACGAGAGGACAGGCGGGTAAACACTAAGCAACAGAATCGTTGCGTTTTCCCGCCAGGCTCCTTGAAGAATTGCTATAATCTCCAGAACTGTGGCCTTGGAGGCGGCGGTATGTCCATGCCGCACTGTCACGGTCACGGTGAGAGCATACGTTATCTCAAGGTACAGTTTGCAATTTTGCGACTAACATGACATCACTAAATAGGGTGTTTCCTCCCGAATCTCCCTTCAGCGTATTTCGAACAGTCTTTCCGGTATTCCCTGCATTATGCGTTCTCTAATCGCCTCGCCGTCCATCATTCCGTGGATATAAGCTTCGCCATGGAGCTTATACCAAAGCTTCTGGTCCTCCTTTTCAGCATTCCTCTGGTCCTTCTCAGTCTCCTTTTGGTCCTTTTCAGCGCCATTTTGGCCACTATCCGCGCCGTTCTGGATATGTTCGGCCTTCCTGTGGCCCTTCCCCGTCCCTTTTTGAGCTCTATCCGCCGGCTTATTCTTGTGAGGTGACTCGCCGTTCCCATTGAAACTGGCCATGTCTGACCTGTGCACTAGGTTCGTCTGGCGTTTCCTGAGCGCCAAATTTCTCTCTCTGAGTCGATTCTCGGCCTCTTCTTTGCGTTTCTGCTTAGCCTCGTCCTCCTCCTTTTTCCTTTTGGCCGCCTCTTTGTCTTCATTCTTCCAGCTTGTAATTTGGTCATTGATGGCCTTTTGCTCCTCTTTGATCTCCTTCTCGTACAGTTCCCGGTCCTCCTGTTCAAGACTGGCTTTGATTCGTTCGTACCGAAGTCGTTGAAAGCATTTGTGCTCGAGACGAGACATGCATAGCCTCATCGCTTCGATCCGATCAACAAACGCCTCCTCATCAATCTCCTCGTCGGTCTTCATCTTGCCCCGGCGGAGGATAACGGGAACGGTGCAACCAAAGACAATGCAAACCAAATCACCAGGTTTGACATCCTCGCTGGCCAAGCCAAGCCTGTTTCCTTTTGTTTTTATCAAGCGGCGATTCCAGATGACTGCTTGCACGCGACGACAGAACTCGGCGATGATGGAGTTCCGCTCGCTGCTGATGAGAGCCCCTGTGTCGACTGATCCGCTGGTGAGGCCCCCTTTCTTCACCGACTCCTTGCAGGCCGTGGCATAATAGTACGGCGGATTGCGATTATCTTTCCCTCGGTCGGCCACGAGCGTTCGCCAGAACTCGGCAGGGGGGTCCGACTCGCCGTCGACCGCGTCTTCCCAGCCAGCCAACTTTGGCCAGGTTTTCGGGATAGCTCCTAGTCGAGCCGGCTCTGCGACCTCCTCTATCTCGTCCAAAATGAAGCCCGACACATACAGACTGTGATGCTCCAGAATCTGGCGTTTGCGAAACTTCAGCTTCTTGTGGTCGACCTTTGTGTTTTGTGCAGCCGAGTAGTTTCGGTGCCCATCTACCGGGTTTGGTTCGCCGCCGCCTTCCCCCCCCGCGGCACCCTTTCCGGATTCCGGATGATGAATCTGCCTTAGCTCGGGTTTCTCTGTGTAATGAGAATTGAAAACCGGCAACTAGCAGCATATGGGCAGCATGTGATTGTGGTGCTCACCCTCTCGTTCTGGGGAGGTCGGGTGCGGCACTTGAGCGTGCCTGCGTGGCCAAGATAGGAAGGGAGCTAAAAAGTGGTAAGGAGTAGACATGCCAAGCTGCCTCGAGGCCCTGGTACCCGTTTGTTGGGGGAAAAGTACCTCGTATGACAGATTAGGTAAGTCCTTATTGTGCTGAGTGGTTGGTTTCCCCTTAATTTGTAGCAATAACTGTAAGATGAGCTGATAACCACACGTTGCTTTTTTGAAAGCTATTGCCAGAACCATTGTAACACTCCCATCGGACTTCATTGCGGCCGACGGCGCAGACAGTAAACTCTAGTTCGATGGAGCACTTTCCTTGTGTTCCGATACGTTATTAGCCGATCAGTGTTGGGCGGCTAGCTACTGTGAGGCAACCAGATTCACCTGAATGTGTCAGGCGACAGCGGGGATGTGGCAACCCGCCTAACGAATGCAGTGTCGGAAATGGAGAATGGGCAAGCGTGTGGGTGTAGAGAGGGTGATGAATCAGCAATAGGATTTAGAATCAGCCGCATCGGTCACGGCAGTTTAGATGTCCGGGAGCCTTCTAGTTGGGAGCCTTGTGTCCCAAATGGACATTTGGTCGTAATTTGGACGGGGCACCCCCGCTACTTCGTTCAGCAACCGTTTTCCTGGATTTGTGCCCGGGGTAACTTAAGCCCTGCGGTACACTGAGATGGACTCCGGATTGGTACTATGGTATTATGTCGATCCTTGAGGATCAGGTGGCCGTCTGAGCGGCTGGATAGGTGTTGAAGGACACAAGGCGTTCTTGGCGTTGCCTAAGGTAGGTAATATTTCCCAGCTAGTCCTAAGTTTCAGCTGCATCACGTACCTACTTGCGTGATTCTGAATACTGTTGGCATATACCCTTGCGTTGTGCTCTAATAGCATGAAAGCTTCGGGGGAACAGCGTAAGGAAATTAGAATCAGAAAGCAGTTCATAATTATAGATCTATCCAAAAGTGGCAATTAAGAATGAGGGTATCGAACGTAGCATCTTGCAGCCCATCTTGTATCATAGCATATTATGACATCAGTCCTTTTTGAGCATAGTCTCTGGCTCGTGAGATCGAAAGCTCTGCAAACCTTATTGGTTGCCCACAACATAGCGTGCGGTTGCAATCCTCATTCTCTTACCGGCCCAGATGAGAGGGACGATCAACAATGAGAACACTCCCATGATCACCGTGAAGCTACCAAATGGAATCAAGAAGCCGTCTTTCTCGATCCACTGGCTCACGAAGAAGGTCCACGCAAAGGGTATGATGCCTCGTAGGATGCACACCATGACGAAGCAGTCGCTGGCCAGCTGGGAGTAGGAATCAATGAGCTGCAGCCACAGTCAGTCACGTACTCGTCAAAACACCATGTGTTCAGGTGCGGACTCACATAACTAAACCAAATGGATGGCACCTGCGTCAGAGCAAAGGCCACCATTCCGTACGCAAACTCCAAGCCTACCCACTGGTACCGCCCAGGGTATTGTGCGCAGAACCCAAAGACCAGCAGTCCAGCCGTTGCGATGGCGAGCGACGGCAACATTATGGGCACCCTGTACTCAGGCTCACCGAATCCATGGTCCTGGTTCTTCGCGAGCTCCTTGAGTCGATAATCCGCGAGGAGACTGGTATAGATACCTCCGCATACGATGCCGACGAGCGTACCAATGAAAAGGAGCCCGGAGTTCTGCCCCCACTGGTACGGCGGTAAACTGAGAATCTCAGGCCCAACAGACGAAATGACAGCGGCACTACCCACCAGCCCGCCATACTGAAGCATGACGATCCAGGTAGCCGGCAGACGGAGTGTTATCCAGGGCTTGGCGAACTGGTACATCACGTTGCCCCGGTACATACCAAAGGTCAATGATCTCAGGTACGTGAACTTCCGATACCGTAGACCAGTGAGAACCGTTGCGCGCGATGACCTTGCATGCTTGGACTGTCGAGCAGGTGTTCGGGCGGGTGTCCGAGCAGGGGTTGGTGCAACCGAGGATGGAACCGAAGAAGGCATTGAGTTAGGGAATGTAGAAGGGGCCGAGGATGACAGTTCGCTGGATGATGAAGTTTGATACCAGGTTAAGGTCGGCCCCATCGGGTCCATCGTGACGGATCCAAGGAACCGAGACGGCAGGGTCATCCGCATTGTCGACGGAAGAGAAGCGAGGCTGAGATACGGAGCTGGTGTTCTTGGGAAGTAACGGGATGCTCGGGGGAGATTTCGTTGCATCGGAAGACACGGGGAATCCCGCTCGTAGATCGTCTCAGGTACGAGGAAGATTGAACTCAGGAACACCACCCCTGATAGTGCTGCGTTGACTTTGAAGATGGCGAACCATCCGAGCCGCGCGGCGATATATCCGCCGCATATCCCGCCAACGACAGAACCACTCGCCAAAGAAGCCGTGAAGAATGCCTAAGGACATGTATACGTCAGTCAGATTGCCAATAATCTTTTAGCTTTTTACGCACCATCTTCGTGCCTCGCTCGTGGACGAAGAACATATCCCCAACGGTAGCGACCGCAACTGTTTCCGAGACCGAGCTACCAAGACCCTGTAGGACACGTATCGCCAACACCTGATTGAAATCCGAGATGAATGTTCCACAGGCCGTGGCGACGAAGAGAATCAAAGCTGATATGACCAGAGCGGGTCTTCTGCCGAAGACATTCGCTAGAGGTACCCAAAAGATGTTGCCCAACCCGAGCAGGAGGACATTGAGCTGGCATGCGAGTGAGCTATGGGCAAATCAATCAACAGAATGGGTTGGTCTTACCGCAACGAACCGGATCAGGTCGTCAAATGGCCTCGGGTCATGAGGGAAGGACAAGTTCCAAATCGGAAGAGCGGGTGCTATCGACGCCGAGATGAAGTTGCATACGAAGGCATACAAAGATACGATGGCGAGACAGAACATCTTCCTCCATGGTGCCCAGTTCAAGGGATCAGCGGGGTCGGCTGTCGGTAAGGGATACTTGGCGACACGGTCGATGTAGACGCCATTTTCTTGGGTGGTGGCATGCTCTGAGGGCCGGGAGGAGACGTGAGATAGAGCTCCGGATTATTCAGCGGGGGCGTTCTTACCTATCAGTCGTACTGTTCCTGGCGGAGTGGCGGCCTTGACGGCATCGCGTGAAAGAGAAAAGGCATACTTCCAACCAGGCATCGCGGGGTCTGAGTCTCAAGAGTCCCAGCCGACCAGAAATCCAAAATTCACAGAGAGGGAAGAGGACCTCGGAATGGTTATCTAGGCGCTGAGCCAGCACTCCAGGCTCGGATATCTCCGTAACAGCGCGTACGTCTGCTCCAGGAAAGTTTCGGCGCCGCGGGGGACGCTTGCGCGACACTCGGATGGTGCTCAACTCTGCTGAAGAGCATCGCGATCAACATGATGGAATAAGCAACGCAATTGAGTGGCAGATCGAAGCTTGTGGCACTTTGCCAGAACTTCTAGATGAATCGAGCTGGAATAGGAGAGAAAGCCATGGTTTCTTGCATCAGCTCAACCGAGAAAGCACGAGTGTAGTTTACCTGCTTACCCTCTTTCACCACCTGCACATGGCCCATACACAGGTCTCCCGCAAGTGGAACCGGGCACCCATGGTGCCAGAATAAATTAGGGCAAGCTCAATCGAATCGAATCCCCCTCTCCCGTTTTGACAGAGGACGCGTATTTCACCTCTCGTCGACGAGGATTCCCACGCAACACACGGCCTCGACCAGTTCTGGGTTGCCTCCCTCATTTTAGCGCGAGACAAAGTTCAAACGGCGCGCCTCCTTCGGCCCCTCGCATTCATAAAGGGATCCTTCTCGGACACCCAATGCCTCCAGCCCGGAGACTCGCGGATTTATGTCAAGGTCATTGTCGCTGGCTGCATGGCAAATCCGCGATAGGCCTGAGCCTGAGAATCCAGGCAGTCTTCACGTGCATTCTGTATCTTTTCAGACGAGAAATTGTCGATCCTATCAGTCTGCATCGCATGCAGAGCAAACGAGCTGCGGTGCGTGCCCAAGGTAGCCCGATTAGCTTGCACGTGCAACTTTAACTCGTTAGGCATGAGGTGTTCTTTAATAGCAGTGGGCAAAAAGTTGGGCGTGTCATCGTCAACAACCAATTCGGTAGATACCGGAGCAATTTCGACCGACATTAGTAAGCTGAACAAAGGCGGCGGCGTAATGAGCACCCTTCCTCCGCCGCTTCGGCGGAAGGATCGTCGTCCAAGGGAGTGATGGTCCCCCAAAACCACATCAAGCCCGTGGCCCGCTCCGCCGAGTCGGCTTCCGTTGTCATTGCTCTGTTCTGGACCATTTTGCTCCGTCTGGCGTGCCCAAACTGTACCGCCCCGGAGCAGCGCTACAGCACTGTACTTCATACCCGCATACCTCCACTGTCTCAAGGCGCTAGGGAAAGCGGACTTGTCGCCGAGAGCGCTAGAACCGCGTCTCTAATAACGGCCCAGGCCTTATTCGCCGCCGCTATGGACAGCTTTCCGGAGCCCTCTGATTCGCCCAAACATCCGTCGCCGACAACCACGCGGGCGCGCGACCCAGCGCTCTCTGAGCCAGGAGCCAAGCGCCGCAAGGTGCGCAAGGGCACCCGAAGCTGCTGGGAGTGCAAGCGTCGCAAGGTTCGATGCAACTTTGTCTCGGAGCACGATGCCGTGTGCATCGGCTGCCGACAGCGTGGGACCAAATGTGTGAGCCAAGAATTCCCCGAGGAGGCTTCGGCGCCGGCCGATCGGAGCCGCCAGATGGGAGACAGAATCGTCCGTGTCGAGGCCTTGGTGGAACAGCTGGTAAAGTCCGTTGCCTCGGGATCCAACAAGCCAGCCACTCCGGACGCCGGTATCCCGACGCCCTCATCGTCGACCTCGGAGCTGCCGCAGATTTTATCCCTGTGTGATGAATCATCGCCGGTATGGTCTTCTTGTCTTCTAGCACTCCCTCCCACCGGAATCATTCTAACGATAGCCAGGAGGAAACACCCCAGGACGCAGACAGTGATATTACTACTTCCCCCGCCCCTAACCTAGGCCCAACAGACTCCTCCGGCCCTCCTCGGATTCCTGCAGCCATATCAGCAAAATATCAAGACATATCAGATGCTTTATGTGCGGCATTTCCTTCCTCCAAAGACCTCGAGATCCTCCGTGGGGATGGAGCTACTGCCGTCATGTCATTCAATCAAATGGTATCTATTCCGCTTCCGGTTCTTGAAGCATCCGGCCTTGAGACTTCGGATGTTTGGTTCAAGGTCGCAGATCGAACTCAGCACCCCCTGCTCATCGCGAAACACATGATGATGCTCGCCACAAGTCTCCAAAGCCTCTACCCACACGCCAAAGCCTCAATTCGCGGTCTTTCCGAGGCTCCGCTCACTATGACCCGAAGGCTTGCGGATGCGGCCAGAAGTTTAGTCACCCATAATGACGAGTTTCTTGGCACCATCGAGGGCCTTCAATGCATGTTATTCGAGGGGATGTATCAAGCTAACTGGGGTAACTTGAGGCGAGCATGGTTGGCCTTCCGAAGGGCGATGGTGGCCGCCCAGTTGATGGGTATCCACAGAGCTCACAATCACAAGCCATTGAAGGTGGTCGATCCAAAAGCTGCCATTTATCCCCAATATCTGTGGTACAGAATCGTCTTCGCGGATCGATCCCTCTGCATGATGTTGGGTCTTCCGCAAGGGACACAAGACATTTCGATGGCATCTCCAGCTCAGTTGGCCGGCGACGCGCCCTCAGGGCGGCTCGAACGTATTCACTGTGTATTGTCAGCCCGGATTCTGGAGCGCAACGAGTCCGACCCGGACGAGGACGACTATAAGGAAGCCAAGGTGATCGATTCTGAGTTGCAAAAGGCCGCAACCATGATGCCGGGGAAATGGTGGCTAGCGCCCAATCTTTCAAAGGTCGCAAATGAGCCCAGGGCGATGTTCTGGGAAGCGCTGAGGCTAGCCAAGCAACTGTACCACTACTACCTACTGATCCAACTACACCTTCCGTACATGTTGTTGTCAAGTAACCCAAATCCAAGCAGCGACACCGGCAAACAACCCAACTACGGATACAGCAAATCCACCTGCGTGACCGCATCGCGGGAGATATTGTCACGATTTATTGTGTACCGGTCTTTCAACCGCGCTGTGTTTTGCTGCCGCAACATTGACTTCTACGCCATGATGGCCGCTATGACACTTCTCCTTGCGTACCTGGACGGGCACCGACAACGGACAAGCGAGAATATACTCGCACATCAGCGATTCAGCGACCGAGCTATGATGGAAGAAGTATTGGAAAACATGGAGTGTGTGAGCAAGCTCAATGACGACATACTAAGCGACAAATGTGGCAACCTCTTACGACGTCTCTTAGCAATCGAGGAAGAAGCAGCTGCTGGTAACGAGGGGGTTGCGACAGAAGCGCTCGAGGACAGCATCGAGACTGCTCTGCGAATATGCATCCCGTACTACGGCACTGTGAAAATCAACCCTACAGGCATCATTTCGAGGGACGGGCCTGGGTCTCAACAGCCACAGTCCCATGAAATGCCGGCTGGAGCTGGAGATTCAGGAACGATAGGGTCAGTGGGCACGCAGCATCGTGCCTGGGGATGTGGGCTTTTGGCGTTGCCCGGAGATGTGGGACGAGAGGCGGCTGCTAGCGAATCATCGTCATGTCCCTTTGAACAGCACGACCCGCATGCGGATACTCCGTACCACGCCCAGGTAACACCAGCCGGGTCCACTGGGGGTTTCAGCCATGAGAGCACCGGGCCGTCTTTCCAGCATTCCGGGTTCTCACAACAACTTGGGACTTTTGCCAACGATCCAACACGGTTTGAAAGCTATCCGGACCTGACAGCAGGCATAGATGATTGGGCGTTTCAGGGTGTTGATATGGCGTTCTTTGACACATTGATGAGGGGCGCGGGCGCGCCCGATGCTGAGGATATGGGGAATTGGCGGCTCTGAAAACGGAAATGTGATACCATCTCACTTGATACTCCCAAGGATGGGTTTTCTCTGTGGATTTATGAGCGGTTCGGTTTGGGTAAATTTCCTTGAGCGGGTATGGGTTTGAAACGGAGTGGGGTCTGGATAGTCATCAAAATCCACAAACTGGGCGTTGTAACAAGTGATGTGAGAACTGTGAAAATGCATGACGGATAAGGATACTGTCATGATTGCGATTATGCTAAACGACAGTAAGTCTACGGTCTCACATTCCTGTCACTTGGGAAAGACTGCTGCGTTAGATAATTTAGCTTGCAGTCTTTACGTACCTAGTATATAGCTTACCTATGAAGTCTACGACTCCACTTATAAGCGGCTTGGGACAGGAATTTTGAATACGACTATGTTTTGACACATAATTTCAGATGGAATACGGAGATAGTACAAAAAGACTCCGAGACTTTACATCTAGTATTTGTGCTTGGATACACGGGGCTGAATCCCATTCTACCTTCGTCCACTGCAAGCCTCTTTGTCACTAGGCAGTAATATGAGATGTACGAAGACTTCGGCCAAAAGGATCCTCTCGGTCGGTGGGAGATAGCTTTTCACTGCCAGATAGCCCATGGCGTTTGCTGTGATACGACATCTCCAATTCCGAAAAGGGATTCCTGCATTCTCTATCGGCGTGTCCCAATGCAATCGAAGCCTTTCTAAATGCAGTCAGGGTTTTCATACATTTTCTGACGGCTTGTCATGATGTGATCAAGACCTTGTATACTGCGACCAAGGCCTTCTAACGTTCTCTAACCGCCCGTCATAAGGAAATACAGACCTCTAATAGATCGACTCATACCGCAAGGTCACGATATTTGAAGACCAAAGTAATAGCGTTGGTAAAATAATCAATAAGTATGTTGGTATTATCAAGCAGTAAGTAAGGTAATAATGACTTATTACCATGCGCCATCTCATGTACTCGTGACGACATTCTCATCGCTCACTCGCTCGCTCGCTTGCTTGTTTGTTTCCATGCCAAAAGCCCCCAACGCCAGCCGCTGACAGTAACAAAAAGAGAAAAAGAAATAGGGTTCTGTATGTACCGCGGCAAGTACGATGAATCTCCCCCAGCCTGTCCATGAGTCTATCCAAACCGTTGTGGCTACCATCTAATGTATCTTCTATGCTCTATCCGAACAAATGCTCCAGGGACCACTTCGTATCACACCTTTCATCCGATTATGTATTGTCCACGTTCATGCAGCCCCGGCATTAGCAACAGCCTCTTGGTTCAGTCTCCTCCAGCTGCTGAAGAGGCTGACGACGAAGGACATGCCGACACCAGCGACGGCGATGGCAAATGTTGTCTTGATTCCGGCCATGTAAGCGACGAGGATTCCGGGGATCTGATCGGCAGGGAAGACGTGGCGGATGGCGGTGGCGCCGGTGCCGACGATGGCGAGGGGGTCGACGCCCGCGGGGAGGTTGGCGAGGAGGGTGTTGATGAAGGAGGACTGTGCTGCTGAGACCATGAAGGCTCCACCAATGGTTTGGAAGACTGCCGTGTTGTTAGTTTGGCTGTGGCTGTTGTGAGTGGGTAAGTGGGATTGGGGCTTACAGAGAATGATGGCAGTGACAGAGGACATGTCTTGCGGGACGGCGTTGGCTTGGGCGACAATGACGGGAACCTGGAAGGCAAATCCCCAAGCAATGCCGCCGAGGATCTGGTAGCCGATCCATTTCCCGCTGGGGGTACCGATGTCAAGGGTGTAGAGCAGGCCCGAAGCGATGGTTGCAACGGCGGCACCGGCAACAGCGATGGGGCTGGCGACACCGGTCTTGGAGATCACGACGCCACTGATGATAGTGCCGACGGTGACGGCCAAAATCAAGGGCAAGTTGCGAACGCCAGACTCAATCGGGGTGGTGTCGTCGATCGACTGGAAGTAGATCGGCAAGTAGTAGACGATGACGAAGTATGTTCCGGCAAAGAAGAAGGTGTAGAGCGAGCTGACCCAAACTGTTCGGTCGCGGAACAGACGGGGGACGATCATGGAGCGCTCGCCGTTATAGTACTCCCAGCTGAAGAAGGTGATGGTAATAGCCACGAAGCCGACAAGGAGGCCGATGACGGTTGCCGAGTTCCAAGACATGGTCACGCCTCCATACTGAAGGGCCAGGATGTACGAGATCAGACCGCCCATGACCAAGAGGGTGCCGAAAGGATCCATCTGGAGCAGCTTCTCAGAGAGCGGCGCCTCAACCGGCTTAGCGGCCGCGGGAGCTTTGAAGAAGAACATGAGGATGGCAGCCGAGATGCCTCCGATCGGGAGGTTGATGTAGAAACACCAACGCCACGAGACCTTGTCAGAGAAAGCACCTCCGATCAGCGGCCCAACAACCGAAGCAATGCCGTACGATGCACCAATGATGCTGGTAAACATGGGACGTCTCGCGGGCGCAGCGGCGAAGGCAATGATAGTGTAGCAACCGGAGCCGATTCCGGCGGCGCCAACACCAGCGATAGCACGGCCGACGATCAGAGTGACTGAGTTTGGGGCGACGCCGCAGATCAAGCTGCCGATTTCGAAGATGATGATGGCGGCGATGAAGCTGGTCTTGAGCGGGAAGTACTTGTAGATCTTTCCCCAGGTGCTCTGGAAGCCACCGACGGTCATGAAGAAAGCCGAGCCGTACCATGCGACCTCCTCAAGGCCGTGGAACTCATCTGTGATCTTGGGGATGGCAGTCGCGACAATTGTCATGTCGAGGGCGACCAGGAAGATGCTGAGGACGAGGGCGACGACGATGAAGAGGAGGGTAGTGCCCTGGGGGTACTCGATGGCCTCCTCCTCGCCGGACACGGACGCGGACGAGGACGGCGATGCGGCCTCGTCCTTGCTGCTTGCCGAGTCCATCTCCCCCTTCTTCTCGAGCTCGATGGTGGATGGGGCGCGTGTGGAGCCCCCGCTGAGGTATGCGCTGTTGCGGGCCGTGTCGGGAGCCGGAGCAGCCAAACCGCTGGTGGCGGGCCGGTCAGGGCCGCCGACTGTTGTGTTTGAGGGCGAAGACATTGCGTCGGATGCTATAGTCATGGCTGGGGATGTGTGGATGGGGGTTTCTTGTTCTGGGAAGGGGACGGAAGGCTATTTTGAACAAAGCAAAGGCCCTGCAAGGCCAAGATCGGCGGTAGGAGAGGGTTGCACTGGTGTGGTAAGTGAGGAACAACAGAAAGAGATGCACCGGACGGGCTTGACACGGAGCTTATATCCTCGCAAGGGCGCGGTCCGTCAAAGCAGAAACGGACGGACCGGAGACATGTCGCGCTATGCGCCACGGCAGGCATGATTAGAGATGAGATCTGTAAGTCCGGGGCAGAAGAGTCATCCGCCGTGCCAGCCTTGCAAACAAAGCAATCCGAGTAGATGTCTCCGAAGGGGGACGGTGTGCGCAGTGCATCTGCAAGGAAGGCACGCTTGGCGACAAGGTACATGGCGGCAAGTGGGTCGGTGTCGTCGTGCGTCTGGAACCGGTGGCTCGGAGACTTGGCTCAGGCCGTAGGCCGCAACGGGTTACAGAGGAGAGTAGGTTATCGAACCGATCTTGCGGTCGCATAGTCGCATTGGTAATCCTCCCGATGGGTGTGCCAGCGTGTGCCTGAGAAATGTGGGAGCCTCACATCCTCTGCAAACTGGCTGGGCCCCGAGCCGTCCGGACATAGTGCCTAGTGCCGAGGGCTCGCGGAGGAAAGGCCTAAACTGCGTCACCGGGATGACAAACCTCGATTTGGCCAATCTCGCCAGCCTATTAAGCCCTGCGGCCGCAGACCGCGCCAAGGTCCGGCGCAAAATCCACCACCCAGGCTCTTTGTCTTTAACACCGGCCATCGACCGAGGGTCGGCGGAAGATTCGAGACACGACAGTTGCAACGACAGTTGGTGCACCTCGCACTGAAAACTCTCCGCGATGCCGCTTGGCGCCATATGAGTCAACGATTGCCCTTGTGTACGGACTACTGGTAGCAGATAAATCCGTAAACAACGACAGTTGGAGCCGCCAGACCAGACAGACGTCTGACACGAACCTCGCTAGCTGCTTTCCTCGGTGGCTTCTTGTTGGAATTGCTGAGTTTAAATGATTTCATCCTGAGCCCAGAGAAAATGCGGGGCGCCAATATTCGCTGCGATGTTTTGACCCAACATCAAATGAGAGCGGGGCGTTGGCAGAGCGTTTGAGCTTGTCAAGGTTTCCAACATCATCCTTCCAAAGAATTTGTTGTATTTTGCTTTCTTCATCAATTAGACGCCGATGCAAATGCACCACGAATATTCGACGACAAACTATCGGTCGGGGCTGCAGCTTCAGCCACGCCAAATTCTGGTTGTCGGGCAGCTTCCTGTCCTGGGCTCGCAAGAAGCTCGGCTTCGCCGGGTTGGCTGTGAACCACACCTGAGAAGTTCGGGTTGGAATTGTTAGTGCTTATGCAGCTGACTGTGCACGAAGACATCCGTTTTTTCTGATAGGTAACCAGGCATAAGAATGGGTAAGAGTCAGGCCGCCTTGAAGCTCGAACCGGGCCCGCGGAGGGCCGAGACACCTGGGTGCCGGAATTTGATGAACACCGAATAGCGGCGGGGTTTGTTTGGTCGATAGCGTAAACTTTTCAGCTTGCAGTAATCCGTCCAGGTCAATCAAGGTACATACTTCCATCTCAACCACACTGGATATCTATCCAAATACACAGTCTTGGTTCGCAAATGGCAGAATGAGCCCAGGTTTGCGTTTAATTTTACGCAAGAGTCTGATCAAAAAGTATGGAAGTAAGGATGGTTCAACTTGGGATGCCTCAGCAACAGGTCCCAGAGAGAAGCTGATTTTTTACATGCCGTCGTATCCAGCGGCTAAAAAGAATATGGTATCGATCTCCGTCGCCCATCTCTTGGCGCATTTGGGGGGCTGCTGTTACGCACTTTTTGTAGATTTCCTTGATGGGGACTGACTGTTCCTCAGATGATGAGCATGCACCCCCCGGCGATGGGATTACGAAGTAGGCAGTCGCAGGCATGCGCAGATTTTATCTTTCGCTGAAGCGGCACTCTATGTCATGACTCTACATCGTCGTTTTATTTTCACGTTCCAGCATCTCACAAAAAGACCTCTAGGTTAATTTCCAACGTGCTCACCGGGTATCTGCAAGCACTGTCAACAACGCTGCGCCTCAGAAGGTTGTGATTAGACGGGAGGGGGCACAACATACCTCAAATCATACTTCTCCAACACCGTCGGGTGCAATACGCCAAACTCGCCAATGCGCTGCACCTTACCCCCGAGCTTGAGATAAATGGCTGCGGCCCGCCCGTTGAAGAAGGTGGGCTCGTTGATCTCCTCGATGAAGTAACCGTCTGCCTTGGTGGGGTTCTGCTTCACCTCGAAGTCGATGCTCTTGCCCTCGATGCCCTCCTCGTGTGTGATGAAGGCAATGCGGAGCATGGAAAGGACGCGGTCTAGGAGTCCGTGGACGACCTCAAAGCCGCTCGTCTTGCCGTAGAAGGCCGCTCCCCACCGGCGCTCGTTCCGCGCCTTCCGCTCTAGGCTCTCGTCCTTCATGGCGACATCCGCGACCTCAGAGATCATGAGTGGCAGTCTCACCGACTTATTCTCACGAAGGGTCTTGAGAAGGCCTGGAAGAAGCGAGGTCCGGACAACCTGGTACTCGACCGATTTAGGATTAGCGAGCTTGATGGCTGTTGTGCCGTCATCGACACGGTTCAGCCACTCGAAGTTCTCCTCGTGGGAGCAGAGGATCAAAGGCATAACCTCAATCCATCCCGCCATCGCGCACTCGACGCGCACAATATCGCTGAGCTTGTTGATTATCAGGGGCTTGCCAATCGTGGCGGCCTTGTTTGGAGACGAGCGGGGCAGGTTATTGAAGCCGTAGCCGATTGCGACATCCTCCATCTGCGGCAGAGTTAGTGGGTCCGAGGTTGGGCCTTGGGGGTCACGAGGAAGGAATATAAGTCATCACTCACCACGTCACACGCATGCAGGACATCCGCTCGGGTTGGCGGCACGGAAACCGTGACGAACTTTGGGTCTTTGGACGGCTCAGCCTTGAAGGCCATTTTGCTGAGGAACTTGCATATCGACTCGGGCGACTCCTCCAGGCCACAGCATTGGTTGATGTAGTCCACCTCAACATCCATAACCCTGGTCGCTAGGCTGGGAGTGATGCGGGTCGTGTTGTTGTGTTCGGAGATAATCTTGACGGGCTCGATCGTGAACTCCACTTCGCAGTACTTGGAGAACATGGCGACCATAATGTTGCAGACAATATCCAGCTTTGTCTGATCTGTCGCCGTGATCTCGATGAAAACGTTGGTGGTGTTGAGCGTGATTTTCGAGTGGTCGCCGTTGATGATCGGGGGGAGAGAGCAGACGACCTTGTTGGCATCAAAAATGACGGGGTAGACCGGCTTGTCCCGAATGATGCGGAGGAAACGACTAAGATGCTTGTCCGTCTCGTAGAAGGTCATCAACTCCTCTCCGTCCATCTTCTTGGTCTGGTTCAAGGGGATGAAGCTGATGTCCTTCGGCGGCAGAGCCTCGTATGTGAAAGGGCCCTGGATGGTGTCGAGGTCGTGTGTACCAATGCTTTGTGTCACGTATTAGTGAACGAATCCCCGGCAGTGCGGCTAGATAACTCACGATACGAGGGTACGTTGCCTCGCCAGATTCTGGTGAAGCTTGTCTTGCAGGCCAATGAAGGACTGGTACGAGGCCTCGGTAAACTTGAGGTTCCTAAGGATCGCGCCGGCCACGTACGGCCGAACCTGCTCTGTCTCCTTGGACACGGTGATGCTCTGCATCTTGCTCTCCGGGATATCCACCAGCCTGTAGTTTGGCGTTGCGCACTTGCCCCTGAAAATGTTGAGGTGCAACGCGATTCCTACGTCCTCGTTTAGTTACTCTGTCGCAAAGCGTGCCTTCAGATCTGTCCTACCCTCAAAGCAGAGCATATCATAGCGGTTCGCGGGGATCTCGATTTCCAATTCCGGCGCCTGGTCTTTCAGCCGTGCTGGGTCCTCCTCTGTGTCCTTGTCGAGCTCGATGCCGAAGTCGAAACAAAGCTCCTGGAACTCGTCGGCAGTGTACCTGGATGGGGCGCATTGTTAGCCGAACCGATTCAATACGGGCAATCGTCGCATGAGAGCCTGCAGCGTGAGCAGCGGGCGGGGGGGCTTTCGTCCGTCGTCAAGAGGTGGGACGGGGCGCGAGGGGATTCATGGCTCATGGCGGGGTAGCTTCTTACTGCTGGCCGAGCTCCTCGAACAGGGCGTATTTGTCGACGTTGATGGTAGGCATCTTGGCGATTGCTTCTCAAGTCTCGGGCCTGGGGCGGTTCTGGTGGTAATTGGCTTGTCGTCAGGGATCGTAGGCGTAAAGACACAGGCGCAATTCGGTGTTTGAGGGGTCCGTCTGATTCATCCACGGCCACGACGGCTTAACCACGAATGACTCAAATTGGCGGGGCGTTTTTACTGCCGGCCTCACCGCCTGCGTTGAAGCCCCAGGAGGCAGGAGCCACACTTGAATCTAATCTCCCGCCTGCGGTTGAGCCCGCGCCTGGTACCACCTGAAAGCACCTGCCAATACTTGCAAACGGCTGCTGATTACTGGGCTACCACCTGGCAGGTGCGGTGGTCTGTGTACGGGTGTGAACTCTGAGGAAGGCGCGAACTGCACAGACCAACGCTAAAACCTACTTAAAGGGCTCGCACCTGCCGCCTTTTCGGGTCGCTTTTTCCTCTTCTTTTTTCATACTTACCTTGATCGAGTGTAGGGGGATCAAGAAATCCTTACACTATAGTGGAAAGCCTGCATTGCACATCGTGGTGCCTTCTGCTATGAATTGTCCTTCGGGGCCGTTCCGGTCGGAATTTTTGATACCCAACCTCTTTTTCGCTATGATCGTGGCCTTTGGGTCGCGTCCTGGAGAAGAAGCTGTGATATTTACCTGGGTGTTTCATTTTTGCCACGGCCGTCATGTTTGACCGATATGCAATGCCCAGGCATTTTATCAACAGTTATTTTATCACCTGGTGCCACAGTCTAGGCCTGGTTAATGGGCAATAAGGCTCTCATCATCGTGACAGACCTCAATCGGCCGTAATTGTACTGCATTGGAAGACAAGTCTGCCGTTGGGAAATGCGATAGGGCCTGCAACATTGAAGTCCATCGCCTGCTTGACATATCCAGAAGCACAAATTTTGCACTACCTTCGGCACCTTTTTTTCGGCCGGCCTTTATTCCTGTATCTGCTTTTGCGTGTCCCGACAGCGCGTCGTCCTCTGCGGATTGCGCCAACAGCGGGGAGCGCCGGGATGGACACACGCGATTCTTCTTGACCATGGGGTCTGGAGGTGGCTTGGTTACCCATTGTTTTTTTCTTCCAGTTTGCGTTGCTTGTGTGCAAATGTGCTTGTTGGGACTGCCGAAAGAATCAGTTTGTCGACGATTTCTGAAAGGGTTTCACGAAGGACCGTTCCTCCTGACCTCCTACTCCCCGCTCCTCCTGTCTGCACTGTACTTTGCACATAGAGGTTAGCTTGTGATGCCACTGTTTGGTGTGTGTACCTGAATATGTGCTGGAGGCTAGCCAGGCAGAACAGCGAGGGCGACCAGGGCGACCAGGGCTGGGAGGATGTGTTAGAAAGGTCCGCAATTTACGACTACTAAAGACGAAGAGATGCCTTCAAATGCACAGGCGAAGGCCAATGGGCGGGAGTCATTGCAGCGATTGACGTGTGCCAAGGTCGCATTTATGACAGGCGCGGTTGAGCCGTAGTTGCCAGATCTGCGAATAGCTTCGAACTGGAGCATTGGCCCTGACTGAGAGCATCGGCTGGACTGGTCTAGGGATAACGCGGACAATAACCCCCCGCAACCGCCACTCAAATGATGGCTCACCCAGCTGGAGTGCAACGGAAAGAGTGTCCATACTTCGTACACCTCCAAATACGGTGCCACTCCAGTGTCTCTGCAATTTGAAGCAATCCCACATGATCACGGCACCCACCTAGCGCAAGTCACGTCACGTACCATTTCATCGCCCATTGTATTTATTGTATCCTATATCCTGTAAACCCACCCGACGAGAAATACTCTGGCTATGATATGAATCGCGTCTTTGGTATAATGCTGGGGAAGAGACTAACGAAGAAAGCCACGACGCTGGTATATCCTCCACAAATGTTCATGGCTTGCTTGCCCAATCGCCTTGCTAAACCATGTGATGCAAATGATCAATGTACTGCCTTTGCACGATGACTACTCCGAAAAGCAAATATGTAGACCCGGCCCATCCTCTATTTTCCCATGAGAATCCAAGACTGACGCAGGTCCGGGGGCTATCCTAGACCTGGCGACTTCGTGGCGAAATTATGGCGACCATGAGGAACGGACAACAGCTAGACCATCCAATGCAAGCGATGACTGAAAGCAAAAAGAATGCAGGTGCTCGAGATCGATGCGGATGAGTGATGGCGAAGAGAAGCTGCACTGCAACTGAAGAGCGAGAAGGACAGAAAAAAAAAACGAAAGGGTAAAATAGCAAGTATGGTATAAGAATTGAATGTATGCCCATCATACCCCAACGCACGCCCAGGACTTGGCCAGACAACAACGGCATCAGCCCATCATCATCTCGTTCTGCGCCATGAAGCTCCTGGCCAGCTCATCTCCGCCCTGCTCGGCGGCCTCCATCCAATGAATGGCGACACACATGAGCGTTGGGTCGCTGCGGATGTCGCCCACCGCCATGCCGGGTCCCAAGCCAGCATCCCCGTTTCCTGCGCCGGGCACCCCGCTCCCAACGCCACTGATACCCAGACCCAAAGGTCCGCCCCCTGCTTGCCCTTGCATCCGGCTCTGGGCTGCGCTACCCCCGTGGTACCTGCTCGACCCGCCAGCTTGTCCGGATCGCCCTGAGGATCCGCCGCCATATTTCTCAATGACGGCCTGCTTGAAAACTTCTCGAGGCTTACTCAGAGGTAGAGTGGTGCGCTCGACAAGTTCGGGATTGGATAAGTAAAAGATTGCGAGTTCCCGCTGCGCGGTCGAGTCGCCTTCCTTGGCGGTGATGGTCCACATCCGAGCCGCGTCGGCAAGTGAATGAGTCGTCAGCGGCAGCGGCGATGGCGGTGATACAGGTGGTGAGGGAGGCGCATCAGACAGGGTTGGTGTAGCCGGATCATTCGACGCCGACACCGTACTCCCTGTCCCCGGCCTGTTGCCGCTGGCGCTGCCGGATGAGGGACCAGGCCCGTTCCGTGTTTGTGTGTAGTTCTTGACGATGTCGTCAGCTACCTCCACCATTGTTCGGCAAACCTCCTGCTTGAGACCCAGCGCCGCCAGTCCGGTGTCCCAAAAGGCCTTCCCTTTGTCGGTTTTGTCCAGCACTGAAGGTGACACGAATGCCGAAATGAACTGCAAGTCGCGAAATAACGTCTTGGGCCGGAGTGAGGGGTCTCGGAAGAGGCTCTGAAGAATATTTGCGATGGCGTCGGTGTTTGCAGGATGCATAGAGACGACAGATCGAGTCTCCATGTTTGCTGCTCCCCCAGAGACTCTTCCGTTTTGACCGTGGCTTCCAGTTCCGAAAGCCAGGCCGTACCCCATCGATTGCGATCGACGCTCCTTGACATTGTCAATTGTCTCCTCCAGCGGCTGCGACCGACCGGTGTTTGCGCCAACACCGTGTTCATCGGTCGCTGAAGATGCGGATCCCAAGTCGGAGCGAGCCCAAGCTGACCGTGTTCGCCGGGATCCCGAGTTCAACGAGGCGATGATCAGATGTTCGAGCTCGAACAGGGCGTTGAGTTTGACCTGAGGATTGGGGTGCACACAAAACATCTTCAGTAGCCGTTGGTATGCTTTGGTGAAGGGAAAATCTGGCATGGCATCCTTCTTTCTGTCTGGATTCTGTCTCTGCGCCGAGATTGTGTCGCTGGTTGCGGAGCTCTCGTTGCCATGAACGCTCCCGCCGTGGACACTTCCGCCATGGGCGCTGCCACCATGACGGCTGCCGCCAGCAGCCTCCGGGCCGAGGCTTTGGATGTCAGAGGCTGCCTTCTCGTGCAAGCCATCGTTGCCGCTTACACCACGCAGGTCTTCCATCATTCGCTTCCCAGATTTGCGCCTATCCCGAGCGCGTGCTTGACGTTCGCGGCGCTGGATCGCCTCTCGACGGTCGATGCAATCTTGGCCTAGACCTTCAAACCACGCATCCGTTTCCGAACCGCGGGAGAAGACAAGATTGCCCAAGTCCGAGAGAAGAAGGCTGGTTAAGGTTTGCCTTAGGTCGTCGAGGAAGCGTGTTTTTTCCTCCGAGAGTCGCTGTTGATAAATCGTCTCGTTCGAGGAAACCGATGTGCCTGGTCGGCCACTTGAATGATGGGAATGTGATGGCAGTGTGTGGTGGTGAGGTGGATGGAAAGAGCCTGAGAGGTTGGTGACACTTGTTGTAGGCGAGTGTGCCCTTGACGCGGCACTTGGCGAGGTAGCTCGATGTTGGAAGGGCGACCAAAACGTTGCCTGGGAATCGATCTGGTGGATCGGGGATGAGGCACCGAAATACTCCGAGCCATCAAGCACTTCGGATATCACTGTGCTGGCCCTCGAGCTGTACCGACCGGAGTCGAACGACGCCTGGCTCATATTCTGCCCCGACATTGCTCGTAGATCTCCGCGGATGGAAGGCGGTCGCCCAACCGAGCCAAACCTCCTTTCGGGGTCGCTGATAACGCTTGCCGAATCGTCCCAGACGGACTGGTTGTCTCGATCCCTGGTTGTGCCCCTGTTGGAGCTCTCCATGGTTCGACGATCCCTTGTGTACAAGTCGCTCGACCACAACACTGGGCCATCGATCATACTCTCGCCCATCAGTTTGTTGACACAACTATCCACCTCGCAGCAGAAGCGATGTATCCGCTCCTCGCCACGGCAAAAGTTCTCCACGCTGTATTGCTGAATCCAGCGGGCGGTCTTCTCTGCTTGGTCGTCGCGGAGTTTGTTTGGCCCACCTTGCTCTTCCGGCGCCGCCAAGATGTCTAGGATTTGCGACTCTGTTCTGAATATGTAGTTGGAGTTTGGACCCCGTTGCATCCTACTCTTAACACGCTGGAATGAATTCCATCGACGGGGAACGCCCATGGTCTTCAACGCTACGGCGACGTTCCGAGAATCCGCATATGGTGCTGAATTACGGACATCGGTAACGTACCACATCTTGTCTCGAAGGGCCCGGAGACGCTTCATCATCGAGTCAGTGAGGCCTTCTGCGCGCTCTTGGCTTTGCTTGAGCCAGACAAGCCATGCATCGTAATCTTCTATCGCGGCAGCGGACCTGCGGATCGAGTCGCGCGGCCCCCGAGAAAAGATATTTAGCAGCGTCGCAAAACCATCGCGACGGAGCGAGTCCGATGTGAGAGCATTCAGCTGCTGCAGGGTTTTCCAGTAGAGGTGTGCGGAAACAAAATCCGACTGGGCACGCGACTGCGAAGATGCCGCTGTTAACATGGCGATCAAGGGCGAGGAGGCTTCCAACGCTTCTGACTCCTTCCCCTTGATGCTCTTTGGGGGGCTTTCCGCTATGCTGCTAGCAACGCTTTGTGCGCGTTGGCGATATGGATTGCGGCTTCCCATGGTAGTGATGATCTTATTGCGTGATCGATACTTCTTCAGGCCCGAGGCGCGGTTGCTGAATGTCTGCTTCTTGGAGCCTTCGCTTTCTAGGCTTGAAGGGATCTCGTAGTCCTGGACGAGTTTGAGAATGGAATCGCGGAGTTGGTGGTAGTCCTTATCTAGCTCCGGCCGCTCATCCTCGGTTGAATCGCCTTCTGTATCGCTCGTGGACGAGTTTTCCTCCTCGACCTCATCATCCGGGTCATAGGTCATGTGCGTCGACAAGTTGTTTCCATCGGCGGAGATAAAAAGAACTGCCCATCGTTCGGCGCAGGGGTGACACGAACCACACACAACATCGTAGCCCAGAACTTGTGTCATTTCTTGCAGGGCGAGTCGTAGCCGGATGCCATCATCCTCATAGTTACTTGAGGGTCTCTGCCCCGTAAGGTCTGAGATGGGTGGGGAATATCGTCGCGGGCTACCATCGTCCAAAAGGGGCTCTCCGGATGTGGTTGTCTCGCTGATGAATGACTCCGCGCTTGTACTAGCAACCGACATGGTGTCAAAATTCATTGCCCTCGAGGACATGGGCACCGACATGGCAGAAAACCCAGAGATGGATGGTGCTCCTGATCGCAAGCTGCCTGAGCGGGCGGATTGCGGCCTGCGCTCCGGAAACAGGGCGTTAACCAGTGTGGCTATATCAGCAGGACTCATAACCAGATAGGGGTGGACTTCGGCTGTCTCCCTCAGCGAGGTAATGGATCGCGCGGGAAGAAGCCTTGGCTTCTTTCGGAACTTGGATTCCCGGAACCGGTTGTAGATGTTTTCGATGTGGCTCTTCACTTTAAGAGGTGTTGACACAGGCGTCTTGCTGTTGAGCATCTCAAGAACAAGCTTTTGAGCATGTGTTGCAACCGATTTGAGGATCTTCTGTCGTCCGTATTCAGTGATGTGGTAGTCGGCCATCAGGCCATAAGCCTCCGGATGGATAACGACATCAAGAAGCCAAATGGTAAACAAGTACTTTGTGACCAGCCACCTGCGGGTGATATCAGCGCGGTTTTTGTCGAGACGCTTGATGATTTCGTTGCCCATTTCAATCAAGCCCTCGGGAATTCCGGTGGAATCTTCGTCATCAATAACATCAAATAGCTCATCCACGGCTCTGGCATAAAACTCTTCAGCGGCAATCTGGTCCTTGGAAGTCCACTCCGAGATATTGAACCGGGTTCCATGTTGGTCTTCGGCCCGGTCAAGCAGAAAAGCACCATCCTCGAGGATCTTCATCAGGTACCACTCCATGTTGGACTTTCCAGCCCAGTCGCGCATAGAGACCCAGGCATTGAGCACGGAGATGATGGTCTGTTCACCTCCCGTGGTCGCCTCCTGTATCAAACGCGCACATGCATTTGCCCAAATGGAGAGCCTGCGCTTGTCCTCGGCGCTGTCAGGGCCTGCGGAATTAGCAAAGCACGTATGGATTAGGGCCGAAATCGGATCGTGTCGTTGAAATGAAAGAAGTCGCTCTATCGCGCTTCGTTCCTGGGTCGAATGGCGGCCACCGGGGCCACCAGTGGAGTTCGCGCTTGAGGAGGGGCCTCGGCCGGACGGCCGGCTGTGATATGGAAGGACGGACTCGATGGGCTCCAATGCTTGGTGGAAGCTTGTCAGCGCAGCCAGCTCCTGGCTGTTCAGCGACGCGATCCGCGTGGCCAGGTAGGAGGGGTTAGCCCTGATCTGGGTCAGGAAGTTCAAGATGGTTTCCCGGCCCGATGCGGAGATCTCGCTGAGAAAAGGAGACACAGAACCCGGAGCAGCGCTCCCGCCAGCAACAGATCCCGTTGGGGTATCCACGCTTTCGGATGACACAAGGCCGTGCGACTCCATCTCCGGCTCCAACATCGCATAACGGCGGGTCTCATCACAACTCTTCCGGACATCAATCATGGCATTGTACAGAGAGGCGAATGTCTTCTTGTCGTCTCCGCGGAAGCAGTCAACCAAGTTGCGGTGAGCCATCTCGCCGCACCTCATCAGCCGGGCAGACAGCGCGGTGGACACAAGACTCCTCTGGAGGCGGACCCGTGTGTTTGCGCGCTTGCGCTCCTGGTATTTGGACAGGCGCACCAAATGGGCAAGCTCCTCGAGGGACGTTCCCTCGTTCTCCGGGCTGAGGTTCTGGTTGGTATACATCGACACATCAGTCAGCAAGGGGCGGAGGAACCCCATCTTGGTGGGCTTGTCGTCGAGCGGAGACGGAGGGCTGTCGGTGGACTCGAGACTATCGGAGGAGTGGGTCGGCCCCGGGGCGGGTGGAAGAGCGGTCCCTTGTTCAATAATCGGTTTGCTGCGGTTCATCGTCGAGCTCGGGTTCTGCTGGACGGACGGGCGTCGCAAGGCGTCGTCGCCGCGGCGGGCGGAGGCGGTCACGGCGGACATGGCGTCCTTCGCGGGGCGGGGTGGGCTCTTGGACCGCAGATGGCGCGAGTGCGAGACCTCGACATGGTTGTCTGAGGGAGACGGCGTCGGGGACCTCGAAGATGGCGCGACGGTAGCCGTCAGAGCTGTGCTCGGGAGCGCAAGGTCAGCAGAGATACACATTTATTTTCCCTGGCGGTCTGTCGGGTGTTTCTTCCTTCGACAACGTACGCGGCGACGAATGGATGGCAACGGGCGAGGAGAGGGAGCGCTGCATGGATATCATTCTGGGCCCATGTGGTGAGGCGAGTCGCCGGGTGCGATCGCCCTACGCTACCAGCGAATTGCTGACAGCTCTGGGGAGGGATCGCTCGACGCGAGGGGGGGACGGGGCTGGCGATGGGCAGAGTGTGCCGGGGTTGGGCAGACAGCGCAGCGTGTTCGCTCGCCCAAAGGTTCGCGGTCGAGGCGGCCTCGCTGCTGGAGTCTGCGAATCTGCGTCTGCGTTGGGGTCGGAGGCAGCTGACAGCTGCGAACTGCGGTGTCGGGGATGCGACGGGGCCACAGCACAGCACAGCTCTCGCCTCAGATCGCCGGCACGGTCATTGTCTTGCCGGGGTACGGGGGGCGTGGCGGTGGTTGGTACAAGTGGGCAAGCTTCGCAAGGGCTCGGGGGTGACGTTTCTGATCGTCGAGAGGCGCACGACAGCTCAGAGGCACACGAAAGAGGGAAGAGCATGTGTTTCCTCGCACCTTCCACGCCTTCTGCTGTCTTGATGTAGCAGCGGCAGCGTGGGGTAAGGGCGCCAGGCGCTCGGCCCAATGAGGGGGCGCCCAGCTGCGGGCCGGACAGGCCTGGCTGCTCGAACTTCACTGGCGCACTGGGCTGTTCGCCTGCCACGCTGCATCCCCCGCGACAATCTTGACTCCCGTCAACCTCCTCCGTGGGTCAGGTCGGCCCAGTGCCCCGTTGGGTCCCGCAAGCTCCCCGACCTCAACAAGGTTGGGATGTGCCGTCACTGGCGACCTGACCTAGCCTCGCACCGCATCCGCGTTCCACTGGGCAGCCTTTTCGCGCGCTCTGGTAGCTCTGGTGTAATCTGTACACAATCAATCCTCCCATGCTCTACTCATTCTCATTGCTGGCTCAACCCGACATCCACCTGCAGCTGGATGACTGTTGCATTTGCCAGTTGTTTTCCTGCGTTTCCCTGGCCCGACTCCAGCCTGACACGCCCGATTCCAATACCACGCACGCTCAGCTCGTGGCCTCTCCAATCAAGCTGCGTGTTTCCGCCCTCCCCCTTACCTCAGCTCTCCAAATCTCTGCCGACACCACAAGAGCTGTCGACTCACAGTCAGACTCTCACTCATACCTGAAGGACTGCCCTGCCGCTCCTCAATACATTTGCCTCCCGAATCCAGGCACCCGTCCACTACCAATGGATGCCCAACAGCACCCCGCGACCCGATCGACGTCGAGTTGCGAGGTGACCTCACGCTGAGTATGGACGCGGTTTTGACTGACGGCCGGGGCAGGTACCTCGAGACCTGGCCTGGGCACAAAATTACAGGACGACAGAGACGCACAGGCGCCGCCAGCTCACCACGCCCGACCCTCATCGCCGAGATTTCACCAGACCTCCCTCTGTCGCATGCGAGTAAGGAGAACCTAAGTGGATGGCTGGCGACGTCGCTAAGATGCTCTCGCCGTCCCGAAAGAGGCGTGCATCGTGGCTCATGTTTTGTCTCTGGTCCCTTTCGTCTGTCGCTTGCCCGGCCTCGCTCGTTTCGGCTCCTGGGGATGCTGGTGTGCGATGCTCGCACAGCACGTTGCGAGGCACGCATGTACCAATCTACCTGCCCTTTCCCGTCCTGGAGGCGGGCAGACCACAGCCTGCTGAGCTGGCCTTGCATTTTCGCCCCCCCGCCTTTTTCATCGTCAGGGGACCCAGTTTTGGCGGCCGGGCGGCCACCGTACCCAATCCCCAGCCTCCACGACCCAAACCCGCCCGGACGGTGCCCGCCCGAGTCGCCAGAACCCACTTGAACCCAGCGTCGCCTGGACTGCCAACTCAGCCCTCGCCGGCCAATCGCGGTCGGCCACCATCGTGGTTCTCCCGCAGCCACCGCGCCCGGCATCTTGCGGCGCCGCCTTCTGGTTCTGTTCTCCCGCGCCGCCCAGGGGCGATCGTCCAATGCCCTGCCCTCCATCGACGTTGATGGGTGGCATCCGATCATCTCCCTCAGGCCAGTCATCGTCAGCGCCAGATGACGGGCCACGACGGAGACCCCCAGACGGGAGGGAAAAGGGGGCCTGACGAGATGGCCGGATCTTGGTCGATGCGATCAAGCCTTCGAATCTGGCGGCTGAGGCCGTGTGCCACCCAGACGTTGTGTCTCGCCAGCTCCCGCCCCTAGTCCTTAGCCCAGATCTGGTGCTCCCCCTGGGCTACCCTTGACTCCCATAAGGCAATCTGGGCTAGTGAAGGGAGGTCGGCGACAACGCACGCCAACCGCGACTTATTTAGATCGCATCACTGCACGTCAGACGCCGCCTTCGAGCCGTCCCAATCCATAGCCCAGGAACGGCCAGCTCCTTGCACTGCCCAGTTCGTTCGTGCTAACGCCCTGCCGTGCCATTCGCTTAGGGGACTTCGACCAGCTGGACCAGTTACACCAAACCCGTCGCTTCTGGCCTTCTCTTTATAGGTTTGACTTTGCCATGGCCGCTTGTTTGCCCGATGATATGGCCCCGCCTTCCAATAGAAGAAGACTTTGGGGAGACCGTGATGCAAGAACTGCCTAGTTTTCCCGAACAGAGTCCCTCGCAGTGTCTGGATTGGGTTAATCCGCTGTAAGTGCAGGAAAATTCCTGCAAGTAGCCCGATACGTGTCTCGAGCCCGGGAGCAAGCTTGATATCGGCCCCGGGCGAGGCAAACAAGGACCGGCGCTCTCTTGCATGGAGGACAGTGGCGGGCTGCCATCGCCCGGCTTGCGCAGGGAGAACAAACACCGACTTATTGTGACGCTCGCATGACACCAGGCATACTAGCCTCGTCTATCTAGCACATTGTCCATGCGGTGTTCCGAGCCACAAACACTTTATCGGTAATGGGTGAGGGCATACATTCTGTGGAAGGCTCTGTTCGGTTGCAACGACACTCGGACACGTTGACTACAGTGATCAGGTGAGATGAAAGCAAAGCTATTGGGCAACAGGCGAGCAATGGCGCTGTTTGCTTGCGTATACTTGAACCCACCAATTATCTGGGTTCTGCATAATTGCGTATCAAGCAGCTGCAGTGAATCCCAAGACTCCATGGAACCCCAACAGGGATCACCGCTCGAGAAATTACAATAATGAGCTTGCCCAGCTGCTTTTGATGTAGTAGTCGAGGAATTGCCCATCTCTAATAACTTCAAAAACGCTCATCTGCAGGCGCCGCGGTTCATTAGCCGCCCAGCATGCTTGCGAAGCCAGGGTCTTGCAAACGCTCCCGTCCAATCCTTCCGGCTCGCCGCCGATAGCACATGCAAGTGCTATTTGACAAAATCCTACACAACAACATCCGCAAAACACGGGCATGGAGTAATTATGCGGTGAGGGATGAGCACACTGTAACCGCGAACGAGTTCGAAGTTGGCCGCATGCCCGGCCGCAGAGAGATGTGAGAGAGTGCAACCCCTCACCCCATCAATCATCTTGTTCCTAACAATATCAGACAGTCCGCGCGGCACATGATGGCTGGCAGACGCGCCGGGGGGCTTCCCCGCCGAGTTGCTGCAAGTTGCGGCCCTCTCATCACTCTCCCCTCCCGAATCGGACGTCGAAGCCTTTCAGAACGCTCATGATGCTCGCCGCCTCCACTTCAATTGGTGCCCGCCCGGCCGTAACATGGCTATGGCCATGAAAGAGTCCACCTCGTGTGTTCTCCTGTGGGATCGGCACTGCCCGCAGCTTTGGCAACCAGGACCCGATATCGTCAGCCGCTTCGTCAAAGTGCCGATGGCTAGCTAGGGTCTTGTAGGCTTCAGCGCATGACAGGCTAAGGCCGAGCCCCGATCTAGAAGTCATGGAATTAGAAGCATCGGTCTTCCCTGCGCTTCCTGCGACCGTACCCGCATCCGACTGCCCCGCCTTGCAGCACCCGCCTGCCCCGCCGTTCCCACAACATCCGCCGGCTGGCTGTTGTTGTTGTTGTTGCTGCTCCTGCTGCTGGCGGTTATTTCGTTCGAAATTGGCAGCAAGCGAGCGGCAAAAGAGGCCTGACTTTGGGTCGGCAAGGCATTGTGCACAGGTGCCTGGCCCACCAGGACCGCACCCCCCAGATGGTTTGGTCTGAGGTTGCCTTGGCCGTTCTGTGCGCTGGAAACCTTGGAGGCCGGGAAGCTTGATGGCGCCCGTGGCAGTGACTTCCATCGGCATGGGGACCACGTCGTCCTCCGAAGGCGGGGGCGTATGTGTTTGCTGGGCCATTGGTTGGTTGGTGAGAAGAGGCGGCCCATTCATGCTTGAAGAATTCGCCGCGGTATCTGCGCATACACAATACCCCCCATCTTTGCAGAATCCGCAGGAGTCCCTAGGTTCGACGGACTCCAGAGGTTGGTGCTGTGGCTGGGCCAAGGGGATAACTTGTGCTGTTTGCTTGCTTCTCGCCATGGAAGACGTAAACATGGCGGTAAAGTCAGTCTCCAGGATCAGCCCGGTATCAGAACGCTGCCTCTTCTCTCCCATTGAAGGTGACCCAGGGGACCGTGGCCGCTTCAGATCGGCGGACAGCTGGGCCTGGATGGATGCTTCAAGGCATGCGCATCGTGAGCCCAAGGTGCATCCGCCGCATCCTATGGGGATATCTGCATCTTGGAGGACCGCGTCTGCGCAAGCACATGGTCCGGTAGCCTGGCAATTTCCGCATGCGAGGTCTAACGGTGCATCTGCTGATTCTGGTGGAGATATGATCTGCGAGATAGAAAAGGACTGAGTCGAGGGTCGAGACTCTGCCGGCATAAATGACCCAGCCCCTGGGAGGGTTCTTGGTATCTCCTGTGCCGAGCCCATCTGCCCAGGCTGTGGTTGCGGATGTATCTGCGTCGACACCATGCTCCCGTTCCCTGAAATGTCGCTACGTCCTGAACATTCCTTCTCCAACATGGTCTCCAGCCACTGACACCTGGACTGCAGTGTCTGCGTCTCAACCTCCAGATGTGTAATCCTGTCCTGCATCTCCCGCACGACGCGGTCGTGACCCTCCTTTTGCTCATCTAGCTGTTCCTCTAATTCACCGACGCGTGCTGCTCTGCGCTCTCGGAAAGCCCTCTGCGCCGCGCGGTTTTGCGCCTTGCGCTTTGTCGGAGGCGTATCAGTCGCAGGTTTGCGACCGGGCTTCGGCCGCGGCGGGATGACCCATTCCTTGGTGGTCATGGTGAGCGGCCCGGAGGAAGATGGCGAATCAATGGTTGCCATGTTTGCGGGAACTCCCGACCCTCTGGCCGGTGGCAGGCTGTTAGCTGTGGGAGGACGTATTGCGAGCTGAGGCGTGGAACATGAGCGGCCGGTCGCGCTCGGAGAGGCCGCTGATGCGGGGGTTGATGGAGCGCTCGGGGAGTTCCGCCGGCTTGTTGCACTGGTCAACAAAGTCAATGGCAGTTCCAAGGATACAGCATCGACGGCGTTTGAACTCAATCCGCCATTACGGAGGAAAGTAGTGGCAGCCGCCATGGCGATTGTCCTCTCGCGGGGTTTTGCCGATGCGGGCTGCGATTCGCTGACGCAGCGGTTTTTTTGTGACACACCGTCGGAAGCCGAGCCGGATCGCGTGGGGCCCTCGGCTCTACGGATTGTGGTCTGATCAACAAGACAGAACTTGACTTGCGGCTGAAGCCAAATGGCGCAGCTCGATTGATGGTAATCGGAACCTCCACTGTTCTGTTGACGCTCCTACCGCTCCGACGGAGGGACTTTGTGGTGGTAATACCTTTGAGTGGAAGGTGAGATACTAGCGAATCCGCGGAAGGCAGAGTGTTCGACAGCAAACTTGTGCTCAATGGAAGAACTCAGGGAGAACTGATCGAGAGAGGGGTACTGGTCTTTGGTGAAAAATCAGCCAAAAACTTGCTCCTCTCGTGCCGGGAGACTGTGGGCGAAACGAGGAGAAGAGCGAGCTAGCGAGGCCGGAGCTTTCACCGACCAGAGTGCAAGGGCGTTCGAGCACCATGATTCGATGCCGCCCAAATCGTGATGGTTTGGATCGACCCACTGATTGATTGATAAGATTATTGAAAGTGCGCCAAGCCCGAAGAGGGCAAGGCTAGATCCACTGACCCACACCTGTCCCGGAAATCAGATCAAAATGCGAGCCACATAACCCTGGAGCTTGAACTCAGCCGGGCCATGTGATGGGTCAAGCAAAACACGGGAAGTTCTCGAAAGAGCGCTTGGGACACCGTTCAGGAGGAGAGAAGGACTCGCATGAGACGGCCGACAAGCGATCTCGGAGCATCTTGCTAGGCACCGCTTGGCTTGAAAATATCGATATCGGCTCAAGCCAAATCAAGAGACACAGCTTAAGCTCTTCCCTGTCAAGTCAGTTAGGCGCAGTAATCGGCACCTTTAAGAATCCTCTGTAACATGACGATTCGTAGAAATGTTGACTGCTGTTCATATGTAATCACAAACCTGATGACCTCTGTGGAAGCAGTCTGCATCCAACATCACCGCCCCTGCTTTAAATGCCTCAATATTTCAGATATTGTCGAAATACAAGGATCGGGCCGAAGTCGTCGAGGAGCCGCTCGGGTATACGAGAGGGGCTTCAACCCTCCGTCGATCGCCGCAGTAGAGAAAGCAGACCGGTGCCAAGGGTCCGTGTCCCGAGCCCCACCCAGCCCGGGGTCGGCAGGGACACGCATGCGCGGGGTGCTTCCACCGAAGCCACAATTGAAGGCGCTGGACTGAGCACACAAGAAACAGCATTTGCCGAACCTCCACCAACAAAGCAGCTTGACACAGCGCCAATCCCTCCCTCCCCACTGAATTGAGGGGAAAACACGACCGAGCGGCGCAATGGCCCACCTCGGCATGCCCTCGCCCGCTTCCCGAGTGACCTCATACTCCGGCTTCAACCTCCCGTCATCGTCCTCCTCCTCCAGCGATGGAGACGACAACGACCAATACGACGACAACGAACCCCTCCCGTTCCCCGCGGCGCTCGCCCGCCTTGACTTCCTCGCACCCAACTTCGACCCAGCCGCCTACCTCTCAGCGCTGCACACCGGCCCAACAGCACGCCACCAAACACTTGAGGACCTGCGCGCCGAGCTACGCGACCGCTCCACTTCCATCAGTGCCGAGCTTCTCGAGCTCGTGAACGCCAATTACACATCTTTCCTCGGGCTTGGGGACGAGCTCAAAGGAGGCGAGGAGCGCGTCGAAGATGTCCGGGTCGGTCTGCTAGGATTCAAGCGCGTCGTAGAAGAGGTGCAAAGCCGGGTGCGCGAGCGCCGCGTAGAAGTCGGAACCTTGAATGGAGAATTACAGGGCGTCAAGGGCGCCGTGGAAACAGGCAGACAGATGCTGGAGCTGGACGAACGGGTAGCAGGGCTGGAAGCACACCTTGCAGTGGGGAGCACAACTCAAGAGAAAAAGACCAGTGAAGGGGACGATGATCTACGGGACGAAGATGAGGCCGAAGATAGTGACGACAGCGATGAAGATGAGGAAGATAAGAGCGGACTTGTAGGCAGTAGTCCGACAAAACTCGGATCTTTGGCCAGGGAATACGTTCAAGTCGACCGTCTTGCGACATCGCTGGGGCGAAGCCTGCCCTTCGTTCGAAAGATGGAGGAAAGGTTAATACGCTGTCGAAACACGATCTTGCTTGATCTAAGTACAGCAACGAAGGAGGCCCGGAAGGCCGGCGAGAGAGGACAGACCAGAGTCCTCAAGTACTTGGCCATCTACCGAACGTTGGACGCCCATACCGAGGCTGTGCAGGTTTTCAAGGAGAAGTAGGGTGCGAGCGCCAAAAGCAGGAAATACCATCATAGCAGGCAAGATACCCATGTTTTTGCAAGAAGTTTGTTTGGATTATGATACAGGGGATATATGGTACAAAAAATAGTGACCCTCCAGGACTCACATCACCGACTGTAACTGCTCGACCGTGACGCCATCCTCTGTCGGGTTGAACTTGCCGTTCAGGCTGAACGCTGGCCCATTAGTCGAGCTGAGGACAACCTCGTCGAGCACCTTGGTTTTTCCACTGTCGGCAATCACATCGATGTCCTTCTTCATCCGCTCCATTACGGCCTTCAGGTTATCAGACAGCATCTGGGGCGTGAATGCCATCTGGCCAACTGCCATGCTAATCACGCCCATGCGTTCCTTGTACTCGTCGGTGCCGATCATCTCGTTCATCGCGGCCTTGATGTCGCTCGTGATGGTACCGTGTCTCTTGTTGGGCATCAGACCCTTGGGACCCAGGAGCTTGCCGACGTTCGCCTTCTTCAGTGCCTCCTCACTGTCCGTGTGGCAAATGAGCTTGTTGAAGGCGAAATGTCCAGCCTTGATGGCCTCAAAAATCGATTCTTGCCCATAGACCACGGCGCCGAGTTCTCGGGCTTCCGCCATCACCGGACTATCCTCGGGACAGATGACACCAATTCGTGTGTCGGAGCTGACGGGGTAGGGAAACCGGATGCGGTTCCTGACTACAGCGCCGGCCTTCGCCGTCCTGACCTTGACCTGAATGTCGTACTTTACACTGGATGGCGGTCTCCCGACCTCAAATGCCCGGAGATAGCTGTTGTGAGCGAGCAGAGTTAGCAAACGAAACATGGCGCAGTACGGTCGAGCCGAGAGCCAATTGGACCTACCGCATCGCGTCGCATAGCGAGAACTTCTGCTGCTCGCTCTGGTCATAGGAGCGGAAGTTCTTGTAAACCTTCTTTGGCTTGTTCTCCCGTTTCTTCATGCCTCCAGACCCGGATGCATGGCGCACTTGGGGCGTCGCGAGCGACGGCAAGAGGAAGTTTGGTATCGACGAGACCGCGGGACGTCTTGTGGTGTATGCGAGGTTCAGCCGTGCCATCGAGGCGAGGGCTTGAGTTGTGGAGGCCATTGGAGGTTCGGAGTCGCTCTTCGGGGCGATCACGAAGTGCAGCTTCGGTTCACGACGGGCATCTGAAAAAAAGCTGGGGTCGCAACCGTGTCGCAGCTGGCTGCCTCGATTCCAAGGCCCCAACCGCTAGCGCGGATCCAGGGCGAGCAGGGGCCTTACCGCCCGGCAGAATTGCTCAACGCCTGAGGGTACCCCGCCACGACGTTTACCCCTCCAAACTTTTGTTGACTCACGGTGACGATACTAGGATAAGCTCGAGAACTACAGCAACAGTCTGCAAATCAGCACCCTTTACGCCCCTTGAACCGGCGTCTTACCTTATTCTCCCGAAAATACAAATTCCTTGAAAATGAAGCCGGAAGAGCTCACGCCCCTCGAGGCTCAGCTCACGGGCGATTTCCGTTCGATTGAGCCATCCCTCCAGGCATTGGACAAACACCTTGTGCTGCGCACCTACCTTAGCGGCTACGAGCTTTCGGACGCCGACAAGAACATCTGGCTTGCTCTCCGAGGCAACCGCGCTGCTGTCTCTTTCATCAAGCGTGGACAGCTTGTCAACCTCGCAAGATGGTTCCAGTTCATCGAGGAGAGCCATCCCGAAATCCAGGACGAGATCAAGGCTAAGGATGCTGCCTCCAAGGCCAAGACCGCCGCTGCCAGCAAGGCTGGTGCAAGCTACGCCCTCGCGCTCCAGAACGCCGACAAGGGGGTCGTGACACGATTCCTCCCCGAGCCTTCAGGTTATCTCCACATTGGGTTCGTTGCTTTCGCCCGGTGCTGCTTCTGTGGGCGTCCCCTAACTCCTTTTTAGACACGCCAAGGCCGCGCTTCTGTCGGATTTCTTCGCCCATCAAGCCTACAAGGGCACCCTTCGCCTGCGCCTGGACGACACCAACCCCTCCAAAGAGAAGCAGGAGTACCAGGATGCCATCATCGAAGATCTCGCCCTCATGGGCATCAAGCCTGACTTTGTAACTTACACGTCGGACTATTTTGACTTCCTCTACGACATGGCAATCCGCCTCATCAAGGAGGGACATGCTTACGCCGACGACACAGACCAGGAGACGATGAGAAAGGAGCGTTGGGATGGAATTGCTTCGAAGCGTCGAGACCTCAGCGTGGAAGAGACCCTGCGTATTTTCGAGGAGATGAAGAAGGGCAGCGAGGAGGGTCTTCGGAATTGCATTCGTGCAAAGCTCTCAGTTGACAACCCAAACAAGGCCATGAGGGACCCCGTCATCTACCGCTGCAACGTGGACACTCCGCATCACCGGACTGGCACCAAGTGGAAGATGTACCCCATGTACGACTTTGCCTGCCCCGTTGTTGATTCTCATGAGGGCGTTACACATGCCCTTCGCTCAACCGAGTACACCGACCGCAATCGTGAGTAACTTTCATGTAGCTGGCTGAGACATTGTAACACTAACCAGTCCACAGCTCAATACCAGTGGTTCCTGGATACATTGAAGCTCCGCCAAGTTTACATGTGGGACTTTGCGCGCATGAACTTCATCCGCACTTTCCTGTCGAAGCGCAAGCTGGCCAAGCTCGTTGAGACCGGAAAGGTGTGGGGTTGGGATGACCCCCGTATGCCCACGATCCGCGGTGTGCGGAGGAGGGGTATGACAATCCCGGCTCTTCGGGAGTTCATCCTCAAGCAGGGCCCCAGCCGTAACATTGTAACCATGGACTGGACCAACTTCTGGGCTAGCAACAAGAAGGAGATTGACCCCATCGCGCCACGTCACACCGCTATTTCCCAGAAGGATGCCGTCAAGGTCACCGTCACTGGTGCTGAGGCTCCTACGACTCCGTGCTTAGCTGAGAAGCCCCGTCACCCGAAGAACAAGGACTTAGGCACGAAGCAGGTTGCATTCGCCTCTGAGCTCCTTCTTGACCAGGCCGATGCCAAGACCTTTAAGGACGGTGAAGAGATTACCTTGATGGCCTGGGGTAACGCCATTGTTCGTGACTTCACAGCTAGTGACCCTATCCCCAGTCTCACATGTGAGCTGAACCTCAAGGGTGACGTCAAGACGACAGACAAGAAGGTCACCTGGTTGGCCACCCAGGGCCAGAAGTTGGTACCTGCTGAGATTTGGGATTTCGACTACCTTATCACCAAGGATATCTTGACCGAGGATGATAACTTGGAGGACTGCCTCAATCCCGTGACTGAGACTATGGAGGACGCCTGGTGCGACGAAGCCTCCTCGCATCTGAAGGCGGATGATATCATCCAGCTTGAGAGACGTGGCTACTATCGCGTGGACAAGGGTCTCAACGACTGGAAGAACGGCGAGGAGGGTCCGAAGGGCAAGAGACTTGTACTGTTTTGCATCCCTACTGGTAAGACTGGGCCGAAGGCGTAGATTCTACCCAAGTCTAAATGGGTTGGTATGAAGTAACGCTAGCCCAAGTTCAAGATATCCGCGATTTAGCAACCAACGCTTGTTCTTCGGCTTCAAATATGTTGACAGCATATATTTACACTGCAATGGGTAGGGACTACGTGGCAACGTGTTAGACAAACCCTTGTACGTCGTAAAATAAAACAGCAAGGACTAAACTATTACATTGCTGGCCTCGCTTGCACTGTGAGAGGCATTGATCGTAGTAAAACGAGCCGTTGAAAATGTAACGAAACACCTTTGAGAGTCCCATACAGCCTCGAAGATCAGTATTCAGGGCCTTACTGCTATTGCGAGAGGCCTCTATCATACAATGATATGCCGTCAGTAGGCAGAAGAAGGCCTCTAAAATATATTGCGGCCCGCCTACTTTTGCAGCACCTAGGAAGGCATCTTTCAGTCAGGAGACAGGGTTAACTTTTTGCCTCGTTCCAAATTAATAAGTCCCAAGATAAACTTCCGGGGCAGTGCCAGCACATTATCTCCTACCCTCTCCTGTCTTTGGAGGACAGCCAGCGAGGCATGAAGGTAGCTCAGCACAAACGCTTTCCAGACACCCCTTTCGATGGCTGACTCTCGAAGTGGCCTGGGGAAATACGGATCGTTGAGCTGTACCGCAAAGACCGCTTGGGCAACGCCCTCGTCGCCAAGCGTGATAGGCTGGACCTGGTTGAAATCTAACACCCAGAGTTCTGTGGAAGGCTGGTGAAAGAAGTCGTCAATCTTTCGTGATTCCGGGCCCGTGTACGTAAATGGAGCGAGCTTGCTGACATCGTCCGATGAGCGTCCCGAGCTTTTTACTGTTGCGGAGTTGCCCAGGACAAACTCGATATCCCGGCCGTCCTGCTTTGCTCCCCAACTAGACAATCAAAACGGTCAGCCAGAGGTCAATCTCAGGGGTAAAACACACACACGGTAAACGTACTGTATAACCCCCAGCGCAGCGCCCACTCTCCGCGCAATAGCTTCAACACCCAACCCAAGTTCCACCATCTGATTGAGATGCAGCTTGAAATTCCTCAACGAGAAGAACTGCCCCCCTGCTCTCCCGTTCATCGAGCCCAAATACACTCTCACCAAACAATCCTCATTCGCAGGATCAGACCTCGCCCTCTCCACACCCCTCGGGGCGCAATACTTCCCAATCAAACATCTCCTCCCTTCAGCAGACAGCGGTGGTATCCGCTCAGTAACCAAAGCATGGGTCGGAAAGTTACACACCGGAGACGCGGTTTCAACTAGCCCTGGATTCTGCTGCGGTTCGAAGAAGGAGGTGTCACTACCGGGGACGAAGAAATGGCATTGCGGGATCTTGACTTCGGTGAACTGGACGCGTTGGAAGGCTTCGAGGATGGCGGTGTGAGCGACGTAGTCGTCCCATAATTCGGTGCGGTCAGGGGCTTTGGCGAATTTTATCGCCAGTGTGTGGGGCCCGGGACACGCGAAGACGGCGCCGCATGCGCCGGCGCCGATTTTGCGGTAGGCATCGGGGGGTCTGGGAGACGCCTCGGAGAATGCGGTGAAGGCGTCAGAGGGTGCAGTAGAGGCGTCAGTGGATCTGGTCCAGGCTTCCGAGGGTGCTGTAGAGGCCTTGGAGGATCCGGGATATGCCTCCGTTTCCGGATGGGACGGCCGGCGGAAAGACAGCAGACGGCCTAACTCTTGGCCAAGAGGGTCCTGCACGGTATCTCTAATCGCTGTGGTTGGTTCTTCGAGGGGTGTGCTCGATAGGTCGAGGCCTGCGTCGTTAAGTGGTATGCCGACGGCTGTGGCGATCGCCTCGAGCGAAATACTCAATCGTGACTGACTTTCCGACATAGTCATGTTTTGTGGTCTTTCAGTTCGGAATCACTGCAGAATTTGAAAGTGGATGGAAGAAATTACAGACTTGGTGTTTTTAGGTTTCTCAATGTTAAGAATATAAATGGAAGGTACATTCATGAACCGTAAACTCTCCAGCTCGGACGGAAGACGCCGTCCTACTGCCACACAGATCACTGGTTCTGATTCTGTAGGCTGCGTTGCATTGTTGGGATGCTTTGGTAGACGCTTTAAAGGCTTTTTCCGAGGAAATGGGATCCTGCTGTAATGCTAGTACGGCGGCCATCAATCCAACCCAAGGCTTCTGTCGGAGCACAGGTCAATATCAGAGGGAATATTGAACGCCTTTTTCGCAAGGAGCAGTACCTACGTATCTGGGTACTAAAAACTCAGAACTCGGCGGTTCTGCGGTGTCTCGAGGTCAAAGACCAAACCCCGGGCTTGGGAACTGGGTCTAGACCGAGAATTCGGTGTCATCTCGATGTTGCAGTTTGGGATTCGGAATTCCAAAGCTTCAGTTGCGGCTGAGCCGCAGATAATAACATCCATGTAACGCTTCATTCACCCGGCGCCCAGCCACCTCGCCTCGGCCTAGATTTCCGCCGATCTGATGCTCTTGAATTAATACGTTGCCGTGGAGTTAATAATGAGGGGCACACACACTGCCTGCAGTGAGGACAGCCGAGACGTAGAAAGAGGTGGGCGATAATCTTAGCATATGAAATCTGGCTGGCATTGCCTCTATTGCAATCAACTACTGTTAGCCAGGATGGCCAGAGCTCGCGAAACACTCCGCCCCAAATCAGGCATATAAAGCTGAGTGGGGTTTCGGTTGGTGGCGTGTGGAATCAAGAGCATCGTAACCTTCAGCAAGCCATCTACGAAACATTCAAGAATGAAGCTTCTGTTACTTTCCATTCTGGCCCTTATTGCCACAGTGGCGTCGAGCCCGCCGCCTCTGGTTGCGGCTAACCTTGAAGTCGACGGGCTGGAGGCCCTACAGGGGTACATTGGGGAAGCGTGTACCAACACTCAGGTGAGATTCGCAATTACTAGACTCCGAGAGTCTCTCACGTACGAAGAGAGGACGCTGACTGAATGTTCCGTTTCGTAGCAAGACAATCTTCGAGGAACATGCCAATACACTTCAACATGCAAGAGCCGTGATGGGAGGGCTGATACGAACCCCGACTGCCCGGGCCCTGACAATGTGCAGTGCTGTGTGTACGATAAATGTGTGAATGGGGCCACAGGGCGATGCTTGGACAAGGACAAGTGGAACTGCCAGGGTGGAGGGGGCTTCAATACCGGGAATCATTGCCCTGGCCCAGATTGGTATCTGTGTTGTCAGGGGGAGTACTGGAAGAGAGGGACCAAGCGGCCGCTCTTTGAGTGAGGCCAGCGTCGGTGTTGACAGGTTAAGTACCTAGGTAGTCGTGGTAGTTCAACAGAAGTGCTACACAATGACTTTCTGAATCTTGTGATGAGAGCGCGTGATGAGTGAGGTTGCAGTTGAGTTCGTGAGATCCGCTCCAGAACTGGAGCAATCTCAGAGTAAAATTGCGCCCTGGCGCGCCCCCCCACAGATCTGGATCTTCAGCTGGCTTGGCACTGGCCAACCAGCTGCCGTGATCCCGAGATCAGCGCCGTTAGCGCTCAGATCCTTTACGTCATTCCCCGCTAGCATCACTAGCTCCACCGCAACTGATCGCGTCGCACCACCAAAGCTTCCCCAGGGTCCCAAGCCCGGAAATCTTTACTTTTCATCAATCGGTTCGCCTGCTGGAAGTCGGTCATACAGGCCACAGACGCCACCTTGCCCGCTCTCGTGTCACGGCAGAAAGAGGGTGCATCAAGGTTCAACCTCCAACAGTTTCGCCAACGCTGGTGCCGGTCGCGTTCCAATCGCCAATCGCGCAGCTCCTTGAACGGCAATCCCCTCCCGCCTCCAGTCCAGCGCGAAGCGCGCCGACACGCAATCATGGCCAGCGCCAGCTACTATGGCAACCAACAGCAGCCTCAGCAGCCCGGGTACGAGATGCAACCGCCGCAGGGGGCCTACTACAGCAACAACCAGCCGCAGTATCAGCCGCCCTACAACAACAATGGCTACGGTGCGCCCCCTAATCCGTACCAGCCGCCCCCTGGGCCACCTCCGGGTCCGCCCCCGCTAGATCCCAAGGCAAACGACAACTACGGCGCGCCGCCCACTTTCGACGAGGCCTTTGCCGTGCAGAAGCCCAAGTGGAACGACCTGTGGGCCGGGATCCTGTTCCTCATCACCGCTGCCGGCTTTGTTGTTGTGTCGGCCATTTCCATCCAGGGCTATGGTGAGAGCGCCAGATTTCGATGGCCGAGGGCCCTAGCTAACTTCGATTTGAACAGCGGCTACGCGCAGAGTGAACTCGGGTGGTCTCAATGGCCAACTCAACACCTTCAGCTTGACGACACACACCATCTGGCTGTTCGGCTGGGTTCTGCTCACCGCCATTGTTCTCAGCTACCTCTACGTCTGGCTCGCCCGCTTGTTTACAAAGCAGTTTATTTGGATCACGGGAATCCTCAACATCGTCTTCGGCGTGGCTACCGCCATCTACATGCTCTATCGGAAATACTACTCTGGTGGTATCGTCTTCCTCATATTCTCAGCCTTCTTGATCTTCGCATTCATCACCTGGATCCCACGTATCCCATTTAGCGTGCTGATGCTCCAAACTTCCATTGATGTGGCGAAAAAGCATGGCCATGTGTACATGGTGAGCGCCATTGGAGGCTTCCTGGCGACCGTTTTTGCGGCCTGGTACTCGGTTACGCTGGTGGCCGTCTATGTCAAGTACGAACCAAGTGCCAACAATCCTGCCTGCCGAGAAGGGGCTGGTGGTTGCGGCCAGGGCAAGGTCATCGGTCTGCTGGTCTTCATCACCTTCGCCTCGTACTGGATTTCCGAGTGGTTCAAGAACACCATCCACACTACCATCTCTGGGGTCTACGGAAGCTGGTACTTCAACTCCAAGAACTATCCGAAGGGGGTGACGCGTGGAAGTTTGAAGCGTGCCCTCACGTATTCCTTTGGAAGTATCAGTTTGGGGAGTTTGGTCGTCGCACTCATCAACTGCTTGCGGCAGCTTTGCTCGATCGGGCAGCGGACCGCGGCCGCCGACGGTGACATTTTCCAGACTATTATCTGGTGTTTCGTCGGATGTCTCGTCGGAATTCTTGACTGGGCAGTGCAGTTTATCAACCGCTATGCCTTCTCGCACATTGCGCTCTACGGCAAGGCCTATATCCCGGCCGCCAAGGATACATGGACGTAAGTTTTGTTGATTTCTATCTGTTTTGCTGAGCTAATTTTTCCTCGCAGAATGATCAAGGATCGAGGAATTGACGCTTTAGTCAACGAATGCCTTGTCGGCCCAGTCTTGAGTATGGGAGCTACTTTCGTGGCGTACGCGTGTGCCCTTTTGGCGTACGTGTACATGGTGTTCACGAACCCGGCTTACAATAGCACTGGCGCATACACGCCAGTTGTCGTGGCATTTGCATTTCTCATAGGCTTGCAAATCTGCAACGTTTTCACGACACCGCTTAGCAGTGGCATCGACACCATCTTTGTGGCCGCCGCGTGGGATCCCGAGGTTATGATGAGAGATCACCCGGATCTGTACCATCGCATGGTTCAGGTATATCCACAGGTTCAGCAGGCCATTCATGCATGAGAGTTGGACGGTTGATATGCGTCGGCATTTTGTTACAAGACGGGGCATCGAACGAGGCGGCTGTGCCGTTAGCTTGGGGGGGCCATAATGACTTGTTAGGGGACACAGTTTGTATATGGCGTTCATAGATTAATATCCGCAGACAAGTAGTCCAAAGTCGACGTGGGAAACCTGTCTGACCCTTCTAGGGGTGGCGCAACTACCAGGACACAGTTCTCATCTTAATGTGATTTCCTTTGTCTTCTCTAAGTAGCTGAGATGTGATATTAACAGTAGTGTACTGATGACGCGCTCACTGCTTGCTCGCTAACCAGTAGCACATCCGGTACTTTTTATCCACATATCCCGACTCACGCCCAGACATTCCCAATATTCATGATCACCACCAAGCCCCCTAACGTGACTTGCATCTATGCGCCAGCTGCCTCCATCCACTTCTGGATCCCATCCGCACTGAACGTTGAAGCCAGCGCAGGCTAGGTTTTCGGAGGGTTTGTTATCAGCGAACTCAACTCGGTATCGTGACGAGGTCGAGAAGTAAGCAGGATGAGTGGACACTCACGGAAAAGCGAATAGTAATATCAATAATCCGAGGCGGGTGTGCCCTCGGCTGAGAACACGGTCCGCCAACGGCTCATGCCGTCTTCGGCCCAGAGGTCGCTCATGGCGGCGTTAACGCGGCACTGTTCACCGCGGGGCACTACGCCTGGGTGGGTGGTGTTTTTGGGAAGTTCTGGGCTTGGGACTTCAGGGGAAAAGGGGGAGTCAGCCATGTCGCCTTTTGAATTTGGAGGGGTGGGTGTAACTAGGAACCTGTGGGAAATGCCAACCCGGATGCCACAAGAGACAGTGCGATAAGCACGAGAGTATTCAGGGATATCTGCATGTTTGAGTTGATGGTTTGGAACGATATGGACTCACAGCGACATGAAGGTGTTAGAAAGCGGGAAATTCTTGCCTTATATAGTCACGTCTGAGGTGAGTAGGCACACACACGTGCAGTGAGAACTTCTGATCTTGGGTACCACGGGTCTATGGTACCTGATCGTGACCCGGAGGGATAAACTTGTAGGAACGCCTGGGGTGATCACGAGAAACCCGGGATTGGGTCTCTCACTCTGGTTTTACGGAGCAGAGGAACGTGTTATTTTGGACGGGGCCTTTTCATCTATCTAGTAGGTACCTGGTATGAGCAAACAACCGTGTTTCGTAGCGCAGAGCTAGGAAAGGTGGAAGTTGGAGGCCTCGTGATAATTATCTTCGCAATCAAAATGAAAAGTAAATAGACCCCTCCCAGCGCTGGACCACCAGAAAGTTGACAGCCCATTCTGGGAATTTTTTTGCACACCAGCTGAGGGTGGGAAAACTCATCGCAAGTTCTCAGATGTTGACCCCGCTTGTCAATGCAATGGCACCTGAGGCACCAATGTATCCACGATTTGAGGCAGGCGCGCCCTGCAGGCCAAGTCCGACGGCTAGTTTGTCGAGTCTGAGTCACTTCTTCTGCAAGGCCCACCTCAACTCTCCCGATCCACTGTGATTCACTCATTTCAACAGACAAGCAACGCCAACGCCAAAACCATGCCAAAATCAAGCACGGCTAATATCGCGGGCCACATTGAGCAACTCCCGTTGGAGTTGTTCGAGCCAATCCTCGAGAATTTGTCGCTCAGAGATGTCATCGCGCTGGTCAAGCACGCGGGAGAGGACAGCCGGCTCGTCGCTGCATTGGCCATCAGCCCCAAATGGCGAGACATCTGGTCTACCTACCAGGATAACCCGGACGGCTTTCAAACGCTTGTGTCTTTGATTGTCCCGATTGGCGGCAAGCGGCTGTTCGATCCGACTCTCGGCGCGCTAGAGGTCACCCCAGGACAATATTATCGTCGCCTGGCGCGGGAGAGGGAGATTCACGGGCCGAAATACAACTTCTTCGATTATGTGGTCCGGAAAACCTCGAATACCATCCAGAATCTCCTGAGCAATGTGGATCACGTCACGCTGGCGTTTCTATCCCAGAGGGTCACACTAGACGACATTGCCGTCATCTGCCCCTGGCTCAAAACCCTGGTCAACATCGCACGGCAACGGCATCCAGACGTTCGTAATAAGAGTATCCAGGTAGTACGAGACAGATTTCATGAAGCTCTTGAAGGCTCTTGCCGTTGCGTGGTTGATCCGTTCGGGGGAGCACGAATGATTCGCCCAAGGGGTTTCGAGACGCCTGGAGTCAAGTCATGTCTTGTGAAGCACCCCGACCGTGGAACATCGCAGTGGACCATCTCGCAGATCAAAGCATTCGTCGATGCATACTCAGTTGTCCAGACACAGCTCAACTTGATGAAAGCGGCCCAGCTCCAGGATTTGGCGAAGCTCTATGCCCGGCATCATTCTCGGTTGAAAGAACCATACGCACCGCAAGGCCCACGGAACAATCCCCGCCATATTCCTAATCAACTTGAAGGTGTGTCCCGCTTTGTGACGCGGATCATCGACCTGGACCGCGACTCCCAGCCGCGGTCGAAGCAGGGCATGAGCAAGTTCCGCTATTTACACCCATGCCTCATCCCATACGACTGGTGCCTGCGTCTGTGGATTAAAGTTGGCAAGACAAATCCCCACCTTCGAGAGACCATGCAATCTACCATTTCTGAGTCCTCAGAAGACGCGCTGGAGGATTTAATGAAGCAGCTCTCTCTCTCTCCGACTGCACCAAAACCTCCTGACGAGGTTCTGAGTCAAATCCAAGTCGTCAACCAGGGAATTCGGACGTTTTACAAGAGGAGCAAGAAATGGGGACAAACAGGCTCTGCTCTTCCGCGAATTCGGATTGTCAACTCTGATAGTAAGTATCACATCTCTCCTCTTTCACTTAGGCTGACATTGTGCTACAGGTGATTCAGAGGCCCCTGCTTTTGCGATTTGTCGCGACAAGGCGTTAGTCGATGGATATAGACTTACTATGCTCCCCCCTGTTGATGCTCGTGAGATGGAGTGGCTGGTGGCATTCCTGGGAGTAGTGGAGTGGATGGAGGATGCATATCCTGATCTCGCATTTCAAGAGAGGTCATCTGTTAGGGATGAATAGATTGAACACCAGCACTAGCCCCTTTTCAAATCAGAATCTACGTCCACAGCACCATAGTGCTTTAGAAAGCGCCCCCAGACAGCATCACCCTCAACCTCGCCGATCGCAATCGGCCACAGAACACGGCCGGCTCCATCCTCCCAATCAAGCGGCCGTATCCCTCCATACATGCGGTCCATTTCTGGCGCCGCTGACATGAACCCCGGATCAACCGTGTTCATGGCGACGCCGCGGGTTCGCCACATCGATGCTGCTTCGGTCTGGGTGATCATGTTGACCGCCGCCTTGGTCATGTTTGTGTGGACATGTGTGCCCGCCTTGGCCGAGTGGTCGGGGGTTCTCTCCAATATCCCCTCGCGGGACGACACGTTGATAACATAACCAAGAGGCTTTTGCCCCCGACACGGGTGGCGAGGTTCATCTTTGCTCTCGGACGGCGGATCACCGGCTTTTAGCGCCGCACCCATCAACGGAAGCAGCTCGCGGAAAAGAATCAGCGGAACGAAGGCGTTGACGGCATGAGCTGATACGATATCCTCGTAAGGGATTTCGGAGACGGTCTGCACCCACGATGACTTGAAGTACGGCTGTATTTCGGTCCGGCCATCGTCCTTAACGTTCTCCGGCAGTGTGATATTGTCGGCTACTGCCACGGACTCGCCTTCGCCGGTGGTCGTAGCGATAGCCCCTGGATCGGACTCTTCACCGCCACCGCTGTAAAACGACAGCCCCAACGGAGCGGCCCCTCCCCGTACACGCGGGTGGTACGCCATATCCCCTACAGCGCGAAACACAAGATTGGTCCGCACGGCTTCCTTGCTGTACTGCTTCTCGCGGGACACAGCACGCTCCTCTTTTTTGATGCTATCTGTCAGCGTCTGTGCGGCGTTGTTGATCAATATGTCCAGCTTCGTGGCGCCCATCTCTCCCAGAGCCACTTTCGTAGCTGCCACGAGCGCAAACGCGTCCTTTGCGGTGCGGAAGTCAGCACCAATGACCTTCAGACGGTCCATCCATTCTGCGGAATCTGGCTCTTGCGAGTATCGCACCGCGGCGTCGTTGGGGTACCGCGTTGTTGCTATCACCGTAGCACCGCACCGTAAGAGCCGTAGACTGGTGCCGTACCCTAGATGTACCCGGGCCCCGGTGACGAGAGCGGTGCGTCCTGCCAGCTTCAGAGACTGGGGTAGGGAGAGAGCCGACCCGGAATAGTTGAACGCGCCACATGGCCGACACATGGAGCCATAACGTGGATGGGGATCGACGAGGAGGAAACGGCAGATGTAGCACGCACGTAGGCGAGTGGGTGGGCGCTGAGCGTGATACTTCCTGACTTCGTCGTTCCAACGGAGAGATACGTCGGCCTCCTTTTCTTGCGGTTGTTCGGAGGAGGAGTCAGGAGATTGCAGCCCGAAGCGGGACTCAAGCGCCTTTATAACCCTCTGTACCTCGCCAGGGGCGGTCCTGACATCGAGGCTGAGATACTGCAGCACCCGAACCGCAGTCTCGACCTCCTCTTTGGTCGGCTCGGTCACTTTTGCGCTCGGCTTGCGAGATTCCTGGGGCACCGGAACTGTTGTGGAAAAGTCCCCGGCGATGAGATACCCATCCTCAGGCAGCGGAGGCTCCTGCACGAGCTCGCCCTTCTCGATGGCTTGTCGGAGCCGGGTCCGGATCTTCTCGAATAGATACCGCTTGAGTTCTGAGGGTAGGTCAGGCGATGGCGTCAAATACGACGCGATTGCTAGTGCTGCGTTTGAAGACGGGCTGGGCATGTGCATTGCTAGCTGGCTGGGCATTCCGCCTGCGTCGAGCGTTGCGGCATCTTGGAGGAGTTGCTTGGCGATGGTTTGTGGTGTTTGGGTTGTTGCGAAGTCGCTCCAGTATCCCTTGGTGTCCTTGCGGAAATCTTTCTTGGAGCTGGAGAGCATTTTGGAATAAATGACGGTGGTGATGTTTAGGTTGAGAGGTGGAAATTGCATTGGGGGCAGGTTTGTGGGTAGGGGGCTTGGCGGATATGCACAGCGCTGGTGACTCATTCTATTCGCGCGAGTACATGTAGTGAGTCGGAGTTTTGAGCTGGGCTGAAGCCTCAGGCAGGCGCCGCATTGGGAAGCTGAGAAAAACTCATGTAAGTTACATGCGCATTACTTGACTTGTATCTGGGTTCCTTGGGTCTTTACTCAGGTTGGAACCATTAGGTAAGTTTGGATATATCTGACTAGACGCAGATTAAAGGAGAAGAACCTCGTTTCAACGCGTAGTAAGTTTCAGCAGTTTCACGACAAAGCAGTTAATTTTGGAGACGACTTCGGCCGGCGTAAGTCCTTTACGTACTCCCCTTGATCCTGAGGGTACAAAATGCATGCCAGGACTCAGGATCTGTGAGTGCCGGTTCGAGGGGCAAGTGTGAGATTCCCAATCGCATTTCCCCATGATGCCAAACGGTTTTCTGTTGTTGCTCATCCCTGGACGAAGCATGACTACTTCTGCGAATACCGCAAAGCATGCATAGGTTGTCAGCTATTTTTGGCAAGAAATCGGTTTGGCGGTGACTTACCAATGGCACACCAAGAGGTCCGGCCCGAGATAAAACGGAAGGCGATGATTATCTCAACAAGCAAACAACATGGGGGCTGGAAGTCTAAAAGACTTCCTTCCCGACGAGACTCCGATTGGGGCAGAGGGAGGAGGTCATTGGGCCAGTGACACATCTTGATCGTTTGAGTTGGACGAGGAATCCCATACGGCATTCTCAGGGTAAAACGGGGCAGGATTGACCTCGTCTAATGATTGGCCAGTACGGTGGTTCCTGTGCTGTATCTCTCCACCATGGCCTGAGGTGTATTCTTGGGTGACCTAACCCAAGATAGGGAGGGACAAGGGCAATGTGTAGCTGAAAGGCAAGTTCCATCCTGCCGCTTCCCGGCTAGCACGAATTCCTAGGTCATTGCATTTGGTAGGTATCATGGAGTTTGCTTGCCGCAGACTTCCTGTAACGCCCAAATGTGAAGGTTCTGGAGGGAGTCCTCCATGAGGGTTCACATATGCTAAGGGCCATGGGTCGCGAACTGGCTCGGCATTGCGGAGTCGAAATTACGGAGGCTTTCTCCTCCACTCCCGGCCCAACTTCTCGCCACGGTTTATCTCCGCTCGCGGGGCCGAGCGCCGATGAAACCCACTCCTTGGACGTCTTTTTGTTTGAAGCCGGCTTAATAATAACTCGACTCGACTCCAAGTTTCTCCGCAAAACGTGGCAGTGGACAGCATGCACGGATAATAGTGGACGGCTCCATTGTGAAGCGTTGATACGGTGCCACGGACTGCCGACGCTCTCATCGTAACATCGGGCTGTCTCCGAGGCAATCGGCCACGCGGCGCGGAAACGGCCTTACGATAATTATTTGGGTACAGTTAGGTGTGTGGGATGACGTCAGTCCCCATTGATTGATGAGGCCTCGAAGACAGGTGCTCATCGATACAGCTCATGGTCTATCTCGGCAACCCAGGATCGAGCCTCACAATGCATCGAGGACCACCTGGGTAGTTCCAAGATATCATGCAGGGTAGTATTGATATACATACCTACCTACCTACCACACGCAAAGGCACACATACACGCGAGCAAATGAACTTGGTGGAAGGATTTTGAATCAATGCTCGCCATCTTGGCTATCGGTGATTGGGCGCTGTTGTGCGCTCGCACCTGGATCGCGGGTCTCGCTTGTGTGTCTACAGGGCTGGGCTCGCGTTATACCGAGTCGAGCTATAAATCCGCGATGCTTCGATTAATTTATGTATGGAAGGGACGGTGGGGCGGCTCGATGCCGCGCGAAACAGGCTCCCGATCCTTCGCGTCTTGCGAGTTGGTCGTACCAAAGTTCGCAGCGGCGCATTGAACCCCAAGACAGCTCCCTTTTTGCATCTCCATGCGAGATACCGCCATGGCACCTTACTTCCGAAAGTCCGCGACAACAATAAATCCCTCGTTCGCTGGTACTGGGCCCATTTGGTGGCGACGCCGGAGACGAGCCTTTTGTGCCCCCCGGCGACCATGTGGCTCCTGCCTTCCAAAATGGATCGCCCCCAACCCGGATAGCGGACCCATAGGCTGGGATGGTCTTCCAGGCACGGCAATTTGTTTTTAATTCAGCCACGACTTTGTGTTGCATTGCGTAAGCGGACCTGCAGCAGCAACGCGATGCCGGGATGCACCTTCCATCTCGATGAAGGCCCTCTCATATTATCAGCTCATATTGTCGCTCGACCGGCTCGGCAGACCGGTAACGGGCGGCTCCGAAAGGGATACTTAACCAAGGGGCGGCCACTCGGTAAAATTGGTCGTGATTGTTGACCCCCAGGGACTCCTCTGTTTTCAATCCAGTCCCCATTGCTCACTTTCGCGGCCAGCCATTCGTTTGTGCCATCCTGAGCCGGCACCATGAAGAGCGTTCTACTGTACTTCGCGGGGGCGTTGCTGCTCACCAGCGGCGGGTGGGCGCAGGACACGGGGACGGGGAAGGGGGCGCCTGAGCCGTGCAAGCGCGGACCCGACGGACCCGGCGGACCTAGCGGACCTGGCGGTGCGGTGCCCGGGCCGAAGAAGTGGGTGCGCAAGAACTGGCAGGGCGTCGAGTACAACTGCAAGTGCTACCCTGGCGACACGTGCTGGCCGCCCTCCAAGGAATGGCAGCGCCTGAACACAACCGTGGCCGGAAACCTGCGCGTCAACCTGCCGCCCGCCGCGCCCTGCTACAACACCTTCCAGGGCCCGCTCGGCGCTGTTAGCCCCTACGATGCCGCAAAGTGCGCCGAGATCACGGCCAACTTCACGAATGAGCAGTTCCAGATCGACCTCCCCACCGCCGGCCTATGGACCTACTTCACCAACGACACGTGCAGGCCGACCGCCAATCCCGCTGACACCTGCACGCTGGGCAACTACCCGGTGCTGTACATCACGGCGAAGACCGTCGCTCACATCCAGGCCGGCATCAACTTTGCGCGTGACAACAACCTGCGTCTGGTCATCCGCAACACTGGCCATGACTTCTTTGGCCGCAGCGTGGGATGGGGCGCCCTTGTCATCAACACGCACAGCTTCAAGGATATCGCAACCACAAACTCCTGGAATGGCGGTCCCGGTGGCTACTCGGGCTCTGCTGTGACTGTTGGTGCTGGTGTTCAGGCCATATTTGCTCTGCAGAAGCTGCACAGCCTGAACCCGCCCAAGATCATGGTGACCGGAGAGTGCAACGTTAGTGGCTGCCAAAACATCCCTTTCACGTTTTGAGCTTTAGCTGACTTGGAGACAGACTGTTGGTGTTGCCGGTGGACTCGTCCAGGGCGGTGGCCACGGCCCCTTGACCAATCAGCAGGGCTTCCTCGCCGACACGGCGCTCGAGTTCAAGGTGATCACGGCTGACGGTGAGCTCCGGACCGCCAACGCCAAGACCAACACCGACCTCTTCTGGGCCCTCCGTGGCGGTGGCCCAGCATCCTTCGCTGTCATCGTCGAGGCCTCATACAAGACATTCATAGACATTCCCAGCGCTGCCATCAACGTTGACATCACACCTGCCAACACCCGGGGCGACGTCGAGCTATTCTGGGAAGCCATCCGCGTGTTCCACAGCTATAGCACCACCTGGGTGGACGCCGGTCTGTATGTGTACTACGAGCTCTTCGGTCCTACCCTGCATGTTCACCCTATCGTCGGCGTCGGAAAGACCCAGGCCGAACTGGAAGCCCTCGTCCAGCCCTTCTTTAACGACCTCACCGCCATCGGCGTGACTTATGCTTCCACCAGCCACACGTACAACACTTTCTACGACCTGTACTTTGCTCTCTTCGAGGGTGAAGCGGCTGGAAGCTCTGCCCTTACCGGTGGATGGACTATCGCCAAGCAGGATGCCCTCACCAACAGCACAGCCATTGTCAAGGCATTCCGCGGCGTTGGTGACGCAGGAGCCATCATGATCGGACACATGTGGAATTCCGGCGGCGGCCTGCCTCAATCTGAGTGGGTCAAATCTGCCATCAACCCGCGCTTCCGCAACGTTGTCGACAAGATCCTCACCATCCTCCCTCTTTCTGGAAACGCCCCGCTGGCTGAGAAGGAAGCTGCCCAGAATACGCTGACTAACGTTGTTGACGCTGGTTTGAGGGCGGCATCGCCCAACGGCGCGGCGTATGTCAATGAGGCAGATCCGTTCCAGCCGAACTGGCAGACTGCGTTCTGGGGAACGAACTACCCCCAGCTGCTTACCGCAAGGGCCAAGTGGGATCCCAATGGCGTGTTTTATGCTGTGTCGACTCCTGGCACCGAGAAATGGAGTCAGATTGAGTACGGCACGAGGTTATGCAAGCGCGTTTAGGGGACAACGGATGGGGTTTGGAAAGGAAAAGGAAAGGAAAAGCTTTAAATGATTTATGGATTGTACATTACTTGCATTATGTATACTATTTTGGCACACACCCATGCTGGATAGAGAATGATGGCACCTTCATGTATTTCATATATGAAACCTATTCTGGTGCATTTTAATGTCCGTTTGTGCATACCTTTAAACGTCACGCCTGACGTTTAAATCAAAGGTTTTGACTTATAGTCACATATTGCCTTCCTATCGTTTTACCACCACTCAGATAACGACCCCCTTTTCCGATGTTTGCGCATCCGGCCTACTCTCATCGGCCCAGGGCGGTGCGGCGGGCGAGGCAAGAATATGGGCCGCGGTTAGACATCTAGCTGCTGCTGCTGTTGCTGTTGTTGCTATTGCTATCGTCGTGACAGTGGTGATAAACGCAGTTTTGGCTTTTACCAGTTTCTTGATCTGGGGAACTTGGTGCTTTAGTTTGTGGGAGCATGGCTCGGGTTCCTGTAATTTCACATGCTACCCCGAAACCTATAATGCAAACAATCATTCTCACTGTAAATAACAATATTATGATTTATTGATTGTATATTGATTACATTAAGTGTACTATCTATCTTGGCACACGCACCGGGATATCATTCACACCGCGTCTAAACCATGACCTTCTCCGACACTGGCACCTTCTCCGACACCAGCTCCTCGGGCTCAGACTCCACCGTCTCCTTCTCAACCACCACCCTCCGATCCTCAACCCCCCAGACCGAGATATACGCCGGCACCAAGCTCAGCGTCCAAAACACCAAGTTAATCACCGTTGTATAAAACGGCGAGAACTTGCTGCTGCTGATTCCAAAACTGGCACACTGCCCCCAGCTCTCCACACCACGCAGCAGCCCCGTACCCCGACTAAGCTCCGACGTGCCATCGCCAATCGTGCCCACCAGGAAATACAGATAATTCTGCACCATATTCCCCGTCGTCTGCATCATGATGTACATGCCGAATCCCCGCCCAAAGCCAGGGGTAGTCCAGTCCAGCCCCTTGGGCGTGGAAGTAAACTCGTACTCGTGCTGGATGTACATGACCCAGATCCACACGAGGGTGAAGAGTCCGCAGGAGAAGACGAAGCCGCCTCGGATGCGCGCCTTGATGGTGAAGCGCTGGCTGTCGAGGAAGAGCCCGAAGAAGCCGCAGGCGATGGTGCCTGTGATGGCGGAGAGGAAGGATGCAAGGGCGCGAGCGCGGACGGAGAAGTAGATTGTGAGGAAGGTGCTGAGAGGGAGTTAGTCATGCGAGTTTTGGTAGGAAAATTACGGGTAAAGAGTTATTTTTTTTTATTTTTTGGCATACCTGAGGTAGCCCCAGTAGAACCACGAGGCAAAGAAGATGGGCAAGAGGAGGCCGACCTGGCGGGAGGTGGCGGTCTTCCAGAGCTGGCGGAGCTGTTCGCGCGAGGAGGTCTTGGCCTCGACGACAATCTTGGAACCGTCTGCGCGGTGGGTCTTTTCGGGCGGGGAGAGCAGGAAGGACAGGGGCAGGGCGCAGGCTTGCAGGACGACGAAGACCAGGAGGGTCACGTAGTTGACCTTGCCGGCGGTGGAAGTTTTGGCGTTGAGGCCGAGGTTGATGGCGCCGCCGATGAGCTGGCCCGAGTTCTTGAAGGCGAGCCAGAGCGCGAGGTAGCGGCCGCGCTTGGCGTGCTCGGGGTAGGAGAGCACGATGGCGCCCTCGGCGGCCCAATAGAGGCCGGCGCTGACGCCACAGATAGCGGCGCCGAGCATGACGAACCACTCAGTGCCGAAGCGGTTGTTTTGGTACAGGGCGGCGCTGTAGACGGACCAACCGAGCGTGCCGAGGATGAGCGTCTTCTTGACGCCAATGAGGTTGACGAAGATGGGCGACAGGATGCAGAACAAGCCCATGAGCCCGAACACGAGCGAGTTACCGCCGTTGACGAGGTAGGGCAACAGCGCGCCGCCTGCGCCGAGCGAGTTGTTGGCGTTCCATAGGCCGGGTCCGAGGAGCGCGATGCATCCGCAGATGATCATCTGCGCCAGCACGCTGCGGAAGAACTTGGCCATGATGGGCGGTATTTGAGAAAGATGACTGGGACAACACCCCTTTCAAACCGGCGAGGGGAGCGCTGGTTGGCATATATAGGAAATCATCGCTCCCGCGGGTCGTGGTCCAGGCTGCGATATAAAATCCGAGGATCGCCAGCGGAGGTGCCCGGGACATGGGCTGGCTCCGGGTTTGGCATCCACATTTCGGCCTAGGTAAATTGCGTGCTCCGTTGTCCTAATAACGTTATAATAAGCACCGTTGTTCCGGCTGGAATTTAGCTGTAGAGTTGGGCTGGAGTGTGGAAGTCCTACTTACAAGTGCCGTTGGTAGACTAATACCACCGTTACCAATGACTCGGCATTTAAGACCAGTGACTTTTCTATATCAAAACACAGACGACGGCTCACGATGCAGCTGTTTACTCGCCTTTGAGCATCGTCAAGCAGGGATGAGATGAGCTGGAGAAAATTTGGGCTTCTACTGTGGGGTTCTCTCCGAGTCTCGCAGGATCAGTGGGGACGTCTTTTTGCAAGCGCGATCCATGGCGGTGGCAAGGATGGCCGTGTCGGGAAGGTGAAAAACCTGCTGCATACCAACAAGGACGAACCGATTGTCTGCGTTCTCGCTGCGCTGCACCAAATGCCCGGAAAGAGGCAGGCTTTGAGTGGCATGCCCGTACCCTTGCGATTTTGAGTAGCGAGCAGACCCGACAGCACAAGCGAATTGAGGAGAGTTACATCGAGGCATGCCTTCCGCCATTGTTTGAGTGATGATATCAAACGGCATTTTCGCCCCTGCCATTTTGCCGTTTTTGCTCTTGGACCACGAATAATATTCCATGTTGGTGTCTGCTTTCCCAGCCAGGACGCCTGCACCGATGCACCCGATGTCGTTCTACCATGAACCAATTGATTCCTCAAACCTGCGAAAATCCGGGGAAAGTCATCACCAGGTGGAGAAGGACGGCTAAAATTCGAGCCACCAAGAAAGCACGCCCACATCGCAGCCCATCCGTTTTCGGTCTTCGAAACTCCCCATGGTGGAGACTTTTCTTCGTTGAGCATGGCGCGCCCGTCTTGTGGTGAATCTCTGGAACGGATCATAACAAGAAAACAGGCCGAGTGGCGCAATGGTCGCGCGTTACTTTCCGGTTCGTCACTGTTGGTAAAGGTTCTGGGTTCGAGCCCCAGCTTGGTCGATTCTTTCTTTTTTGCTCACATCAATGTACCTGATTCATGCTGTGGTGCTGACTGACTCGCTTCCTTATCTCCATGTTTTGGGAGAATGCTGGGATGATGCTGGGCCTGCCCACATGAGTTTTGATGTATGTGCGTGTCGTGGGCCCGGGAGCAGTTCGCAGCTGTCAAGTTCCAGGCGATAGTGTTCAACGCCCGAAACCCAAATTTCGCAAATGGGCTACGCCTTATCTCTACAGGCACACACCCGAGAACGAGCCCAGTTTTGGTGTGGATGTACCGTAGGATAAGTTTTAAAATTATGTTTTCTGATCTGTAGCCCGATTCTAACTTGCTAAATGGCATATTGCTTTGGCAGCACGCCGGCTTCTTAGAGATTGAGGAAAGTCCCCAAAGTCGGGAAAAGGCGCGGTAATGCGTGACGCGGGTGACACTACCTGGCGCAGGGAGCGCCGGGGCACTTTTCAGGGCTTGGTTAAGTCTGTGCTGCTTGTATTATAGATGCGTTTGGTCGGGAAGGAGACTAACTCGGATTGGCTGATCTCCCAAGTCCCTCACTCTCTCGAAGCGCTGCTGTTCCTCGCTGACTGTTGCCTCCTGCGGCCAACAAAGCCCATCAATATGCCCGTCATCCCCTGACTTGAAGATGATCTTGAACACATTCGCCGGCGAGTAGGTGAACCTGGCCTGCCTCGCCTGCTCGTCGCGCGAGGCCATCCACATGAACGTCTCGCCGTTGTGGTGTGACAATCTCCACGACTGAGATTCGCGATTTTGGAACCGGACCTCTAGTTCACCATCACTTTCCAGTATTCCAATCAAGAAGCCATTGAGGCTATTCCTATAGAGCCCCACATACCCTGACAACGGCCGTGGGGCCTGAGGCGGGGTGTTCGCCTTCTTGTCGTCTAACTGCTTCCTGATGATTTTTGCACTTTCCAAATGGCCTGCGTCAGCCTTGCGAGCAAGCTTGACGAAATCGTGCTTTTCCGCGGAGTCGAGGATTGCCTCTAGAAGCATGGTTGCAATCCAATCGGAGGGGTCGGCGAGGCCGACCGAATTGGTGAACACCACGACAGCAATCTCGTCTTCTGGGATCAAGGCAAGAGTGGACGTGTAGCCCGCCATGCTGCCGCTGTGGCCTCTCACCACAACGGTTCGTCCGTCAGGGGGGGTGAGAACGGGCATCGGCTTGCAGTAGTTGCTATTGCAGCCAAACCCCAGCACGCTTGGAAGCGTGATGAAGTTGAAGCCAAGGCCGTAGCCCTTGGGGGGCCGGGGGAGGGGGGGGGCTTGGATCGGGCTATGTGGGACTGAAGTTGGTGGTAAATGAGCTTAAGGACAGGCTCGGAGTTCGTTCTCTCGTCTTGGCTCTCGTACTTGAACGCTTGGATCAAGCCGTTGGCGTGCTTGATCGTATCTGAAACGGTGGTGCGGACTGCTTGGGCTGCAGCATGGATGGACCCGTCCCAGATTTCGGGTTGCCTGAGTTCGCAGAAGGTTCCGTCGTCAAGGGCAGTGTATGGAGCTGTCAAATCGCCTCGCTGGATTGCTGATGCTTGTGTAGTGGACTTCGTCATCTGCAGGGGCTGAATGATTATTTACTCAACGAACTGTCCATAGCTCATCCCTCCGACTTTCTCGATGATCTTGCCCAAAAGGTAGTAGTTCCAGTTGCTGTACTTGTACGTTGCTCGAAATTTGGCAATCTGGGGAAGCGCATTGAAGTATCGGATGGATTCTGAGGGATCGACGAGCAATTCGCCATCTGCTCCGTACCACCATTGATTCGAAACGCCCAATCCAGTTCTGTGACTGAGGAGGTTCAAAATTGTCGCATTGTTTGTCACGTCCGGGTTCTGGCTGGCGAACTCGGGCAGGAGCGATTTGATGGTCGTGTCCCAGCTGAGCTTTCCGCCATGGACAATGAGGTTGATCGCAGAGCTCGTGAACTCCTTTGTGAGGGAAGCCACTGAATACAGCGTATCTGAGGCTGGTGGCTCGTTTGTGGTGATATTTTTGACGCCTAAGTTGAGTTGAAGGACAGTGGTGTCTGAATGAGACCCTGATCGAGGCGCCCGGAAAGGTGGTCTGGTACTAATTTGCAGTGGATTTTGGAACACGGTGCAATGACTCCATACCTATTTGTGGTTCAATATTGGTTCGCATTTAAAAGTGATCTGAGTATTTAGATAAAGAGGTTGTAGTTTTATTAGTTCGCATCTCAGGTACATATTCAGGCGGCCCCTGCCTTTCATTTGCTTTCCTGTCATACCAATCTTCCCCCATCCATCGCTACGTCCAACATCACTTGGTACATACATTGAAGCCACGCGACATGTCCCCAAACACTCAACCGGGTCGACTTGAACTCAGGCCCCAAAATGAAAACGCGAGATTCAACTGCATGGTCTGGCGAGACATCTACCAAAGCGAAAAGCCCTTCTAGGTCCTGATCGACATACCAAAGGATGCAGTCGACCAACGTCACACCAATGTCGGGTTCGAGACCGGCCCGGAAGAAACGGTCTATGACGTGCGCGGCCACGAACATACGTTCAATATGAAATCCCAGGGCTTCCAGTACGCGGAGGCGGCGTCTGCCATTGATCACGAACGTTTCTCTGATGCTCCTGCCGTCAAGAACGAGTACACCCCTGAGTGCTTGGCGTTGCTGGAGAAGAATTTGCCGGATGCGGAGCGGGTTCATGTGTTTGGGTGGCGGGTAAGAGCTTGAACCGTGTGAGTGCAAGGTGGATGGAGGAAACTGACTTTGCTTCCTATTGACAGAAGCGGAAGAGCGGAGAGTTGCCATCAAGGGCCAGCGAGTTGACTTTGGTTTGACTGATACTGTTCTGGGGCTTGCTACTTCACCGCACATCGGTCCGTGATATCATACCTATACGTTGTGTTCGGTTTAGTTTCAACAATCTTATGCTAACCTCTGAGACAGACCAATCGCCCCGCGCTGTCTTGGAGATGGTTAAGATGCGCTTTCCCGACGAGGCAGACAAGCTGCTCCGCGGACGGATCAGGATTATCAAGTTTCGTTCCCTTGATCATTTCATTGAGTGTTTCTGATGAATTTCCTAACCATAGATGTCATATAGCATCTGGCGCCCCATCAACGGTCCCGTTAAAGACTGGCCCCTGGCTGTGGCCGACGCCAAAACCGTTCTGCCATCCGATCTGATCGAAGTCGACCGCATCCGGGCATCATATCACGGGCCGATGTATTTCCTGCTTCGCCAGGATGGGGTTGCCAATCGTCAGTGTTCCCCCGCATCATGCATCATGACGCGTTCGTCGAGCGATCAGTAGCCTCCTGTGCTGTCATCAAAGCTGACTGCCAAAATCGTTGCTCTAGACTGCGTGCATTCGTCGTTCAATTTGAAAATGCCACCCGTAGACGCTCCAACCAGGGAGAGCATTGAGGTCAGGGCCTTGGTGTTCTCGGGGGTAGAGTAGAGC
>Ga0247780_1000167_pt1 | contig 65395 bp, 62 predicted proteins | sample UWRJL079202R5_FD_179927 | JGI IMG/M metagenome (GOLD analysis project Ga0247780, IMG submission 179927) | Plant litter microbial communities from Arlington Agricultural Research Station in Wisconsin, United States - UWRJ-L079-202R-5 | ecosystem: Environmental > Terrestrial > Plant litter >...
AGTTCGAGAGCTATTGCCTACGTTGTATGAAGGAATGTCGCCAGGATTTCTGGGTGATGCCGCTAACATCATCTGCAATTTCCTTGGGAGGCTTTGAACCATATGAACATCAGATATGTTCCCATTTTGGTTAGTACCTAGTCGTTCTACTATAGAATAGAGATTTCTGCTCGCGTGAGTAATTTGCTCAGCCGCAAGCCACCCACCGAGCCGTCCGTCCACAGAATTGCCAGTAGACATGTAGTGTCATCACATATCACATATATTCTATCCCGTTGACCAATTGACGACAAAGGCACTCCACATCACGGCTTCACCGGGCTGGCACTCCACACCGCTTCAACTCGCATCGTGCATTACCCCGCTCGCAGCCTTGCACGACGGATCGGATGTTGTACTGCAAGGGGAGGAAGTCGAGTATCCTTCCGAATGAAATCCGAAACATGTGGTTAATCCCCTTGTGCCTGCAGTCTCGGGGCCTCGTCATGGAGTTATATATCCCCATCATCCCTCGACGAGCTCAGTTGAATAGCCTTCAGTGGTACACATCATGGCGCTTCCTAATTTATTTCTTGCGATATCCCGGCTGTCGCGGGCCCTTATCACCCTTTCATCCTTTTACCTGGTTCCATTTCCCTACCTTCGTATCTCCCTCTCTCTCCTCCCCGCCGTCTGCTCCCTGCCCCTCCCATCAGACACGCCTGCCTCTGCTCCCAACATTGATGCCGCCCCTGATGCATGGGCCGAGAGCATATCAGGCATAAGCCCCCTAATCCTCCTCATCGGTGAGCGCAACGCCAAGCAACTTCTCCGAACCCTCCGCGGCCCAGCAGGGGTAGCCAGCTTAGCTTTCGCACCGTTGGGGCTCGTCTCGGTCATGACCTCTATGGTTCGTCTCTGTGGGAGTCCGAAACTACGTGCATACCTGGGGTATGAACATGAGGCCCGGGCTGCGGCCGCGCTGGAGGTTACAAGGGTCAACTGTGGAGGTCTGCATGCGCTTGTTGTTGACGGGCATGTTTTGAGAGCTGTGGGGGCTGTTGAGGCTGTAAAACGGGCAGTTGCGGTCGCCGTATTGAGAATGAATGGGAGGGATGGCGTGAAGGAGGGAGTTGAGATGATTGAGCGGTGGAGGGTGTTTGAAGAGGAAAAGAGGGGGAAAAAATGTGCTGAGGGCATTGCGAGTGCGAGTTGGTGTTTTCGGGTTGTGGGATGTGTAGGAGACTTGGAGATTGCTGCGGAGGGTATTGCAGGTGCGTTTAATGTCGATGATCGGGAGAGCGTCCTGGATGTGTTGCGCAGGATGCAGGCAGGGCAGAATGAGGGGCATGGCAGCGAAGTGGACGACAGCCCCGTTATCCAGGATCTGGTTAAGAAACCCTCTGGCAGCGAGAAGACGCTCGAAATCGAGGACGAAAACGCCGCCGACGAAGCAAAGGAGTCTATCAGGCCGACTCAGGAACAACCACCCCTGGCAGTGACCTTTCTCTGCACCTTCGAAGCCATCTCTGAGCTAAGCACCATCACGCCTCCGTCCAAGGTCTCGACCATCGCCATCGCTGTAACCTCGCTCGTGGCAATGCTCGGAATCCAAATCCTCTCTGTATGGCAAGAAGACCGGAAGACCATCCCTTGCGTCATGGTAGTAGCTGGGTATATCTGCATTGTCCTAGGAGTTACCTCGACGTTACACTTGATGCGTCTAACCACAAACTCGGCCGTCATGCCTCTCCCGCCAGATAGATCCGTACCATCTACCACATCCATGTGGACAATCGGTCTGCTAAACAATGTCAATACAACCGACTCGATGGATACCTCTGGGAGTCCTCTCCTCCGCAGCAATGGGTGCCATCCCACCTTCGAAGCAGTATGGCTGCGCGAGCAGAGCGAGCTCATGAACATGGCATCCTGGATGGTGGCGGTATTTCTTACCCTGGCGTTTGTCTGTCACTACCTCGGTCTGCGATCTTCACCGTGGTGGCTCTCAATCAGCGAGTTAGCCATCTGTCTCTCCGCAGCGTTTGCACGATCGCTCAACAAGACGGCGCAGGCTACATTCGAGGAAGTCACCGAAACTAGACTAGAGAACAGATGTTACTCGACCGGTGTGCTGGACGTGGACAGCGCTTTGAGGAAGCCCATCAAAGACCGAGTCGATCAGCGCTTCGACCTGCGGATGTACTCCACACTCAGCTCCGGATTCACACCGCAAGCAGGTGACAAAGTTGCCTGGGTCGCCTCAAGACTTTCTCGCACATCTCTAACCAGTGCTGAAAGGATCCTCCAAGTAACGGGCATGGCTCTCGCTCTCTTCCCAGCCGGCTCAACCTCAACACGGCATATAATCGTCTCCTTTACCGGCGGAGTCCTGACCGAACAGGGCCTTGCCTTCCCAAACGCGCGCATGTGCCTCGCATTCACTTGCCACTCTCGCGAGCTAGCTACTCCAACCCCCCTCCTGCTCCGTGCAATCATGCGCCAACGCGAGTGGATGCTCGGATACTCCTGCATGAGTAAAGAGAACATGCCCTTCCTCAAAGGCTTGTACATTACTTCCTTTGACTCCCTCACTTCATGGTGGACATTCGCAGAGGGCAGAAACGGGTTGACAGACCAGCATAAGAATCTGCATGGATCGTTTATACTGATATCCACGGCATTTTTCATCGCGTTGTGGAACGCTATTGGGAAAGATCGTGAGCTTGTAAAAGAGGTGGAAAGGGAGTACGCTTCGGTTGAGGAGAATTTGGTTGGGCTTGCGACGCTGTTGGAGCAGCACCTTCGTACTGAGCTTTAATGGGCTTAGCCTAGTTTTATTAGGCCTATGTGGGAAGAGAATCCACGCAAACAAATAAAGATGCAACCATATGACGAACTCAAGGTACGTTAAACTACCCTTCACTAATTCTATCAGATTCTCAGAAGCACAGAGTCCATATCCCGTCAAACCAATTTCAGCAACTAGTAACGCTAGCAAATATTCACGTATGTCAGGTATCCTGCGGTGTGTGGAAGTCCAGTGCAGGGCACACCCTCCCACACTTTCCCTTCTTAGGTTCTGATGGCAAGCCTCACGATGCACAAATGTAGGGGTTTATTGAGTCCGTTCAGAGATAATCTTCGCATGTTGGGAGGAACCCTACGGAGGAATTCTAGACCCCTCCTTAGGCTAGAAAAATCTCTTTCCAAACTGGACCCGGGGACAAGCTACTCTCAATAGCCGGCTGATGAATCCAGCCGATGCCTTTGCGCTCGGCAATGCCGTCACGCCACTCGAGTAGCAGGACATTGAACTTTTTCTGGTAGTTTCCGTTCGTGGCCGGGTGGTACCTTGTCGGCTCGAAGCTGCTGGTGCGGCCGGGCTCGGACGCGCCCTCGGAGAGCAGGATGAACTCTAGAATGAGCTTGCCTTTCTCGTCTGACTCTTGGAAAAACGTTGTTTCCTCGAAACCGTCCAACCAGATGGTACCGCATCTCGCATGGTACAGGTCGGCGATGGCCGCAACGCCGCCAAAGACGTCAATGTCCTCGATAGTAAAGTACACAGCGAGGGTCCAAAACTGGAGGATCGAGTAGGCTGGTAGCGGACGCCCGAACCGGACATGGTCAGTTGGTACTGTTTGTACCGCCGCTAAGTGGTTGGGAAGCTCCAGTCCTTGACGAGGCAGAAACGGATGTCGGCATCTGTATCCTACGTCGCTCTTGTCACCATAAGGCAAAGCCTCGTTCGCCTCAGGATTCCAAATAGAGGTGATGAGACCCGATTGACTCCGCTCATGCCAAATAATCCACGTTCTGTATATTAGCCACGAATCGATATCGATATAAGCGTCCCACAGCTCAAAGTCCAGCGCTCCCCGCCATCCAGCCCACGAGTAGCTCGGAAAAGACGGGCGGCGCCGCCCAAGGGAGCATCGGAAGAGGACAAAGACATCAAACACGGCCGTGGGGATGCCCTCGAGGAAGCGGCACCGCATGGCCTCGGCGAAGCGCCGGGTGATGCCCGACATGGCCCGCAGCGCGTCGTTCTCATGCGTCAAGGCCCGTCGGCTATAGTGCACGAGCATCTCGCGGTAGTCGGTCACAGGCTGCGTCATGTGTACTGCTTCAGACAGAACCGCCGCAATACTCACGCCTAGATTGGAGTAGTATTCGCGGTAGGGATCCAGACAAGCCTCGGTGAGCTCGGTGGACCGGCAACGAAAGTAGACTTTGTTGTCGATAAAGTGGAGCTGTCGGCGGGAAAGGACTTGTTCTTGGAACCTAAGGTCCACAGTCAGTGATAGGCTTTTTGTCTCTTGCCTGGTGGCTTGAAATTAGAGACGTACGTCCAGGCCCTCGAGCTGTACGCCGTCGTTCCGAGCAAATGGTCCAGGCCGGATATGACAACCAGAGACACCCCCGGCTTGACCTCGATGGAATTTCCCGTGCCCTTCCTCGTGCCATTGCGGATGCCAGGAAGACCGGCATTTGCATCGTAGCCCGAGGCGGCAATGACAGCGAGCCAAGCCCTCTCGTAGATGAGGTCCATGACATTGATGCCCCGGCCCAGATCGTCGGCATCGTTTTGCAGTAGGCATATCGAGTCGACCCAGAGATATCTCTCACCCAGGCGTCGGACAAGGGTCATGGCGTCCCTTATCGTCCTTGGCAACTTCTCCTGGACTTTCGTGTCGGCCAAAGACCCTGGTACGAGTAGGTTAGGTTTGTTAATCTTAGTGAGCCGAAAGTTGGGCACGGCGCCCCAGACGTAGCTTAGGGCGACATATTTGGAAAATTTCTGTGTTTCGACGACGCAGTTCCTCTCAACGTCGATGAGTCGAAGGACCTGTAGACCCGGGAAGGCTGTGGCAAAATCCGCCGGCGTGGGTAGTTGGCAGCGGCCGGCGTGTACATAGCTGTTTTCGCACGTTGAGATCCAATGGGACACACGGGCCATGTCCAACACAGGATCCATGGCGAGTTTAGCATAGTTGGGGCCGTCCATTCTTGGCGCGAGGAGCGCATCCGTTGGCCAGTGCGTGAAGCAGATCCAGATATCGGCGACTAGGTCGACGAAGAAAGCCGGGCGGCCCGCCGGCCCCAAGGGTTGTCCGTGCTGTCGCCATGTCACGCTGACTTCGGTGTCGTTGGCGTTGGGAGCCTCACCGCGCCATTCAAAGTAGGCATGCTTGACGAGACGGCAGAAGGGACATGGGCTGTCAGCCACGCGGTCTCCGCGGCCGAGTCTGAAGACGCATGGCAAGGTTCCGTGGCCGCCATGGAGAACAACAGGATCAAAGGGTATCTTTTCACAATACAAACATAGGGCGCCAGTTGGAGGCATGACGGATAACCGCGAGTGATTCAAGGAGAGCAAAGGTTCAGCCTCTATTCAGCTAGGAGATGACGCAAAAGTGGGGTAGGTCTTGAAGGGCGACTGCAACCGGATTAATACTAATCTAGCCCGATTTGGTTAGTCTATATTAGTGGTCATAGCTTCTACAGATTTTCAAACCGTTTATAGCTTGGCGTGAAGCGCGATTGCGGAGCTCTCCGGTCAAAAAAACAGAGTCTGTGCTTGCAGGAACACAGATGGACTTGCTGAGAATCTCGCGCTCACCGCACATTAGATCCCAAAAATAGGATTGCTCCTTAAGATACTCGGAAGAGCAGCCACACTGCAACTCTAAACAAGAGATAATATTGAGATTCGCCTTTTCGCGCTCTGGCCAGACAGATGTGGAGTGGTCGTGTTGTTGCAAGTTGTCAGAAAGTCCAGTCAGCGAAGCTGGCGACGGAGTATTTCGACGCTAGCGGTCGGAAGTCCTCCGAGATCTTCATCAATCCCGGCGAGTTGGTCTGCAGCGTCTGGATGAAGTCGGAGCGTTGGCGTCTCAGCTTAGTTGAGACGATGTTGCCGATGAGTTTCTCCCACTTGGCGCTGTCGACGCCGCGGTGGGGGGTGCCGAAGAACACTACGTACGAGGTACGCTGAGCCGCCAATGCGTGACGTCATACCAACCGAGATGCAACGGTTGGGATTCCGTGGGGCTCAGCCTCGAAAGCCTCATCCTGCACGTTCAGTTGCAAATTCGGCCCTCTTTAGCTATCGGCACTGTGGCATTTGAGACGCCCTCATTTTCCCCCCCATCATAATGTCAGATTGTGCGTCTCGGCCTTTTTCTTCTTTCTTTTTCCTCGTCCTACCATCCCCGCGTGGGGCCCCCAAGTTTCGTGGTTGGTCCAGGCCAACAAAGCAATGGGCTGCGATCAGTTAGCGTCCGGCGCAGCACCCAGGTTAGGGGACAGTCCATTGGAGATGCCCTGGTCACGGAGCTTTGCACCCTGAAAATAGGGTGGTGATCCACTTCCGCGACTCCTCATTCTTGTCGGAGGACAACCCCGGGCTGACGGTCCTGTGGCTCACCAGCATCCCCGGTGAGGAGGAACAGACGATCAAGGCCAAGGTTTAGAAAGGTGGGAAGCACCAGCTAGCACGGGCAAAGAGCTGTGCCCACTACCGCGGACTCGACGACGGCGAGGAACCTCTCGGGGAGATTGAGCTGCGGGTTGTCACGGAAGTGAAGAATTGGCGCGATGCAATGGATCTGCTTTCCTACTACTGTTGTGGAATTGCAAACTGGGAGTAAAAGTGAGGGCGCGCAAGGCGCGCAGGCGAAAAAAGATGAAGGCACTAGGGCGACCGCACGGGCCACCCGCAGTGGGGCTTCATCGACCTGCTTCCACGGACCTGGTGGGGCCCCGCAATGCTGGGTCCCAGGCGCCAGGCCGTGACACGGGTGCGGTTCTGGCGGGGACTGAGCGGGTATCACAAATCGTATGTGAGCAAGGAGAAGAGAGGGGACGTGGAAGGGGTGATGGAGGTGCTTGACACGGTGAACGATGAGAAGATGGGAGAGGATAGCGAGGAGGAGGAGGAGTCGCTGCGCAGCTGGGAATCGTCTTTGCCTCCTTTTTGCACATCATCCCTACCGCCAAGCTTTCAAGCGGAGGCGGAAAATGCAAAAAGAGGAACTCACTGCCCAGTAACAGGATTGAAATGACGAGTTATGTGAGTGGTGTGAGTTGAGGGTTGAGAGTTGCGTGGTGGTTCACCCCGGTCCAGGTCTGGAAATTTTTTTTGGGCAGCAAGGGTCGCTGAAATAAAAGAAGAGTTTCGTGCACCAGTCCCTGCAGGGTTAGGGTTATTGGTGCCAAGAAAAATCCGACCCCGCCACAACACCAAGTCCCGCATTCCCACCCCGCATCTCGGTGTAAGACCGCCCGCATCGCCATCACAAGAAACAACCTCCCCATTAACAACACCAACCACAATAAACAGAACTATCTAAAGCGTACGAGATGATAGAGCAAATTGAGGGCTATCTATTGCAACAATCTGCGCCTGAAAAAAAGCGATCGCTTGGTTAGATATCTCAACATCAGTAGTTGCAAACGCGGTTACCACTATTCCAGCTGCACAAGCCGGTTGCGCTTCCTTGGCGGCAGTACTATCAACGTCCTCTTTTTCTGGCCCTCTTGCTGGCTCTGGTTCCTGTTCCCCTGTTGGGTCACCTCTTGTCCATCTTTGGCTTGTTCTTAGACCTCTTGGGCCTGCCGCGAGGTCGTTTCTGGGGTACCTGAGCCGTTGATGATGCTGTTCCTTAGTGTTGAGAAGCTCCGTAGTGTTGGCTTTGCGTTGATGGTGCCTGCTAAGCCTCTTCCTCGTCACTAACCTCCAGCTCAAACTACTAAGGGTCTGGAATGGCCTCGTTACTAAGGCCCCCGTCGTCGCTTTCGCTGGAGTCGCCCCAGTAGTCCATTGCGCCTGGCCGTGTTTCTCGACGAATCTTGCGCCGAATCGTACTGTAGTTGCTGCGCTGGAAAGCGCTCGATTGACTCTATCGCAGGCGTTAGTTTGGTTGTGTTGCGATCGTTGGAAGCAACTGACTGTGGCGCCGTTGGCGGCGATCTTCGTGGTGGGCACGATCTGGTGGTTGTGCAAGGGTCCCGGCATGGAATTTCTTTGCTGGGGCACGGATTTTTTTTGCACCAATAACCCTAACCCTGTAGGGACTGGTGCACCCCGAGTAAAACTCTAAAAGAAGAGGCTAACGAGTCGCTTTGGAGAGTGTCGTCAAGTACTATCGGGCAGCATCATGATGATTGCCGTGATTTTGTGTTTGGCCTGCTAGGCTTGACAATCCCACGATGAAGTGCGTGATGATTAATTGTTTGTAGAAAAAGGTTCTCTTGCTCGAGAAGTTGACCTTGTAGAAGAGATTTGCAACGGCAACTGTTAAAGTTGGCCAGGTGGGGAAGAAAAGAATCAGCTCGGAAATTTGCTGCCCTCTTGATGGAGGCCTTGTGCACCCATTCAGTGCATAACCCCGCAGCGAAACAGAATCGGCTTGGGGATCCTTACTTAGCAGGTGAAGACAAATTTAGCGGCATATTATGCATCTAAGCGTCGAGTGGCTGTCTTCGTCCAGCACGTGCATGCTACAGAACGCATCCGTCCAAAAAGGCTGGAGGCTGGGAGCTGAAATGAAAGCCAAAACCCAGCGCTCGGGACAGAGCGCCCACCCAGCACCCAGCCAGGTCGGCAGCGTCTATCGTGCCGTCAACTCAGCTTGCTAATGAACTCTTTGCTCATCGTCGCTTCTTACCTGCGCTTTTCCTGGTCTTTTGTCCTAACGCCTGATGGAGTCTGACGGCTTGATACCGCTCATGGGATTTGAGCAAGTCTACCCCGCAGAAGGCCATAATATCCCCAATGTGGTAGCTGAGTACGGACGTTCCAACTTGTGCTGTCCACGAGGAGACTGCAAGCTGATGATTCCAACACAGCATGATTTTTGTGAGCGGCCTTGGCCACAATTACATGGACAGTTGGGAGGGTCCCCAGAAGACGCTATGGCCTCGAGAACTGCTGCCTAAAGAATTTCCGGACTCTCGCATCCTCCTCTTCCAACATGTCACCAACGTTGGTGGTGAATACGATACGAGTGTGCTATTTGCCGAACTTCTTGCTTTCAGATTGAAGGATGCATCGACTATGGACAGACCTATCATTTTCGCGGGTAATGGCCTAGGTGGTCTGACTATTCAAAGAGTACCTACATCCGAACTTTCAAGTTTTTACCAACCCTTCACTTTTTCTATCCCGTCCTAGTTTACCTGCTAGTCAGACTGACTGTGTTTCGCTACTTCACTAGATGTTACTCCGAGCCAGAGAAGATAAGCCATCCCGGTTTTTATGGAAGGCAACAAAAGGCATTGTACGTTCTACTCCTGAATAGGTCGCTCCTCTGCTGACAATGGTAGCTTTTTTTCTTATCACCTACCCCGTTCCAGCCGTTCATCGAGCAACTTCACTGTTTGAAGCGCCTGACACTCGATGGACTTCCCGTGAGCACAGATCTCACATCTACCTTTGGAATCTTTCACAACAAAATCGACCTCATAAAGCGATGCTCTTCGATTATCATTGAAGTGAGAAAATTTGATCATTTATGTCGAGATGAATTTCCATACGTGCTATTTCTCGATCAACTCCAGGTGAGTAGACACAATCCGCGCTCACTGCAATCGAACAACACATTGACTTTGTTGTTTTGACGTGCAGACGCTGCCGTCTTACTCTATCATCAGATTCCTCTCATCATCGCCCCCTACTTTCGGCTCGAATGGGGATCGGTTTGCCGACTTCCGGTCGACGTCACGGCACACAAGCTACGCAGATAGGCACAAGTTTCGACAGCCTGATGATTTCCTTCCGGTTATCAGGGCAATCAAATTCATCAAAAAACACATCGAAACATCTCAGGAGGGGAAGTCGGTGAGTCCTAGCCAAAGCACAACCATTCCAATACTCTGGCAGCCGCTGACGATGGTTGGGGGTTTCCCACTACAGGGAGAAGAGCAGCCTAAGACCACTAGTCCCGTCAAAAGGCTCGGCGGTACGACAGAGAGGCTTTCCTTCCCAGCGCCCAAAGCCGGGACAGGCGCGCCCACCAGTCAGCCCTTATCCATGGTACAGGCGTCCACGATGAGATCGCTGATGCCGACGCCTTTTGATATCCATTTGTTCAAGTCGGCGGACATCGCGCTAGGACGGATGTGCAGTAGAGATGCTGCTGTCGGGAAATCCCAGGGAATCGTCACACCTAGCGGAGAGAAGGTGGCGGAGAGAGGGTCCACCCGTTTAGAGGCCGATGATCCTGAATCATCAGTTGCAAGGAGGACAAAGCAGCTGTACCGCCACGCTCAGGGCAAACTTTGGCGCTGACGACGGAAGGACACAGAGAGAAAGAGAGAGAGAAATACACCAACGAAGGCTTGACTTTGAGATTCAGTAGGCTCTAAACCTGTTCTCTCTACGAGGTGGGTGTCTTGCCTTAGGCAGCTACCAGCTGTGACGGAATCGTCGATTGGCAGCAGGCGAGACCGGCTGCAGCTGACAGGCCCGCCAAGGAATCTAGACCACATAAGCCCGACGGCTGTGCGTTACTGCTTCAAGTTGATGCAGCTGCCTCGAAAAGACGAGCACACGACCCAACGCGCGGGTACTCGAACTTGAAGCCCGTCAAATCGAGTCAGTAGCACGGTCAATCTAACAGTGTATTCCATTCTGTCCATTTTTCTTGGCGCTGCCATTTCACCACGCAATGGTCCGAGTCCTCGACACCACCCATCGCCAGAGCCTTGCGGGACGAATTGGGCAAAGTTGATGGTCTAAATTGATCGAAATTACCTAGAGCTGCCTGGGCTGTCCGCCACCATGCAGAGCACGTGCTTTTTTTTGGTCGGTGTTTCGCGCCCGTCAATCCAGCAAAGCGTTTGCTCATCGCCGCATGCTGGGGCCTGAATTGAAGACCTTCGAGAGGAAAGAGCGCCCCGAAAAGCGGCCAAGCCCAACTCCCTTCTGAACACTGCATCCTTACCGTAGAGTAAGCACAATTCCCGAGCTGAGTCAAAGCGACGCCGAACTGGAGGATGGACGGCGACTTCCCTGCGTCAAAGCAAGCTGCAAATGCGCACCTCAATCAGATCCGACAGCAACGGGCTTCGACATCGGCGGACAGCAACATCAAGGATCTCGAGGCCGCTCTCGTGCTGTAAGCTTCTTCCTTCGTTCATTTTGTCCGGCGCGATTGCCGCTTCGATCTCACATGCGGGCGCAGAGTATCGCAGGAGTTCTACGCAGAATCCACTCACTTTTTGCACGAACTGGTGCAGAACGCTGATGACAACACCTACAATTCGAATAACACGCCAACGCTGCGAATCCAATATGAGCGCAGTCGAGGGCTCCTCCTTGTCCAATGCAACGAGGTGGGGTTTTCTCGGCGGAACGTCGAGGCCATCTGTGCGATTGGGAGGAGCAGCAAAGACGCTGCTACTAGCGGTATCGGTGAGAAGGGCGTCGGTTTCAAGTCGGTCTTCAAGGTCGCCGATGTTGTCTGGATTCAATCCGGGCACTATTCTTTCAAGTTCGACAGGTCGCAACCGCTGGGAATTGTGACGCCCATCCCCGACCGCTTCCCTCTGCCCGCGTTCGCCAGCGACAGTCACACGACCATGTGCTTGAGGATTGATAGGGGCTACGACGCAGACGAGCTCTCCAGCGCAATCAAGAATCTCGATCCCCGGATCTTGCTATTTCTGCGAAAGCTGCACATCATCAACCTCAGCGTTGCTGAACCAACGGGGGAGAGGTGGTCGGCGCAACTTCGTCGGGCGGAGCTCGTGTCCGCTGGAAGCGGCTTGGGCTACAGCGCAGTGGACCTGTTCAAGGACGGCGCTCGCCAGCGGTACATGCTGACAGTTCACGTCGCGAGGGATCTCGAGCCCAGCCTAAGACGTCCGGGTCGAACCGAATCCGAGCTCGTGTTTGGCTTTGCTGTGTCGGACAACGGCGTCCCGATCTTGTCTCCGCAATCCGTCCATGCCTTCTTACCAGTTCGCAACTACGGCTTCAAGGTACTGCGGAGCTCTGTCACCTACGGAGCTTGAAAACGGGCTAATCGGGTTTCTACCAGTTTCTGATCCAGGGGGATTTCGTGCTCACAGCAAGCCGCCAAGACATCGACACCTCCTCCCGCTGGAACCGATCACTCCTCCGAGCGCTCCCCGTAGCCATTTTGCGCGCCGTACAGCAGCTCAATAGAGGCCCGATGCGCTACGGGTGGCTTTGCCTGCTCCGCGAAAGGCCACCAGCAGACGACTTCTTCGACCCTTTGGACGAAATGACATGGAAACTGCTCTCTCAGCATCCCATTCTGATGTCCTCCGCCGGGGTGTTTGCGAAACCGAGCGAGCTATTTTGGGTATCCGCCTCGTTTAGAGATGGACTTGGCAAGCCTCTGCTGTCCAGTAGCACCATGGATCGCAAATACATTTCGCCGGACTACGGCACGACCGACTGGTTGACTCTTCAACGACTGGGAGTGCGTGAACAAACCCCGGTGGAGTTTCTGTCCGATCTGGAGGTGCTGCTACAGCAGCATCCCGAGGATATTTGGCGGCGCCAGCCGAGCTGGCATTCCTGTCTGAGCACCACGCTCTTGTCCATGATGACGCGCCAGGGGCTGCCCGACGACGTGCAACACGAGTACCGTCAGAGAATCTCGGCCCTGCGTATTATCCCACTTCAGACAGGGGCTTGGGTTTCCTCATCGTCCGGAATGTCATTGGTTCTGGCCAGATCAGGAGGTCTTGACATCCCGGATGGCCTGGAATTGGTGGAAGTTGATCCCGCAGCCGGTTCCGATTCAGCTCGACGGGCTTTCCTGTTAGCGATCGGTGTTCAGGAAGCTACACATCAACTAGTGTGCGAAGCAATTGCGAATTTGCACGCAGGTCCATCCTTCCGCCTGGCCTCCCTCCCGACCGCTGATCTCGTTGCCCATGCCAGGTACTATTCATTTCAGCATGGGAGCCGATCGAGAGGACGGCATGCGCATAGCCAGTGCCCTAAGCTTTGGCTCCGGGCTCAAGATGGCGGGTGCGCGCGCGGGAGCGAGCTGTACATGGAATCGACCCAAAAGTTCTGTATACGGTCTTGGCCAGAGGAATTCGTTAAAGAAGCTCGATTTCTTGACAGCAGATACAAGTTGGTCGAAGATGAAACCAGGGGCAACCAGCCGAATCTGTTAGAGTGGCTCACCGACTGTCAGGACGTACAGCTATTCCCGCGACTCGTAACACCGGTAGGAAATGGGTTTGACCTCTCTCCCCATTTCAGGACTCTATGGAGGACGGCTCCATCATCAGAGATTCTCCAGCTCCTAAAATCCCGCTGGGGCCATTACTCCCAGTGGATAGAAGACGGCGGATCCGATAAAAGAGCCTCTTGGAAGGTTTGCAGTGGTCGGTTGACCCACGAGCTGGGGCTGCTGCAAGCCTCATGTCTAAGCGGAAGGCTCTTCCCCTTGCGACAAACTCTCCTTCCCGTTAAAGGTCTCTCGTCTACATCTCCAAGCCTGCGTGGTCTCTTGGATGTTCCTAATCCGGATGATCCAGGCTGGGGCTTTCTTCGACACTTCGGCGTGACCGCCAAAATCGACCCAAGCGCCCTCTTGGATCGACTACGAGAGTTTTCTTCGGGCACTCTGATCAATTTGGACCAGTTAGCACAGATCTACTTTGAGCTGTTGGCTTGTAACCAAGCGGAGAGGGATATGGTCAGGTATGTGGACCCGGTCTGCTAACATCAAACACCTCCCATTTCCTGATTGGCTGATACCAAGGATAGAGTCGCATTTGCCAGAGAGGCTATGATCTACATACCGCCCGCCTCGGGCGGCAGGCAGGGCGCGTGGCTTGTATCGAAGGAGTGTGTCTGGGAAGGCCACTCAGCTCTTCAGAAGACCACCTGTCTTGCCTCCCATTACCCGGACCTGGGCAGTTTTTTCCGGGGATTACTCCATATCAAGAACGCTGACATCGATTCCATGGTGTTGGAGGCGGCGAAGATCTCTCTCAACGACGATCTGGGATATATTGCCCTCCTCTTCGGCACGATATCGACCTCGCTTAGGGACGATCCCATCAGCCAAGGCACCTCGGGTTTGAGCGAGCTCGCATCGAAAAAGATTTTCCCAGTCAAGTACAAATGTCCCTGGGGACGATTTGACGAGCTTCGGAGTTGCTCGCAAGGCGATGTGTGGTTCATTGCCGACCGGCCGCATCTCCGCCAGAGCTTTCAAGGGCTCACGCACCTCCTCGCATTCAGTTCTCAGCAGATCCATGGGATGTTCGACTTGCTAAACTTTTTGCGCCTTGGGGAAAGGCTCCTCTCTGTCGCGGCTGCCGGATCAGTTGACGTGAGCGGTGCAACACGGAAGCACCGAGGTTACTCCCATTCATTGAGGTCTAAAGCACATGTCATCGCGAGGTGGGCAAGCACTCTCCTTAATCCTGCGTCCCGGGCAACGCTGACCGTGGTATTCGACGTGCAGTCTTGCAATAGAATCGGAGCCCGACACTCAAGTCAAAGTCTTCCGCACGATCAAGTCAGCAGACGTGTTTGAGGCTGCACAAGTCGTCGTCCAATGGTCGGCCAAATCTCCTGACGGGTCCGAGATCCGCGGCCGTGTTGGTTCCGGACGTGCGAAGATTGCGTATGAGAACGCTCAGATGTCGGTCTATATTGCGAAGGAATACCTGGACACCCCTTGTCCGCCTCTTGAGCTCACCGAAGAGCTCTCTGAGTTTTTGGGAATTCGCGGCACGCCTCGCGCCTTGCTTCTCCAACAAGTCCTCATGGAGTCAGACGTCACAGCTCTTGTTTCCACATTAGAGGGTCAGGGAGTCATAATGCGAATTTTCGAGGAAGTGAAACCATCAATCCCAGGGAATGCTGCTGGCGACGACGATCTTGGCGGACTGCCGAGCGCCCACGAACAAGAACCTGACCAGGATGCGCAGGATAGAATGAAGTTATTTGTTGCGGAGATTGAGCAACTGACTTCGATCGAAGGTCTCATGGATCGGTCATGGATGGCCACGCAAACTGACCGCTTGTTCTCTCGGATTTGCAGGATTGACGACCAGGACCCGGCTCTGTTTCTCCCCACGGAAGCCCTTGATACTTACAGGAAGAGCGGGCTTGGCCTCCCTGACGAGAAAGCTACTTGGTCTTTCCAATCCTTCCGGGACAGCGGTCTTGACTGGAAGAAAAGGCACCCAGCCACTGACATCCTGTTCGAAGCGGTATATCTCCCTAGGACGCAGACAGTCTTTGTTTCCTCGAAGAATGTCCACAATGTCACCGAAGAGATTGCATTTCTTGGCGAGTACGCGGTATGTTGAAACTTTGTTTCTTTCCTTTTCCCTTCTATTTCTCTTCTAACTCCTGACACTAGTTCTCCCGAGTCCTTGAGTTGCAACTCGGGGCCGCGTACTCGCCCATGTCCATGTGGACTAGCGTCCTTCGAACCAAAGCTGGCCATTCCTTCTACCACAGGACTGATGAGTGGACTTCGACGTTTACGATCGACGACGAAGGCGAGCATTGCAAACAGATGCTCGTCCGCCTCGGCTACCACAAAGCCTCTCGGTGGAAGCAACGGACCGTCTTTCATATAGACGTCGTGACGACGGAGGGTGCTTTGAAAGACGCCGAGTTCTATCTGAATGCTGAGCAACTGAAGAAGGTGAGCACTCCCATTGCGACCGAAGACTGACGATCTCTTCAGGCCGCACATGGACCCAAATGTTACCAGGAGAATAATGCTAATGCTCGTATGACCGACCCAGGCCCAGTTGTATTCCTCTGTCAACACATCGCCAGCTGCTCCCACTTCAGTCGGGGTTCACAACGTGTCAATTCTCGTGCGTGTCTCTAATATTTATGAGAAGCCCGAAATGTCCCTTTTCGTGGACCCGTGGAGCATGGTTGCCGAGGGCAAGGCGCTGCTCCTGAATGGAGCGCACTACGGGCTGAAGCTCGCCGCCAACAATGCCCCCAAGTTCATCGACGTGGGCCAAGTCATAACCCAAGCATCACCCCCGGGCCAGCCAGGTCAGAAGTCGAGCGTTCGAGACTGGGCGCGGAACCTGTTTGCGGGGTGGGGCTTGAGAGGCACAGGCAACTCCCGGATCTCGTCGCTGCAGTCTGTGGTGACTTACAACTATCGACCTCTCGCAGCTTTCCGCAACATCCGAGTGTTGGTGTTGGCTCCGGGAAAGCCTGATGAGATTCTCAGGGGACAAATATGGGAGGTCGCACTGGATGATCCCGGTTTACGTTTTGCAGCTCTGTCATACCACTGGGGTCCAGTGAAGGAAACACATGGCCTAACTACCGACGAGGGTCTTATTGGCTTAACCGGATCGCTGTATCTCGCCCTCCAAGCCCTCCGGGATACATCCTCGAACGTAACGCTCTGGGTTGACGCCATCTGCATCAACCAGAAGAACCGGCAGGAAAAGAGACTCCAGATTCGACTGATGGGCGAGATCTACCAACGCGCCGATAGTGTCATGGCCTGGACGGGAAGTGGGACCGAGAGCAGCGACCGCGCAATCGAGGCATTGCTCCAGATACGAACTCTGAGTCTGAGACCGCCAGTCTGGCCATCTACGCTGCGCCCAATCCCAGCCTCGTGGGCCGGGAAAGCAACCCCCAGCATCGAGGATGACGCCACCACGTGGGAAGACATTGCGCTATTCTTTGAACGGCCGTGGTTCAGCAGAGCGTGGATCGTGCAGGAGGTCGCTCTCGCATCCGACGTCTTTGTGTACTGCGGTGGATGGAAGCTGAGATGGGACGATGTCTTTGAAGCGCTTCGCATCTGCATCCACGAGCGGCCGGGATTCCTCGAAGATCAACACCCAAAGCCAGGGCGACGGACCCGGGCTGCCTCATATGCGCTAGGCATTCTCCGGCAGACTTACTGCAATCCCTACGTCCGCCATCGGTACGACCTGCTCCAGCTGCTTGAGCTTTGCTCATACGCCGAGTCCACCGAGCCCCGAGACAAACTCTTCGCCGTTCTTTCGCTCGCATCCGACGCGGGCGATCCGATGCTCGACCCAGACTACGAGTCGCCCCTGGAGGATGTGATGCTCAGATATGCTCATGTATTCGTCGAGAGGGGCAACGCCATGAATCTCCTGTACAGGGCGGGTTCCTCCAAGAACTCTCTGCCGGGCTGCCCTTCCTGGATTCCCGACTGGACCCGAGAATCCCGCCCAAGGACCATCTCCACGTGGCGCTGTAGAGCCACTGGAGCCGGCTTCTCTGCCACCAAAGACGCCATAACCCGTGCGCGGATCGACGGCAGCGACAGGCGTGTCCTCGTAGTGGCCGGCTCGCGAGTGGACCGCATCAAGCTCGTCCATAACACCACGCGGCACGATGTTGATGCCATGAAGTACACCGCCTTCCTGTGGGCTGCAATCAACTCCCATCTATCCTCTCGCCTGTACCCAACCGGGGAGACGCTAGAAGAGGTGCGCCAACGGCTTCCCATCGGCGACGCAGCCGGGCCCCATCTCGACCCCCTGACGGACTCGGTCTCCACATGTCGCGAGTTGGCCGATAGCGATGGCGGCGGGAGAGAGCCCAGGCATAGCGCAACCTGGCAGGGAGCACTGGCCGACTCGATTGGTCTGGGGTCTATCCACGATGCCTTGTCCTTCTTCAGGCAGCCGCAAGGGCAACGCCACGGCCTTTGGGATTACTGGCGCACCGCTTCGGCCTTCTCCTCGCGCTTATCCACCGCCAAGTTGTGCGTGACGGAGAGAGGGTACATGGGTCTGGTGCCCTATGATGCGGTGGCCGGAGACTCCGTCGTCTTGATCGACGGCGGCGCGGTGCCGTTTGTGGTGCGCGGTTGTGGCGATGCGGAGAGGCCGTATATCACGACGTTGGTGGGGGAGTGTTATGTCCATGGGATCATGCATGGGGAGGCAATGGGGTTTGGGGATTTGGTTGTGGGGGAGCTGTTCTTGGTTTGAGGGGCAAACATCTCCAACGTGACACCGGACCCGTCGACAATAACGCGCAGCTGGTCTTCGATGTCGTGGTCACCTACCGCGATGCGCTCACTGCGCCGTGCAAGACAAGATGCTCTGTCGGCACGGCTCCTGGAAGGTCTCAGCTGGATCTCGATACGGAAAACGGCGTCGGGGCGGCGCTAATTGCGGGAGGAAATCTACTCTCGCCTCAACCCGAAAATGTCCAGTCGCGGGGCCGGGGGAGATTGCGGCCGTGGCCGGTACCGGGACCCGCTTTTGGATGGGCTAGCGGGGCGATGGTGGGAACGAAAGCGAGGGCGGGGTCGGCCGGTTCGACATCGCACCTCTTTCCGAAAATCGTTGGCCACCGTACGGTAGTTTAGGGTTAACTGTGTTGATTTTGATAGTTTGCAGGATGTAACCTAGTGGCTAAGAATTGGCTTTACTATATCTAAGAAGTCGGAAAACCACGTCTTTGTAGCAAGTGCCTCTGGGACTTCTTTTCGTTGGGCCATAGTAAGGGCTTGTTCTTAGGATTCCGACCATTTAATAAGGTCTTTTGGGGCTCGAAAGTTTTACTACAAGTCGATATACTTCGCGTACGTTGTGTAGGGCCTCATCGTCACTGATTCTAGCTTATGTTTTTAAAGCTATATACCAGTGGGTGATCGGCTTGATCGGATTATACGAGGTAAGTTGAAAGTGTAGACTAATAGTCTTTAGGATCCACTGCTTCAGTTATCTAACTACCTCGAATTGTTGACTGTAATCTTGTTAGCTTGATAGATAGTCTAGTTTATTTGGTAGGTACGGAGGCCATTAGCTGTTAGATCCGTAATAGTAATCAGTAGGCTTGATTGTTGATTTGCTGCGGAGTGGTCGTCACCGATCACAGATTCCATACTACCTCTTGCCGTAATAGTTGACTGGCTTAGGGTCTTATACTTATGGCGCGCAAGGCTCGGAACAGCTGGCTCCTCGAGGAAAGGGGTTACCCCCTAAATTTAGGACCATAAGTCCCCGGCAACGGCTTGGGCTTGGAACTGAAGGTTCCACGACTCCCAGTCGTTAGTGCTGGCCAGGAAGACTAACTTATCGTTGTTAATGGCGTTCATCTTATTGAATTTGAAAGTCAAGAGGTGGAATCCACAAGTATGGTCGAATATAGTTCTTATTAGCTTACTAACTAATCGGTACGTAGATGGTACGATCCAGCGGATGAGACTCTTAATTGTTAGAAGCAAGTGGGCACTTGTGGATTCGAGTAACTGATAGGGAATTGATCCTTCTTCTATTCATTTTTCTTTTTACTCTCTGGCCTTGCCAGAGAGTCTGCCTTATAGTTGTGAATAGTGGCAAGTTGTGTGGCAAGCCACGCGCTGCGCTTGCGTGTCTATGTCAATAGTTACAAATCTATAGTTCTAGCCACTGCCAGACCATTCCATCTTACAAATCCATAGTTCTAGCCATTGCCAGACCATTCCATTGCCAGACCCCTTTTTATTTGACAAGTAGTCGTACGCTAGGTAGTAGAGGATAGATTGAACCGCCTCTTTACGACTGGGAAAAGATAAGTTACGTAGTAGGCAGATATAACTACCACAACGCAGAACCTTAAAACGGAGAGTGAATACGCTGGCTACAAAGTCCATTTTTTTGGAATTCCGTTTTTCCCCCTAGGGGGGGGGGGGGTGACCAGAAATGGGCCAGCGCCATCTGGCCCAAAACTTGTCCCTCGTCGCGTAAAGTTGACCATTTTGTGGTATGGTGAGCCGAGGGTGAAGCGAGCCTGATTTCAGGCTAACCAGCCTCAGATACGGCTCTTTTCTTTTTAACGACCGACTACCTAGGTAGCTAGTCGCTCCGCGGCTTGGGGGTCACCCGGTCTGGGGTTCTGGCGGCGTTGAGCCGATGTGCGACTGCTGTTGACGGACGAAGGTCAATTTCCCAGAGATGCGCCTTCCTGACCGCACGTAGAACATAGTGAAGGTTTTCAAATCAAAGGGAAGCCGCCATTTCCGCGTTTCTATACAGTACCTATGCACAAGTCCCTCTGAGGGATTTTTGTGAGTACCCGGCTATTCCGTTTTACGCTGCATTGATTCATATGGGTGCTGAGTTAATGATCCAGTCGCTCTCATTTTAGTTGCATATACATATCCTACTAACCGAATGTAAGACCGCCTAATCCTTCGGCAGCAAGCCTCTGTCTCTCTTCCAGGTTCTAGGTTGGGGTTTGGGATGAGGCGGATACGGGGTATATGCTGCCATTCAGGTCACAGTCTAGATTATGCGGGCAGGTCTTGGGGTCACGTTGAGGCTTTTGTTGGTTATACGAGAGTGAGTCAAGGCAGAAAGGTGTTGTTGTTGGTTTCCCTGTCCAGGTGCAATTCTAGCTCGCACTGAAATCGTAGGGGGTGGCAACTGGTTAAAGAGAAAGAAGCATGCTTTCGCGGTTCCAGGATCCAACCAGACATTGCACCTTGAACACCAGAGTCTGTTCCAAACAAAAACCTTACATCATTCTTGCGCGATAATGGCTTGCAGGGGCAAAGTGGCTGAAGATCCTAAAAAGGAGAATTTCCAGTCAGTCTTCTGTGCTGTCAACCACTTTGGCCAGGACACATACTACAAACTCCCGGAGAAAGACGAGGGCAAAGTGTGGAATGGTTTGTGCCATATTTCACCAAGATCGAGAGTGCACGAATGGGACAACTAATACAGCTAGCCGCTGCAGGGCTGACTTTAGCATCTCTCACAACATAGACAGGAGATCAGTTGAGCCGGGATCAGGTACCACGGAAAAATAGGTGTGGGAGATTCAGGGTATGTGACAACAAGCCCCCCCGCATCGTATCTAGACTGACCATCGTGCCTTTTGCAGATGTAACACTGCTCGGTGACGAGTTTGATGAGACTACCGACCTTGCTGCAATCTTCGAAAGAGAAAGGGCCGAAGTGCCGTAGAGGGGCTGGGAGATTCATTGTGTGAAGAGAAGGACTATGCTGGTCCAGAAGGCTTGGGATGTGCTTGCCGAGAGGGAGGAAGCGATGGCGGGGAGAGGGGACTCTCGAAACTCAGGAGTCAGTCAATACTATACCTAGGTAGCTCCCTGCAGTTCTTTTATGGCCTTTTTCTGAACGTCTTTTAGGGCCAACGCCAGGAACACCACCACCGATTCGGAATCCGATTCCATCTGTAGCGTCACGTCATGTGTTGAGATAGAAAGCGGACCCGCCGTGCTTTTTACAGCTTATCAACCTAGCGAACTAGCTGTCTAGTGTTTATCTAAAGACAACACCTTATCTTATCCCTAGCTCTCCACCCTTTGCTCCTCAGCGAAAACTCTCTTGTTCCCGTCAACCCCAGTGGGTTTCCTCCATCAACTCTCTGCACGTCTCTTCAAAGTTCCTCGTGGCTAATCTGCTGGCTCCCAATCCTGCACACGATGATGGGTCAGCGATGCCGCATCAGAAGGGGGAGAATAGACGAAGAAGAGGTCTGTCCTTACTCCGTGTCAAACGGGCGTGACTTATCGAACAAAATTCCATCTAGCTCCTCCAGCAGCACCTCCCTGCACACGCAGTTGCTCGCGCAGTTTCCAGGGGGACAGAGCGGCGTAGTTGCGGGGTGGACACTGCAACCCACTGCACTGCGGATCTGCTGATACGGGCTGGCATTGGCTGATTTGTAGCTGCCACAATTGGGGTCAATTGGTTGGCAGCCCGGGCAGCAAGGACAGCCTTTGGTGCAGGTTGGCTTCCAGCCCCAAAAAGGCGGTGGCATGGGGATCAGAGACAATTGCCGCGGGAGCTCTGGTTCTTCCTCTGGTTCATCGTCAACGAATCCCGGGTCGGACTCGGGCGTGTTGAGCAGATAGCCCTCAAGCTGCTTCATCAGGGTCTCTCTGCAAAGGCAATTATCTGAGCATTTTCCCACAGGACAGACGGGTGTGTCCTCGGGCAGCGAATCGCAGCCAACGAGGTTGCGGACGTTGTTGTACTTGGGGGGGTTCCAAAGTCGTGGTTTGCATTGGCCCAGCGGCTCGCACCAGGGGCAGCAGGGGCAGGCCTCCGGGCAGGGGACGATGGAGAAGGGTGGCAGCCGATCGCTTGCGGGGGCAGGTGCAGGACGGGTGTCAATGGGACGCTGCGAACTGTCGGCAGTGGCGGCCTGGGATGCTACCAGAAGCAGCGGAAGGAGATCGAGCGGCCCGATGAGAAGCATGGCGGGCTGACAGAAGGAAAAGAGGAGAAAGGTCGGTTCGAGCAATGAGATTGAGAGCTGATTACAAGTCTTCGGTGCGCTGGAAAAGAGCAAATGGCTGCTTGTCGGAGATGGGTCCGGATTCACTTTCCACTCGAGAGAAACCTGCCTTTTAACCCACAGACACAGATACTGATGAAGTCCAGAACGCTATGCTTTTTACCCCTTCCCCTCAGGGTTCCAGCTTTCTGGCATCCCGTTCACCGATATGCTTCATCAAAAGTCCTCACCGAAAGGGTGGCATCAACAAGCGCCCGGAGCGCCAACCGATAAAGTCGAAAGATGTTGCGCTTATTGGTCAGTCATGAAAGTCTCTAGGCCACAGGCATAGAAATGGGTTTGACCGCCTGGTTTTTGCAGCTGCGTTCTCAGCAATTCCGAAGGGGTGCAGCTGGTAGCAGTGTTGCCGAACCAATTATTTGCCCTCCGACCTCAGCCTTGAAGTTGCCTTGACGGATGCCTTTTCAGCGGTGAGCACTCGTTGGCCTGCCAGAAACTGTGGGCCTAAGCAATCGGACCTCCTCGCCCCTCATTCGCTCCTCATTCGCCTCCAGCGGACGCACTAGCCCACACCATTACACACTCCCGAAACTCAGACGTCGTGAGCAAAAGTCCCCAGTGAAGTTGGAGCTTCCCAAATTTAGGAGGCCGCTATCATGGTGTTACACAGCGACGCGCGGTTTCGGATACTTTTTTGCATCATTTGCTCCGGTGCCGCCGAAGTGTTCCGTTGGGTCGAGTCAATGCAATGACACTGAGATTGAAGTCGCCGCAGGCCGCGTGCCATACCTAATGGCAGCATCGCTACCTACTCTTCGCCCGATAGCCCCAGTTACTCTCGCGCTCACGGACGACTCAAACGCCGTCGCTTATTACCTATTCCACATCACCATCTGCGGCTTCAACACAAGACGGAACGGCGGAAGACAGGAACGATGCAAAGCCCGCCACGTGCCGGCTGGTCTTGGTCCGACCAGCCTGAGGCGCATTCATGTTCCTACAGCTCCTCGTCGGTAACTGTCTCCGCGACCGTGTCTGAACATCATGGCAACCACCACCGCCAGCGGGAGCCGAGAGATATCGAAGAGCTCAAGACGACCTCCCAAGCACACATCACCACCGAAGATTCCCGCGTCTTGCTCGACCGAGATCTCTGGACACGAAACCTGGCGGTTATTGGATTGCTTCTTACCTGGGGAGGCTCCATCGCGGCACTCGCGACTGGCATTTTCATTATCGTTTCTCCGAATGTCAGCGTGCCGGAGTACCTGCTGGGCAAAATGGTTATGGTCGGGCCCACTCCATTCCTGTGGATGGAGGTGGACGACTATCTGGGCGGTCACCGAATATACAAGGTGACCGAGTCTGCCATGGTGGCCCTTCCTCTCCTTATGCAGGTGGTCATTACACTCGTCGCTGGGTGTCTGGGCTCAATCCACGCGACAACCCTTCGCTGGGCCCTGTTGCACGAGGGTCGGAACCCCCACAACAGCAGCTTACGCCTTTTCACGAGCTCCAAGAGCAATGGCCCAAACAAGTGGCAGGCCAACACCGTGGCTTGCATTGGCTTGGTTCTAGCTTACGGCGGAGCGTCCACCATGTCGTTTCCCGTTTCCGTTATCGGCGTCGCGGATTTTACCCGCGAAGGCGACCCATACGTGTTCGGTGTTGAAGGTATTGAGGACCGGTCCGGCATCGACTTCAACGGATGGGGACTGGTGGGGTTGGGTGCCGGCTTCTTCCTCCAAGCCATCATATCTACCTGGGCGCTCATGGACTCCGCTTATGTCGGCACCTGGAACGCGAGTCCCCTTGCAACAGCTAGAGCGTGCAGACGGCTCTACGATACTACTAGAGATCCCCTAGCGTCTGACTTTGACTGGCGTTTAGCCCCGATATCTGGAAGTTCGCGTCACGACACAAGGCATAGCCCGTCGCCTCGCCTGGCAGATAGAAGGCCTAACCTCTCTGGGCCCGTCTTTAGGCAGCCCTCAGCACGCCATTTGTTTCCCGCTGTACGGATACTCACAAACTGTATATGGGCAGTTTCCTTGGTCTTGAGCATCATGGTCTTGGTTATCGGAATCCTAGCCAGCCAAGATGGCACCAACAACACCATCACCGGAGGTTCTACTTCGATCAGATTTGTGAAGGGACTCACTGGTCAGACTAGTCCTTGGTATGTCTGGCAGTTCTTTGGTATCGTCGAAGCCGTGTATAACAGGAACCCCTATGCCAGAGGGGAGTGGGCAGGTCTGCTCATTCAGTGCGCTGCTCTTACCATCCCAATATTTGGCCTCCATATTGTCGAACTGTTAGGCCAACTTCAGCGGGACGAATCGATATGGCGTCGGGCTTCCACCGTGGGCGCCAAGATTGATTCGAGCACCATCCTGGAAGGCGCCCGCAACTGGCCGACCTTGGTGATATTTGCCACCAAGGCAGTCGTGCCCTGGGTTTTTAGCTTCGCCATCTCTTGCAACCGGATCATCTACTTTGTCACATTGCCGACACTCACGCTGGCCGTCATATTCCTCATTTTGGGTCTCTTTTCGGAGTATCTCATCCGTATCCGGCCAAAGGGTTCTCAACCGGCGACGTACGGTGATATCCAGGCGCTGCTCGCTCTGGTTGATGATTGGGACCACACGAGAATCTTCTGGGGCGACAAAGGCAAGTACTCTAGGGGTGTCCGGCTTGCTGGTACGGCAGGACGACGGTTGGCAGATGTGCGGGCGGATGTTGTGTATGTTGGTCTTTCTCGAGAGCTGGGCTCTCGTGCTTCTTCAGGTTGAAATGCGCTTCTCCTGGTTGAACTGCATTGGAGACGACAGGTCGTTTAGAGTGCCAAAATTAAATTTCTACTTTGCACTGTGCTGTCTGCAGTCTCTTTACGGCCAACGAGTTTTGGCGGGGATCTTCGCCCTTGTTGGGCGACTTTTCGGGCCAACACCATCACCACCACCACGGCACCCTTCAGTTTCATGCGCCGCTGGCCATGGCACCCTGCAGCGTATTTAAAGCTCTCCTGTCTGCCCTCTTTGCATACTGCTATCTGCATTCTTTTGTCCTTCTGAAACGCAGGATCTAGTGTCAAAACTATCTTTCATTTTAGTACTACTAGAGGATTCGGTCCTGCAGCGACACGTCGCGAACATGAATGCCCCCAGCGATGTCACGGTTGCCGATTGGTACGCTATCCCCTACGGATGGCCAGGATTCATCGGGTACCTCGTTGGCCTTCACGTCCTGGTCTGTGCCCAGAACTCCAGTACTCCCTTGCTCCCCACTTGGGAGTTCCGCTACCATCGTTTCAACAACATGCTTGCTACTATACAGGCCTTTGGATGCGCTGCACTCTACGGCCTTGCCTACTCCATGTACTCCCAGTTGAATTTCGAGGGTCGATCAGATCTGATTCTCATCATGTTAGCCACCTTCCTAAATTCATCTATCAAGATGACCGTTCTTCGTGCAAAAGCGAGCCAATCCGCCTTAACATCAGCAAATTACAAACTGGTAGATTCTGAACATGGAGGTGGCGGAGACAATAAGGCAATTCCCCTTCGATCAAGCCTCACCGAGAGTGGCACTCGCGAAACCTCGGCCGTTACCGCCCACCGCGACCGCAGCAAACCCTCCTCCAGCAACTTGATGAAGCCACATGAGATGACAATCGGCCAGGCCATTGTTGCATGCTGCATCATATTCAGCCCAATGATCTGCATGATGATTGGTGTCAGAATCTAGCACTCATGGCCAATTGTGGTGATGGTTGTGTATTGTTGTTCTGTGGAAGAGAATCTCTGGCCTGCAGGGTCCCCTATTGCCAAGCCGGCTACATCCGCGAATGGCTCCAATTGCTTATATAAGCTGACAATTGGCACATATCTCGCCCTCCAGGACCTAACCTTCAACCAGAACTCGTCGCAAGTGGTCTTTATCTGGGGTTTCATCATCGTCCTCTACACAGCGTCTGCCGTATCCTTCGCTATATTTCTTCTACTTCCCCTGTATCTGCGGTATCGCATTGAAGGATGGCCAATGCTGAGGAACATGACGGTCGCCAGAGTCTCTGACATATAGCTCGAAAATCTGGAGAAGGCTGGCACCGCACAACACCCCTTCCGATTTTGGTTTGAGGTTGTGATGGTTTCTTCCAGAAGATAAAGTTAAATGGACGAACTGTTTTGATGCTCCTACTACTAAGAAACTGAACCCTCGGGATGAGATAACATGCTCCACATCATCAACCCTCATGCACACATGCCACAAAATGAATCGCAACACGTCCCTCAATCGGGGCAAGTGATATCCCCTCACTTCTCCTCAGGTCGGCAGAGCAGCTTGATACACCCCTTCCCTGGCGGTGTGCAGATACCTCAACTCTCATTGCAGCATTCTTGTCCGAGCGGGCACCACTCCGGTCCGCACTTGGGCCGAGACGGCTTGGGCCTGGGCGGTTCCGTCTCACGAGGCTTCTCCTCTTCCTTTGGTCGACAGAGGAGCTTGATGCACCCCTTTCCGGGGGGCATGCAAATTCCGCACGAGGGATTGCAGCAGGTTTCGCCGAAAGGGCAGCGGTATATTCTGGCCAAAATTTGGGACAGTGGTCCAGGATTTGGGCCATTAGGGCACTGTCAAGACGGTCGCAGACCAAGAGGTTCCAAACAATAGATCTCAGTGAACAGTGTAATTGCTAGCGTGAGGAACCAAGAGGTCCCTCACTCTATCGCTGGCACGAAGATAGTATCTATGCTACGCGGGTTCGTGGTGTACCTTCGCTGGTGGTGGCCAGTGATCAGAGTGATCAACAACACTTTGATCACCATGATTACTGCCAAGATCAAGTGATCAGGGTGATCACTGTGACTCCGCACTGTTCCCCGTGCAGGGTCACGTTGGCCCGTTCCGGCCCATGCGGCGACCGCGCAGGTTTTCACACAATACTTCCTTCCTCAAGTCAAGGTGAGGCTGTTCATTTTCAAAATGGGGACCGATTTTGGCCATTTTTATGTATGGGCCAATTCTGAGCCCACTCAGCTAGAGTTGAAGCAATTCAGCATGCTGCGGCGCAGTGTGCCGAAAATAGTAGCAAATCCCGAGTAAAGACTGAGCCGAGCCTGAGTTGGGGTAAGCAGTGTCACGTGGGCGAGATGCAAAAAAGGAAATTTTGTGTGCCCAGATTCGTCTCATACAACAAACATAATGGAAGGAGAGTAAGACGTATCTATAAGCAGCAACTCTTCCCCTGCGCTTAATGTTAAGGGCTATCTATACTGAAAATACAACTCAGTCCAAAATTACTCATCATACTCGCATTCTCCACCATCCTCACCATCTCCACACCCATAGTTTTCGCCCTCGTCTATATAGGTATACTCAGGCTCGATAAACTCACCGTAGTCCTGCTCCAGAGGTTTATACTCTTGGTGCTCTTAGTGCTCTCCATACCCTTCATACCCTTGATCTTGATACCCTCCATACTCTTCCTACCCTTAGGGCTCTTCGTACTCGTCCTGCTCTTTATGCTCGCCATATTAGTCCTGTTCTTCGTAATCCCCCTGCTCTTGGGGCTCTTCCTGCTCTTGGGGCTCTGCGTATACCTCCTGCTCGCCGTACTGTTCCTGCATTTCGTACTCTTCCTGCTCTTGCGGTTCTTCCTGCTCTTGCGGTTCTTCCTGCTCCTCTTGTTCTTCCTGCTCTGCATTTCCGACTCCGTGGTATACAAACCCGCTGCGGCTCTGCACTTGAGCAGGCGTCTCCTCCTCGTCTTCCCAGCCTCCATGTCCACCTCCCTGACTGGCATAGTACCCAGCAGCACTACCCGTCGCACCAGCAACAGCAGCAGCAACGTAGCCTCCGATACTACAACCGTCTTCCTGGCGATTAGGATCAGGAGGGCCCACGGGCATACTATATCCTTCTCCGCTCGAGTAGCCTCTGCTCTGAGAACCTCCATACACTAGGGCAGGCTGGACGTTACCAACACTAAAGGCTCGAACGTCCTCCTCCTTCTGCTGCCCCCAACGACCCGGTCCACCTCTGACCGGTATTTCTTGCTCGCCGCCACTCAGGAAACCTCTACTCGGAGCACCTCCATACGGCGAGGCAGGCTGAACGTCGCCGCCCCGCAGCCCTCGAGTGCCCTCACCCTACTGCCTTTGCCAGCCTAGTCCGCCCCTGGTAAGCATTTCTTGCTCGCCCCTGACCGGAAGACCTCTGCTCTGAGCAGCTTGGGAGGGAGGAGTAGGCTGAACGGCACCACTGCTGAATCCTCGAGTGCCCTCGCCTTGCTGCCCCTGCCAACCCGGCCCGCCCCTGACCGGCACTGCTTGCGCGGCGCCACCCACCCCCCTAGTTCTTTAAGCTTCACCAGCCGCATCACCCTTCTGCAAATCATTCCCATCGTCCCCTTCGTCCTCCTCATCAGATTCAACATAGGCATAAAATTCCTGGTGCTGGTTCACCGCATCATCGCCAAAGTCGCTGTTATAATCGGCATCCCACTCAAACCTCTTCCCGTCCTTAACCCGCCGTCTCGCCGCCGCCGCCTTCCTAAGCTCGCCCAGCAAACCCTAGACGTTCGGAAACCCCGCCCTTACCCCGACCTTCTTAGCCTGGTCCGCGGTCTCCTGCATCTTTTCCAGCACAGACTTGAAATCGTTCTTCTGACGCAGCCTAACTGCGGTCTCCAGCGCGGAACGATAGACGTTCGCAGGAAAGCGACCTAGCAGGTCCGTCTCTTTTTGCTATACAGCACCACGTTAGTTCTGCTGCTCAAGCCGCTCCCCAGCCTACGGCGCATGGTCAAGCAACATAACAAGCGCCTTTACCCTGTCGTTTTCACCATTCCAGCCGGGTTTAGGATCCGCCGCCCTCGCGACGGCCACCACCAACGCGCTACCATACTTGCCATAGACGCCATCAATCTTGGCACCGCTATCGAGAAGCAGCTCGACGAGCAGCGGATTGCACTTCAGCGCCGCGATCTGCAACACGGACCCGTGCTTGCCGGCGATGACGTTCACGTCGGCACCTGCTTCGATCAGCAGCCTCGCATTGCGATTGCAACCCCTAAACGCCGCCGCGTGCAGCGCCGTGCCCTTGCCCGCCAGGGCATGCCTTTTTAGCGGGAAGGCATTGAGTGCCAGAGGCGGGTTGTGAGCAAGGAGATGACGCAGAACGCCGTCGTCATTGTGCTTAACGGCCGCGTGCAGGGCGGTAAAGAAGGTGCCGCCCTGGATATCCACGTTGAGGTGGGCACCGCCGCGGTCGAGGATTAGTTTAACGCAATCGGGGCTGCCCGAGGCGGCAGCGGCTTGGAGGACGGTGTAGAAGGGACCTGCGAGAATGTGAAGGTTGGCTCCGTGGTTGAGGAGGGCGAGACAAGTGTCGGTAGACCCGCTAGAGGCGGCGGCGTGCAGGGCACTTCCGTGACGCGCGCTAGACGGGTGGACACTGGCACTGCAGCGGAGGAGGGTCATCACACAGTCGGTATCGCCGCACAGCGCTGACATAATAAGGGCCGTGTTCCCGTTCGCGTCTTTTTAATCGACGTGGGCACCGGCTCGGATAAGCTGTTCTAGCGACGCTGTCGGAAGCATAGTGGCAGCACTAACAAGGGGATAGGTGCCACCGTTACGGCCACCTAGCTAGTTAAGGTCTGCGCAGGCTTCGAGGAGGAGGCGAACGATCTCGCCATAGCCGTTACTAGTGGCAGCTGTTAGCGGGTTAGTAAACTCACCGCCGCCATAGTTTGGATTTACGCGTCGGCTTAGCAGCCATTAGACGATTTAGGTTTGACCGGCAACGCAGGCCGCCTGCAAGGCTGTGCCGTAGGGGAAGGCAGGGTGGAAGGCGTTTAGATCGGCGCCTGCTTCGAGAAGGTGTCGTACAATATGGACGTGACCGTTCAAAACCGCCACCTACAATAGATAGCCCCGTAGCGCGGCAATCTAGGCGCCGCGCGCGAGGAGCATCTGTAAGATGGTCAAGGTGCCATCGAAAGCCGAAGCAGTTAGCGCGTTACCGTATTCGTTGCTGGTTACGTTGGCATCCGCCCCGCAGTATTCAAGGAGGAACTTAACAACCGTCTCCTGCTACATGTCTATCGCCTCGTAAAGAGCATCGTTAATTTACTTCTAACTCAGGACTCGGTAGTTCCAATAATAATACCACAGTCTTTAAACGATCTGTATTGTACCGCACTTAGCTACAGCAATAAATGCCTCCCCACACGGAATACTAAGGGAGGCGGTAAAGATAACGTCAGCCACCTGCGCAAAGCCCACCGCAGAAGATTGGAAGAGGGCTTGCTCGCGGGATCGCGAGTCAATATTCCTAGCTAGCAGCGTCTGCACAATTTTAAGCCCGTCCACAGAAGCTGCTGCAGAGAGTGCAGCGCCGTACTGGCTGGCAAAAGCATCATACTCGCCACGTATCTGTAGCAGCCAGTTCACCAGACTTTCACTACCCTGCGCGGCAGCAACGGCAAGAGGCGATTTAACCTACTTATCCTCCCCAATCACCATAATAGTTAGATCTGCACCCAAGTTAACCAGCAGCGCCGCCACATCCACCTACCTATAGACCAAGGCGACAGTCAAGCAGGTGCCATGCTAGTAGCAAATGGCATTAATATTAGCACCCTTCCGAGCCAAGTATTCGATAACCTCTCGCTGACCCTTCCACACCGCCATATGCAGCGGAGTCCAGTTACCTTTCTCCATACCGTTATTGATCTCGATGCCCAGCACCTGCAGCAATCTTCTACACACGGCCAGGTTTCCCTTAGCCGCCGCCCAGTGCAGCAGCTGGTTCGCCCACAAGTCAAGAGAGTGGATTTCGTTTACGTGTCCATCCTCGAGCAGCGAGTTGACAAGCGGGAGGAGACCGAAGTAAGCAGCAACATGCAGAGCCGTGATGTTCTTAAGCTCCTTAAGCTCCTCGCGCGGCACGCAGTCGACAAAACTTCCCCACCAGCGCTTTCTCGCCGTCGACTCCAACAACTAAAATTAGTGCTTGATACCCACCGCGTTAATGAAATCGGGCATCGCTTCGTTTCTATAGCGCAGCTAGTATTTCAGGGGGTAGTTAAGCGCAGACGCGTCCATCTTGTCGTCGTCTTCGGCATCTCCATCGCTGTTCTCGGGGAAGAGTTCGTCGATATCGGCCTGGAACTCTTCCGTCTGCTCAGGATCTGGCACCTCTGTCAATGCCTCCAAGAGAAAGTCGTCGTCGTCCAGATCATAAGCTGTGCCGAGCTGCTCCTGCATGTAGTCCCAGTACCGAAGTCCGATGACGCCGTGCTGCTACTTAACCTCGGTGTCGCCAGCATCGGGCGCGAGGCCAATGCGCTGTCTTAAGTCAGGGCTTAGCAGGGCATCTCTGGCCAGGTTGTGGATAAACGTGACCCTTGTGGCCCAGCGTCCATCGCCATCGCCGCCAGCAGCCTCGTAGGTCCTGAGGAGAGGGCCGCAATCCCGAATGTAGTCCAAAACAATGCTATCCTCGGTCGCACCCGGATCCGCAGAGTCAAGGTCGACTTCGAGTTCGGCCAGAACACGCAGCTCGCTAAGCGTAAGGTGTTCGTAAGCAATCACAAGCGTGCGCAGGATTTCCTTAACGCTCTCGAGAGGCGCATCACCGGCATACACTTTCAGGTCCTAAGGTAGCAGCACATTAGCGATTAAACAAGGTAGGGAGGGAAGGAGCCAAGCAGCAACACACCAAGACGTTATTCCAGACCTGCTCAATCAGACTCTGCGGGTCAGTAGGCAACAGCTCCAGCACCTTCCGCACAGTAAAGTAATCCGCTAGCAGCTGCAGCAGCAGCTTACAGACAACCTCCACCCACAACCAGTTATTCTCGGCCCGCTTCTACAACGTGCTGAACACAAAATACTACAGCCCGCTACTGTATTACTTACGTCTCGCAACCGTGCGTACTTCATCGCAGATAAATCTCCGCAGCGTCTCGCGACGTAAGGTGCCCATCGACGTGCTGTTTAAGTCCATCTGCAGGACAGTCCCCTTACCAACCCTGGGCCTGAGCACTCTCTCCATACTCGGCCTGTCATCCCTACTAAAGATAGCCCACCGCACCTTCTTCCAGACCGGATCCCGCTCGTCGTTACCCGTCGTGAGCGATTCGGAAAGCTTCTCCAGGAAATCTACCGTGCTTTGCTGTCCCTCAGATAAATAATGCAGCAAGTTGACAATAAAGTACACGTCCTGCACGCTATCGTCGCTTAAAATGTCGGTCAGGCCCTTCCACAGCTTGGAAAACCTAAACTGGCCGCCCCCGGACTATATGCTGCTGCCGCACGCGCTGGCGCCTTCCTATGCTAGCGCCGCAAAGCTCTTAACGTATTGCCCTAACAAGCGCTTCTTAAGGATGAGCTGCCAGATCAGCGCCCGCAGTATCGTCTCAGCCATGCGGCAGTCAGGCGTCACGTCGCAGAAGAAATACACCACCATGGTGTTGCGCGCGCCGGGCTGGTGGTTGCGGGCCTCGCGCCTTTCGAGCGCGCCGATGGTCGCGGCTGCGGCCTTGGACTTGCCCAGCCCTTCACCGCCCGACACCCACAGCACGGGATACGGAGAGGGATCGGACGAGGAGCGAGGAGGGGCGGCCCACCGCCAGTATTGGTCTTCGGAGAGGATCCAGCTAGAGTCGCCACTAGAGCTCTAGACGCTCTTGAGCTTGACGCCGACGTCGCCGACGTCGAGGTTGATAGCCAAACGGTAAAAGGCTTGGTCGTCAACGACGGATTGCTTCGCTGCCCGCAAGCGCGTCTTAACGATGAAGTCAGCGCTCCTACAGATCTCCTTCAGTTGGTTGCGCACGAGGATGTACTCCCTGTCCTGGGCGCTGTCGAAGCGGTTAAGCTACCAGTGGTCGCGGTGCAGACCGAACTTGCTGGCCGCATCCAAGCTGGCCGAGTCCTCCGTCACCACCAACTCCCCTCCTCCTGCTTTGCTGAGCACGCTTTTAAGCGCTGGCGGGACAACCTCGCGTGCGTAGTTAGTCTTAAACTCCTCCCAGAAACACGTCACCTTAGCCTTAGGTTCTCGGAGGATAATGTAGGTAAAATCACGACACAAGTCGACAAGGGCATCGTTCTTAAGCTTAAGAACCTTGAGCATCTGGCTCTAAACTCCTCTGTTGATCTTCTCAAAGAGGTACGCTACCATCCACGCCCTGGCCTGCGCGGTGGAACCATTGAAGGGGGTTCCGAAAAACATGGCACCGGCGAAGCAGTCAACAATGCGCATGTAGTCAACGTTAGTGTAAGCTTGGTGCGCGATGGTCATGGCCCTGGCCACGACGAGGCCGCCCATGCTGTGGCCGAGAAACACAAGCGGGCAAGTTATATCGACCTTTCGCATCTCCACCAGGTACTCGAGCAGCTTGCTGCTGCAGTTATGGAGGTTCTGCTCCTGCGCGTTACTGCCGTACCATTCCGAATCGTAGTAATACAGCAAGACGCAGGCGTGGGGAATCTCGGCGCGAATGCCTTCCACCCGGTCCGACAACCAGTTGAAGGCCGGGTTCTTCTCCGAGCCGAAGCTCAAAGCCAGGTTAGCGCCCAAACCCAGCACGGCGACAATGCTGCGTCTGTCAATCTTGACATACTCGACACCCAAAAAACTTATAATGCACACTTACTCAATTGTTATCTCGCCTCCTGACTTTCCCTCATCTGGGGCCGGTACAATAACCTGAAACCCCTGGTGTCTCTCCCTTATACTTAACATTTTAACGTCGCGCTCCACAAACCTCGCTGCGGCGGGTGTCGACAGCGTCAATTCTATCGGTCAAAACTCTAAACTCGTCGCAAACATCGCTCTTTCGTAGGGCTCTGCACTCCTAAATATATTTCCAAACCCTGATCCGCAATCGTCTTTCCGCCCCCAAATTCACAGACTCCGTAACCCATACACAGAGACACAGTTATCACACGCGCCAAGCAAAATATTTACTTCACCATCAAATAAACGCTACAGCGGTCCAATTAGCTTTCTCCTTTATTGAAGGGCTGCATGAGATTAGATATCCCAATTGTTTCAGCCGCCTGTAAGGATCTTATATCTCCAGCCTAGCTCCAGGCTGCCACTAGTCGTCAGGCGTCTTAGCGCTTTCCTAGCGAAAGTGATAAGGAAGGTTATCAAAACGCTTCTATAAACAGTACCTCAAAATAGTGCCCAGACAGAGCTAAACTTTTAAAACCCTTCTCCTGAATGAATCTGACTCCCAACTCTTCTAAAATATATATCGGCCTTTTAGCCCCCTTCAAATGGTTGTGCAAAGCGACTACCGCAGAACCCCTAGACGCGCTTAAGCGCCATCCATTTTCAGGGTTAGTGCATTCGGCAGGTGAGTTATTACACAGTCCTTAGCAGACTCCGACTTCCATAGACTGATTAGATAGTGTAGCCGCTTTAGCGCAAAATGAATTCAAGCTTTTCCTTAACGCCGCGATCCTCTTTATTTATACTTTTCAGCAAAGTTGGATACTAACACGGTAGGCACGTTAAGCCAATCGGTCATCGCCAGTCTTAGCAAATACGCCATGTCTCAGGGCGACACAGCCACATCGCTTAGAGCAGCTACCGCGACAACGACTTTCACATTGCCACCGTAATTAACCTCCAAAGCTAAGTAGGTACGACAGCCCGGCAGTATTAGCAGTAATTAATCTAAGAGTATTGTTTTATGTAGAGATGTTATCGGAGAAAGTGAAGAAAAAATAAAGGAAGTAAGAGATTGCCAATTAAAGACTGTGCGATGCTCAACTGATATCCTATTACTAATGCCCTCGTCCGCGTCGTCCTAAAGCCCTCGCTCTTCACAAGGCGCCGCTCTCGTTTCTCGCTTATCGCTGCTGGCATTGTCCGAAACAATGGCACTTGAGTCAAGAGCCGATAAGATAGCACAACGGCTCGATATAATCCCTCATGCAGAGCTCAGCTTCAGCTCAGTAACTGTTGCTACTGCGAAACTTAGGCTCAGCCAGCTGCGATGCGGGGGTGGCTTGCCGATGACGAGTTAAAACCCGTAGCTCTGTTCGAAAATCTTAGGAAATGGTGTTAAGGCGTCGACGAGAGCATACAGCATGATAAGGCAGTGTGATGGTTTTAAGAGTTCAGGAACTTTCTCGGCTGCTCTTACATTTCAAATCCAGGCCATTATCGGACGCGCCGCCCAGGGTTTAACCGCCAGAGTCTCTTAAACAGCACTGCTCTGTAAATAAATTGGTATTACCTGTTAGCTAAGCCCGGAACCATCACAGCGCATATATGAAGTTCCGGACTTTCGAGAGAGGACTACTTTACTTCCGGGCTCAAGACCGATAAAGCTACTAATAAAAAATGTGGGAAATCCTGCCACGGTTAGAAAGGATAGTTATTAAGCTTCACAACTCTCTGCTTCTGTACCAGGAATTTAATTATCTCATGTGCTTTTTACCTAGTAGTCGAAATATTGTGAACGTACAAGTTTTTATAAACAGCGATAGGATAAGCCAGGCGAAATTCTTTACACCACTACATACAATCTAATTGGTCAAGCTAGTTTAAGCATCCAGCTAGGACCTTTATCAGTAGATGAAAGGAACCGAAGGAATTAGAAGACGCTTGAATAAGTCAACATGCCCTCTAAGACCCTTCCCGTAGCACGCTATGAATCAGACGTAGTAGATTATAGGAGAGAGCAACCAGAGCTGTAACTAAATGTAACTCAAGCGAGAACTCGAACTAGGCGGCGCTAAGAATAAAGACGGAGGAGCCGCCAAGCGACCTCATCAAAAGGAAAAAGGTTGCCAAAGGGGATGCTGTAGTTACTGATGGGGAGTTGGAGGGGAAAGGTTTATTGGCCATTGGAAGATTGGAGGAGGCTGGGATTAAGGAGACGTCCTAATTGGGATAGTGGACCGACTTAAGGGTCAGGCTTTTATTTTAAGATGAATATTAGTCGATGATCTAGATAGTTCGGAATGCTAGCTGACTTTTCGTTAGTAGTTTTTTCGTATGTGATATAGGAACATTACAAGCATAAAGACACAGGATTTGCAATTACGGACACAGACTGGAGAAATCATAAACACAGCTAAACTAATCGCTTTATTGAAAAGTGTCTATATAACTTATACATTCAGATCCCTAACTTATTCAGTCCTTAAGAGAGCAAAGTCTCTTAACATCATAATCTCATAATCATCTAAAGGCACTTAGAAAGTGTAAAGATAATCGCTAACGAAGCGCTTACCAAGGTTAGTGACCTAGGAGGCAAGGTCCCCGGCACCAAACGAGTTAGCCAACGTCTTAGCCCATTCGGCAGCATTTCCCTATACAGTGGTCGTCATAAAGCGATACTGCAAGTCCCAAGATTAGTCTCGGCTATCGCCCGCCCTCTCCAGCTGTTCGCCATTATAAACTCACCTAGTACATCTTATTACCCTTATCGTAAAGAACCACCAAATACTTCTTACCCTCTTTTTTCTTCTAGCCGTACTGGAAGCGGTTATTAATAATTACGGTAAAGCTATCTAATAGCAATGTCAGAAGGAGAGCAGAGAGGTCCAAGATGATACCGTAACCTACCGCCGTCCTTAATAGCGCCTAAAATCTTATCGATATAGTCGGAGCTAGACTCGTCCTTGTAAAAGCGGTCCTAAATGAAGAGCATGATATCAGTATTGCCCTTAGATACTTTTTTAACGCAAACGATGTAGTAGGTGGCTTCGCGGGTCTTAAAGGTCTGGGACCACTCGAGCTCCACCGTGGCATCTTCGGCCTTAGGCGTGTAGGCCGGGATAGAGAGGGCGTTACTAGCTTTAGGAACAGACATTTTGAGTAGTAATAGTGTTGAAAGGTAACGTGACTGAAAGCGGTCTATACGTAAATATAATGTCTTAAAGACTTAATACTAGTGATAAAGACAGATAGGGACCAAGACTGAGCATGTTGTTCTCCTATTTATCTCTCATCTTCCATCTCGACAGTCCTGGACATCTCGTATTCGCGCAAATAAACAGTAAGGACGCATCCGGTGAGAACGCTTCCGTAGTTAACATCCGGACCTGACTTGAAGATGCAGAGCGTCGTGGTGCGGAAGAGAGACTAGACAGCAGTCACAAGCGTGATAGCGCAGAGCGGTGTGTCAAGATAGCCAAATCGGTCCTCAGCATTCCCACTATCGGACATCTTGACTCGCACCTATCTTAGTTCTTTACCCCTAAAATTCTCACATAAAGCGCTGACCTTCATAAACACCGAATACCGGCACGCCTTAGCGGCGTACCCTGGAAAGACTAAGCCTGTAAAGCCACTTAGGCCCTATGAGCCTGAATGTACGATGTCTTTACAGTACAGTATTCCTTGCCGTTATACAATCTACACAATACTCAAGGACAAGGAGAGGATTAGGCTGCATGATAATGGAGGGGAGTGCCCGAAGAGAAGAGAGAGGTAGCCGCATATAGCATAGCAAGCAGCAATAACCCCCGAGAGAGCGTAACATATCACTCCGACGACGCTCTTTTCTTCCCTCTGCTCATCCTAATCTCGCTATATCTACTAATCTATCGACCTTCGACGCAATGGCAGGCGGTCCTTCAGATGCCAACAAGAGCTCGCCCTCCAGGTTGCCTACCAGGAAGAAAAAGCTTGAATGGGGCCCTGGTAGCAAGCTGGTGGAGGTGTAGGTTAATATTCCCGCTAAAAAACCCAAGAAAAAAGGTATAAACTTAAGTAATTTGATCTTAGTCGTGTTAAACCTAACGTGTGGTCGTGGCAGGTAAAACGGGCAGGAACCCAGTTAAACTCGTTAAGGAGTTCAAGCTTAACGAAGACATTTCCCTTAGCAGGATCTTCCCCTACACGACATTCTCCACAGTGTCTTTACCCAAGAACACCCCAGGCTACACTTCGAGGCACACCTGGGCGTCGAGAAAGGCTAGTCCGACGACCTTATCGCTACCGGTTTTACATTAAAAGGCAGTGTTAATGGTATTAACTGTAGTTTCGTTAAGTTTCTTACCTTCCGTAATGCTAGCGTAATGCTTAACATTATTCCCAGAAAGGATAGCGACTTAAATACCTTCTAGAGTTTTTTCAGTATTCTTCACTTAGCTATCCCGAATTCGGTTATTTCATTTGTTCTGGAATATAAGCTCGAGCCTAAGCCGGATACATTAGACATCTCCATATCATTCGGCAAAGGGGAGAAATGGGGGAGCGTCTTCGGTATCAAAGGCCTAGATATAAGTTATGCTTGGAGAAAATTTGCTAACACAGCTACTTACACAGACAGCTTAACGAAGTGACCTTTAACACTACTATTATCAACTCAGGCCTCGACAAGTCCCTAAGATTCTCAGTTACCTCGAAGTGGAAAATAAGTAATGTTCCTATTAAACTAAGCAGCTATATAAAGAAATGTTTGTAATTCTTTACTAAGATAGAGTATCGCACAAGCTAACTAGAAAATAGCTAGCTCCAGTCTTTACGGCTATATTAAGCCGCTAACCATAGATAACCTCCGCTACCTTTTCAGTATTATGACCGGCTCTAATCTTAATCCCGTCGAACAGGACGTGCGATTCTCTAAGCTAACGATTAAGATATCGTAAGGCCGATTTATATTCTACGGTAAGGTCTAGGTCGACTCCTATAAAGTAGCCGCTACCGAGATCCTTATTTCTATCGACAGCGTCATGATCTCTAGCGCTATTAATGATCTTGCCATTAGCAAGGAGCTACACGTTAAGAAGGCTCGACTCGAGCTTATTATTAGTAACGTTAATCGTCTTAAGACGGATTCTAAGGGTAAAGCAGCCTTGATTGGCAACCAGGAGTCTAGTGCGGATTCTCCCCCAAAGGGCACGAGTAAGGTGGCGACGAATAGGTTCTAAGTAGCGGGTAACATTACAGCGGAGTCTTAAGTTAAAGACAATATTTGTAGTCTTACCCGTAATGTTACCTCGGCGTCGTATTAGGAAGCAGAGCGAAAGGACAGTCTTCCATGCGGTAGGAGACGAGGGCGTTACGAATTGGTGCTCAAGGAGGGAGAAGTAACCTCCCAATAAAGCATAAAGCCAGACTGTAAATAGTTCTGGGAACGATAGTTAAGACGCCGAGGTTTTCGAGAATAGCAGGGATTTTAGCAGTCAATTCCTCATTTTTAAGGATGAAAAGTGTAAATTCTACTAATAGGACAAATCCCTACAGCGCCAATCTCTACGTCCAATAACAGGGCCAATACAAGATGCACATATCGGCAGCCAGACAAATTACTGACCTGCCTCCTCCCAGCATATCCGATTTCTTAAACCCTTACCCAGGAAATTCTGTCAAACAAGAGTATAATTTTTATCGTTATTACTACTACCCACTGCAGGGCTAGGTATATATGCAGCTGTAAGCAAGGCAAAGGATTGTAAGAATTGGGATTCGAGGGTAATGTATCGGTATCTTAAGGGGGCAGAGGAGTAGAAGGGGAAGGCAAATAGCACCTGAGATAAGGTATAATAGATGCGTATTATTCCTTATGTTACTAAACGGGAAAAGGAATTCCGAGAGGACAGAAGGACTTCAGCTTAAGGTATATAGAAATATAAAGACCCCTCAGGGGTTGCTCATGCTAACATCTTATTACAAACGTCACACCTTACTCATCTTAACAATCCAAATATCTCGCCGCAAAGAAGCACCACAGCCCGCCTAACATCTCCGAACTATAACCACCCCAATCGCAAACCTAGCTTCCTTAACCTCTCCCAATAAGTCCTCCTCCCTTTCTCCTCTTCCACCTTTATCCCGCTTCGTAACAACTCTCACCCCCTCCAGCTCCGCAATATTCTCCCCTCTCCTCCCTCCCCTCCTTAGAACCTATATAATCCCCGGAATGACCTACCACGAAGCCTATACCCTCTTCCAACCTCCAACTAGCCTAAACTTAACCTCCGAAACTGATATCCTCTTTATTTAGTCTAACCCTAACGGCTGGAAGAAAAGTCTACCATTAGCACAGCCTACCACTCGCAAGCTTAATACTAAGTGGGCTGTTCTGCTTATCTTAAATCACGTCGTTTAGTTACTAAGACACATCTGTAGCCGATATGCAGAATTAAAAACAGCAATAATTAAGTTAAAATGCGTAACAGTATAGAAGTGATGCAGCAGCCTGGCATCCGGTAATCTTCGAAACCAAGACCTAAACTTCCACCCTTATTTCTTTCTCACCCTTTACCCCGCTCGCGTCCGTAGAATGGGAGGCTTTAAAGTGTCGTCCAGCTCGGATTGTTCTGTAACCTGTCGTAAAGCTCTACGCTTTACCCTTCATCTGCAGCCTCGTCGCCCACAATTGCTTCTTCGCTTACCGTCCTTCTCATTCGTCCGCTTATCTCCTCTTACTCACCCCTCTGCGTAGCTTAAGTGGCACTGCTAGAGTGCGTGCTCTAAAGTAATACAGATAGCATTAAATGTAAAAGCCGCTTTCGCTATTTAGCCGTAACTCCCTTTTCCTTATTCGCTAGCTCAGGGTGTCGCTGCTCCGAGCTAAACAATGCCCACAAGTTCATCCGGAAGACGTGAGCAATAAACTGCCAGCACAGGGATGTTCCCAACATAAACAGCTGTTGTAACCTCAGCCACATACTAGTACGTATATACCAAATCATTAGGGTTCGTAAAGTTATAGTAACGGTTGAGGATGGCAATGAGGATCTACATTAAGAAAGTCAGCGCTGCTAAGACATGGACATAGACCATAGGGAAAGAAAAAAAAGGGGGTGGGGGTCTACGTTAAGGCAGCCAAGACCCAAGACAGCAAAGAAGCATTTTCCTACGCCGGGCTGTTAACTTATAATATCACCCAAACACGAAGCCCGACCTACCTCTTCAGAGGAATGCGACTCTGAATCACAATTGGTATCAGGATACAGAGCAACATAATATCGCACGTAATGTTAAAGCTAGTCGCAAAGATCATATGCTTGTAGTACGTAATACACTTAGCTAGAAATCGTCAGGCATCATGCCCTCTTGCAGACTGGGGAAACGTACAGTTCTGCACCGGCACGGCCCAGTACCCTTCAACAGGACCGCACCAGAACGCTACCAAGAGAATAATCACAAAGCTAAAGGCAATAACGCAAAAAGTGCCAATAATCTTAATAATGCGGTGCTGCCACTCGTACGCGACCCTGCAAAAGTGGTTAGGGAGGCTTCGATACAGTAGCACGGGGCACGAACGTTAGTTAGTAGTACAAGATCAACAGACAGATTTTGACGAGCCAGATGGTCGACAACGCGCACAGCTCGTTAACAAAAGCTATTTTGCTCCCGTAAATAGCCATCTCCACCTGCTCTAGAGTTAACAAGGCCGCAACTTTAGGTTCTATGTAGTTGCTGCTATTCTTAACCACCTCGTTAAGACAAAACATGTCTGTCGTGAAGGTACCTTACAACGTCAGAACACGCATTGGGGACAGAACGATAAAGCTTACCACCACGATCATCATCAGCCAGTCGTCAACTTAGAGATTCGACTAGCCCTTGAACTTCATGCGACGTAATATCCTGAGCCAAGCAACAACCTACCGTTAGCTTCGGCACTTGATAAAGCATGGAGAACCGAGACTAAGGGTATTCTCACATCCGACAAGCTATTAGAACGATACTAATCGACCAGAGAGTCTATGTCTCTATCGCCAGACTCTGGACAAAGTCCACTATGTCGTTGGTAAGTAGGCCGATGCTGGACGAGGGTAGCTTAAGCTTTTGCCGTAATCGCAACAGCAGCACGTTACTAGAAGCTAGGAACGTGGCCTGAGTCGTGATGATGGCCGGTCTATCAGGCCCGATAGCATCTTCGGCCCCCTGGCCATTGCGAGTATCGACCACAGTAAATTCTGGGGCCTGATTTGGGGTCCTTGCGTGGGCAGCCTCAGCTATCCCGGCCACTGGAAATTGCTACTGTGCTGGTGCTGATCAAGGTTTGCTTTTCTTCGATTGCGCACCTGCGACACCCTTTCTATTGGACAGGGCAACTGGCCTAGGGATGTAGCGTGATTAAGCACGGGCGACTAGTTGGATCAGCCCTGTCGCAGCTAAGAACGGCACCTTCGCCTAAATTACACCATTGCTATGGGGCTACTCATAGCTGACGGTAGATACCTTGACCAAGAAGACGGTCGACTTCCTCGCTGTGGACGGTCGCTATACGTGGTAGTACAAGCAGGTCTTATTGTAGCTGCCCGACTTTCCGAGTGTTTAGGCCTGATAGTTAAGCCCCCTAGGCTTGCCGGCCGGGTCCTTAGCAGCAAGCTGGACTAGTAATCTGCGACGGTTCCGGAACCCTGGGTGGGGGACCCTTGGCACTCCAAGCGCCCTGAATTATATAACGTAGGACGACAGGGTTCACCCTGCAGGGCGTCCGAGTTGTTTCTGTTGGATCTTAACCGCTCCTCGTGGGGGGGCGTTAGGCCACGTCTTCTGCTGCCACGCCCTGACAGACAGCTTTTTTTTTCTTTCCCTAGCCCAGCACAGCAGTAGACATCATGTCCTGTTTAGGCCGACCCACGCCCATGTCAAAAGCCCGAGGTAAAAAGTCACGTTCGGGAGCATTTCTTTCCTATACACAGCGCGCTGCAGAAGTGCATCCAGCGCTCTAATCGAGCCAAGCAAATCAAGCAAGAGAGCCAAGCAAGCCAAGTAAGCCCTCTGAACCCTCAGTCAAGCCCCCTGGAGGGCAAGCCGATTCCAGTGCTGGAATTGGCTTAGGAATTGGGTAATCTCTTAGCGCCAGGGGGCCCTGATTGGCCACCAGAGGGCTGGATCACGACAGGAATCTTCCAAATTCCAGAGCGCAACACCATTTTTTTTCCATTCGCTATCATGAAAAGTCTCCCTCCCTTGACCGCGTTTCAAGCATACCAGCAGGTCTTCTTTATCCTCCGTGATCAAATTACTCCTGGCCGAGAGAATAGCTATTTAAACAGCCATACCCCTTAAAAACACCAGAGAAGAAGCCTCTAGGTCATCAGAATACTGCACACGCAAGCCTACTTCTCTACACATCACAACGGCAGCCAGAACGGATCAACCTCTTCCGGCGCTAAGAGCTAGAATTACCTAAGCATCTAAGCTAAGCCAAGTCCTCCTACCGACCCAAAGCCAAGCCAATTCCAAGGGGTAGTATTGACTTACTTAGCTCAATCAGAGCGCTGAGTGCATCTGATCATGTTATCGTCTACTCCGTCTCGACAGCGGCCGGAATCTTCGAAGCGCCGTCAAGGACTGCTACCCTCCAGATGAAGAGTTTTCCGACATGTCTTCGGCATGCTCCCACCAACTATAAGTGGCCCTTTAAACCTCTGATCTTCCTCGCCTACAGTCTAGGGGGTCTGGTGCTCAAGGAGGCCACCGTCCATATGGCTGACTGCGACAAATTTGGAGCTAGATATTTAGACGTTACCCCCTACGATCCACCCCCACCGATCATGTAACCGGGGGGCACCCTGTCAGAAACGTTGCACACTGGAAACTGTGGAGAAATGGGGAGTTGCAACCCCTATTATTTCCACAGTTTCCAGTGTGCACGTTTCTGCAATTAAGAGTCTGATTCGCTACAGTGCATCACTTGTGCACCACATCACTTGCGCGCACCGATTAGTTAGCCAACCCTAACAACAATAAGCGTCTCAACTTACACTACTAGAACTATTCCAAATTCACCAAAATAAATAAGGCAATCGCTGGGAGCCCAGTGCGTGAGGAAGAACTGGCACAGGAAATTGTCGCCACAAGATACATAACTATATCGGTTACAGTCGACGCCCAGGCGAATGGTGTTCTTAACTTAAGCTTAGGATTAAGCGGCAAAGTTTTGATAAGGGATAAGCTATATCGCGATAAGATTAAGTTGATCATGCAAAGTGTTCCAGATAATAGAGACAAGGGAGGCCGTGGTATAAACATATAGCTTGGGCGGAGGTGCATTTGGGGCAACTCAAAGAGTTTAGAAACGCGTCGTAAAAATCTTGAGGTTGTCTCTGGGCTGCATCCCACTTCTTGTTCTCTGTCCAACGCCCTTATTACTCTGCGATGGAGGCATAATAAAAGTTAGCGGCAAGGATGCTTGATTGAGGGAAATTTTCTGGGCAAATCTGGCTGCCTGGAATAACCGCTAGATGGTAGGGCCAACTTCCAACCTGTGCCAGACGCTCCTTCCATACCTTACAAGTACCTTCTAACCGATAGGACCTTCAGTTATAGCTTTCAAACGCAATCTCTCGCAATTCCTTGATCGCATACTCCAGCTCACGCAGCTTTGCCACACACGCCGCGCGGCCCCTAGTCAACATCATTATACTTTCCCCTTCCTCGTCGACACGCCTCTCTAGGCCAACTTGGTTACTACTACCCTTTGGCCCGCCGCAATGACGCTCCTTAGCGATTATGCGGTGGATGCCACATCGGCTTTTGCCGTGTATACTGCGCCAGTATCTGTCATAATTGTCCCTGCAGGTAAATCCCCAAGCGAGTGACGACCGTTTGCACCCTGGTTCGTTGCAGGTGAAGGGGGTCCGCTTGTCGTAGATACCAGAGATATGCCGAGATAAGTCCTTTTTAGAGGTAAACGCACTGGTGTATCGGGAACACGGAAATCTAGAGGTAGGCGAAGGTGTTGCTGCTTTAGGGGTTTATAGGCTCGGGATCGTGCGGCTTAGGGTAACAGTTATCGGAATCGTAGGCAGGGTTAGCGTCGGATCGAAAGTCTCCGTCGATGTGGCTAAAGAAATGCTCTCTCGAAGAGTAGCACGCCGGTATTGCTCGATTTCCAATATTAGGGATGGGATAATCTGGAGGCTGGTAGTTGGGGAAAGCTGCTATAGTGGTAGCAGCGTCTCCATGGTGGCGCTTTCGTGATCACTGCTATAGTTAGCTGGCATGTAAACGCTGGCCCTATAGGTTTCGTTACTTGACGGCCACTCGGCTAGGTTAATTATGCTGTCGTCCATGTCGGTAGGGAATGTGAATGGAGTAGTACTAAAACTGTCTGAGGTAGTATTTTCAGTAATAGTCTCACCTGCTAGACCAAATCAACGTCAGCAAAATGCTAACAAAGACAGCAGCCAGGCGAGATAGAGGGAAATTAGGGGAGAGAGGTGGAGTTGGGAGGAAGGAGGGGGGACGGGAGAGAGGGGTAATTGGAGTATACATTTCCATTATCGTTTAATAGGTAAACTATTATAACCAGAGGATATGCCTATTAGATTTAATATCCGATAATCTACCGAGTAGCAGAGCAGACGAAGGCAAAAGACAAGTTCTCGCCAATGTCATTTCGTTCCGCGTCATTACAGTTATAAAGTAACGGTAAGACAAAGGCGCTATGAACAGGTCCGGCCTCTGCTACGCATCTGGTTGCAATCGAGTAAGTTAAATAACTAATATCCGATAGACTGCTTCTTCTAGCATCTTTTATTCATTGAACAAGCGTTAATAGTGTCTTTAGCTCAGTTATGATTTCCCCACTTTTGCCCCCGCGCCGAGCCCTGCGTTAGCGGGTGTGTAGACAGGCTGCACTTTGCTTCCATCCTTACCAAGTGCAAACAGCTCGGAATCCATCTTAGAACAGGTAATAGCAGAGTTAACCACGGGAACAGCGATAGAGGGGTTCGAAAACTGTTCACATTCGGGCTGATACTGATAATGAGAGAGGTTAAAGATAGGAAGGATCAGGAAGACGTAAAATATCCTCAAGTCTGGAAACGATCAAGTAGGATTGGCTTAGGCCTCACCACCTCAACCCCGCCTTTAGCCTCACCCTTTTGGCCTCACGGCCTCAACTAGCCTCATGATGCTATTAGCCGCTCCGGTTAGGGATCCACTTACCTGCAGCTATGGTGCAGAGAGGACTTAGTAATGTCTTAAAAAGACTTCTACTGCGCGCGCGCGCTACTAGTGTCAAGCCTCTACATATATCAGAAACGTTGCACACCAGAGATTTTACGTAATCACGGTCTATACCTTCTAGGCAACCAACTTCTTTCCTTGCAGGGGACGCAAGACTCGGCGAGTTCGAGTTCGAGTTGTCCGATTGGGCTTATCAATGCACATCATTTCATATTAGAGCACTCGACAGCGAAAAGTACAAGATCATTACGCCCTTACGAGGTGTCTTAGTTATCCCACCTCTCTCCACATAACGGAACTCTATCCCGGACTACTACGCGGTCCTAAACCTTATCACATTCATTTGATTTGACGAGATCGCTGCCGAAGCTGCTGCCTGTCTTTGACGACCAAGCCTAGGTTAACGCGACGTGGAGCTGAATAACTCGAGGTTAGCCAAGCTGCGAGACTCCCGAATCGCGCTCACTGTTCGCCACTAAATATTCCTTAAAGCGACGGACCTCCAAGAGGTCATACGGCCGCTCATATCCCTCGTCCGTAAGGAAGCGGAGAGTACGATGTTGTTATACGATGATTTCCTGCAAAACTTCTACATGACAAACAGGTCCTTCGTGTCTTCTCTACCAACTTACAGTAAAAAGTTTTCCGATGGGTTCTTCGAGTTCACATTTAAGCACTACGAGTTTAACTCGGTTCACAATTGGTATATCGACCTGTTCTCCGAGACCGAAGATCCGAATGGTGCACGTGGGAGAAGAGAGGAAGAGTTAATCTAAGTTCGCTAACCGGTGTGGGAATGGTACCACCCAGGTCTAAGAAGTTAGGAACCGGCAGCACGTTCCACAGCCCTAACGACCTTTCTTCAGGAGGAAAATATTATGTATATCTGCGGTCACAGACACTATCGATGATCCGGTATCTACAGTAGGATTATTGGGAGGCTGAGCTTGCACGGAAGCTATGCCCGTACGATGCGATATCTCCACGTGTCAGATAGTCACTTGAAATCGAATAAGTAGAGCAGCTCCTTAACATTACCCCGACTAGATATCCAATGCCGCTGAACAAGTGCCCATGCTGGACGATTTTGAAGAGATTACAAGGTGGAGAAGGCCAAAACTATGCGGGACACTAGCTAGCGGACGTGATAAATAAGCATCGACTCAGCGGCAAGCATATGCTGGTTACAGTTATGTAATTAAGTAGGTAGTTTAAGAAACTGCCGGGTTTAACAGCCCGGTTGTCTGCAACGAATCTGGGCATATGAAATTTCCGTTTTCGTTCGTAGTCCTGAGCTGGGGTGAGCTGGGGTGAGCTGCAGCTGATTTATCCTAAGCTTTCCCTAATTCTTCTCTAAGCTACCCCTAATTCTAGCAAACTGGAGAGTATGGCCCAGATTCAGAACCGTTTGTCATATACTAATAATACATAGTATAGGATGGTACATGATATCCTAATTTAAATAAGATTAACTTTATATATCAGTTTATTAAGAAGTTTACTAGCATTTTAGTTAATACTATTAAGTTTATTAATAACATTTAAGCAGTAATTAGCAATTTATTACCTTTAAGCAAAGTTTTCACAATAATAATTGCAGCTATTGTCGGATTAGCTAATCTTAAGTAACTAGTTAATGCTATTAGTCACGCTCTGCTTTTACTCTAACGCTTTGCAGTTTATTTCTGTCTATTTATTTAAAAGGGGGCATAGCATTATTAAAGAGTAATTTAAAAATAGTTAAAAAAGCAGCTAATAAGGGCAGTAAGGGATTTAAGAATTCGGTTTAAGAACAAGACACTTTACATAAAACAGAAGAAGGAATTGCAAGAGAAAAAGAATAAGTTACAAAAGAAATAGAATAAAGATTAGCAATTAAAGTATTAAACAAACGTGCTTAAAAGAACGTTAGGTTAGTCTCCTAAAATTAACAAGTGGAATACCCCCTGTAAAGAGCACTTTAGAAAGTAGATTAGCTTACTGTTCTTATTATATACTTAGTATTATCCTAGACCACTTGGTAAGAAGAGATACTTAGCACTTTAGTATCCTTTAACCTGATTTTACAAAGGGTAGCAGGACTTTAAAGCTCCTTTAGAAACTTAAGAGCTACTTACTCCGTTCCAGCTTTGTCTAATTATAATTTATTGTAGTAATTCACGCAAGCTATACCGTTTGCTGTTCTTATTACAGCCTATCCTTACGCTCCTTATTAAGAGAGGCAATGCCTATTCTAGTATACATGCTCCTATCTTCTGCCTGGAGAATAAGATATACAAATAACCGTTAAGGCTTATACAAACAACTATCTGTAGTGATTGCTCTACGCTCCTGTGAAACAAACAGTCACCTGGTTAGCCACGTGACTCCCTACTTTCACCACTATAATACTGGCTCTCTGCCCCTCTCTCCTTTTTATCTAGAATAAGCAATTCTATCACTCTTTTGCCGAACGGCTAATAAACGGCCGAAAACACCCTAGTTTTGTGTTCCACAGCTCCACACGCTCTAAGAGAAGACATCGCCCAATATCATCACATTCGGCTATCTCCGCATTGAATATAAGCATATCTAGCCCCTAGAAAGGCTGACTGGCCTGTTTAGAGGAAGTAGCCAGCACTTAGCGCCAGTCGATATCGGGATGCAGCTCCAGCTCTCTTCCGTCGTCATATTAACTTCCAGACATAATATCGACAGGCTAAGTCCCCTAAAGTTAGGTAGGTAACACGAAAAAATATAAGACGTAAAGGTGAGACGTTCATTTTCAAAAGGAGGAGCAATTTTGGCCATCTTTATATATGGGACCAAATCTGGGCCCACTCGGCTAGAGTTAAAGCACATGAGTTCAGCATGCTGTGGCGTAGCGTGCCGAAAATGGTACTTAGCCTGAGCAAAGGTAAGCAAGCCTGAGCAATTCTGAGCCAGGCCTGAGCCGGGGTGAGCATTGTCACGTGCTCCAGATACGAAAAAGGAAATTTCGCGTGCCCAGATTCGTCTCATATAACATGTATTCCGGAACGACCCTGTATATCTCTGAATTCCCTTCTGCTCTGTCATCTTCTCTTCAAAGTCCAGCTCATAACATTCCCCCGCCTTCACCGTCCCTCAAACTCCCTGACAAACCCCCACCAAACACCTTGTATCCCTCACCTCCTGCACCACCAACCACGGCCTCCTCTCCTCCTTCAACCACGTACTACAAACCCCGCTCCCGCCACAAACAATCCCCAAATTATCTCCCACCGCAAACCCTCCGGTCCCAAAAAACCGCTTACTCACAATCCCGTCATCCAAAATCATGCTCTCCTCCAGCCCAAACCTTAACTTGAAATCCCTCGTCGCCGACGCCCCATTCCCCGTCGCATTCGCCTTTTGTATCTCCATCGTCCACCGCCCGGAATTGAAGTTCTCTACCTCACAGGGGATGATTTGCCCAAAGGGGTCTTCACCGGCGTAGGAGTTCCATCTAGCAGTGCAGTTTGCAGTAGACGGCGGGAAGGCGGCTTCGCCGTAGCGGGTTTTGCCGAGAGGGATGGTGTTAGGGTCGGTTATTGTGACGAATAGGGAGGAGTAGGGGGCGTTTCCGGAGCGGCCTGAGGGACTGTGCGTGCTGAGGGTTGAGATTTCCCAGGGTTTTAGGTCGGATGCGATGGGTGCCGCGAGAGTTATGAGGGGGAGGGATAATATGAGGGTGGTGGAGAGCATGGCGGATGGTTTTTGTTTTGTGAAAAAGGCAAGGGGTTTTGATGTTGAGGTCAGTTTCATGGTTGAAATTATGAGCAAATGGTGAAAGGTGTACTATTTATGTCACAATGTGGCCTTACCGTATATGTTTCCAGGTTTCTATGGAACGAAAACGTTGCTGGGAAGCCGGAGTGTAACATGCCAATGGCAGGCGAAGAACTTTCCGGTAATAAATGGGGAATAGTAAGCGGCTGATATTAACTCAGCGGGTTACCAGACCCCACCGTAACATTCTTTTTGTCTCTATACTTGGGTACATTGAACCGACACGTCGGGTGGGTGGACTGAACCTCGGGTATTTAGCCGGACCTGCAAGATCTACAATACAAGTTAAGCGCTATGAAGAGAGCAACCGAAGTTGGATATTACGGTTACCTCTTGTCATGCTACGCTGAATAATCAAGATCGTGAAATAAACTTCGAAACTATAGTTGGCATATAAATAAATCTATCCGGAATCGAGGCCTGGTTGCCACCGACCCTCCTCTCTCCCGTGACTCCCCGTTGTAGCACCTCGCTCAACAGTCATCTCTGTCGTCATTACCACCGATGGTCCACCTGGCTTGACTGCAGATGAGCACGATCCAACGACCACACAGTTACCAAGGTCTAAGATACACGAGTCTTGCCGTTACCTCTCCGTAACTTGGGTGCCGTCAAATATCCGAGGAAGCTGCACACCACCTTCTCCGCCGCTGGACTGTGTGTATGAACTAGCACGCGAGGATTTTGTCAACTTCACCAGGCGATTGAGGATGCTGAACTCCAACTTCAGCTTGACTCTATATACCAGCGTCTTATAAAACGTTTGGACATTGTAGAGCCCCACGTACTCCAAGGCGAAGATGTTGATGTCGAGCAGGAAGACGAAGATATTAACAATGATGAGATGAACCATCAACTGGCGGCCGTCCCTTCAAGTTCTCTCCCCCGATTACACGATAGCGCCTGGGAGCTTGATCTCGACAACCCGGTTGCTCATACATCACCAGGCGAACCCCTATTTCTCCCCCCGCCAAGCAACCTTCAACACGGCCTCATTCTCCGCCCCAATCACCTCCCGGTACAACTCTGGCCTCCTCGCCTTCCGGTATCTCCACCCCCCAGCCATCATCAACTTCTCCCTCGTACACACCGCCACGGCCATATCCTCCCCCAATTTCCTGCACTCAGCAACCACATCCCCAAACGGATCCAGCACCATCGAATACCCATTCTTTATCTGCTCCCCATCCATTCCCACCGGGTTACTAAACACCACGTAAATCCCATTATCATACGCCCGTGCAGGCAGCCACTTCATCAACCACCCCCGCCCCTTCAACCCCTCAAACTCCACCCTCAAACTGGTCGGATCCCTCTCCCTCCCCTCCCACAATCTCGGGTCCACAAACCCCGCCCCTGGCCGAGTCGAGGGCGTGCACATAGTCACATGTGGCGCGAAGAGGATTTCCGCTCCTAGGAGGGCAGTGGCGCGGACGTTCTCGACGATGTTGTTGTCGTAGCAGATGAGGATGCCGCACTTCCAGCCGTAGAGGTCGAAGACCACGTAGGAGTGTCCGGGGGAAAGGTGAGGGGAGATGAAAGGGTGGAGCTTGCGGTATTTTGTGAGGAGGCCGAGGGTGGGGTGCACGCAGATGTAGGTGTTGTAGATTTTGGGAGGAGAGTCGGGCTCTGAGTCGGAGTCGAGCTCGAAGAGGCCGGCGAGGATGGCGATGTCGTGGGTGCGGGAGATTTGGAGCAGGGCGGAGATGCTTGGGCCGGAGGGGATGGGCTCGGCCAGGGCGAGGAGTTGGGCGTGGGTGAGGTGCGAGGCGAAGGTGTAGCCGGTGACGGAGCATTCGTGGAAGGCGACGACTTGGCAGCCTTGGTGGGCGGTTTGCGCTGAGAGACGTTCGATGGCAGCGAGGTTGAATGCTTTGTCCCCCGAGGCGTTCTCGAACTGGACTGAGGCGATTTTGAGATTTGACATCTTGGTTGAGTAGTATGGGTGGGAGAGCTGGTAGCGGAGTTTGCCCAGGTGATTTTATTGACTGAAGTGGAAAGCCTGCTGCCAAGATGACCCTGTATGCTCTGAGTACCTGTAACCTGAAAGCACTGTCGTTCAACGCCTTTCTTTCTACAAGTGCAACGTTCAATTCAGAACGTTACATTTTTGTCCCACGGGTTCAAGATGATGCTTCGTGAACCATGCCAAGCCCTTCTTGTCTAGCCCAGCTTGGGTATGCGTTGCGAAGAGTTGGTCATCCGGTGACTGTCTGGAAGATGTGAATGTTCACGCTGAGGAAGGCGCCGGTGTCCCATCCAGCGGTGCGATTCAATTCAGTGCTCAGCGCACCTGCCCGATTGGTGAGCCTGAGACCACAGACCGCGCCCTCCCGGCTCCCGTCTGCAGTGTCACGGTGGGGCCACACAGCACAACTGTCCCGGGATGGCAACGAAGAAACTTCCCGGGCGCAACACCAAACAGCCCCCAACATCGACACGGCAAAACCGATCCAATGCCAGCAGTCACGTTCTTGTCCGTCTACCTCGTCGCCCGGCCCCTGTCAGAATGCCGCCAGGCCATCTCTTCGTCAATTCTCGTGAGAATGGAAGTCAGGTGCGATGCAAAAGGATCCCCATTCCCCAGGCACTAAAGATCATCTTACAGTCTTACTCATCGCTTCGACCTAGACTTTATTTGCGTTATCGGTGGACTAATGGCCCTTTTGCGGGGCAAGTTGGTTCCAAGTAGATCATAAATATCGGATGAAGCAGGAGATTTGATGCCGAACGCGCGCAATGAAGCACAGCCGCCAGCAAGCGGAGCAGCGACCATGTCTTCCTCAATTCACAACAAGCAGCAGCAGCGCCACTTGTGGCCTCGAGCAATGGCACCAGAAGTGGCAATTCGTAAACCGGGATGGGCGGAGCCGATCTTGTTTGATCGCGGTAAGGTGAGATGCCCGCCGATTGCTCTCCTTAAACGAGATGATGCCAAGACCACCTGAGAAACAAGCCAAGCAGTCAAACCAACCAAAAATGGCGGCCCCCTCTGCTCCCCTTACCAAACAGACACTTTAGGGGTTCGAGCACCACCCGGCGACATTCGCGACGGCTAGTCCCAGCTGTCAATGGTGCTCGCTAGGGGGAGGTACAGCTTAACCACTGCCGTGTCGCCCTGATGTGCCTGCCTAAAACTCTCTTTCCCCCCACAAAATCCTTAAGGAGCCGCTACCAGGGATCCGGACGGCAGCTAAGCTTCTTTCGACTTCCGTACCCATGCTAGATCTTAGTAAGGGTCAACTCAAATCTCTAGCTCGTTGCGCTGCCTCCCTCCTCCCGTGGGACGGAAACGGTTCGCGTACGAATTACCTCCCTTATACGCTTGGCTCTGGGAGCACCTGCGAATTAACGGCCGAGAGCTGCCGTGGAAGGAGCGCAAGCATGTTGCAGGCTCAGAGACATCCACTGATACCTGCCGATGAACCTGTCGTGTTGGAGCAGGAACCTGCAACACCGAGTCAAGTTGCACAGCGAACAGCACCCTGAGAGGACTGTTCATGAACCTGAGCCTAGCCTGGGCGAAGAAGTGTGTGGTGTTGAAAAGATGTGAGGTGAGAATGACACCAGCAAAGCAATTGGGGGTTCTTCGTCTGGCGTATGGCTGTGTCGGCAATCGAGCTGCGCCCTCTCATCTGGCATTCGGGCTGGATTATGGATCCACCATCAAAAATCTTGGGATCCGCTATCTTTTCCAGGGCCTGTCAAAAATAGGCGTCCAGGGTGTGTTGCATGACAGCCCCTACCTTAGCTCATGACAAAGGTCCCTGGCACCACAGTTTCGGAGCTGAGCCTTCCTGGGCAACCAATCAAGGCAATACCTAGACTTGGCACGGAGGGCCGCTTGGGACGACAAGTGATGCCTGAGGAGCATCCTGATATAAGACCTCGATCGTCGGCGCTCTCTGTGCAGAACGCCACCCTTCTCGAACCCCTTGCAAGTTGCACTTCTCTGCAAGATGGCCGACTCTCAGGCTCTGTGCCTTACACCAGCGTGCCTACAGATGGCTTCCAGGCTGGCCTCGCAGATTTCGCCGCACTGGGACAAGATGGATCCTTGCACCGAGTTTGATAAGAGTGAGTCTATCTGAGGGTTCATCGGGCACGTCATCCATCTTTCGATACTGACTTGCCCCATTTTAGTGGTCTGCCATGGTTTCGCGGACATGAACGGGGAGGATCTAAATGTTCTGCACTCTGCTGGCGCACGCAACAGCCGAATTATCAAGAGCATCATCGAAGGGAGTTATTCGGACGCCATCGACTACCAGGCAACGCGATGGAACAGCACCTGGACCACCAACGCTGTCGATGAGGCAAATTTCAAGATGCTTCAGCGGAGCTACGAAACTTGTATGGACACAGAGTCGATATCAAAGGCGGGCAGCCAGCCACTTGTCGATCTCATCGCTACCCTGAACACTATTTGGCCACACACTGAGGATTTGAAGGCGAAACTCTCCCCTTCTGACTATGACGGTTTGAGCAAAGCCACCTTTTTCCTGGAGGAGATGGGCATTTCCCCCTTCGTGAAGCTTGGCGTCCAATCCGACTACTTTGCTCCGGTACGTGATTGTCCCTTTTCATTCGGGCACTATTCCCTTTGTCGCATGCATTCTTGCATTCTTGAAGATACTGGAGCACAAGCAAGTTGCATCGCTGACGAATGCGCACGTACAGATGGATCGAGTAGCGAGTGTTGCCCAAACCGAGCTCATCAACTACCAGAATACATCGATGTATGACGACCCCGAAGCCTTGAAGAGCTTCGTGACAGACATTGTTGCGGTCATGGCCACCCCGAACTATCCCGGCACGTTTTCCGCTGAGGAGGCGACGGCCATTGCTGAGGGCATCGTGAACCTAGAGGTCGATCTCAAGAAGACCATGCCCCCACCAGTGATGGGCTCTGCTGTGAGTGCCCAGCAACGCAACTGGCTGCCCTCCTCACTCTTCTTACTAACCGACATTCTTAGAACGCGGGGAATATTACTTTGAAGGAACTGGGAGCTCTCTTGCCGGCTTTAGGTATTGACAAGGTTTTGAGGAACCTCCTACCTGCCGATTTTCCCGACGACAAAAGGCTCGTCTTGGAACCGGTACAGTTCTTCGCAAACCTCTCCAAAATTATCACCAGTTACCCCAAGGCCGTTCTTCAGAGTTATATGATTAGCAAGGCTATCGTCACCCTCACCGTGGCCGACCAGGCTGTTTTAACAAACGGATCACCGACGACCTCTCGCTCAGATCGAGCTGAATTTTGCTTCAAGCATATCGATGACGCACTGCGTTTCGTTGTGGGCCGCTTCTTTGTCTCTGCCACGTATACCGACAAGGCCCGGGAGCTTCAGGAAAAGGTGGCGACCGAGCTCCGCGGCCAATTTAAGGAACGCATCGACACCCTAGAGTGGATGTCCCCCGAGGCGAAGGAGCGCGCCAAAAAGAAGGTCGACAACATTCAGCAGAACATCGGCTATCCCACCGCCAACCCGGACATTCGCAGCCCTGAGTCCGTTGCAGCCTTTTACAAGAACCTTAATGTCACCGATAGCTTCTTCAACAACGTGATCTCAGTACGGAAATCGACCGTTTCACGAAGTTTTGGTGATGTGCTGAAGCCGGTCAATCGGAAGGACTTGGGGGACAAGATCCAAGAACCTAATGCTTACTATAACCCCTATGTCAACAGCATCAACATCCTCCCAGGCATCTCTCAACTCCCTCTCTTCAGCGAGGCGCTGCCCAGTTATGCTACGTACGGCACCCTTGGTGCTTTCGTCGGCCACGAAATTCTTCACGGCTTCGATAACACTGGTCGCGAGTTCAATGAGAACGCTGAGCACGTCTCGTGGTGGGACAACAAGACCATCTCTGCATTTGAGGAACGTACGCAATGCTTTGTCAAGCAATATGATGCCTTCACATACCCCATCCCCGGCGGAAAGACTATGAACACCAATGGATCGATAACCCTCGGCGAAAATCTCTCCGACGCGGGTGGGCTTCGCATCGCATGGGATGCCTGGAAGAAGGTACAGGCCAAGAACAAGGACTTGAACATTCCTGGGTTGGAGAGATTCACCCACGAAGAACTCTTCTTCATTTTTTACGGCAACGCTTGGTGTTCGAGCCATACACCCGAATACAACCTGAAAACGTATCCGACCGAGGCACACGCCCCAACCAACCATCGGTTGATTGGGGCCGCGGCGAATTCCAGGGCTTTTAGAGAGGTCTTCAAGTGCAAGGTCAAGGAACCACAGTGTGAGCTTTTCTAATTAGATGTCGAGCATTCAGGTCTGCATTCTGCTTTTTTCTGTCTGTATTTCTAGTGTCAGGAGCCGCCAACTTGGCGCAGGTTGGATAGCATAGAAGCGGGAGTTTGGGATGGCCTTTGTATTCATAATGTTATTGTCCAGAGTATAGACATCTTACCCGAGGCATCATTTGAAGCCTCGCAACAAAACAAGACTGAATCACTGCGCATTTTGTGTAAATCTACTTTGGCTCGCACCCACCCAGCGATGTTTTGGAGCATATCGTAGTCTTGGCTGCATTGCATTAGGATTTACTTACACCAGAACAGGTTTTGGTTGTCGACGATCAGTTCAGATCGCCGCAAACCTCCACTTGCTTCGTCACACATGTTGTCCAAGATTCCTCCTCAATGCCGAAAGGGGGCGGCCCGTGCTCACTCAGGGGCTTGCGTTGCGCCCAAGGCACAACTCTCCAAAGCATAGCCCCCCACAAGCTTCAACAATATGCCTAATGACACCAAGACTCGCAATGATTAGATAAGAGTGATTGACGTGCGTCCCTCCTCGATTTTATTCGAAAAATATCGCCTGAGCGACTGTTTGATCTGAAGCTGCCGCATCTTCCGCGCCACGTCTTAGGTTCCGATGGCGTCATTCCCCCGGGCCAATGAGACGAACGCCGATGCAGCAGCAGTTGCAAGCCAGGAAGCGAGCTACCGCTCAGTAAGGTACGAAGTACCTCGTCGAATCTCCGTCTTTCGGATAAAACTACCGAGAGATACCCGAGTTTATCCCCTCCTAATCTTCCCTCCGAATCGACTCCTGTCGCGTAGTCAAGCCCAGATCCGAACCCTTCCGTTCGCTGCACTCACTCATGAAACATCAGAATATTGGACGAACGCGTCTTGAATCATGTCACGCAAAAGAGACGTAAGAATTTGGCAACAGATTCTTATCGCGGTGGAGCCCGAGGTGGGCAGCCCAGCCACGCACATTCCAAATTCCTTCCACTCGAGCGGGTGCCGCATCACGCCAAGAATTGCAATCTTTTTGCGGGGCGGGATCCTCCCGGTTCGTGGGCCATCAAGGTTCTTCGGCCCATCTCCAGGTTCGTCCAATGCCAATGCCAATGACGAACGATTCTTTTTCGTCCAACCCACCATGCATGCGTTGACAGACGCAAGTTGTCAGTCTAATTGAAATTACCAACCAAATGGGCCTGTTGCATGCATGGTGCCCGTCTAGTGGTTTTGGGATCATTCATAGACAGAACCAGGCGCCTGGGCGTGATGAGTTGGACGCCTTTAGACTTCAAATTTCTGCTTGGCTGCACTACCGCATGTGATGTAACGGAAAGCATGGGTTGGGAGATTTTATGGGATCATTGTATCCCGGAACCAGGCGCCTGGGCGTGATGGGCGTGAGAGTTGAGCACTTTTAGACTTCAGCTCACTCCTCGGCTGCACTATTGCATGTGGTGCATGTGGTGTAACGGAAAGCATGGGTTGCAACATGGGAACTGAGTTTCATTTTCTGCTTTCTCGAATTATTATTACAATTATCATGACTATCTATGACATGATGATGGTGTATGCAACAGCAAGCCCCATAACCCCCACCATTGCCGCCTTGTTCACTCCTGTCTGACAAGAGCCGCTAGAGGATGAAGAAGTTGAAGCAGCGCCCGCAGAGCCAGTCTTCGCCGCAGTCTCTTCGGCCTTCTTGCCGTCGCAGTGCCAGTGGTTGCCGTGGTTTTCGCAGCCGGCGGACTCAGTCGGGCTAGGCTTCACAGACCCGCCGCTGCTGTGATGGTCGTCCTCGGCGTGGATGCTGTGGTTGCTCACGTGCTCGGCGTCGATTCCGTCGACGTGCTCGTGGTCATGGTCATGGCTGTCATGACTGTGGGAGACGCTGAGCGTAGGAACAGCGGTTACGACAGATCTCGTTGGGATGGTGGTGATAGAAGCCAAACTGAGGGTTGACCTCGGCGCTGCGCAGTGCCTGATATCCGGTGAGTCTGCCAAACGGGCTTGTGCGTGGGGGTTGAATCTTACCAGTGGTCACCATGCTCCAAGCATCCGACAGACTCGGTCGGTGATGGCGCTAGACTCTGCGCCAGGATGAGAGGAGTGAGCGCAAGGTAGAGCAGGAATTTGGTCATTTTGAAATTGATTTTGAGCTGACGATGTCGAGGTCGCACGGGGAGAAAATGCAAGCTACATTGCACAGCAAGGCTGAGAGCAAATATCTTCCATATTTATACGGGGATCGCCTTTGAGTTTGACATTACCCAGCTTTCAAGTTCGGAAAAAACGAACCCACATGTGATGATAGTTTGGGCGTTGAGCGGTTGGATGAGCCAAGAGCCAAGCCAAATAGTAGCCTGCCGTGTTCCACTCCGCTGCGACACGCGACATGTTCCCCAGCAGCATGCCAGGCGCGAGTTCTGTGTAAGCCCAGTCGTGCGTTGAGACGAACGGGATTATCTCGCCAACTGCTCGGAAAATCGACTGCATTGGATGCACTCGTTAGTTGTCGGAGAGTTCCAAGACTGCATCGCGGGTCGGGCGCTGAGGCAGGGTGGATGTTTGTGGATTCAGCTCTTGGCAACGCCTAAGCGACCTGCCTCACCGAGCTTGCCGCAGCCGTCAAGGTTCTCGGGCGGTGGCCATCAAGGTGCTCGACTCAGCGTCTTCCGAAGATTACATGCATGGGGACTCGAGGCGGACCAATCACAGCGCCTGGCATTTATCTCCATCCACGCTTTTTCCCGCTTTGAGCAGTTGTCCATCAAGGTGTCTGACCCCGCGAGGGACCCCGGGCACCCCTGCTCTTGATTTCGTCACTTCTAACCCGGCCCCTGGATTTTTGTCGTCGCGATTTCTTCCATTTCTCTTCAGTCTAAAGAGCCCATCAGCAGCAACCCGAGGCCGTGGTTACCATTCCTATATTCTTCTACGTGCAATATATTTGCGAGAGGCTCCTGCACGTCGTGCAAAACCGGGTGCACTTTCCACACAATCGACCTTGGACCACTTTCGACGTGCTCGAGGTTGACCAAGCGTCTTTTTGTGACCCACGTCAAAAGCCAGAGAGCCGAGGGTCTGAATGCGCCATTTCCATCCCTAACTTGCGATAACACATTGTCGCGTCCATTCTTTTCACCGCCATTGGGTTTCCTGTTGCGCCAGTTCCCCCCCAAATATCTCGTCGGGACTCGGGACTGTCTGAAGCACGTCATGTCTTGGATCAGGAGGGCAGCCCTCCGCGGACTGCTAGCGGCTCCGCTTTTGGATATCGTCGCAGCACAAACCGTCACAACCCCGCCTACAGCCACGATAACGGCCGTTTCAAGCTGTCACCTCCACGGCACTGCCCAGTAGGCTGCATCCTGGGCAATTGTTACTCGAGCGCCCACTGACCGTCTTATCTCGCTCAGATACTGTGAAGCCGGAACAGCCGAGTACCTCATCTCGGGCACTGTCACGGCCTCGTCATACACCGGCTGCCACATCCACGATGGCCAAACGTATGCCCATTTCCCTCTATGCCGTCCTGTTGTTCGATGCTGACCCGATGCCAGATTATGTTTGGCGCCTACAGGTGAGGTGCAGATCATCCTCGCCGCCGAGACGAGCCACGCTGTCACGCGCACCTCCGCCGCAGTGGCGTCGGGCACCGCAAGCCTGACTGCTGTTTCGGAGTGCCATCTCCACGATTCATCAGTGTATGTGCCCTACGGTTTCGTGCATGCAGTCCCCGGACGCTAATATCGTGTGCGCAGATACTGCATGGCTGGTACGACCGAATACGTTGTACACATCCCAGCAACCGGGACCGTGGATATTCCTCCTGCATACACCGGGTGCCATTCCCACGACGGAGAGACGTAAGGTTCCACAGCCAGCGTTGCACTGCAAGCTTGTACTGACCAGTCGCAGATTCTGTGTTGCTCCCAACGGCGACGACGTGGAAATCGCGCTTGCGGCCGAAGAGGGCGAGCATGGAGACGAACACGCAGACGAGCACGCAGGGGAGACGGCAGCAACCGGTGGCCAGAATTGTCACTTCCATGCTGGCGTTGAGTAAGTTTCACTAGAGCCTCGCTGTGTTACTGATGGCTAACATAATGCAGGCACTGTACCGGCGCGAACGGCGAGAAGATAGAACAGTCGTGCAGCAAAGTCGATCGGGATTACAACATCAACTTGCGGGTCGGCCTTCTGTTCGTGATCCTAGCCACAAGCTCGATTGGTATGTCGCCGTCCTCAAAGCCATGCTTGGAGGTTCCTGGCTAACCGTCTTAGGCGTTTTTACCCCTATTTTCGCTTGGCGGTTCATGTCACCGAACAACCTCCTGTTCACCATTCTGAGACAGTTCGGTACCGGCATCATCATTGCAACCGCCTTCATCCACGTCAGTCAACCTCGATTGGATGTATCAAACTTGTATGCTGACTGTAGTAACAGCTCTTCACCCATGCAACCCTCATGTTTGCGAATGAGTGCCTAGGCGAACTTGCCTTCGAGAGTACTGCCTCGGCCATCCTAATGGCTGGCCTGTTCCTATCTTTCCTTGTCGAGTATCTCGGCATCCGTCTCGTGCAGTGGCATGGCGCCAAGAGCGCTGCTAAGAGCGTCGAGTCACCTGGGGGTGCGGCGAGGCATGTCTCACACGCAAGCCCTGAGATGGTCAACATTGCCGTTCTCGAAGCCGGTGTGATCTTCCACTCGCTCCGTGAGTACCCCTGGCCTGTGCGACCTAACAGCAAAACATTGACTAACATTGTTCTAGTAATCGGCCTTACTCTTGTCGTAGCAGGCGACAGCACCTTCATCACCCTATTCGTTGTTATTGTCTTCCATCAAATGTTCGAAGGCATCGCCCTCGGAACCCGCATCGCCGCCCTTGGCCAGCCCCGCTCCGCCGACTCCCCGGCCCATCCCCACGGCCATGGCCTCGGTCACCACGACCACTTCCATGAGCCAAAGAATTCGATGCCAACCACCCTCGCCGAAGAGCTCGGCGCCGCATCAGACCATCAGCGCACGCACGCACACGAGCACTCGCATGCACATGACGCTCACCCGAGGAAGCCGTCCACAGCTGAAGAGTCCGACAGCACAACACAGCCCACTGAAGCTTGCGCATCCAGTCACACCGTCTCAATGCGAATGAAGCTCCTCCTAGCAACTGCCTTTGCCTTTGTCACGCCCCTCGGCATGGGTATTGGCATCGGTGTCCTGAAGAACTTCAACGGAAACGACCCGTCCACCGTCATCGCCATCGGCACGCTAGATGCGCTGTCGGCCGGCATTCTCGTGTGGGTTGGTGTCGTGGAGATGTGGGCGCACGACTGGATGCTGGGTGGCGAGATGACGACCGCGGGGCCGCTCCGAACAGTTCTTGGAATGATTGGACTGATTGCTGGCATGGCGTTGATGAGCTTGTTGGGCAAATGGGCTTGATTTGCATGCTCAGTTACCTACTTTGCATATGCGTGCGTGTTTATGGGCTGGAATGTTTATGACTTGGATATTGCGAGGTACGGGTCTGGGGAAGACTCGGTTGCATTGGACGCATGATACCTCTTGATACATGTACTGGCGTTGGGAATTATTTAGTAGACTCTAAATGAGGATTTGCGGGTTGCTAGAGAGAGACATGGTCGGAATAGAATCGGGTTTTGGACACTGAACTGATTTTATCCGCAATGTCGTGCGCTTACCTACTTCAACCCAAAGAGATTCAAGAAGTGGCTCTCTTTTATTTGAGGGTCCGGAAAAAAGCCACCAAGACCAATGCAGCCAGCTCGCATGAACCATGACGCAATGTGTTCCGCGCTCGCCACCATCGCCACTGAGGGAAGATACTCTGTTGCGCTTGCCCGGAAACCGTACCCGTGTCCAATGGACTGGTTCGGGCGTTGGGCTTCAACCTTGAGCCTGAGCCTTCTCATCAGGCAGGACAAATGTCAGACCACTCGAGCCCAACCATCTTCCATCATGATCTCGAAACACGGCATATCGTTGATTATAAATTCATCTGATACTTACTTCCGACCAACAACCAACAACGACTTCGACGGCAAAAGACTCGGACATCCTGCTGCACCTTCTTCCCGTCCTTTACACGTGGTGTTCAGTCTGTTGTCTCGATTTACGGCCCTGCATCAATATTGGTACCCATACAATATGCCCAGCAATCAGCGCACCGGATTGAAACAACCCAACTCCATGTTTCAATCGCTGTCATCGCTTTCCGCCCAACGACTTTGCTCAGGCTGTGGTTTGCAACCTGAGGCTCAAAGAGGGGTAGCATCGAGTTCCATTAATGAAACTGTAGGAATTGGCAACGGACAACTGGTCGCGCGCAGGGAGGGCGGGCGCGGGCGGTAAGTCGCCCTGTGTCTGGGCCAGCCTGTGAGGCTATCCCCAGGAGCGGCATAGCGCCAGCGTTGCCGCCGTGATTATTGGCTGTGTGAGGGCCACGAAGTGGGCTTCGGCATGCACGAGGACGTGGGAGACTGAGCGAGTGGAACAACTGTAGCCATGCGATTGGCTGGGGAAGCACGAATTTGGCCGTGAATCACAGCCCAGCGATGCGGACGGGGAGAGTTAAGAGGCTTCAAACTTGGAGAGTCTCCTCTTTTTTTGTGCGCGAGATCTGCATCGACATCGACTCTTGTGCTCAACTCTCCAGTCACTTTGACACTGGTGTCGAACTCGGGTCAATCGCAAGAGCCCTTCACCGCCAAAACAGAGCATATCACTGGCACAACACAAACAAAATTCTTTCTCATCCACCATTCGTCAAAACTCACCTGTGTTTCTCACCTCCTCAAAAGAGTCGGAGCGAAACCCCAAACCCCACACCACACGCAATGCCAACCCTCGCCGCAGTCGACGTCTCCGTCACCGACGACCGCATCAGCCTAGTCTTCTCGCACCGCGCAATAGCGCAAGCCTACGCCAAGCATCTCGAGTCCGAAGACCGCCGCTCCTCCTTCGCGTCTTCGTCGCACCAGCAGCAGCAATCCCCGCCCACGATCCCCAACTACCGGCGGTCGCCGCGCTTCAACCCCGCCGCCAAGGAAGTCTCGGTCGCGCTGCCCTCCTTCATCACCTGGTTCATCACATGTCGGCTCCCCGACGACGAGGACAGCATCACCTTCACCTTTGACGACGCCGACGAGCAGTTCGCCTCGCGCTGGGCCGAGAGCATGCTGCTGTTTGAGCGCGTCACGGCCCCCGTGTACGACGAGAACCTCAAGCAGCTGCACGTGCGCCGCCTGTGGAACGCGTCGCAGCTGCAGAAGCGGCTGGAGGACCTGCGGCGCCCGTCGTCGTCGAGCTCAGGGTCGCCGAGACGGGGGCCGACGCCTGGACCGCAGGGACCGCGACAGGGCCAGCAGCAGCATGGTGGGGGAGGCGCGGGGAGGACGCAGGTTACGGCGCAGAATGGAGGGAGGGCGGGGTGGTGGTCGTAGTGGGTTTCATCATTCTGTCATCTGTCTATCTTTGGTAGACGGGGTTTTTCCATGGAAGCTGTCATCGCGGGGGGCGGTCGGGGAGTATTCGGGACCGGTTTGGAGTTGTTTGCAAAGATGGGATGAGTTGGACGACTTTTTTTGGGGCGGGGTTGATTTGTTGTTATTAATTACCGCCTACCTGGGAGGACTGGCGGGCTAAAAATGGAGGGCACGCTCGTCGGTGCGGGGTCTTCCACGTAAGACGGGCATTTTGGGAGTTTGCATCGGGTCGAGGAGCGTATAGCATGGCCGGGCTCAATCGTTGCGGCGGCTGGTGGTTTGTTTTTTTCTGGCGGTGAGTGTTGGTGCTGTTGGCGTTGTAGGTGGAACCCCCTGGCCCATTCAAGGTTGTCCTGAAGGGGGCGGGTGCGGCGCTAGCAAGAGGAGTCAATGGGAGGAAGACGGCATTGATCTGAAAGAGGACCAAGGTTGTGCGAATGTAACGATGCACCGAGGGGCAAACCCATGGAACAGAAGCTGGGCATTTATCTGTCCTGTCAGTAATCCGTACAAAGTATTTGGAAAGAAGAGCGAATTGTCAAGTTCATAAGCGTTGACATGGCAAATGTCAGCAGGGGTTAGGGTTGGTATGGAGCTTTGTGAACTGTCATCGCGAATTTTGGCTTCCCGACGCCCAAACAAACATCGGAAATCAGCCGACCTGGGGTCCATGGCCTCGGGAACGGGTACCGGCGGGAGACAAACGGCCGACTTCAAAGACTTTGAAGTGGGTGCTGGGCCAAGGGCTGACAGTGGTGGGAACGCCGAGCCCCCTGGGATAAGCCTGACTGCGCCCCCGCCTACCAGGTACTAAGAATACTTGTGCGGGCCTTTGTGTGGTTGGCCAGGTCGGTCGCCAGCCACACTCGCAGGCACTCTTGCGGAGCTCTGATTGGCCAACTCCCCAGAATAGCGGGGAGGACTCCGTTTTTGGGCCAACAAACACCTGACTGCATTCCCTCTCCCCACGTTAACAATGGCATGCCATGGCTTGAGCCACCGCTGAGCTCCGCTGAGCAAGCGGCGCGACCGCACACGAGGCGGCGTAGGTAGGGTGGAAAGCATCAGCTGGGCAGCACGGATTCGCCTCTCGGACGATATGAAGTCGACGTTGCTCCCCAGGCCAGCTTTGGCCTCCGCCGATCGCTCATTTTTAACTTCTTGCATCTCGAACCGTTGGAGCTATTCCCGTGCAGTTCCACAAATATTACCGTGACGACCAGCCGGCCTACTGGACGCATCGGACCCGAACACTATCGACGAAACAAATTAAATATTACTACCTCAGCACCTGTCCTGGAACCTGGAAACTTGGAACCCTGAACCTGCAAAGCAGACACTCCGATTTGGCAGTCACGGTGTAACGCTGTCCAAAGATGGCGAGACACGGCTTCTTCCAGTCGGCGCCCAAACAGCCCTTATCCCTCTCAACGTCATACCAGCCATACCAGCCCCAACAGTCTCAGTCACAGTCGCAGTCACAGTCACACCAAGCATACCAGTCGCAATCGTCATACCAGACCTACCAACCTCAAGTGTACCAGCCATACCAACTCTACCAAGCATACCAGCCATATCCGCCCCCTCCCGCACGACCAGCACATCCCCCGCCCAATCACCCGAAATCCCGGGTCCAGCAACACAATGCCGCCGCGCAACAAGTCCAA
>Ga0247780_1000168_pt1 | contig 65257 bp, 46 predicted proteins | sample UWRJL079202R5_FD_179927 | JGI IMG/M metagenome (GOLD analysis project Ga0247780, IMG submission 179927) | Plant litter microbial communities from Arlington Agricultural Research Station in Wisconsin, United States - UWRJ-L079-202R-5 | ecosystem: Environmental > Terrestrial > Plant litter >...
GGAAAGCCAGGATGTCGCTAACGCCGATGACTCTGTAGAGAGAAAGGATGGTAAAAAGAGCTATGATGCTCCACCCCACAGTCAGGAAATGTCAGCGCTGAACAAGAAGTTCTCCATTCTGCATGGCGTCTCGTCTCTGCTTAACCTCGGCACGTTAATGGGATCAGTGGTGTACGGCGTTACCCTCGCATCACGGCTATAATGGAATAGGATATGCGACCAAATATCAACGAATTGGGGCAAGTTTCAGCTTCTATTATCTAGTTGCTCATCGATAACATCACGGAATTACAAGTACGTAGGGAGCGCAACATCTCTTCTCTAAATAACGCCTTCCGTTCCATGTATATGTCTTCCCAAGTCTTCTCTATGACACGAACCGAAATATATGTGTAGATGAAAACCAGAAGCCGAACGCCAATTATCCCATCCATCCTAAACAAAGAACGAGACCGCTTTAGGGTTCCCGAAGCCGTTGATGCTGCAATATGCATCGAGGGAAGAAGATAATGGCAGAAGAGCGGTGCCTCGTGGCGGTCCTTCTTTTGTCCCGCCGCTGGTGGTATCATATAGAATGAACATGTGAAAGGAAGAGAGCTCGGATAAACGAAGTTGAGTCAAACGCGCCTGTTGGCGGGCAGCTGCATGTCCTCTTTGGCTCGGCGGAGGAGCTCCTTCTTAGTTTCCTCGAAATCCTTGGCCTGCTCGGCCGCGCTCATCACAGGGATTCTGAGGTCGCGGGCGTTCTTGACGTAGTGGGCGACCGACCACTTTCCCGGCGTGCGGGCGAGCAGCTCGTCCAGGTTGAGTTCGGTCGTCGGCTTGGGGTAGACTCGGGTCATGGGGTCCAGCTTGACTTGGGGCTGCGCGACGGGCTTGGTGAGGCGGCCAGAGAGGAGGGCTGCCGAGGGCGCCGAACCAGTGGATGACATGGAGCTGCGAGGGGAGGTAGGGAAGTGACCCGAAGCCGAGTCACTTGAGTCGCCAGGCTGGGTCGACTCGGCGATGGCTGACTCGTGAGACGCCATCGGGTGCGAGTACATCTGGTCGTTGTGCGGATTCATGTCGTCTGCGAGTAAGAAGAATGTGGGCGGCGTTGTTGATGGCGACGATAAGCTAGAGAGGGGCGAGAAGAGCTTGTGGTAGAGTTCCTCAAAGAAGGTAGCCATTTTGGACAGCGGGTGGAGGGTGAAAACGAGTCTTATAGTGGACGGGGAGCAGAAGCCAGAACACTCCACTTGACAATTAGAGTCCCAACGAGCTATCAATTTGCTCAACCTCGAAGCCGCTTCAAAAGAGGCGCCGCTCAGCTGGACACGCCGCCCTCCGCAAGCTCGGCTCACCACTGGATTAGGGTTTGGGATGAACTAAATGGCGGACAGAATATGGATACCCAGCAATGAAAAGCACTTGAGGTGGGAGTCGTTGATAAGTCGGGTATTACAGAGGCGAAGAAAATGCATGGAACGAGCGAGAGAGCTGGTTGCTGAGAAATTCCTCGGAGTTGGGATGAGAAGTTGGCAGCAACGGGATCGAGCGAGTGCGGACGAACGTCGGGACCGGGAGTCAACGAGAGTTTGGTACCCGGAGGGTAAGGAACGACAGTGGTAAAGCCAAATTTTGACAGGAAACTTTCCCGAAAGACAAAACGAACTGATTAAGCACCTAAACACTCCCGTTCAGCTCGTCACGAGAGCTAGGAGATGACGGCTTCGCTCGGGAGTATTTATACTACTTGCTCTTTTGCGGCCACAGTGCCGCGTGCCCACCGGTTGCCCCGCGGATACGACCGCGACAGGCACCCCGGGATCCCGCCTCGCTGAAAACGGTTACAAAAAAATGAGGTCGAAGCTCGAAGATCGATCTCGTCACCAAAACCCTCGAAGTTGGGGCCTGTTCCAGGCCCCACCCCCAACACGAGCATCCAATCTGAAAGCTGCTGCAATCTCAAGGGCTGATCACGCGGGCCACCCCCCTGCCTGCATCTTCCAAGAGTCCAAGACCCGGCCCGCGGGACCTGTCCGCGAAGTTTAAAAAACGGGGTGCTTCCCCTGGTGGTCATGTGCTGTTCAGCTTGCATCTGTCAACTGAATTCTCAACACTCCATTCCTGCAAGGTGCACGAAAGGCTAGATCCAAAACTCGTGCAATCACTATGAGTGGATACAAGGGATGCCGGCCGTAATACTAGACCAGCCCAAGTGTTGATTTCGGTCGTTGAAGATCACTCACCTGGGCGTGCGGCATCGTTCTTGGCAAGGTCTTGGATACGCCGCAATCTCTCCCCACAATCGCGCACACTACAGACCATCTCCACTACTTGACTAATGCTGACGAGGACGACTCACTTTCCAACTATTTCATCGCACCTCCGACCGAATGATCCGCGCTAGTCCCGCGGTTCCCATGGTCCAAAACACTGGGTGCTATTGAGGGCGGTGGCGGTAGATTTGTTTCTACTTTTGCTTCTTTGCCAGCTCGCTAGTGCGGATGGCCTTTGGTTCTGCAGCCTGGGCCTTGTATGGCGAGGCGCTGGTTGGGACAAACGTGCCAACGCTTTGCTGATACTGGCGATACTCGGGATACTTGCCGGCCGTGATCAATTCCGTCAGCCAGGTCGAGCCCTGGAAAAGCATGATCAAAAAGACGGGCCCCACAGCCAGCCAGCTGTACAGGTTCTTTGACGCGAAGCAGGACCACTGGTACAAGAAGAACCAGACGGATTGCTCCGAAGCGAAGTTGGGGTGCCGGCTATACGCCCACAACCCCGATGTGAGAAACCCGCGATCAAGATCGGCCTGCTTGTAGCCTGGCAGAACTTTTCCCGTGGCCTTGTATGCATTCTTTGCAGCATGGAAGTCTGGGAAACGGTTAGGATGCTTCTGCCAAAAGTGGAGGAAACCAACTGACTCCATTGTTGCTGGTCCGCGAACCACTCAGTGAGGATCAAACCGAGCTGAACCGCAACAAACGCCAGGTCGGCGCTCGACAAGTCGGGCTCAAACTTAGTCGCGAGTAAAATGGTGTATGCTGGCGCGGCAAGCAAGAACAGTAAGATGCTCTGAATGAAGGAGATAAATGTCCAGTTGAACACGTGGAATACGATCTTCGGTACTTGTTTGCGAATGATCTCCCTTGGACACCATCAGCGCCTAACCACAATCGAGTGTATTCATGAACTTACCATCTATAGTCTTCAGAACCAATCTCGTAACCGCCCTTCCTCCAATAGTTGTAGGTGAGCCGGATCTGAAATCGATACCGTCAGCGCAGGCCGGTTAGGATCAGCGGTGTACGACTCACACTCCAGATAGTGCTGAATAGGAGCGCGGCGTCAAGTCGCTGGTTCGGCACACCAGTCAAGCGAGCCCACAAGTCAAAATGGGCAATGTAAAAGGTTGGCAGCAGGGACCAAAAGCGGTCAACCTGAGAGAAATTTCTGTTGACTTCCGCAGCGACAAGGAAGACCGCGCCAAGGAAGACGGATATAGCGAAGCCGGTTATCAGCGGATTGGTCTCGGCATAAAGCTTGATGATGCCTTCACGGCCAGCGAGTACATCTGCTAGCCTCTCGGGGAGGGCATATAACTGCGGTATGAAGGGCTGGACGGTTTTGGAGAAATTCGAACAGTCCTCCAGCGCCCTCAGAGCGGGGAGCGCCATGGCTGGGTTCGGTGTTTTGGCTCTTGTGAGAGGGCGCGACTGTAAATCAACAAAATGCCTGGGATCGATGGGGCAAAGGATCGTTTCGACAAGTACTTCAGTAACCCACTTGCTAAATGGTGAGCTGGGTGGGCGGTATATATACCAAGCCCTTTCAGAATCAATCTACCACGTCATTTGCCCTGCGGAAGCGAGGAGTGAAGTCGATCTGTTGTTGCTGTTTCCGTTCCCGCGATCAGCCGCTTGCCTAACCCCTTGAAGACCCCAAAGCAACCCCGCTGCTTTGACGTGGAGGTTACATACATAAAATAACCTAAACTTAAAACACTGTTATATACATATACTCCTAGTAGTGCATATCAAAGAGATCTGTGCACCTCCCTCACATCGCAACGTCAGGAAAACAAACAAATTATCTCTGTGGCCGAGGCTCTCATTCATGAGCTCAACAACGACCTTGGAAGTTCGGACGACGAGGACCACCATGCTTCTGCTTTTGGTATCTGAGATGAGATGAAATAGAACACAGACCAAGTCTCAGGCACATAACAAGTTAACGGTCAGGTTTTGCAGCCACTCCATCTCTGCGAACATCGCTCCTGCCACGCATCCACGTGTTTTCGCTTTTCTCTCATCTGCCACACAACATGCCAATTTGGAGTCATGCATCGGTACGACGGATCAACAATCGGAATTATTTTGCATCGGGCCATCAGTTCCCTGGACATTGACTCGCGTTCCTGTCGGCTTGCGCTGGCCCCGTCGATATGACCCGCATCCTGTGCGTGGCAGAGAAGCCGTCCATTTCTAAAGCCGTCGCTGAACACCTCTCTGGTGGCAGTTTTCAGACCGTATGTTTGAGAGGATATGTATCTTTCGGCACTCGCAGTAGGAAAAAGACTGACTGTTTCACCAGTCAAACACTCGCGATACATACACCAAGAACTACACCTTTAATTTCGACTTTGGCCCGCCATGGGGGCCATCCGAGGTGACCATGACCGCTGTCAGGGGGCATCTCACCGAGGCTGTATTCCCAGAAGATTATAAAAACTGGGAATACCCGCCTCCGGACCGTCTTTTTGATGCCCCCGTTAGGCACGTGGTTGCGAGTGTGAGAATTGCCCCGAGTTGGGACCCTCGAAACCTCCTTTCATACTGATTGAGGCCCGCAGGACAAAAAGAACATTGCCAGGAATATTGAGGAGCAGGCAAGACGCGCTACCGCGCTATTCATCTGGACGGATTGTGATCGGGAAGGTGAGCATATCGGGGGCGAGATCCGAGACGCAGCGAGAAAGGGGAATCAACAAATCCAGGTCCGCCGGGCAAGGTTCAGCAACATTGAGCGGGCGTAAGCTATGAGAACCGTTTTGTTTTTGCTCTCCAGGAGCGCTCGTGCTGATAATATTTGACAGCCATATTTTAACTGCTACCCGTCAGCTGGTGGCCCTCGACGACAAACAAGTTGACGCTGTTACCACGCGCATCGAACTCGACCTCCGAGTTGGGTTTGCGTTTACCCGGTTTCTCACGCTGAATCTGCGCACCCTTGGCGGCCCAATGTCGGAACTCGTACTAAGTTACGGTAAGCTTTGTATCGGCAGTTGTTGCTATTTACCAATCGTACTCTAACATCGCAGGGTCTTGTCAATTCCCAACTCTTGGTTTTGTGGTGGACCGGTATTTCCGCGTCAAGAACTTTGTCCCCGAGCCCTTTTGGAGCATCAAGATAGTGCACGAGCGAGACGGAATCAAGGTCACATTCAACTGGTCAAGACACAGACTATTCGACCGGGTGGCCGTTATTGTCATATTCGAGAGATGCCTCGCGGCAAGGACTGCTAAGGTCACCAGCGTTCAGGAGAAGCCCGCCAAAAAGTGGAAGCCGCTGCCGCTTACAACTGTCGAGATGCAAAAGATGGCCACAAAGTTCCTTCGAATGACGGGTCAGCAGGCCTTATCCTATGCTGAGAATTTATACAACAGGGGGTTCATTAGTTACCCCAGGACAGAAACAGACCGCTTCGACAAGGGGATCAATCTTCTAGCGCTTGTCCAAAGGCAAACGCCAAATAATCGATGGGGTCCGTTCGCCCAGAATCTGGTTGATGGAGCTTTTCAACAGCCCCGGCAGGGACGACACGACGACAAGGCCCATCCGCCCATCCACCCTATTACCTACGCTGACCCCAGCGCCCTCAGTGACGGCGAGAAGAAGATCTACGAGCTTGTTGTCCGCCGCTTCCTCGCATGCTGCTCCGAAGACGCCAAGGGTGTCGCGACGGATGTTGAGATCCTCTTTGGCGATGAAACATTTACTGCCCATGGTCTCATCGTTATCGAGCGCAACTATCTGGATGTGTATCCCTACGAGAACTGGACCGGATCAGCTCAGCTACCGAGGTTCGCCGTTGGCGAACGGTTCGAGCCGATCGAGGCTATGATAACGGACGGGAAAACCACTGCTCCGGGGTACCTTACTGAGGCCGATCTGATCGCTCTAATGGACGCAAACGGCATTGGCACGGATGCCACGATGGCGGAACACATCGAGAAGATCCAGAAGCGACAGTACGTTAGGACGGTAGAACGTGCAGGTCGCGGCGGCAACCAGAACGGCGGCGAAGAGGATGATGTCGCCGCAGCTCCACCTGCCAGGGGAGGGCGAGGTCGTGGACGGGGCCGTGGCGCCCGGGGTGGGAGGGGCGGACGCGGGGGAGGCGCCGCAAGGGGGGCCGGAGGGGGAGGAGGAATCAAGGAGTTCATACCCACCAGTCTCGGTGTGGCACTGATCGAGGGGTTCGATCGTATGAATTTTGAGACCAGCCTTGGCAAACCATTCCTCCGAAAGGAGATGGAACTCCAGATGAAAGCTATATGCGAAGGCCGCACTACGAAACAAGTTGTGCTGCACGACAACATCTCTCAGTACCGGCAGGTCTTCAACCAGTCCAAAGGTGAACTTGGCACGCTTAAAGCTGTAGGTTTTCGTTTGGCCTTCTCTCTCCCGGCCCCGTGGTCGAAGCCATACAATCCGTTCAGAGATGATTTGCTAATCTGTGTCTCTTTGTGCTACAAATAGGCCTGCCGGCAATATGTGTTTGGCAATGGAGCGGCGGGGTAGCAACAGGAGTAAGCTGCCCGGATGGGGGCTTCCTGCTACCCCGTTTTTGATGAGCCAATGTTGGCAGTTCGCAACCCTCCAGCCACCCGCGCACCCGGCCAACCGAGGTGCGAGGTGCCTGTGGTGCTCTCCCACCCGCAGAACGCACTCCACGGTTCGTTGCGATAGGTAACAACCTCTCACCAGTCGGCTCGCGGGATAAGTCTGCACTGCAGTAGCGAGAAACACACGGGGGGAGGTGGGTGGTGTGTATCGCTTGGTTGGAAGAAGAGGGGAGCTTCCGATAATCGGATGGCAGGAGAGCGAGTTACAGACAGCTTCTTCCTTGCTTTGGGTTGCTTTGGCTTTGCACTGCAGCTCCGGCCGCAGGACTGCAAGGTGTACGCCCGCTAGAGAATGGCACTCTTCTGCGTGGCAACAGCTTTGGAAAAAGCGGGCTATCACAGTTGAGGCGTTTTCCTAACCAGTCAATTGGGTCCGTCGCGACACATGGCGGGAGAGAGCCAAATGTGGGTCTGATAGCTGCTCGGGAAGATCGTCGGAGCCGGGTTGTCCTCGGGCGCCAGAGCGGCAGCGCAACTTTTTGCGCTACGGAACCTCGGGACCCCGCGTGAACAGGGATAAAAACATCTCATCGATCTCGACCGATAGAGTTATTGTATAGAGACGCCTGGGCAAGCGATGGGATGATCACACCGTGTCCCGAGTCAGATTTGGCGGGGCTCGGCTCAGGGCGGTCTCATGCTCGCTCGCGGTGGACTCTGTCCCGCCTAAGCTCAAGAACAACGTGGGGGAATCGGACGGGGCGATGGGGCCAGAAAGCAAGACCTCCACTGCGATAGTCCGTCCGTGTATGGGTGTACCGAGATCTTTTTTTGCTGCCCAGCTTGTGGCCATGCGTGGATGTTAGGGTTTGAAGGTTAGGTCTACAAATTTACTAGCGTAGCCCTGTGTGCGTGGTGTACGTAGGGACGGAGTCTTGCCTGTTGAACGCCGGCGGCAATTCCATGCAAGCAGGACAACTTCCACACTTAAAGAGGACCGGGTCAGCTGGCCGGATGTCGTGATATTGCGTCTGGGGACCAATCATCTGTCCAACGTGATTCCCTTTTTGGAGGTGGGCTGTGTATAGAGTTGTGTGGGTGGCGGGTGGTGGTGAGCCAAGCCAGGCGGGCAGCTAAACCTGGGAGGATGAAAGCACAGGTTACCAAAAGCCTCATAGCTTTGCGGGAATATTCGGGCCCTCCGCTGCCGTAATCGCTGTTAGTTATCCTCATCTCAGGAACGGATCTCACGAGACGCAGGCACTGCCCGATGCGCTGAGATGGACAAGTGGGAGCGGGACTGCAATTAATCTAGGCCGGCAAGTTGGCAGATCAGTCATGCTCGCGCGGAGTGGGACGCATACACGACATCTAAAAAGGCACCAGCTTGGAAGGGTGAGAGGAATGGAAAGCGGGGGACAGGCAACCGACAACCGAAGCTGCCCCGAGCCCTCACTGTTCCCACGGTGCCTGCTGGGTGGCGAGCTGGGAGTAAGAGAGCCGGGCAAGCGACAAGCGGCGAGCGACGATAACAAGGCGAGTAGGGCAAGGTGTTTCCCTTTGGGGGGATAAGGAAACCTTTCTCCAATTTGCCCATCTATAGTTGTCAGACATGCCCTTATCTGGGGGGCCGGGATAGCCACAAAGGCATGCCGCACACAAGGCTTGGGGGTAGCAGGGCAGGGCCGGTGCTGCATCGGATTTCGGGTCTGGGTGAACAAAAGTGGCTGCATCAACAGTGCATGAGCGACGTCGACTGGAAGGGGCTTGGGACCGACCCGTGGATGCCGTTTGCTGGACCCGGCCGTGGGTTTATCCACACTTCCCCAGAAGCTACTCGTCATCATCTCGTCCCGCGTTTCGTCCTTGGTTATTTCATCAGAGTCATCCGCGGTTCTCCGCTGGATGGGGGGCCGGGCCTGAAGAGCTGTGATTGTCTGGTGGTCCCTGCTTCCTCTTCGGTGGGTTCCTGCTTTTACTTTATGATCTGTGCGTGCGATGACTGTGTCCTCAAGTGTTTGGCATGGACTCCAGTGTCTTGGATGGGGAACGCTGCTGTTGCCAGCACGGCCGCTTGAATGTCGCGGTTGCAAGCATTGCTCTGCAAGGGAAACAAAAAGAAACCACGGGACACACTTGCATTTGCCCGCATTCTTCCCGCGCCGATCTTGTGGGAATCCTCCGATTGACATCCGGAATGCGAAGAGAAGCCCAGAGGAACAAAGGAGAATGGAAGGGCAATTGGTGTCTTTGCATGGCGACTTGTAGCCAGTCCATCAAAATGTGCCTTTGCACAGTGCCATGACTGGCTAGCCTGGCCAGCACCAAGTGGGGCGGCTGGGCAATGGATCTTGATGGATCCACCCCCGGGATTAGAGCAAAGCACGCTTGCCCCTTTCGTGCGCAAATGGCAAGGGCAAGGGCCTTGGAGGCCCGCCCAGCCAACCCTGGTCGGGATTGCTTGCTGGGTTGTGAGCAGCCAGGTGCTGACGCTGCTGGATAAGTGTGTGTGATGAAGCCTGGCGCCTTATTAGCATGTCGCGGCCGGGCGAATCCGTCCTGCTTTCCTCTCTTGGTTCCCCAAAGCAACAACAACACGAAATTCTAACCCATCGATTTTAGCATCGAGAGTCATCTCTTGTCACAGAAGATCATCGCAGCAGCTCTGCCATTTTGCCCATCACGCTTTTGCCCGCCAAGCCTCATCCTTGCCCGGTCAAAGGTCGCTTTTGAAAAGCTGCGCAATTTTGCTTCGGACATCTCGTGAGTCACTCCAGAGGATAGATGGGGATCTATTCCCATCGCGCGCGAGATATGAACAGCAGTCCAGCCCACCAAACACCCAGACCCCACGCGTCGCATACCCTCCCGCTTCGATCCAAGCTGACTAACATGCGCCCCCGGCGCATCGCAGTCACGTCTCGAAGCAAAACCCGACCAAGAAGTGTCAATATGGCAACCATGGCATCTGCTGTTCGCGATATCGCGACGACCTCCGACCGAGACAACTTGACTGTTGTAGCGGCCCGGGGCGTCCCTGTGACAACTCACCCGACCACCCTCCCCACTCCACCCAACTCCATATCCCCGTCGCTGCCGCCGCACGGGCTCAAGGCCCAGCTGCAGCGGGCACGCCTCGAACCCATCGACTCGGACCTCGACTTACACGACGAGCATGGCGCCCTGGGATCACCGCCCTGCGACTCGGCCGGCGCCATCACCTCGGCCCTGCTGGCGAAGTTCCACCTGCCCGAGATCCTGCTGAATCATGGCCCGCTGTCAATTCGCCATCTGATGGGCTACCTTACCACATCGGTTCCCGGCTTCGCGGGAATCCCGCCCGCAAAGGCACGGAGGTTAGTCGTAGGGGCATTGGAGGGCCGAGGAGGCAGGGGCGAGGGTTCTGGCGTGGACGGTGACGTGGAGTTTATGAAGGTGGGATGGGGCACGTGGGATGCCAAGAGGCGAGGCAAGCCCGCGCGGGACGTAGCAGCAATACGCCGCGTATCGCCGACCAGCGAGCTGTACCCGACGAGCATTCCCATCAGCAAGGTGGCGGGGTGGAAGGTGGACCGGACCCGGCTTGCCGCGTCAGGGTCTAGCGCCGGCGGCCGGTGGTCAGCGGCCTTCTCACACGACGACCGTGACAACATGATGGAGCACGAAGCCGACAAGATGTCATTAGATGGCTCCGGTTCGGCCTCGTGCTCAGAAGCACCTGACGACGACGACGTGCGCATGAACGACGACCCGGAGGATTTGACGGACGAGGAAGACTGGGCCGCGGTCGGCGCAGCTGCCTTGCGCGCCACGTCCTACCAGCCCCAAGCAAACCGTCATTTTCCCTTCAACAATGTATATAGCCCTGGTGGGCTGCGATCCTGTTCGGCAACGGCCGGCATGGCTCGCCCGCCGGCGTTGGGCAACTTTAGTTTTTCGACATCGGCGTTAGGGGGCGCCTCTGACGCCCAGGAGCGCGAAGCAGTGGAAGCTTTGCTATCACTGGGATCTGTATAATCACCTCTAAGCATGAGTCGGCGTTCAACATTGGGAGGTGGGCAGGCGGGCATCATCGATCATTCACCGGCTCTTTTTCTTTTTTTTTCAGCGGGTACAGGTCGTGGTTTTTATTGGGCTGGACTGGATTCTTCCTTTTGGGTTCGGTTTGGGGCACCGGTTGCATGCCAAACTCCCATTTTTGGCAACAGAGGCGGCGTCCTCTTTATCGGGATCTGCTCGAACACTCCCCGATAGGCATATCTGGTTCGACATGAGGAGTCTGGTATCCTTGGGCAGTCACACATCATCGTCCGATTCTTGGTCTCCGGGGGAAATTTTGGTTCATGGGTCTCGACCCACAAGCACACACATTTGGCGGGCAGATCACAGTATTGCGGCCAGCATAGCACATGCTCTGACTGGTTGCTTTCATCGCCACAAGAGCGATTTCCACGGGCTGAATATCTTGAGACCTTGGTATCTCCCCCGTGTGCGTGGTCCACCCCTGGATCCGTTGACGGGCGCTCTTGTTTCTCTTGAAACGATTTCTTTTTGCACATACATACCCCCTTGCTTGATCTTACACTTTTATATTGGCGAACTAGTCTGGGTTGGCTTTTTCAACATAGCCTGTGGGGGATATGACTGTGGAGTTAGACGGACGCTTCGTCATCCCCACTCAAACATATCTTTTTTCGGTTCAGCTAGCACGCTTTTAATGGATCTTCGGGGTGGAGCGGTATTGTTTTGGCTTGTGTTGGGTTGATAAGAGCATCAAAACCAAACAAAACACAACTGATGACGATATGGCATTGATGGATGGATGGAACGGAATGGATGGTCGGGAGAGTTGGAGCAGTTTCTTTTTGCCCCCCCTGGCTGTGGTCGTCCTCTCCACCAGAAACAAGCAAACACACATATCGGGTTTTAATCAAAATGTGGCAGGCCATTTTAGGGAGAAGGGAGAGAACTGTTCGCTTAGGAGGGCTGGCAGGATACACACAAGACACAAGCTGCCCTAGGTGGAACGTTGGTGGTAAAAAGGATACTGCGAGATGGATTTCTCAACCGAACAGTCCTTGGGTGTTTTTTTTGGGGCGACGGAGACACTTAGGTATCATTCTGCTCTTTGGGCAGCTTGCTTGAGCATGCATCAAATAATGGAATCCTGTTGTTCTGTCTCTCAACACATTTGCCCTTTGGTCGATACATTGAAGCTCACTTAAATGGTTTCGTCTAACAGTGAGTCGTCTTAGGAAGCAGTGAGACCTTGATTACATCACTGTAGGCTTCCGAAAACCTGTTAAGGCATTCGATAGTTAGCTGGAAAGCAATTGATCGAGTAGCATGTTACCTATGTTCGACTTAGTTGCACACAAACCAGATTTGAATAAGATTTATAACAGCCCGCAAGGCCAACAGAATAGAACAGTTGGGTTTACAGGCCCAATGACGTTGACAAGGCTAGAGAGTATCGCACACTAGCTCGTTTTCATCGCCGACCTCCTGCGGTTGCACCATCGCCGCCCTCGATAACGTCATATTTCAACGGGTGGGCGGGCGGGAGAGCACATGTAGGTAGACACGTTGGTAATATAGCAATCATCGAGAGCCGGTAATACGGCCTGAATCCCCCCCGCGCTCAGCGTCCAAAACGGACTCACATCTCCCACTGCACCCCCTTTTCCCTCACTCACACATCTTACCTTACCTATCCGCGCCTCAACATCTACTCTCCGTGTTGAAATCCAACCCCTCACCAATTCAAGAAATTCAAAGACACTTATCTCATCTCGTATCAATATGGCCAACCCCGAGTATCTCGCCAATCCGCCCAGCGCATGCTGCTTCGTCGGGACGCTCCACGAGGGCACACCGCGCGGACAGATCGAGAATATTTTCGATATCCCCACGTACATCTCTCGCCCGGCGGAGGGCAACGGCAACATCGTGCTGTACTTCCCTGATGTTTGGGGCCTGTCGAACAATGCGAAGCTACTGATGGATGGGTTTGCCAACGCGGGGTACCTGGTTCTGGGGATTGATTACTTCCGGGGGGTATGCGCTCATCCTTTCTTCCCATTTTGTCACGGTCATGATTGGACGTGATGAGGACATGATGCAGTGAGTGGTGTTGACGGGACTTGAAAAAGTAGGACCCAATCTCCAACTACCGCGCAAATCGCACGTCGCCGCCACCGCCGGACTTTGACCACCCGGCATGGATAGCCAAGCACTTTGCCTTTGCTGAAGCCAACGTTGAGCCCTGGGTGGCGGCTGTGCGAGAGAAGTTCGGCTCGGGTGCGGCGACACGATACGCGTGTGTCGGGTATTGCTTTGGCGCGCCCTTTGTGTGCCGGCTACTGGCGACCGAGACGGTTTCTGTGGGGGCGTTTGCGCATCCGGCGCGGCTCAAGGAGGAGCACTTCGCTGAACTGAGGCGTAGGTTCACCTACCTGTGTTTGATTTTGATAGTAAGCTGATGACTGGATGCGTTGCTGTTCATGCGCAGACCCTCTCTTGCTCTCGTGCGCTGAGACGGACGGCGCGTTTCCGAGCGAGCTGAGGCGCAAGGCGGTGGATATTCTGCAGAGAGAAAAGAAAGTATACCATCTACAGCTGTTCCAGGGCGTGTCGCACGGGTTTGCGTCGAGGGGGGATCTGGAAGATCCGTACGAGAGTGAGTTGAATCCTCCGAATCCTCAGTGCCCGTGACTGGCGAGCAACTCGCTGATTGTGTCGGATAGAATGGTGCAAGGAGCAGAGCCACGCTGCCATCGTGGGCTGGTTCGACTTGTGGTTGGCACGAAACCCATCCTGATGCGTTATGAGTCCGAGCGGCTGTCTGGTGCGCGGTGTATCCGTTCAGTAAGGTACTTATCTGAAAGCTTCCAGACGCCGCCCTTGGACGGCAGATATTCCGACAACCGTAGGCATCTATACTATCAAGATATCAACCCCAGACTATCCGGTTGCGTGTCATCCACAATCTGCGTGTATGTACGTACCTTATCGATATGAACTGCCCTCTCCGAGCCGGTTCAGTACCACAACAACTCAGATCACCCCCTGGTTTTGATTTCCCATCATGCGATCGGCACCCAAGATATCCGCCGAGCCGATGCCGTGCCAGACCCGTACGTCTCGATCTTTTCCCGCAGGATTAGGCCGCCCATACGACCTGAGTATTGCATTTGTAAGGAAGAGTCTTGTAATTTGCCTGCACGGTCCCTTTGGCGTGCGGTAGCATCACCCCTCGCAATTCTGCCTCTCCCATTTGCTCACTCGCTACTGATGCGGCGCAGCAGTTGCTGTTGGTTCTTGGATGACGGTCTGACGAGCGTAGGATAGCCGGAGGCGTAGACACGGCCCCAGCTAGCTAGGTACCTAGGTACCAGGCCGTGGGGCTGTCGGATCGGAGTAGCATTAGCCAATATCAAAAACTGAGTCGCGTGCGCTAGCAGCTTCCTGTGAGGCAAAACATGCCGAACTGCCTGCATTGCAATAATTTTCGGGCCCGGACCTACAACCTAGGCGGGACCAACCGAATTCTTTCGACACTACCTTCGCTACCACCCCGCCTTCGACACCACGCTTTTTGGTCGGAATCGTTCGGAAGGGTCGGTGAATGTAATGTACGGCTCCCTGGTATCAGGTCCTCGTATCGAAGGATGCAAAGGGGTCATATGCCTCGGTCGACAAAAGGTCGCGAAACAAAGATGAAGAGGCAGTAGGTATATAGTACGAGTCCCTCTGCGAAATTTCTGTAGCAAGCCACTCCCAGCCATCACCACTCTTTGGAACATTCGTTACTTGTGCTCAACATGAAGGCATCTTGCCTCTTCTGGGCGGCGCTGAGCTGTTTGACAGCCCAAGCCCAAGCCAAAGCCGTATTCGCCCATTTTATGGTAACGTCTTCGACCCCCTGCAACTGGAAGAACTCTAGCTAACGGCAAGCAGGTGGGAAATTCAAAGACCTACACGCAAGCGGACTGGGAGGAGGACATCCAGCTTGCCAAGGACGCCCACATCGACGCCTTCGCTCTCAATGTCGCCAATGAGCTTCCCGAGCTTACCAATTCTCTGAACATCGCCTTCTCCGTAGCCGCCAGCAAGGGCTTCAAGCTCTTCTTCTCGTACGACTATGCCGGACTCGGAGCCTTCTCCAAAGGTGCCGTCGTCAAGCTCTGCGATGATTTCTGCAGCAAGCCGGCCTACTACCGCTTCAACAACAAGCCGCTGCTGTCGACCTTTGAAGGATCGGATAGTGCCCAGGAGTGGAATGATATCAAGGCCCGCACCAAGGGCTTCTTCGTGCCTGACTGGTCGTCTCAGGGTGCCTTCGGAGCCATCGGAAAGGCTGGAGGCGTTGTCGACGGCCTTTTCAACTGGGCGGCATGGCCTTGGGGTAACCAGGACATGAACACGTACGTCGACGCTTCGTACATGCTTGCGCTCAACCAGTCCGGAGGCAAGCCGTACATGATGCCCGCTTCCCCGTGGTTCTACACCAACTTGCCGACTTGGGACAAGAACTGGGTGTGGCATGGCGACAGCCTGTGGTTCGACCGCTGGAACCAGATTATCTACAACGAGCCCGAATTTGTTGAGATTATATCGTGGAATGACTTCGGCGAGTCGCACCACATCGGACCCCTTGTCGACAAGGCGATGGAGGCTTTCCAGTACGGCAAGGCTCCCTTCAACTATGGCGCCAACTATCCCCACGACGGCTTCCGCGCATTCCTCCCATTCGTGATTGATACTTACAAGAACGGCGTTGCCACCATCACCAAGGAGGGAGTCGTAGCTTGGTGGCGTCGATCTGCCACTGCCTCTTGCGGTGACGGCGGTACGTCCGGAAACACAGCCACCCAACTGCAGCTCGAGTTTGCCCCTGGCCAAGTGTCGCAAGACAAGGTCTTCTTCTCGGCGCTCCTCGGCAGTCCCGCAGACGTGTCTGTCACCATCGGCGGAGCCACCGTCTTGGCCTCATGGACGACAAAGCCCGATGGCGGAATCGGAATCTACCACGGCACGGCCGACTTCTCAACCAGCCACAAGGGCGACGTTGTGATAACCGTACGCCGAGGCAACTCCGAAGTCGCCGCCGTCAAGCCCGGCTCCAAGGGCTCCATCGGTCCCGGCTCCTGCGTCAACGGCCTGACCAACTGGAACGCCTTCGTCGACGTCGCCTGGGCACCCGGGAGCATCTCCGCTACCCCAGCTCTCAAGCGGAACCAACAGGGCTGCATCAAGGGAACCGGAACCGGCAACTTCAAGGGCCTCTGCGAATTCAACTGCCACTACAACTGTACGTCCGCCCCGCCCCCTCCCAACCCAAAACCATCCCTCACTAACTTTGAAAACAGACTGCCCTATATCCGCTTGCACCTGCACGCAACTCGGAAAGATCGTCCCCGAGCCCCAACCGCAGTCCGCCCCCGGATACCCAGCCGCCGGCCTCGACGAGAACTACAGCGGCCTCTGCGCCGTCGCCGGCCGCCTCGGCTACTACCCCCCCGGCGCCTGCTCCAAGACCAAGCAGCCCCTCGTGGTCCCCACCGTGTCACCCTTTTCGCCCCCCGCCTGCACCAGGGGCGATGTCATCAGCGCGGGCGAGCTCACGGGGCTGTGCTCGTACGCTTGCAACTTCGGCTTCTGCCCGCGCGGCGTGTGCAAGTGCACGGGGCAGGGACCGCTGAATCCCCCGCCCGGGCAGAATGGGTCGAAGGGGAAGCCGAGGGAGGGGCTTAATGATTACGGGCTGTGCAACTTTGCGTGCTCGAGGGGGTATTGTCCTGGGCCGGTTTGCTCGCCTGCTTGAGGCGATTATGAAGAGGTAGTAAAGTATAGAATTTGTATAGAGGCTTGGAGACAAAAATGCAGCGAGAGACTGCTGTTGGTTTCTAACTTGTTCGTTTGAAAATGATGGCTGGTAAACCGCCCGGGGCTTTGCCAACATTACCTGGTAGTTGTGCAGCTAAGGTGATGAGGCAGGCACGTATTTATTACTTCTGGCAGCCTGCGCGGTCCGAGATCTAAACCCACCTTCCTCGATGAACACCACGAACGAGCTCAAGCCAACAGAGACGACTCAGAGATACTTTGGTATTATGGCTAAGTAAAACAGTCCAGGCCAGGTAGAGACAGGGGATTTGCCAGGGCCGCACAGGACAGAGGAGCGCCCGTGAGGCCGGAAAAACCTCTTGTGGGGCAAACCCGAGATACCTGACAGGGGGTATTTTACTTTTGCACGTACAGTGGAAGGCGAAATGGGTGTCGCTAAATTTTTAGTTAATTTTTTTAAGGGTTGTGGGGTAGGCCTGTCGCTTATGTGGCTTTGCGGGTTACACCAGTAGCGGGGAGGTACTGAGGGAGTAATGCTTAACAAAGCCAGAACTGGCTACTTACCCCACTGCTTACTCATTTAAAACACCCGTCCTCGTTGTGGCCTTTGGCTCTTCGTTTGTGGTTGGATGCGTCACCGATGCACCGGGATTCGCTGTCACCGAGACCCACAGCGACTCGTCAGAATCCTGACGAGTTTCTGTGGATCTATTGCGGGGAATGCCGTTCTGCAGTTTGACAGGAGACCGCAAATCGCAAGCGATTTGCCCAAAAGGAGCCTTGAGGAACGACGCTTGGAATTGGGGTTGAGTTGGGATTATAGGCCCAAAAATCCGAGATTGAGGGGTTTGCTAGCGTCTCGTTCGGGCTGTTTCCGTAACAGGAGATCGGGCCCTGGCGGGCCCTCGAAAACCTTTCGGAACGAGGCTTGTGGTTTAGCGATTCGGCTTTAGTTTGAGGCTTGAAAAGTATTGCGTCTTTGGCTCAGTTGAGGTGCGTCTCAATGTTCGTCGGGTTTGGGCCGCGGCTATGATAGAGTACAGACAGTGCCGAGCGGCTTGTCTGAGACCCTGTGATGGCCTCGGTAGAGCTCTCGGCCAAGCTTCCTTCTGGCAATGGCACGGACTATGGCACGGACCACAGCGATGGTATTAACATGGTACGTGTGTCGCGATGGATCTTCTTTCCTTCTGCTAGTCTGTTTTAGGGAATGTTAGTTGATAGCGGTGCTCCTATTAGCTACAGTTAGGCCTCGTTTTGGGACCACTTAAATGTGGCTGTGTGGTACCGCAGCTGGCTTATATTTTGAGCTACTGTGAGGGTCTCTTGTAACTCTCTGATGAGATATCAATCTAGAAGTAGCTATGGTCGTCTCTAGATACAAGATGTAACGCAAAGAAGGAAAAAGGAAAGAAAGGACATCGCGAGAGCGACGTCGACGCGACTAAATCAATCCATATCGCGTGAGTCACACGCGTGGTCCCGTGACCGGAGGCAGCAATCTTAGTTCCGTGACACCAGCCCAAAATCTGGTCCAGCTCAAAACCTGGTCCAGCTCAAAGTGGTCCAGCTCAAAAAATGAGCCAGCTCAAAGTGAGGTAGCTCAAAAAGAGCTAGCTCCAAATCTGAGTCAGCTCACAATCGATGTGATGTTTGAGGGGGCTTGTTCTAGTGCACCAAAATGTCTCTGGTTGCTGTCTGGGCTGCGCAACAAGCGGGGTAGGTGGGGCACGCGGGTGAATCGGAAGCAGACCATATGGATCTTCGCCCTCACCTCAAGTCCTACCCGACTTCACCCACGACAAACTTGGCGTCTCAACACCTTTCTCCTCTTTTGAGTCTCGACAAAGGATTCCAGTTGGCCAATATGTCGTCTTTCAAGTCTAAGACACCCTCGCTCCCCTCGCAGGCAGTAGGCGCGTCTGTGGACAGGGACCAGGCTGTCACGTCTAACGTGACAGACACCATCTCCACGCTGCGGTGGTCGCCGGTGGCTAGCTACCTCGCGGCCTCGTCGTGGGACGGAAAGGTCCACATCTACGATGTTGCTAATGATCTGACCGCCAAGGGCGTTGGCGTCATCGACGCAGGATCGCCGGTCTTTACCTGCGACTGGAATCAGGTAAGTCTGAATGCGTCTAACCCAACAGCTCGAACGATCGGGAAGAATGAAGGAAACAATACGAATATCTCGTGATTATAGGTAAGCGCACGGCTTCCCCCGAGATGGGCAGCCATCTCGCTCTAACCACTCGTCTAGGATGGCACCATTGTTGCTGGAGCTGGTGCCGGAAAGAAAGTCTATCTTCTCTCCGCCGCTACCGGCCAGGCAACATCATTCATCGCGCACGACGCGCCCATCCGCTCTCTGCGCTTTGTCAAGGTCCCTAACGCCCCGTTGGACATTATCGTGACGGGGTCGTGGGACAAGACGGTGCGCTACTGGGACGTCCGAAACACCGGCTCTCCCCTTGCGACTTTGACCTGCAAGGAGCGTGTCTACTCCATGGACGCTGCCGACGGCCTTCTCGTAATTGCCACCGCGGACCGCCACATTCAGCTTGTCGACCTGAAGGCCGACCCCAACAACTTCAAAAACTCCACCACCAACGACCCCCTCAAGCACCAGACCCACGTCGTGACTGCCTTCCCTGACGGTAAGGGTTACGCTGTGGGCAGCATCGAGGGGCGTGCTGGTATCAAGATGTTTCCCGAGACCTCGTCGGACAAGTCTCAGTACAGACCCCACTATCCCGCTATACCACACTCGCCAGGTGACTAACCATCCATCTCAGTTCCTTCACCTTCCGTTGTCACCGACACGAGGCCCCCGCGCCTAAAGGCGCAGCCAAGGACGTGACAAAGACGGTGGACGTGTGGGCTGTGAACGACATCAACTTCCACCCGGTGCACACATCGATTTTTACCACGGCGGGTTCGGACGGATGCATCTACTTCTGGGACCGGCTAGCGCACGCGCGGTTCTACACCTTCCCCCGGCGCGAGGGCGCCATCTCGGCCTCGGCCTTCAGCCGCGACGGCAGGGTCTTTGCCTATGCCGTCGGCTACGACTGGGCCATGGGCTACGCCAAGAACTCGCCTACCTATCCGCTCAAGTTGATGCTGCACCCCGTTGCCGATGAGGAGGTTAAGCCCCGGAAGGGTTAGGAACGGAAATGGGAACGACGGAGAGGAGAGTGCTAGGATATGAGAGATTGGGCCAGGGTACCTCGGGTTCTGGAGGAGATATTGGCTGTTTGGCAAGAGCATAAATTGCTTTGCGGACCCTAAGGGGGGATGTGGTTCAGGGGAGTGGCTACAATAACACAGCATAAGATGCTGCTAGACCAACTCCACCTCTGGATGCATTGAGGCACCAGGAGCATAAAATGCTCACAGGATCGGAAGGGATGCTTGAGATGTAGAGGAAGGCGACTTTGCAAGACACGGTTCGGGAGGCGGATTTCTTATGTCGTAAAGATAGTACCCATCCATATCTACCGTCTCTCATAAAGAGCAGAAGTGAAAAGACTAAACTGATCGGGTAAAGACTACGCGTCGTGTTGGTGCGAGGATGCCTGATAGAGCACGCTGGAGGACACAGATTCGGAATGTCTTCCCGTAGTTAGGTCGTCCAGTGTGTAAACATCGAAACTTCGATATCAAGGCTCTAGCAGCCCACCGCAAAGCCTTAGATCGTTCGTTAATAACACATTTATGGACCGTGATAACTCTAACATCGTTTTCGATGATGTCTCTAATTAAGCAATAGTGAATGTGGGCTGGAACGTGCTGTCTAGACAGAATATTCATATTTGGAACTAGCTTTTTTAGAGCTGGCTCCGAATTGAGCTGGCTCCAAATCATCGCAGTCACAGTTGAGTTAGCCAAAGTTGAGTTAGCCACAGTTGAATCAATCAATCGATTAGACATCCTCCATTTATATCTGCATTTCCAATAAACTCCTTGCTATGTATCAACCAATCTCATACAAAACACGGAAAATAGAGGTATTGTCACCAGCAGTCGAAAACTGTACCAGGCCTCTCAATATGCCACATGCCTGAATTGTAGGTGCATCGTGATAATTTTCTCGTCATCCTCAAGCGCTTCTACGGGGTCGCAGAACCACGACTCATCGGGCACGTGACATCCCCACACTTAAGGACATTCTTCCAATCCTTCCTTATCTCGGCCTCTTGCAAAACAGCTTTGTAAACCGTCAAATCCAGCTTCGTTCCTCAAGGCTCTTTTAGGCAAACCGCAAGCGGTTTGCGTCCCCTGTTCTCCCTCCACTCGCCGGCGAATCTTTAGAGGGCCCTATGTTAGTAGGTCTTAATTACGTAATAAGACTAATAATTCGTGTCTGGGAGCCTTTTCGTTAGTCGGTTTCTGAAAGCGCGAGACTTAATTAGCCAGCTACGAAAACTAACAAGTAAATATAGGGCGGTTGGATTCGCAGGGTGGAGCATAGAGACCTTTCGTTCCTTAAGGCACAGGAGACGCAAATCGCAAGCGATTTGCCTAAAGGAGCCTTGAGGAACGACAATTGGATTTGGCAAATTTGGAAGCGTTGGAATTACATCCCTAAAATCTAAGTTTGCTACATTTACGTGTGTTCAGGTGCTATACCGTAATAAGGCTAGGATGGCGATCTACAGTCTGTTTTCGGAAACCTTAGGTGTATTAGGTTACCTAGTGTACTGAAACGTAATAAAGTGTGATACTAAGACGGGCATATTAAAGACGTTATATTCTATTATAAAGAGCAGCTAAAACACTTCTATAATATTCCTCGCAATCTCGTGTAAAAGAGGGCTACATTTACTAACTACATATCTTAAGACTTAATTCAATTCACTGCAGTCTGGTCTATATCTGCGTATTTCTTCAGAAGATGGCAGCTGCGATGCGGTTAAGGCCTAATCTCTAACGTTAAGGGCTAAGCCGAGCTAAGAGGAGAGTTGTTAGGATAAGCAGTAGTAGATGGAGTTTAGACGGACGTAGAGTTTAGGGAGTTATCTGTATATCCTGTCCAGGCTGTCTCTAACGCAGTTATGTCTTTATCAGATAAGCTTGCTAGTTCGTTAGCAGATTCTAAGATGCACGGCCTTTTAATAGGAGTAGATAGGCCGGCCTAGCCCTCCTAGCGACTTGACCGCTTAGACGGCGGAGTAGGGGTCGGAGTTGGTACAGGTGCGGCCGAAGGAAGTTTTAGTAAGTATATCAGATTAAGGACGCGAAGGGCTAGACGATTTATATAGGTAATGCAGCTAGCGACCTTTACAGTAACGGTAAGAAAAGCGCCTAACAGTAGCGTCTTAACGTTCTGCTAACACTTAGTGTTTTCTAAGAAGCAAGTTATAGAGAACTATATTAAAGCGGACTTTAAAGCGTCATAAATGGATGTTTTAATAGTAAAGTGCTAGGGTCTTAAAGGCTTAAGACAGCTATTATTATTAGAATGGACAGAGCTAATAATGGTAACTATAAGGTATTATTATTCTAGTAAGTGGTAGCGGTACTTATTAAAGTCAGCCACGTCTCTTAAGTGCTTAAGTCAGTTAGCTAAAGTGAGGTATTACAACCTGCACCCGACACAGGCCTCAAGAGGACTGGCGCGGGTTAAGACAGAACGTATGGCAGGACGCCAACAGGTAAGGGGCGTTCCAAAGACGGTTTATTAAGCTAGCACTCCTAAACGGGGGTTTAATGTCACTATAAGTCGCTGTCACTATAATACACAGAGGTGAGTCTAAATAGTAGGACATAAATGAATAATTAAATACTAGCGTAAGGAACTAAAGTCCCTCACGACGGTTATAGGCATAACTATAGCTATCTATACTAACTAACTAGGAGGTACTTTGTACCTTACTTGGTCTATTATGCTTAGTGGTGCACTATGTAGTTACGGCTAAGCAGCCGACTGAGTGGTGCTTAGTGTTGTCAGTCCTTATGGACCACTAAGCACTTTCTTACTAGTTATAGGGGCTTTGGGTCTTTACACCCCTGGCCCAGTGCGTTTGGACAGTGTGCACCGTCCCCCTGCACTGTTCCTCCTGCGGGGGATTCGTCGGGCCACCCCGGCCCAAGTAACGGCCTACAGGGTCGTCACATAAGGTTATAGTGGGTAGATAGACGTGCCTTATTAAGCTTAGTATTTAGATATTAAGTTCTAAATTATTATCTATAGAGAGGACAGTTAAGAAGTAGCTGTTAGTATAAAAGAAGGTGTTAGGAAGGTATAAGTCCCGTTTAGCCTACGTTATATAAACGTAAATATAAGCGCGAATTAGCTTAGTAATAATATCGGGACTATTAAAGCTATCTTTATTAAAGATATTAATATTTACGTAGATCTCGAAGTGATTCAAAGCGACTTAAGTTAAGTCGTTAGTAACGGTATTAATAAAATCACATAAGTAGATAATACTTAAGAAAGTTAATTACTTAAATATGTTAAAGTTATTAATTAAAGGTGTTTCGTGTTTAATGTTTATAAGAAACACGCCGTATAAGTAAAGTGCCTAGTAAGTAAGCTTTATCTCCTCCTTAAATCTAATAAGTAAGTACTTTAGTAAGTAATTGTTAAAATGCAAAAGGGGTTAAGGCATTGGAAAGCAGTGTGTGTTAAAGGTGATTAATTATTTCTATCTTTAAGAGTGGAAGCCGTGTTATTATAACCGTGAGGGTAGCCAGTGCACAGAGTGCATTAGCCACACTCGCTTCTGCGAAGCGAGGTTGGCTGACTGAATACGAGGTTGGCAGTGGAGTCTGGCGTTCTTAGCTGTGCAGATCCACAGATGCAGCCGCGGAGCGGCTGCGTGGATCCAGCCACACTGTTCCAACCATACTGGCCGGGTGTGACGACCCTGCAGGCCGTCACTTGGGCCGGAGCGGCCTGACGAATCCCCCGCACAAGGAACAGTGCAGGAAGACAGTACGCACGGTACTGCGCACTGGGCCAGGGGTGCAAAGACCCGAAACCCCTATAACCAACCAGCAGTTGCTCAGTCTTGGCAAAGGTGCTCACCTACTAAGCATCTGTAAGACCTCTAAGTAAGAAAGTGCTTAATGGCAGGTTACTCAGTTCCTCACAGAGTAACAGACCACTAAGCAAGGTATAAGGTACCTTTAGCTAGTTAGTATAGATAGTTATAGTTATGTTTATAACCACTATAAGGGACTCTGGTTCCTCACGCTAATATTTAATTATTCATTTATATCTTACTATTTAGACTTACCTTTATGTATTATAGTGACAGTAACTTACAGTGACATTAAACCCCTGTTTAAAAGTGTTAACTTAATAAGCCGTCTTCAGAACACCCCTTACCTGTTAATATCTTATTATACATTCTATCTTAACCTGTACTAATCCTTTTAAGGCTTGTGTTAAGTGTAAGTTATAATACGATATTAACGTTACAGTTCTAAACGCTGTTTATTAAATTCCCAGACATTACCTCTCTCCCACTAATATATTAACCTCTGGAAAAGGTAAGGAGATTAAAGAGGCGTAAGCTTAATTTTAGCTCCCCATTATTAATAAGTTAGCTGCACGCTTTAAAGACTTAAACCTTAATTAGTAGGGACTGGTTAAGGAATTTAACAAGGCCTTCCCTAAAGATATTAAAAGCTATATTAGTTTTATTAAAAAACTCTAAGCCTAACTTAACGCTGTTAAGCTAGAGAATAATAACCTTAAGGGCTTATAAAAGAAACGAGTAAAGCTCCCCTTACTATTACGCTTTAAGGGAGACTTTACGTAACTAAAGTCCTAAATAGCCCAGCTTTAAAGTTATATTACCTATTACAATAAGTAATTCTTTAAAAAAGAAGGGAAAGTTAGGTTTACTAAAGCTTTACTAGATAAAGTAACTATACACTAATATAAACCTTACGTAAAGATAATTAACGACCTTTCCGTAAATAAAGTGTAAAAGGAAGCCCTTAAGATTTAGGCTCTTTTTAATAACTTTAATGTTTTTATTAACTAACTCTAAACTAAATTTAAAAAACTAAACGCCCTTAAGTAGGCTAAACAGCACCTTATAACCTTAAGGTAGACGTCTTTAATCCTTAAGTTCTTTACACGTTTTAAGCTAGAAGTAGTAAAGATTAAGCTTAGCTAAAAGGCCTTAATAATACTGTTCTAAAGTGGTCTAAAGGAGTATATTATAAGAGACCTTTACTAGGAAGATTAACTAGATCGCCTTTAAAAGCTAGTTAAGATAGCTATTAAGGCCGATAATTAGTATTATAATCACCATTATTAGAAGAACTACTAAAAGGAACAGACCCCTTATTAATTAAGTAAATTAAAGAAGGGGAACTAATTAACCGTAATAAGTCACTACCTTAAATTAATAGATATTAGTATAATGAATCGTTAAAACTGGCTTAACTGTAATAAACCTTAATAATAACTATAATAAAAACAGCTTAAGGATCTATCCCAGATCTAATACTTTAATTACGATAAGAAAAGTTATATGGCATAGTAATACCTGTTATTAAAGTAAGTTAGTTAAAAACCAGTTTTAAAGGGAGGAAAGCACGTTAAATTTAATTTAAGAGATGTCTACGTCAGGATGGTAGGTAATAAAGAAAACTACACCTAAATGGATAAGTATAGTTTAAAAGATAAGGAAAAAGAGAAAAAACCCCAGGATATAGTATACTTAATCTTTAAAGGCATCTTAAAAGAGTCAGCTATAAAGGTGTAGGTTATAAAAAACCGACTTTAAAGTGGAAACTTAAAACTATTAAAGGTATAAGTTATAAAAGACTGACTTTAAGAAAAGATGTTCTAGTTAGCTGTTATAGGTTTTAAAAACCTTACCCTGTAAGCCTAGGAATTAAGGAAGTCTAAGAAAGACCTTAACTTAGAAGTTACTAAGATGGTAAAAGGAGTTGAAAAATTAGCCCTCTAAACCATTTAAATAGTAAAGTAAGCCTTAAAAGGTAAAAGAGAATAAGTTAAAAGAATTAAATTAAAAAAATAAAAGTTCTTTTTAACAGTACCCCTTAAGACTTTTAAACGCTTTAAGTACATTAAGTGGATTAGTACCCTTATCTCCCTAAAAAAAGGATAGTTTAAATAGCTACCTTACATTAAAGCTGGTGTGCCTTAAACCAGTACCTTAAGGGTCCCTTAAGAAAATGTAAAGTAAGTATATTAGTAAAGGGTTTAAAAGCTGAAGGAAAAACATTAAAAGCTGGTAAATAAAGTGGAAGACTTATAAGTTAAAGGTTTTACTATAACGTCTAAGGATAAAGTAATAGAAATTAGGTTATAACTCTGTAACAGAGTTCGCTTCACTAATTAACTTAAGTATTGATTTGTTAAGGAAGGTTACTTTATAGAAGAATAAGTTAGGCTGTTACTACCTAAGTTTTAAAAAGAGGTTTAGGAGAAATAACGAACCTGGAAACAGGTGGAAGAAGAGAAGAAACAGGGCGCCACCCCCCTTATTTTATACTTTATAACCGTAACACCTGTAGTTAACGTTAACTATCCCAGTTATAGGGATATATTATAGATTAATTACATATATAATAACTACACTCTTAACTGGTATTATAGACCTAAGGCCCTTTATAACCACTTCTTTAGCGTATAGAAATAAGATTACACTATTATAAAGGTAAAGCTGGAATTAACTTATTATTAAGTCTTCTACTCCCTAATAAGAGAATTTAGTAATAAGCGGAAAGTCACCGTGGTTAATTAAACCCCTATTACATATTAGTAAAGAAGGGTACTTAATAACTACTTAGTAATAATGTGCTTATTACACCTTAATAGAAAAGCTAAAGAGTGGTAGAAGTGGGAAGACTACTAACAGATTTAAGAGTAAAAAGACATTACTGTAATCTAAGCCTATAAAGCGTACTATTAACTTATTAAGGACTTTAAAAACATCGTACTGTTTAAAGTTAACTGGATATTAAGGTGTGAAACTTAGAAAAGATTAATTACTAAGTTATTACAACCTGCACCCGACACAGGCCTCGAGAGGACTGGCGCGGGTTAAGACAGAACGTATAGCAGGACGCTAACAGGTAAGGGGCGTTCCGAAGACGGCTTATTAAGCTAACACTCTTAGATAGGGGGTTTAATGTCACTGTAGGTCGCTGTCACTATAATGCATAAAGGTAAGTCTGAACAGTAAGATATAAATAAATAATTAAATACTAGCGTAAGGAACCAGAGTCCCTTACGGTAGTTGTGGACATAACTATAACTATCTATACTAATTAGCTAGAGGTACCTCGTACCTTACTTAATAGCTTATTACTTAGTAAAGAACTAAGCAGCCTGTTACTAAGCACTCCTTACTTAAAGGTCTCACAGACGCTTAATAGGTAAGCGCTCTTACTAAGACTAAGTAACTACTAGTTAGTCGTAAGGGCTTCGGGTCTTTACACCCCTAACCTAGTGTATAATATCGTACGTACTGTCTTCTTACACTGTTCTTTATGTGGGGGATTTATTAGGCCGCTCCGGCTTAAGTGACGGCCTGTAAGGTCGTTATATAATTCCCCCTTTTTAATATTCTTTTTCTATAAAAAATCCTAGTAAAAGCATTCCTTCTTTTCTCAACGCAACTATACCTGCTAACTGTGTGTAAAAGCGCATTTTGAAAAACAGCACCTCTTATCGCCGTAACCTTACAGACTTTACTTTGACTTTTAAATCGTAAATGTCGCTTTATAGTCGTTATTCTTCAAAATCGCTTTCCTACCTCGTTACTGCACGATCGGACAGTTACTCCAAATACTTACTAACAGGGGCTTCGTCTTTATGTAACATGTTTAGTTACAGCAACGTTTTCCTCTAACGGCTCCTTTCTAAGAAGCGCTGCCTTAATATTAAGCATAACGCTGTTACGCAGAACTTAAAGCTGAAAACCTAAAAGCTCCGTAAAACCGCTGCTTGACTTAAATGGACTAAAATCCAGCGCCGCTGGACAGAAGAGCGAGCTTTTTCTGCGTTTAGCTAAGAGGTAGAGATCCTTCACTTTTAAGAGTAAGAGGAGGCTTACCTAACTGCTCCTCTTAAAGCTAACAAATCCTTTAACTAGGGAGGCTTTTTAACAGGAACACCTGCTAATTCTTTTTCCAGGGGATCGCCTTAGCTAATAACCTCTTCTTAACTTAATTTATAACTTCCTTTTCTGTTTAATAAATAAAACGGCTCTTTAACGTAGTGGTGGCGTACTTTATTTATCTTCTTTTACTAACTTCTTTTTCTTAACAATGCTCGTTCTTATATAGAGCTTACTAGGAGCTCTAGAGGCCTGGCTTCCTTATTAGGTTTAAGGTCTTTATAACCTATAGCTAAAGCTTTTAATAAATGTCCTCCCGTACCTATTAAGGAGTTTCTTACTGCTTCTTAGGCTTTAAATCCCACAGTAATCTTACTTTTCAGTATAGTAATTTAAATGTCAGACCTTACCTTATTTCTAGTTTTTATTATTAGTTTTAATTAGTCTGGATTTTTTTAGTAAAACTCTGCAATCAGGTTTAGGCACTTAAGATTCTTAACTAGCTCCCACAAGTTACTTTTAAGGCTGTAATCTAGCCACTTAATAAGATACTTAAACGTGTTCTTTCTTTTCCATAAATTTATAACTTCCTTAACGTCGTATTCGTTCTTATTAGCGTCAATCTTAATCTTCTTTTCTAGAGGAACTCCCTTTAAGGCAGGTTCTAGAAGTAAGATATAAAAAACCTTAATCTGCACCTTTATACTAACAGGTAGGTCTAATTTGTAATTAAAGGTGGCGACCTTTTTCTTAATTCAGAACGGTCTGTACCTTTTAAAGTCAAGCTTCTTACTAGGTTGTTTCAAATACAGGTTTTGTGAAAAAAGATAAACGTAATCCCCCTCCTAAAGAGTCGGTCCCTTAACTTATTTGCTATTATAGTAAAGTCCTTTTTTAAGTACTGGCTGTTTAGTTTAGTATTTATCGGTAAACTTCTTTATTTATTTGTGTGTGAACTTAAGTTTGGCTTATAGGTAGTTATATAACTCTTATATCTAATCTGTGCAGACTGTGGCTTAAGGGGCGCCGGTAGGCGGGCCTTAACGGAGCTTAGGCTCCTTACTGTAATTAGTAAAGAACGGTAATATACCTGTTAACTTAACTAGCATTATGTTATAAGCTATCTATGCTATTAGTAATAACTTAAGCTAATTATCCTGTTTAAAGTTAACGTAAGCCTGGAGATATATTGTAAGTATCTGACTAACTTGCTCTGTTTAGCTATCCGTCTGTAGGTGGAAAGCTATTAAAAGCTTACTTTTTACACCTATTCTCTATATTAGCCTTTACTAAAACTTTAACATAATTAGCTTATCTTAACCCGTAACGATGTTATCTGGCTAAAGGTGTTGCGAAATTACCTCTTTCTTAAAAACATAAGCGAGTTACTTTGCAGTTATATCCTTTAAGGTTGGTAAAAAGTAGGCCCATTTCGTTAATCTGTTAACCATTATAAGGACTTAGTTACAGGTAACTCCTGTAGCAGGGTCCCTAGACTCTAGGACCCTAGTGACGAAGTTAAGCGAGATGGAGCTCTATAGCGCTTATAGTACAGGAAGTGGTTTAAGAAGTTTATAAGGCTTATACCGCTAATTCTGCTTACAGTGGCAGACGTTACAGTTATTAACCACTTCCTTAACTAACTTCTTTACCCCCAGGAAGGCGTACGTTTATTAAGCCTATATAAGAGTTTTGGCTCGGCCTATATATCCTCTAAGTCGAGACTTATAGACCTGCTAGACGTACTTCTTTCTCTTAACTAGGTTGTGAATGTATAGTTTCTCTTAGTACCAGAGCCTTATCCCTGGTTCGGGCACACTGTTTACGCTTTTTAATAGCTATTCTAGCTAATAACCAGTTTTACTGTAATTTAAATGTATTAGGTACTCCTTATTACAGTTTTACAAATACCCTGAGAAGTCTCCTAAGGGGCATTTATGCTTATAGGTTCCTTTTACTAGCCTTTTTACTTAAAAGTCCTATTATTACTAATAGATATTATACTTTATTTATAAGTTTATACAGATATTAATAGTTTATTCCGGCGTTTAGTTATCTAATACTTACAGTATATACTTTAATATACCGTTCTTAACTTTATTAAATATAGTAATAGGGATTAAGACTGGATTAGTATCCTTATAATCCTGTCTTTAACTAAAAGTATTAGCTTACTTATTATCTTTTCCTTTAACGTAATAAATCTGGAAGTGGAACGGGGTTATTAACTCTGCTTATTATACTTACTGTAAGCTAAGTTCTTTTATTAAAAAGTATTAAAGGTTGTTATAATCTGAAAAGACTTAGACTGGTTCTTCTATACCGTTTAAATACGGTGCTTACTTAGTAAAGTATTAAATAACCGCCATTAATTCTTTATCGTGGACTAGATATTATAAAGCTAACCTGTAGATTCCTTTTGATAAGAAGGTAACTAGATGGCGTTTCCTATTATCTTAGACTTAGCTAAGTTCTCTACCGATTATAAATTCTAAGGAGTTTATTTTAACTTAAAAAGGCTTTAAGAAATTAGGGAGGGCTAGGACTAATACTGTAATAAAGGTGTGTTTAAGGTCTTTAAACGCCTTTTATTATCTATCAGTCCACTTAAACGGTTTTCCCTTACTTATAAGTTTATAAAATAGTCTTATAATCCTTATAAAGTATTTAATAAAACAGTGATAAAAATTCGCAAAGCTGATAAAAGCTTATAATTCTTTCTAGTTCTTTAAAGTAGGCTAATCCCTAATTACCTCTGTCTTCTCCGGTTACATTTCGAGCTTTCCAGGGGTTATTTTAAACCTTAAATAGTTCAGCTCCTGAATATAAAAGTAACTCTTCTTTAGGTTTACTGTCAGCTTTACCTTTTTAAAAGTTATTAAAACCTGTCATATATACTTTCAGTATTTTTTTAAAGTTTCAGAATAAATTAGAACGTTATTTAAATATATAAAGATAAACTTATTAAGGAAGGGGTGGAGAACACTGTTAATAAGGCCTTAGAAAGTTACAAGGGCACTTATTAATCTTATCGGTATAATATAGTATTAGTAATACCTGTTATGAGTTTAAAAGGCTGTTTTGTGCTTATCCTCTTCCTTTACTCTGATATAGTTAAATCTTATAAGGAAGTCGAGACTAGAGAACTAATTTACCTTAGTAATCCGTTCTTACATTTCTGTAATAAAAGGCAGTAGGTAACGGTTTTTAATTATATCTTTATTTAACGTTTAGTAACTAATAACTATACGTAGCTTACTGTCTCCCTTCCTTAAGATAAACAGCACTAGGTACCCTGTTAGGGATTAGGACTTTATAATAAACCCGTTCTTTAGGTTCTTATTAATATACTCCCTTAAGGCTTTGGCCTGCTAAGGGTTTAAGTAGTAGGGCTGGAAGTTATAAAGCTTCACTCCCGGTTTTAGTTTAATCTCGTGGTCTTATAATCTGTGGTCCAGTAATTACAGTATCTTTTTTCAAAATAGGGTAAACTTCCTATACTCTGCTAATACCTTAGATAAATCGACTTCTTTACTTATCTATAGATTAGCTTCTAGCTTTTTTCTACCTTTTAAATCATCATTTAAGTAATGTAGTAAACCTTTTAATCCTTTAACTGTTTTAATAAACCTAACTTAAACTGTGCTTAATTTTAAAGGTTTAACGTGCTTTTAAGTGCTTTATACATCTTTAGAACGGTTTAATACCTTCTTAACTTTCTTTAAACGGTAATTATAACTGGGGGACTTATTAAAGGTAAGGTAGTTACTCCTCTAGTTAATTACAGGGTTATACCTTTTTAACTAAGGTAGACTTAGGACTATATTATAGCCTGTAACTGGTGTAACGTTAAAATCCACTTATTATTTATCCCCGTCCACTTTAATTAAGAGTGGTAAGTAGTGGGTAACTTTACCGTTATTATATTAATACAGGCCTCCTTCTTTATTTTAAATAGGAATAACCTTTTTATACTTTTAATTAAGGAGTTTCCTTCGGTTAACTAATAAGGGGTGTATTAAGTTAGAAGCACTTCCGCTATTAATTACTACTCTTACCTTAAATAGCCTCCCTTTTCCATCTGTTATATTAATACTAACAGAATAATACTTATACTCCTTTAACACCTAAGTTATAGTAATTACCTGTCCTTAAGGTCTTATCCGGCTTAACTTTTAAATGCCTTTTCTTCTTCTTAGGGTTTTTACTAATTAGCGAACTATTAGTTTTTAGCCTTTCTAGAGGGCTTATAACCTTTTCCTAACTCTTTCTGGAAAAATAAGCAGCTTTAATAAACCTAACGATTAACTTTTCTTAGGTTTTCACACCTTAATGTCTAATTAACTTTAAATAGTATAACGTTTTTAAAATCCTTAATAAGTTAACAGTACACTCTGTAAGACTAGATTATAGTAATATCTTTTTACTCTTAGATCCGTTAATAGTCTTCTCGTTTCTACTACTCTTTAGCTTTTCTATTAAGATGTAATAAGTACATTATAACTGGGCAGTTATTAAGTACCCCTCTTTACTAACACGTAACAGGAGCCTAGTTAACTATTATAACTTTCCGTTTATTACTAAACTCTCTCGTTAGGGAATAGGAGACTTAATAATAGGCTGGTTCTAACTCTACCCTTATAATAATGTAATCCTGTCTTCGTGCACTTAAAAAGTGGTTATAAAGAGCTTTAAGCCTATAATACCAGTTAAAAGCGTAGTTATTATATACGTAATTAATCCACAGTATATCTTTATAATTAGAGTAGTTAATATTAACTGCAGGTGCTACGGTTATAAAGTACGTAACGGGGGAAGTAACGCTTTATTCTTTTTCTCCTTTTACTTACCTTTATATATATTATTTTACTTAAACCTCTTCTTAAAACTTAAGTAACAGTAACCTAACTTATTTCTTTATAAAGTAGCCTTTTTTAACAAGTCGGTACTTAAGTTAATTAATAAAGTGAACTCTATTACAGAGTTACAACCTAATTTCCACCACTTTATCTTTAGACATTACAGTAAGACCTTTAACTTATAAGTCCTTTACTTTATCTACTAGCTCTTAATGTTTCTCCTTTAGCTTTTAGACTCTTTATTAGTATGCTTACTTTATACCTTCTCAGGGGACCTTTAAGGTACCAGTTTAAGGTATACCGGCTTTAATACAGGGTAGCTATCTAAATTATCCTTCTTTTAAGGAGGTAAGGGTGCTGATCCACTTAATATACTTAAAGTATTTAAAAGTCTTAAGGGGTACTGTTAAGAAGAACTTTCGTTTTTTTAATTTAATTCTCTTAACCTGTTCTCTTTCTCTTTCTAAAGCTTACTTTACCGTTTAAGTAACCTAAAGGGCTAGTTTTTTAACTCCCTTTACCATTTTAGTGATTTCTAAGTCAGGGTCTATCCTAGACTTCCTTAATTCCTAGGCTTACAGGGTAAGGTTTTTAAAGTTTATAACAGCTAACCGGAATATCTCTTCTTAAAGTTAGTCTTCTATAACCTACACCTTTAACAGTTCTAAATTTCCACTTTAAAGTCGGTCTTTAATAACTTACACCTTTATGGCTAACTCTTTTATAACACCTGTAAGGACTAGGTATACCACGTTTTAAGGTTCTTCTTATTCTTCCTCATCTCTTAAATTACACTTATTTATTTAAATACAGTCTTTTTCGTTACCTGCTATCCTGATATGGATATCTCTTAAGTTAAACCTAATGTGCTTTCCTCCCTCTGGAACAGGTTTCTAACTAACTTACTTTAATAACGGACACTACTGTATTACGTATCCTTTCTTATTATAGTTAAAGCACTAAACCTGTAATAAGTCCTTAAACTACTTTTATTACTACTGTTATTAAGGTTTATTATAATTAGGTTAGTTCTGGTAGTTTATTATACTAATGTCTACTAATTTAGGGTGGTGACCTGTTACAGTTAACTAATTCCCCTTTTTCAGCTTATTTAGTTAGTGAGGGGTCCGTTCCTTCCAATAGTTCTTTTAATAACGGTAACTACAGTACTGGTTATCAGCCTTAATAGCTATTTTAACTAACTCTTAAAGACAGTCTAGTTAGTCCTTTTAGTAAAGGTCTCCAGTAACGTGCTCCTTCAGACCGCTTTAGAACAGCATTATTAGGGCCTCTTAGCTAAACTTAGTCTTTACTGCTTCCAGTTTAAAGCGTATGGAGAATTTAAGGACTAAGGACGTCTGCCTTAAGGCTATAAGGTACTATTCAGCCCACCTAAGGGCGTCTAGTTCTTTAAACTTAGTCCAGAGTTAATTAATAAACACGTCGAAGTTGTTAAAAAGAGTCTAAGTCTCAGGAGCTTCCTTTTATACTCTGTTTATAAAGAGGTTATTAATTATCTTTACACAGGGTTCATATTAGTAAGCAGTTACTCCATTTAATAAGGCTTTAATAAACCTGACCTTTCCTTCTTTTTTAAAGAACTGCTCGTTATAATAGGTGATATAGCTCTAGAGCTAGGCTACTTAAGACTCCAGCTGCGTAAAGTCTCCCTTAAAGCGCGACAGTAAGGGGAGCTTTACTTATTTCTTCTGTAAACCCTTAAGGTTGTTATTCTCTAGCTTAATAGCGTTAAGTTAAGCCTAGAGTTTCTTAATAAGACCGATACAGCTCTTAATGTCTCTAGGGAAGGTTTTATTAAGTTCCTTAATTAATCCCTGTTAGTTAAGGTTTAAGTTTTCAAGACGTGCGGCTAACTTATTAACGGTAAAGGGCTGAGGTTAAGCTTACGCCTCCTTAACCTCCTTACCCTTTCTGGAAGTTAACATATTAATAGTGGGAGAGAGGTAGTACCTAGGAGTTTAATAAACAGTGTTTAGAACTGGGACGTTAATATTATATTATAACTTACACCTGATATAGGCCTTAAGAGGACTGGTGTGGGTTAAGATAAAACGTATAGTAGGATGCTAACAGGTAAGGGGCGTTCCGAAGACGGCTTATTAAGCTAGCACTCTTAGACGGGGGGTTTAATGTTACTGTAGGTTGCTGTCACTATAATACACAGAGGTAAGTTTAAATAGTAGGATATAAATGAACAATTAAATACTAGTGTGAGGAACTAAAGTCCCTCACAGTAGTTGTGGACATAACTATGACTATTTATACTGACTAGCCAGAGGTACCTTATACCTTGCTTAGTAGCTTGTTACTTAGTGAGGAACTGAGCAGCCTGTTACTAAGCACTCCTCACTTAGAGGTCTCACAGACGCTCAGTAGGTGAGCGCTCCTACTAAGACTGAGCAACTGCTGGTTAGTCGTAAGGGCTTTGGGTCTTTGCACCCCTGGCCCAGTGCGCAGTATCGTGCGTACTGTCTTCTTACACTGTTCCTTGTGCGGGGGATTCGTCGGGCCGCTCCGGCCCAAGTGACGGCCTGCAGGGTCGTCACATAGGTTTATTAAAGCTGCTTATTTTTCCAGAAGGAATTAGGAAAAGGTTACAGGCCCTTTAAAAGGGCTAAAAACTAGTAATTTACTAGTTAGTAAAAACCCTAAGAAAAAGGAGAGGTATTTAAAGGTTAAGCTAAATAAGACCTTAAAGATAAATAGTTATTATAACTTAGATATTAAAAGAGTATAAGTATTATTCTGTTAATGTTAATATAATAAATAGAAAAGGGAGGCCGTTTAAGGTAAAAGTAGTGATTAATAATAAGAGTACTTTTAACTTAATATACTTATTATTAATTAATTAAAGGAAACTCCCTAATTAAGAGTATAAAGAGGTTATTCCCATTTAAAATAAAAAAGGAAGCTTATACTAATATAATAACGGTAAAGTCACCTATTATTTACCACTCCTAATTAAAGTAGACAGGGACGAATAATAAGTGGACTTTAACATTATACCAGTTACAGGATATAATATAATCCTAAGTTTACCCTAGTTAAAAAAGTATAACTTTATAATTAACTAAAGGAGTGGCCACCTCACTTTTAATAAATCCCTTAACTGTAATTACTATTTAGAGAAAGTTAAAAAGGTACTAAACTGTTCCAGAGATATATAAAGCACTTAAAAGTATGTTAAACCCTTAGAATTAAGTACAGTTTAAGTTAGGTTTATTAAAACGGTTAAAGGATTAAAAGGTCTACCGTATTACTTAAATAACAATTTAAAAGGTGGAAAGAAGTTAAAAGCTGATCCACAGATAAGTAAAAAGGTTAACTTATTTAAGGTACCTATAGAGTATAGGAAGTTTACACTATTTTAAAAAAAAGATACTGTAATTACTAGATTATAGACTGTGGGACTATAAAATTAAGTTAAAACTAGGAGTAAAGCTCCACAGCTTCCAGCCCTACCACCTAAACCCCTAACAGGCTAAGGCCTTAAGGGAGTACGTTAATGAAAATCTAAAGAATGGATTTATTATAGAGTCCCAGTCCCCAGTAAGGTACCTAATGTTATTTATCCTAAGAAAGGGAGATGGTAAGTTATATATAATTATTAATTACTAAACGTTAAATAAGGATATAATTAAAAATTACTACTTACTACCACTTATTATAGAAATGTAAAAACGGATTATTAAAGTAAACTGGTTCTCCAGCCTTAATTTCCTTATAGGATTTAACCACGTTAAAGTAAAGGAAAAGGACGAGTATAAAACAGCCTTCCAGACTTATAATAGGTATTATTAATATTATATTATACTAATAGAATTAATAAACACCCTTATAACCTTTTAAGGCCTTATTAATAGTGTTTTTTACCCCTTCTTTAATAAGTTTATCTTTATATATTTAGATGACGTTTTAATTTATTTTAAAACTTTAAAAGAACATTAAAAACATATATAGCAGGTTTTAACAGTTTTTAAAAAAGCGAAGTTAATAATAAATTTAAAGAAAAGCTATTTCCACGTTTAGGAATTAAATTATTTAAGGTTTAAAGTAACCCTTAAAAGGCTTAAAATATAATTAAAGAAGATAAAAGTAATTAAGGATTAACCCATTTTAAAGAACTAGAAAGAGTTATAAGCCTTTATTGGCTTTATAAACTTTTATTACTGTTTTATCAGGTACTTTATAAAAATTGTAAGACCATTTTACAAACTTACAGGTAAAGGAAAGCCGTTTAAGTAAACTGATAAATAATAAAAGGTGTTTAAAGACTTTAAGCACACCTTCATCACAGTATTAATCCTAGCCCTTCCCGATTTTTTAAAGCCTTTCTAAGTTGAAACAAACTCTTTAGAATTTATAATTAACGGAGAACTCAGTTAAGTCTAAGATAATGGGAAATACCACCTAGTTACCTTCTTATTAAAAGGAATCCACAGCCTAGCCTTATAATATCTAATTTATAATAAAGAATTAATGGTGATTATTTAATGTTTTATTAAGTAGGTACTGTATTTAAGCGGTATAAAAGAACCGGTTTAAATCTTTTTAAACCATAATAACCTTTAATACTTTTTAATAAAGGAACTTAATCCACAGTAAGTATAGTGGGCAAAGTTAATGGCCCTATTCCACTTCCAGATCTACTATATTAAAGGAAAAGATAATAGGCGAGCCGATACTTTTAATTAAAGATAGGATTATAAAGATACTAATCCAGTCCTAGTCCCTATCACTATATTTAATAAAGCTAAGAACAGCACGTTAGAACACACGTTATAAGTATTAAATAACTAGACGTTAAAATAAACTATTAACATTTATATAAACTTATAAATAAAGTATAATATTTATTAATAATAACAGGACTTTTAAGTAAAAAGGTTAATGGAAGGAACCTATAAGTATAAGTACCCCTTAGGAGACTTCTTAAGGTACGTGTAAGACTGTGGGAAGGAGTGCTTAAAACACTTAAATTATAACGGAACTGGTTATCAGTTAGAACAGCTGTTAAAAGGTGTAAATAGTACGCTTAAACTAAAAGTAAGGCTTTAATATTAAAAGAAACTATATATTTATAACCTGGGTAAATAAAAAGAGTACGTTTAGTAGATTTATAAATCTCGACTTAAAGGATATATAGGCCGAATTAAGACTCTTACATAGGTATAATAAGCGTACGCCTTCCTGGGAATAAAGAAGTTAGTTAAAGAAGTGGTTAATAATTACGATATCTGCCACTGTAAGTAAAATTAGCGTTATAAGCCTTATAGGCTTTTTAAACCACTCCCTGTACTATAGGCGTTATAAAGTTTAATCTCGCTTAACTTTATCACTAGGATCCTAAAGTTTAGGGACTCTGTTATAAGAGTCACTTATAACTAGATCCTTATAATAGTTAACAGATTAACGAAGTGGGCTTACTTTCTACTAACCTTAAAGGACATAACAGTGGAATAACTTACTTATATCTTTAAGAAAAAGGTGGTGTTATAATACCTTTAATTAAATAATATCGTTACAGATTAAGATAAATTAATTATGTTAAAGTTCTAATAAGGATTAATACAGAGAATAAGTGTGAAGAGTAAGCTTTTAACAGCCTTCCACTTGTAGACAGATGGCTAAATAAAGTAAGTTAACTAAATACTTATAACGTATCTTTAAGCTTATATTAACTTTAAATAAGATAATTAGCTTAAATTATTACTAATAACACAAATAGCCTATAATATAATACCAGTTAAGTTAATAAGTGTGTCACTATTCTTTACTAATTACAGTAAGGAGCTTAAACTTTATTAAGGCCTACTTATTAATACCCCCTAAGCTACAGTCTGTGTAAACCAGATATAAAAACTGCACGACTACTTATAAGTTAAACTTAAGTTTATACGTAAGTAAATGAAAAAGTTTACTAATAAATATTAAACTAAGTAGCTAATGTTTAAAAAAGGACTTTACTATAATAATAAATAAGTTAAGGGACTGACTTTTTAAAAGGGGGATTACGTTTACCTTTTCTTATAAAACCTACATTTAAAACGACTTAGTAAGAAGTTTAACTTTAAAAGGTACGGACTGTTTTAAGTTAAGAAAAAGATCACTACCTTTAATTATAAATTAAACTTACCTGCTAGTATAAAGGTGTGGATTAAGGTTTTTTACGTCTTACTTCTAAAACCTGCCTTAAAAGGAGTTCCCTTGGAAAAGAAGATTAAGATTAATGCTGATAAGGATAAGTATGACGTTAAAGAAGTTATAGATTTATAAAAGGGAAAGAACACGTTTAAATATCTTATTAAATAGTTAGATTACAGCCCTAAGAGTAACTTATAGGAGCCTGTTAAAAACCTTAAGTGCCTAAACCTAATTACAGAGTTCTATTAAAAGAATCCAGACTAATTAAAACTAATAATAAGAACCAGAAATAAGATAAGGTTTAATATTTAAATTACTATATTAAAAAGTAAGATTATTATAGGACTTAAAACCTAAAAAGTGGTAAGAAACTCCTTAATAAGTATAGAAGGACATTTATTAAAACCCTTAAATAAGGTTATAAGGACCTTAGACCTAATAAGGAGGTAGGGCTTTTAGAGCTCTTAATAAGCATTATATAAGAATAAGTACTATTAGGAAAAGAAATTAGTAAAAAAAAGGGGGCTGCCTTTCGTATACTGGAAAAAGGAGTTATAAATTAAGTTAAGAAGAGGTTATTAACTATAGCGACCCCTTAGAAAAAGAACTAATAGGTGTTCTTATTAAAAAGCCTCCCTAGTTAAAGGACTTACTAGCTTTAGGAGGAGTAGCCAGACAGGCCTCCTCCTACTCCTAGAAACGAAGGGTCTCTACCTCCTGGTTAAATATAAAAAAAGGTTACTTTTCCGTCCTGTAACGCTAGACTTTAATCCGTTTAAGTTAAGTAACGGCTTTATAAAGCTTTTAAGTTTTCAGCTTTAAGTTCCGTGTAATAACGTTATACTTAATATTAAAACGGCGCTTTTTAAAAAAGAGCCGTTAAAGGAAAGTGTTATTATAATTAAACACGTCATATAAAAATAAAGCCCTTATTAGTAAGCATTTAGAATAACTGTCTAATTATACGGTAATAAAACAGGAAAGCGATTTTAAAGAATAACGACTATAAGGTGACATTTGCGATTTAAAAGTTAAAGTGAAGTCTGTAAGGTTACGGCAATAAGAGGTGCTGTTTTTCAAAGTGTACTTTTACATACAGTTAGCAGGTATAATTACGTTAAGAAAGAAGGAACGCTTTTATTAGGATTCTTTATAGAAAAAGAATGTTAAAGAGGGGGAATTGTGTGACGACCCTGTAAGCCGTCACTTAGGCTGGAGTGGCCTGATAAATCCCCCATATAAGGAATAGTGCAGGAAAACAGTACACATAGTACTACGCACTGGGCTAGGGGTATAAAGACCCGAAGCCCTTATAACTAACTAGCAGTTACTTAGTTTTAGTAAAGGTGCTTACCTATTAAGTATTTATAAGACCTTTAAGTAAGAAGGTGCTTAGTAACAGGTTACTTAATTCCTTATAGAGTAACAGACTATTAAGCAAGGTATAAGGTACCTCTAGCTAGTTAATATAGATAGTTATAGTTATGTCCATAACTACTGTAAGGGACTCTAGTTCCTCACGCTAATATTTAATTATTTATTTATGTCCTACTGTTCAGACTCACCTCTGTGTATTATAGTGACAGCGACTTACAGTAATATTAAACCCCCGTTTAAAAGTGCTAGCTTAATAAGCCGTCTTCGGAACGCCCCTTACCTGTTAGCGTCCTGCTATACGTTCTGTCTTAACCCGCACCAGTCCTCTCGAGGCCTGTGTCGGGTGCAGGTCGTAATACCAGGTTAGGGTTGTAAAAACCCAACACATCCCAACACACTAACTAGCATTATTAACCTCGTATTAACCTATTAGAACTAAAGTTAATAGAAGGAGGCCGAAACGCTTTAAGTCTAAGTGATGGAGATAAGGAAGAAGGTGCTAGGTAACAAGCATCCCAACACGCTAACTAACATTACTAACCTTACATTAACCTACTGGAACTAAAGTTAATAAAAGGAAGCCGAAACGCTTTAAGTCTAGGTGATGGAGATGTATAAGAAGGTGTTAGGTAATAAGTATCTTAACACGCTAACCAGTATATATAACCTTATATTAACTTATATAAACTAAGGTTAATAAAAGGAAGCTGAAACGCTTTAGGTCTAAGTGATAGAGATATATAAGAAAGTGCTAAGCGATAAGTATCCTAACACGCTAACCAGTATGTATAACCTCACATTAACTTACTGGAATTAAGGTTGATGGAAGGAGGCCGAAACGCTTTAAGTCCAGGTACTAGAGATGAATAAGAAGGTGTTAAGCGATAAGCATCCCGATACGCTAACTAATATTGTTAACCTTACATTAACTTACTGGAATTAAGGTTAATGGAAGGAAGCTGAAACGCTTTAAGTCTAGGTGCTGGAGATAAGGAAGAAGGTGCTAGGTAACAAGCATCCCTCTACGTTAACTAGCATACATAACCTCACATTAACCTACCGGGACTAAGGTTAATAGAAGGAGGCTGAAACGCTCTAAGTCCAGGTAATAGAAATAAGGAAGAAAGTGCTAGGCGATAAGCATCCCTCCACGCTAACTAGCATAAATTAACTTATATTAACCTATTGGAATTAAGGTTAATAAAAGGAGACTGAAACACTCTAAGTCCAGGTAGTGGAGATAAATAAGAAAGTGCTAGGTGACAAGTATCCCGACACGTTAACTAGCATAAACAACCTTGCTTATACTTAGAAAAGCTAGAGCTAAAGCTGTTCTGAAGATGCTTTAACATTACTGTAAAATTACCTTTATCTTAAGCAGCAAATACTTAGCCCAGATCACCTTAATACCATCTCTACTTATACTGCTTTAACACGCTGGACTAAGGAAGCGATACAGACTCTATAGCAACTATAAGACTAGATTGCAATATATTTATATTAGATATACTGTACTGTAATCACAATCCCCCTCTTAACTTCTCTCTTATTTTTTCTCTTATAACGTGATATAAGAGGGGTGTAGGGGAGCACTTTAATTTATACCTTCTTATAGTTTATTAAGCAAGTTCTAACCCATTTAAGATGTTTGCTTTTTCTTCTAATGTAATACATTACAGTACAGTACTTACTTTGCCACTCTATCACCAGCTTCCACTAAACTCCTCTTTTATTACATCATCCAGTCTAAGCTCCTTTAAAAGTCTGGGGATCCAGCCCGTAGAGTAAGCTGAAGGCGGGTTAGAATCTTAATCATTCCAATAAACTACGTTATTGGGGTTAGCGGCTGGGGAGCGGCAGAAAGAAGTAGGGGATCTCAGCTAGGACCAATCAACTGTGTGTATAAGAGACTTTAAAATTAGCGGGAGGGGCTAAACGGAAGCCTGTAGAAACCTAGGGAAGTAGCTACGTAGCCTCTCCTAATAACTAACGATAAATAATAAAGCAATATAGTAACAATCTTACCTTAATGTTTCTCGACTTAGAGACTATACTATTATAGAAGACCTTAATTTTAACTAGTTGGATAGTAATTACGTTTTAAATTATGGAACCCTTAAATTCCCGTCTTCCAACAGCCCCAAGATCGGCCCAGCTGCTAAACAAGCTAACTCAGTAGCCGAATAGGCCGATCAGCTAAGTAGCCGAATAGGCCGATCAGCTAAGTAGCGAATATACATTACCGCTTCTTCGACTAAGTGGTTAGGAAAGTAATAAATAGTACGATAAAAATAACCTTAAATGTATTCATTATAATTTTCAGTGGAAAGTCTCCTAGCGTGAGAATATCAGAGTTAGGTATATTTATTCAGATACAGATCCTGATCTTATCTTAACTCCTAACGATTTGTGGAACGTTAACTTCTAGGCACGACTTAAAACCCTTCTAAAAGACAAGGATAAGTTTCCAGGAGACAAGTATATATACGAAGAAACGATTATCGATATATCCGTTGAGCGAAGCTGTTAGCGCGGTCTAAAGAAACGATTTAAAGACTTAGAGATCGATTAGAAGATAGTAGACAGCCACATAGAAGGCCTTAATGCCTTATTTAGTAAGAGGAGGAAGATAACCTTAAGTATAGAGTTTATTTATAAGGAAGTAGTAGGTAAGTCTGTAGCAAAGGGTAAGAAAAAGAAAAGCGTAACTGAGGCTTAAAAGCTTTAGAGAGCTGCTGACACTAATCTTTAGGCGTAAGTCTATAAGCATTATCGTTACAGAGGCAAACACTGTAAATAAAGACCCTACTGCTAATTAGACGAATAAGGAAACCATTATAGGCTGCTGCTGAAGCACCTTAAAGATATTTTCCATCACATTAAAGGGAATATAAAGGAAGGAGAGAATAAAAAGGAAGTTAACATTAATATTAAGATCCCATTTAAGATCCTTTAAGACGTATTAGATAACAGCCGTAAGTGGAAGGTAGATAACTCTATTAACTGTCATAACTGTAAAGTCTGTATCTTATTACATAGTAGGTATTATGTTGTTAAAGCAGCCCTTAGTAAAGATCTTATAAGCGTAGAGGGGGATAGAATGGATAAACTTAAGGAGTACTGCAGTTGGACTTTGCAGTAAGTCGAAAGTGACAGATAGAGAGAGGCACTGCAGGTTGTGAATAAGTTCACATTAGATCAATTCCTAGAGTTAAACTCTATTCTGCAGCATCTAAAGGTCGCTACCGATTTAATAGTTAAGGGCGGGGTGAAGTTAGGCATTGCATTGCAGTTCGTGAGCAACATTAAAAAATTCCAGTAAGAGATAAAGAACCCTTAAGCACGATAGGAAGTATTCTTAGCCTTAAACTCTGGTTTTATGTACTGTACTGTATTACGATTATTCTAAGGGCTGTGTGATAGAAATTCCTGTATAGTGGAAGTAACTCTCGGTAATGTCTGCATCGTCACTAACCACATTAACACACCACTTTAAGAATATTTAAAACTCTCTTATAATAAAGTCTTCGTTTTCATACCACTTTTTCTTAATAAATCTCTTAAGCACCCTAAAATACTCCTTAATAAGGTTGAAGTTAGGCGAGTATAGTGATAGGAACTTTAATATAACTCCTACATCTTAGCACATCTGTAAGGTCTTCTCTAAATGGTGTTAAGAGGCGTTATCCATTATAATTACGGATTTTGGCTTGGGGTATCTGCCATAGTAATGTAGTAAATAGGTTATAAAGTCCTTAAATAAGTTACTGTCCGTTGATCCTTAGTATACTTATCTCAGCACGATACTGTCTTACGCGTATGCTGGAAGAATGTGCCATCTTTTTCCGCGACTGAACTTCGTGATCTGGACTGGGGGGGTCCCCTTTAGAGACCATCCCTAACGCCGGTATCCCGCCCTTCTATCGCAGCCAGATTCATCGATAAAGACGAGTTAGTATGATTTGTACTTTGATATTCTATGTAGATAGTGGTCTTGAAGGTCGGCATCCCGTTATTATGCGATGCAGCGGATCGTTTTCCTCGTCCAACCAATTGATCGCAGGGTCTGGCTAATCAATCGCTCTGATATTCTTTTCTTAAAGTTACGATAAAGGAAGTCCGCTATCTCGCATTAATACATGTACGGCTGTTTAGTTAGCATATTGTAGAGAGCTTCCTGCATAGATGTTATTATGTAACCACGGCGGCTAATGTGAGTTGTTCTTCAGATAGGCATATCGGACTGGGGTCTCTCTTGACGGATTCTCTGGACAGTGCGCGCGGTACACAGGATGTTTAACGTTATTAACTGAGTGTCAAACCCTTTTGTCAGTAAAGTTTTAATCAGAATATGTTTTGCATCATCCAGTTGTGGCGCTATGGTTGCAGCTGACACAGAATTTGCTGACTCTCGGAGATGGAAGAAGAGGGAAGAAGGAGAAGAGGGTGGGAAGAGCAGATGGGCCAAGTCACCTTTTAAACAAGTCAGCACTGGGACTAATTTTAGCTGTGTTAGCTCTTGCTCCCTCGGTACCTCTCCGGTACAAGTGCAATCTTGCTAAGCCACACAAGCCACAGGCCTACCCCGCAGTTCTTAAAAAAGTTAACTAAAAATTTAGCGACACCCATTTCGCCTTCCATTGTAACCACAGTAATCAAGCAGCTTCCAGATACACATGTAGCCACATCGTAGTGCCAAGTCACAATCCCAGCTTTGTAATACAAAAATACCTAGCTATAGAATGACACCTAACTAGGATAGGAAGTCTAACGGCCGATCATCCGAGCAGACCGAGCGCCTCATACTTACTCAAGCGAGTCAAGGAAATCAACTCGACCAGAAACCGGGCACGGACAACACTACCTACAGCGGTAGAGACAGCACCGACCAATAAGGACTCAAGAAACAAGAATACGAATACAGTCCGCCACTAGAAGTGGCGATATCATCCACGACGGCAACATGCCCGCCTTGCCTTAACCCCGGTCATCGATTGAGTCATCTTATGCCGATTGTCGGACATGCATCATATCTCCCAACATCGGGACACGGGTTGTCAAGCCCCTTGCCACCGTAGCGTACTACGACTCCCTATCGGGACGCCCTGCAGGCGACTTGTTCACCTTACCCACCTTCCGGAACAAAGGCTCCGGGATATGGGTCAACAAAGGGGTATTTGGATTGCACGTTTTCCTAGTGCGGTTCTTTCCATACGGCGACCCTTGCCGGCCATGTATATCTAGCATTCTTGTTCGCTTCACGCCAAGCAGAAAGCAGAGAGCTCCAGGTCGATATCATGATCCGTCAGCATGGAAACGTTATGATGAGAAAGTTGAAACATATACAGCCTCCAACCCGGCAAGCGAGATCCAAACAATTCATCCCCTGTTCAGTTGCTCGTGACCGAAAGCTTGTTGACCTTGTGCTACTTCGCTCCATCGACCTCCCCGGAGGACTCGGTCCTACATCTCTCGCACATGCACCACCCGCCTAGACTACCGCTAGCCCATTCCCTCCTTTGCTGCACTGGTAGGTCCACATCGCAGTAGTGGTTGAGGATCTCCTCCCCAGCCTTGATACCGCCCTCCTTTCTGCTTACCACTCTCTTCTCACGCGCCCATAGTACCATGCGGCCACCCCATTCCCAAGTGACGTTAGGGTCACAGTCATGGTTCGCGAGACACCAGAACGGATGGACCGCCGCGACGTCGGGACGGCCGTCACGCGTGCTCTTGCGCGCCGAAGCGGTGCCGCGAAACTTGGCGTAGGCCGTGTTGAAAACCCACGTGTCGTGTTCGGCAAGCGTAGCATAGATATCGACGTCCATCTTCTCCAGTATATGTAATGGTATCTCAATGTTGTACTTGAACGAAAATGGAAGTGTCCACTCCGGTGGTGGGCCGGCGCCGACCGAAAGATCGATGTCGTTTAATCGCGTAGGGACAAAGTCGCCCCATATGTACTTGATTTCTTTAATGTCAAGGGGGTGTGTCCCCTGGTGCGCCGCCATCGATAGTAGACGTGCGAGCAGGAGAACGTAAAGCGACTCGTCCGCATCGCGCGCCTCGGGGTCCTTGCCGATCGAGTCAACATCCTTATCGCAGACGGCAGGGTGGTATTGCTCCTGCGCCTGCTCGTAGCAGAACTTCGAACAGAAGACGGTGTCGTAGCATTTCTCGCAGCTAACTGCTTCGGAATCGGCGGTGAGGGGAGGGAGTTCGGTTCCGCACGCGTCGCAGGACGACTCCTTGAGGCGGTTGTTGGCGGTCAGGAGGGAGTATTCTCGCAGCACAGCTTCGCCGGGGGCGATGTCCTCTTTGGCGAAAAGGCCCAACTGGCTACATGTCGGTATGATCTCGTAAATCTCGGTGTTGGTATCCCCTTCCAGCAGCACTGGGAGGACGGAGACTTTGACGGCGCACTTCGGTGCCATTGTGGAGAGGTGTTTATTGAGAAACGATAGCGACTCGTCCGAAAAGCGGTCGGGCTCGTGTGTATTCCATGGGTAGATCTCGCGACGCACGAGACCATGGTCGGGAAGGCTGTTGATATCGACAGGATCGTTTGGTTCAAGACGCAACCTTCGCCTAGCTACCTGCTCGATGTAACCTTTGATCTCCACGAGCTCTTTGTTACCAGGTACGACCCCAAGCCCCCGCTCACAGAAGTTGAGCGCGCTCTTGTAGCATCCGCAAAGCAGGAGACTGAGCGACAGGATCTGAAGGCAACGAGCCGAGGCAAGGGAGGCCAGGTGCCGGTACGGCGCCAACTCCTCGTCGTTACCCTCGCCATGCTCGCCGGCCAAGCCGGAAGCTCCGTCGGCGAGGGAGCCATGGTGCAGCACGTCGGGAGGAGACTCCGATACGTACTTCTCCAGCGCTTCTCGAGCTTGCTCGTGGTATTCGAAGCCCTCATCGCTGGCTTCGTCAGCCAGGAGCAACGCACGGTAGGCGTCACCAGCGGCGAGGTCGGGGTAGGCGAGGTTGGAGTAAACGACAGCACGATCCAGGTAGAGTATCAGATCGTACGGGGAGTCAGACAATGCGTCCGTCAGTTCCTGGCGGCGTGCGAGGAGGGCCTCGCGACGGGGGTCTTTGTCATCGGATATGATCGACGGCGACGATCCCTCCTCCTCCATGGTGACGTGACGCTGTCTGGGCAGAGGCGGGCAGATCTTGAACAGGGAAGAGTATAGGAGGAGGAGCGCTTGGGCGTCCTGGACCATCCCGGAGGTCTGGTTGGGGGTTTGGGGGGGGGTGGGGTGGGATGTTCCAAATGGACCGGTCTAGAAAGCCAACAAGGCGTACCGCAAGTGCCCCGGCTTGGTTATATATCTCGAGTCGGATGGTAGGAGGGAGTGAGGAGGGGGGTAAGGCCTGCAGCTCGGGGGCAGTGAGCGAGCGGAAGCGCAGAGGGTCTTGGGCCGAGTCCTAACACCTCGGGAGCATGACAGCTGGGGTCCCGAGAACGGTTTGCGGTTCGGCTGGGAATCCCGTCCGCTGCCCTAACTTCAACTCTGCAGATGGATGGGATGTAAAAAGCCACCTGCCAAGAAAAAGTATTTCAGGTGCAGGTGCCACGAAGCCAGTGAGACCCTAACGCCTCCACTGAGGTGTCTAGGCACCTGGAGGACCGCTGTTCATCGACTGGCAAGTCCTGAACCTGAACCTGGCCTGGCCAGCTCCCAGGGTCCCGCCCGGATCCTGGGTTGCTGGAGTAGTGTACCTAGGTACCGGAGACCGATGGTAGATGGTCAACGGGTCGTGGTCGCACAGGATGGTGGATGGCACAGATGGGTACTGGTCTGGACCATCTGGGTAAGGTACCTTAGACAGACTGGATGAGGTGTCCTAGGTGGCTCTGCCCAGCCGTTGCAAATGCTCCGGGCCTCAGCACAACATGCCCAGAGCGAGCTATGCAGGGCTTGCAGATTTCTCCACGGCAGGTAGGTCCTGCCAACTGACGGGGCGGTCCCACACCGATAAGCGGGGCATTCGGTAGTCAGATTAGGGGTCCAACTACGTCATGCCGAGACTGCCCTGGCGCGGTTTTTCGTTCACGGGCTCGACTTGTCTCAACTCTGTGCCTTGGAATTGGGTCGACCTGCATCAGTCGCAATTGCGGCGACGAGACTTGTCTCGTTTGGGACGCTCCCCTGTCTGTTTACCACCTAGCACGCACATGACCGAAGCATAGACAGACGTCGCTGGACCCTTCTGGACCCGCCTTGTGTTTCTTCCCCCGTCTGTCTCTTCACGAGTACGAGTACATTCCCTTCAAGTCCATCGCTCGTCTCTCCAGGCGTCAATGCTCAGACCGACATATCGGCGCTAATGCATGTTGACACTTGACCACATTGCTTTGCAGCAACTTCAAGTCCCCGCACAGCCTCACGACTGGCGGGAAGGGTGTTGGACGGCAAGATATGAACAGCATTCTTCAAATTGCTACGCTCTAGTGAAGCTTTCTAGCCGCCCCCGGCAATGACCCTTGGATGACGACTCCGCACTGCTCGCTTGTTGCATCTATCCCGGCGGTGAGTGCCCAACTACTTTGTTTTTGGCGACTTCACTCTGCACCGGCCCGAAGGTCGCTCAGTGTATCGACAAAAAACGCCGGCACTGCGGCGGCCCCTTCTGCCTCCCAGTCCTCCTTCTTGTTCACACCTGTCTGGACGGCAAGCGTGCCACCGAGTCGCCCCTCAATGCCGAATTTGATATCAGTGTCGAGGCGGTCTCCAACCATGCATGTGCGCTCTCTGTCGAGGTGGAATTTGCCCTCAATGGCATCCATCATCGCCTGGCTAGGCTTTCCCAAAGAGAGTGGCTTCTTTCCTGTCATGTTGGCCAGAGGGAAACTACTGACAGACCCAGCTCCAGGGAAGAAGCTGTGGCTTGCAGGAAAGGTGGCATCCGTGTTGGTGGCCAAGAAAATTGCCCCTTGCCTCAGATATTGATAAGCATGTGCCAGCTTCAAGTAGTTGATGTGGAAATCGAGGCCAGTGAGGACAATCCCGACATTGGGATCCAGAAGAGAGCCGTCTGCGATTCCCTTCCAGTCTTCGGGGGCGATATCCCTGCGGAAAGCCGGGTCTGTGCCGCCGATATACAGCACACCCTCGCTCTCCAGCTCTTTCTCAATTCCCGCCTCGCCGATGACAAAAACCTTGTTCTTCGGTGGCGCTAGCTTGAGAATCCTCGAGATATATATGGCCGAGGAATACGACGACCCAAAGATCTCATCCGTGTTCGACGGTATGCCCAGAGCGGTGAACTTCTCGAGGTACTGAGTGCGAGACTTGGACGAGTTGTTCGTCACGAAGATGGTCTTTTTCCCTGCATCTTGTTTAAGCCGCCTTTCCAATACGAGCGCTGTAGGGGCTGTCTAAACCTTTTGCTCTCAGGAGCTCAAGCGTCTCAATGACACCCTCGAAGAGACAGTCTCCGGACCACAGAACACCTATCAAGAGATTGGTCAAAAATGGCATTATTGGCGCGAGTACAGCCAAGACAAACCATCGCAGTCAAATAGGAAGACCTAATATGGTAAGAAAATCATAGCGCGGTATGGAATTGTGGGAAGGCTTGCGAAACTCACATCGAAGCGGTCAATGAAGTCCTTGATGGCGAGGGGATCGCCCGTGAGGTGCTTTGATGGAGCCATAGGTTGGATCCGGGAAACTCAAATGAGAGGGATGTGAGGGAAACAACAGTACTACCTGGTCCAGTAAAGGCTCGCAACAAACACCAGTAGAGAACGGGTGGGAAAGAGGAGTTGGCAATGCCTGGCCGAAGTCGCTGCGGAACTACTCAAATTGGTGTAGGGTACTCGCTACCTTTTCGGCCCCAGCCTCAGATAAGCCAGATCAAGTGGCACCCAGAGTGGACAGTCGGTTGGCAGCCTTCCGCGCCTATGCGAGTAATTATCCACAAGAGCCTGGTAGGCAAGGTATATACATGGGGCGCCAGCAGGTACTACAGGCGAGAGATTTCCATCCTATAGTCACTCGGGAGGTATGGAGAGTGCGGCAGTCTACTTCGTACGGCCCTCCAACCCAGCTCCGACCAGATACGCAGGGCCCGATGGCACATCTGTACGCGGTGAGGCACACCCTGTATATGGTGGATATGGGTCTCTAAAACGATCCATTTCAAATCGCATTTCTCGTCGTGTTGGCGTTGGGGATGTCCCGAGTTCAAGGGTTGTTCGCTGAGAACCCCACCACCCCTCCTTCACCCCTCCTTCAACCCCTCCAAATTCCTACCCTTGCTACATGCGCTCGATGACGCAATGAGACGCCCTCGGAGTTCCCTCCCCACCCTTTTTTAGGCTGCCGTTCCCAAGTCAACATCCGGCATGTGTATTCACGATAGCTGCTCTAGAGTACATGATCGAGGTATCTAGTAGGAGTTCCGTCATTCGGTTCATTATTAGCAGCTTCGTAATAGGTCGTAGATCGGTGATTTGCAGGGAAGGTGGGGCTCATGCCCTTGGCAGGACCTTTGTGGGCGATGTCGTCGAGAGGAACGCGTCCGGTTGGTGATGCTTCCGGTACACTAATCCAGGCTCCCAGGAAAGGGGAGGGCATCACCGAAATCTCCGCCAGGGTATATCGTACGATATCGTCGTCATTCTCCATATTGGGAGATGATAGACACTTTATCCTGGAGCCTCACGAGGTGCGGCCCGAGGAGCACACCGAAGGACAGGGACGACCACCCTTGTCTGCATTTGCCCACCTGGGCAGAACCAGCGCTGGCATGAGCCGAGCCAATCCGAGCCACGGCCCCAGGCGTGGCGTGGCGTTATGAGGGCGGATCCAGGAATCGGCTCGGCTCACCAACACAAGGAATCGTCTCATTAGGCGTAACGCCAGATGAGCCATACAAGGGTTAGGGTTATATATGAGCATAAAGCCGCCAAGAATAACTTTGTGCATTTCCAACTGTCATAACGCCCGGTTTAATCAGGGACCACAATTTCCTCCCCCGTAGCAACCCTCTCTGCCTCAACGGCTTCCTCCACCCTCTGCCAATCAGCTCTCTTCTACTGTCTATAGCTTTCTACCTTACTAACTATTTCCTCCTTTAAACTGTGCCTCTGGGTCCCCATTGTAAGTTTTGCAAGGCTAAAACAGCGTTCACACTCTGTTAAGGCTGGTGGTATAGATAGAAAGTTAATGGCTATGGCGTGAAGGTGAGGAAAGCGGTGCTTATTAACTGCCCACTACTTTAGGGGTTAGTTAAACTGCTCCGCTATAATTACTGTAGCTGCTTCCGAGATGTAAATATCTAGCTTATCTTGTTCAGCTAGCTGTGGAGTTACTGTAAGGTGGTGTAAACCGTACCGCTAGTTCTGTTCCGTTACTTCTAGCTCTGGTACTGGTGCTAGCGCTAGTGCTAGCTTACAGCCAGTATACTTGTCGTGGTACACGCCCTTAAAGTTAGCGATGATTTACGTGGTGTTAGTAAGCCTGTTATAATCGATCTATACTGTATTAAAGTAGGGGTGTAAAATAGTAGTAATTTAGTAAGTATTAGTTTCCTATAATAATGTAATGTACTTATTAAGTCGTTTAATTACTAAGAGGAGTCCTACTTACAGTAGTTATAATAAAGCCTTACGATCTTACAGCCTAACGTAATAATTGTATAAATTAGGAAGCTGTATATCTAACCTTTTATAAAATAAAGTTAATATTACAACTTAATTTACTCTGTGAAGTTAATATTACACTTTAAGTTTAAGTTATATATTTAACAGTAATGGTATTACCTTTTAGGTATTACTTTTACAGCCCTTAAATATCTTAGTATACTTTTTAAAGATCTTTAAGATATTAATAATCTCCTAAAGCTCCTTAAAATCGTTAGTGTGAAGCTGTATATTCCTTAAGTAAAGCTGTTTCTTATTTATTAGTTTAAGGTAACGTGGATTATTACTTTTCTCTGTTTAAATATAAAGTAAAGTGATAGCGTTTTATAACTTTAATACTTATTTAATTATGTAATATATTAAGTTTTAGCATGTGGTGTTATCTATTTTTAAGATTAAGTGTGTAACCTTTAGATTTAGGTTTATTTAACCGTTTATAAACGCGATCTCTTTCTCAGTTAATCCTTAACCTTTAATAGTATTACGGAACATCTCCTTTTAAATAGAACTGGCTCTTACTTAACGGACTAAATGCTTCGCTTTACTAATAGCTCCCTCCTTTAAAAAGGTTGTAATTATAAGGTCTTCCTCTAGCTTATCTTTATCGTAAACACCACACACCTTAAGTGTAGTAACTTACTGTAATTATTAAGTATTACAACTGTAATACGATTAATAATGTAGTAAATGTAACGTAAGCGACTTTACTTCTGCTGTCACTTTTATACTATTAGTTTAACCTTTAGGTAAGCACTTTTAATTATATAGTGAACGGTTAAGTTATTAACGATATAATTATTAGTAATAATATAGCCAATAAAATCAAAGTTAAGGTCTTAATTGTAAAGGTAATATATTATAACCTTAGCGTTATTAGCCTTAATGTAGTGGCCTTAAATTCTTAGCAAGCTAAGAACTGTATACTCTTACTTTACCTTATTAGTAACAATAAAGTGTGCAATTACTGTCATTAAATAAAGGCTATTTAATGCGCTTTAGCTATTAAATAAGAGATAGATCTTTTAGTTATAAGCAGTTATCTTCTTCCTCAGAACTGCTTTCTTAACGTTATAAAGTTTACTAATCCATTTCCTAATAGTAATATGCGACTTTAAAAGCGCTTCTACTATAATAGCAAGGTTAAGTAACACTAACAATTCGCGAAATGTAGGATACTTAACTATAAAGAATAATACGTTAGTATTGTAAATCTACTTTATAAGTAGAGACTTAAGCCGATTAGTTACTAACTTTATAACAATAACATTTAGTTATATTAAAAATCCTTAGATTAAGCCTGTAATAACTGTTATAACGGCTGTAGACCTTGCCACCTTCTTCGTAGAGGCAGATTTAGGGTTAAACCACCTGTAATTTCGATTTAAGTGTTTAATTACGGCTAAAGTGTTCCTTTTAAGATCGTATAGTTTTAGGCACAGATTAGGGTTATTAACACGGTAAATCCACCAGGGCGCTATATTAAGAAGCATGCTGTCTTTAACAGCTACCTTTATAAGAAAAACCCCTTCGTTTTAAATCTAAGTATTACGCGCCTTTAGTCTTTAGCTTTATTGTTCGAGAATAAACTCGCAATTACTAACCCAAATGCGTAACTATTACAGCTGGTTATCTTACTGTAAATTAGCGTTGCTTATAAAGATTATTTTATCAAGTTTGCTAGAGATAGTGGCATCCCGCGTACTGATAATTATTACGCCTGTTTAGGGGGGGGGAGCTAGGTCTGTGATACTGGCAGCACTGCCTCTTAAGCTCTCTGTAATACTGGCAACTTACTGTAAAGGTATAAGCTTAACGGCGGCGTTAATAGTCTTAGCCATAGCTTTAAAAAGTGGCTTAGCTTCGGTGAGTGCTGGGGTGGCTTCTAGGGTAATTAATTCCTAACAGTGGAAAACGCAGTATTTCAGGCGACTTCATGGTAACGAACTCCACGCCTAATGCGCCTAACGAGCCCAGTCTCACGCCAAAACGCTACCCTATAAGCTAGAGAGCAAGCCAAAGAGGCACGCCAGAGAGGCGAGCCAACTGCAAGCTGAAGGAGCAAGCCAACTGCGGGCAAGCCACAAGTCGAAGGAGCGTGCCTATTACGGGCACGCCAGCAAGCTAGCGCTATACCCACTCATGGCAAGCCTGGCGTGAGCCAACCACGCCAACTCCAAGTTCAGGGCTCGGCTCGGCTCACAGCTTTTCAGGGCTGGCGTGGCTTTGGCTTGGCGTTGGCGTGGCGTGGAGGAGCGTCATTTTGGCTCGGCTCATGCCAGCGCTGGGCAGAACCTTCACAGACACAACAGCCCTGGGAGGAGATTCCCCGTATGGAGATCTCCGTTTCCACTGCCTGACCTGGTGGCGATGTATAGAGACTTGTGGGTGCAGTGAACTGCAGGAAGGGTATCAGAAGCGAGGCGCCGAGATGGGATTTTAGTTTCCCCATCTTCATGTCCCATCTTTGCGAATGCGTTTCTGCGTCAGACAGGCAGTCAAGTTCCAACTGTTGGAACCTGGAAGCAAAGACATTCATTCCAAGGCAGGCGCCTACCCAACCTTCCCCGACACGGGAAGCATATGCCTGCCAGCCAGGTCTTGGGTAGGTATCGATTGCTTGGGTATCTTGGGTACAGAGGAGCACCGACGGAGTAAGCCCCTGGAGTGCCTTAGTATGAGATAGTACGGACTACTGTGTCTCGAACCCAAATTTTCGGAATAATCGTCACTCTGATGATGCCGTGAGCAGTGCGATATATGAACACGAGCCACCAAGATCGACGGAAGCAGCTCGTTCCCATCTCCCCGCAGGCGGCAGGGCCTAATCTCAGACGGTTGAGATCGTGGTCAAGGGTAGGTTGGTCGCTTCCGCCCCCCTGTGTGCATTTTAGTATTCTTGCTGCCGCGAGCAACATGCTGAAATTTGAACGGCCCGTTGCTTGCCAACCGGCCACATTTTCGATCACCTCGTCTGTCTTTGGCCCCCAATGCATCCATCCTCATCCGTCTTTGTCCTCAGCCAGACATTCGGCCCAAGCTCCAAGCTCCAAGCTCAAAGAGTCTTGCTGTGGCCCGCTGGGCGGTAAACCTCCACGGGAAATCACACATACACGGCGGTCCAATTAACTTTGGCCATTTCAATATTTGCCTTGAGGCGGCGCTCTCGGTCCTTAGTAAGTGCTTGAAGTTGTTTGTCGAACGGGCACTAGTTCGTCTGCCCAGATGAATGACCCCCGTTTGCCCTCATTTGCCCCTCCAACACGGCTACCCCTCCAAATCGCAGGCGAAATACCCCTCCAGAAAAAGATAAGCCACAAAATCGCGCTTGAAACTCAACCACTTCCTGAACTGTAACAGCCTTCCATCAGAGCTTCTAGGCTATCTTATCATTTGGCCTTCCCCGGTCGTGCGCTTTACTCGGGCTAACGTCCTGTTCTGGAGCTTGATACATAGCTCGAGCGGTTATCCATCCTGCGTCCCGAAATCCACACCGGCTCCGACTTCGTAATCTGATTGGGAACAAATCCGGCCCCCGATTTATCTCGCGCTCAACTTGATCTCGCATCCTAATTCGGAGCTTCTCTGTGTCTAACCCGATTCTTGTCCCGCGCCGTTTGACCAAAGCTGAGCTTCTGTTCCTTGCCACCACCAGCAACACGAAGTACCCCACCCCGCAATCCACCCCGATCCGAAGACGCAAGACACATCAGCCATGGGGAAACAAGCCAACCTATATGCCTTCCCGGACGCTGGTACTCTCGCCCCGGCTCTCCGCGCCTACGTGATCTCGAGCCAAGATGTCGGGATCCAGCGGCACGGCGTCTTCAAGGTCGGTGTGTCAGGTGGCTCCCTGCCCAAGACCCTCGCCCAGGCCCTCCTGGCGCCGTCCAGCGGCGAGGCCGACCAAGTGAAGTGGGATAAATGGGAGATATTCTTTGCCGACGAACGGGCCGTGCCGCTCGACCACGCCGACTCCAACTACGCCCTCCTCCTGGCTGAGCTGCTTGACAAGCTCCCGGCTGGCACGCAGCAGCCAGTGGTGCATGCTATCGACCCTTCGCTGCTCGACGACGCCCAAGAGATGGCCGACCAGTACGAGCAGGTGCTTGTGCGCTCGTTCGCCAGTCGCGACTCGGTCAAACTGCCCATTTTCGACCTCTTGTTGCTTGGCTGCGGGCCTGACGGCCATACGTGCTCGCTCTTCCCCAGTCACGAACTACTGCGCGAGACGAGCGCCTGGGTCGCTCCCATCGAGGACTCGCCCAAGCCCCCGCCGCGGCGTATCACCCTGACATTGCCGGTGGTGACGCACGCTGTGCGGGTCGCGTTTGTGGCGACAGGAGTCGGCAAGAAGGAGATCATGAAGGAGATATTCGAGCATGGAAACGGCCTACCGTGTGCGCTCGTCAACGAAGGGGCGGGTGACCGATGCAGCTGGTTTGTAGACAACGCGGCCGTGGAGGGCGTGAGTTACCCCAAGCGACCCTTTAGTCTGTAGGGGAGAATACAGATAAGCGATTGTCCAATGCGTTTGGAAGGTTTCCATTGAGGCAATCTACAATGGCGTGAATATTCCCCGAGGGTCGTGTCGGAGTGGAGAAGAGGGCTGGGAAACGATAATCTATTGCGGTGTGGTCTCTCCGCTGCCTGGCTCACATGGTGGGACAAAGAAAGACAAGAGAAATATACACACTGGGTGGCCGGCATCTACGACGGACGATCCCCGATGGGAAGAAGGTCTTTTTGATTTGTTTTTACCTCGATTACGATTTGATATCCCACTCTAACCAACCCCCAAATACAGTGTTATCTCGAGCTAGATCGCGGACAGATATGAATTGATCCCATATTTTATCGAGTGTCGCCTGGTGCTTCGAGCAAGATGCTTATCTGAAACCAAGGTCTAGCTAAAAGTTGTATTTCCTTATCTGTATGTCCCAGTTACATGCTGCTCGTCATGATTTCGACAGCTAGGAGGGAGACATACCTGCTCAGGTTTGCGAGTATGGCGAGGGTCGGCGGATACCAAGAACGTCCAAATTCGGGCGTTACTGCTTTCCTCACCAACTGTTGTTTTGAGTAAACTCCGAGTGAATCTAAGCAAAGTTCACTCGGAGTATATCATGTGGCATTTCATCGAACACCATTTCCTGAAATCATAGATGAGAATGTTTGTCCATATCCACCGATAGCCTCTGTCTCTTCTGCCCCTTGCCCATGTGACGGCGAGGACTGGATAACTGCTTACTAGTTGGATCGACAAGATAGGTCCTTTCTATCGTGCATACCTGTTAGCCATCCCTTCTAAATCCCAATACTCGCCACTACCCTAACATTATACCTCAGCCTTCTTCTCCTTCTTACACAGCAGCGCAAGCCTATTGCTATCCTGGCCACCTTACACTCATTAGTATATACACCAACATATACAAGCCCAGCTTATATCTCACCATCCTCCCCTTCCACTATCACCCCTTACAAAGCCTAAATAAGCGCAACCAGCAACCCAACGACGAATTCCCAAACGGCCCCTTCCACGAAACATCAAAGAACCCCTCCGCACTGCGGTTTTTCTCAACTGGCGACTTCGCATTCCGAGCAAGATATCCCTTGTAGGGATCGCCGTCAAGCACGCCGCTCAGCTCGGCCAGGTAGCGTGCAAAGATCCCCTTGAAGATTTGCTAGTCGTTGTTACAGCCGTCGGGGCCCGTCTCACACGGCTGTGTGAGGATGCCGTTTTGGGTGAGAGAGGGACTGGCGATGACAGCGTCGGCGATGGTGCGTGCGGTGGAGAGGTAGCTGGTGTTTTGGGTGGCGCGGTAGAGTTCTAGGGGAGGGGGTTAGTGGCGAGGGGGGGAAGGAGAGAAGGGGTAGGTAATGTTACCGGTGAGTGCGCCGAGAACGACTCCTTGGTTGTAGGTCTAGGTAGGGCCGTTGTTGTTGAAGCATACCCCGTCTTTGTTTTCGGCAAGCCCGTCGTTGAAGAGGTGGTCTGAATTGAGCATGCCCGAGGCGCTGAGCTAATCTCACGTTGCTGTGGCTTTGGCGAGATACTTGGTATCGCCGGGGATCCGGTTGTGGAGTGAGGCCGCGAGAAGCATGTATAGCTGGTTGGATATAGCGTTTTTGTAGGACTTTTGAGGTATGTCTTGGAAAAGGCCGCCGTTGCACTCGGATGTCCAGACTGATACATGTAAGCCTCGTCCAGCATCGAGATGTTTAGGTAGGTGTGGTTGCCTGTGATGTCGAACATACGGAGCAGGGCGAGCGCCCTAAGGTGCCAGGAGCGTCAACCTGGCTGTTGGGTGACCGTCGACATAAGCCAAAGGACCCGGGAGACTGATACGCACCACCAACCCGTGTCATCGGTACTATCGGCACGGAAGTAGCCCTCTCCCTGGGGCCACCAAGGAAGAGGTGCCTTCTGGAGGTTGATGGTATGCTGGGCCTGCTGCATATACTTCCGAGATCTGTAGTCCAGGATATCCTGCAGGGCAAATCCGCTCAACCACTACGCGATATCAGGGGACCAGCGACCCTGGGCCTCGTCGTAGAACTGGTTGATGGAGACGATGGCGGCCTGGCACTCTTGGTGTAATTCAACTTTGGCTCGTCGGCTCTCGCTTCGTGGCGTTCGTGGCCCGGGTTGGCGAACGCACGAGAGCCGCAGCAGAGGGCCAGGAAACCGGCCGCGCTGGCGATAGTCTTCGTCTTCATGTTGCTGCTGATTGACGGGCTGAACGGAGCTCCTCCTCCTCCTCTAACTTCCGACCGAAGCACGACGTGAGAGATGAGGATGCGAGCTTATAGTACCTCGGTGTCCAGACGCCTGGTCCATGACCGATGCTCTCATCGTTGTCTCGGGAAACCATTGGATGCCGCTCGGAGGCAACATGCAGCGGCTGGTATGCGGTGCTAGGAGAGCAATGGAAGGAGAGAAAGCTAATTTACGAGGAGGCAGCCAGCCACTGCTCGAGTGAAGACCGCGAGCGCACCATGGCACCTCATTAGCCACTTGGCTGTCTCGCACGCTCAGTGTCACGGCGTTGGGCGCGTGCTTTTGAAACTTTATTTTGGGACAGATTCAATGTATTCGTAACTGACGCGCTCAGGACCCCCTGAATGCACCAAAGTGGTAAGTAAACAAAGCGCCGGCAATTCGAGGGGTGCCAAAGCCCCGTGGGATGGGACCATGTCTGTGTTTGCCTCCTGGCCGGACAACAGCAATACAACGCGCAAAGAATGGCCTTACTGATGCTGCGAGGTCGTATATTAAGGTACAATGCAGAAAATCTGGCGAATCTCACCGAGTCCCCGACCAAGACGGTTCCCGCGCGGGCAGAGCAGCGCGAGGTCAATCCCGTCCTGCCGGCACATCGAGTCGCTGCACTTTCGCTGCAAGGAACGCTGCGGCCGACGTACGCCCATAGTGCTCGGGTGTGCAAGCGCGGAAACGAGGTCGCATTTGGGAGTAATTAAGTTGGGTGGCGTCTGGTGGTGAATGGTGGGGGGTCCATTTTGGATATTCAGGCGAGTTCAATCTCCACGACCAACCACAGCGCGTCCGGAGCAGAGGGCATCAACGGACCCGCAATGCGATCGTTCCTCGAGAGAGGAGGGCCAACAGACTGCACAGTGCAGCTAGCGCAAACTGCTGCAGGACCGGGCAGAGCACGGTAGCAGACGTGGAGGCGCGAGTGATGCGTGTCCGACTGGAGACGCGCTTCGATGCGTCCAGAAGGCAGCACCGCAGGATGCTTTGTCACCCGCAATCTGGATATATTGCCGATACGATCGCCAGCGGGCCAGCGCCGCATCTGGATGGCCTTTGGCTTGTTTCCCATGCTACCGCCAACCCCGTCGACTCCCGCCATCTCGTTGTCGATCTCGGCCGCGATGTGCCTATCCGCATTGCGGACGAGGGATCGTCCGTTCATCTTGCGGAGCAATCCTGCGGGATGGCGAACGTCGACTCCGAGATTGCGGTCTTGACTCGGAGCGGCATGGCGTGTTGGCCGCATGACGGGAAGTGGGAGGAAGTCGCCGAATCCCAGCAGCAGTTTGCAGCATGTGGATACTGCTCGCAACCAAACTAGTCAACTTCCAAGGTTTTCTTCTTTTCTTCTCTACCATGCTGTTGGAGCGGATCATCTTCAGAGAAAGATTCATGCTGGCGACCCACGATGCCCGGATTTCTGGAACTGGAGGATGACGATTCTCCTGGTTCAGCGTCCGGATCTGTCGGGGAACGGCCCTGTGAGGGGGATTATGTGCGCTCCAGGGTCTCAGCGTGATTGATCCGCGCCTGGATCCGGGTGCTCACAGAACGCCTCTTGCCCTATCCCCGTCACACCTATCCGTCTTCACTCTCAGGATTCCCTGGGACGATCCTCATGCGACACCCCGATGGCGCCCTTCTCTTCCTGACGTTTGCGGAAGCCGGGTCTGCGACAAGCCACGCCGACAAGGATCACCCGAATCTAGCCACATTCCACTGCGGCGCCAGGGGCAACCGCACCGAAGCCGACGTCATGCCCGGCTGTGCTGGCACCTCTCACAATTGGGGGTCAGCTCCTGTGCTGACGACGGGAGCGCAGGGTGCAGCATTGCAGTGCGCGGCGCGATAACCATCCTTGATGGGGCACGGCATGAAGGACGATAGTTAGCATGATAGCAACAAGAGAGCACGCTGCTGCTGTTCAACCAAGCCGGTCCCGAAAAGCCGCGACAAGCGGATTGGATTGTATCCCGCGCCCCGATTGACGGATGGTGCTTGGAAATCCGACCAGACGGGCGAGTCAGACAGGCAGCGACCTGCGGAGCTCCCTGTCATTAAACCTGCTCTTGGCTTGCCTTTAACCAGTGCCTGTTTCAGCCGTCCCAGGCGACCAGGGGGCGGAGACGATCGTCTAATTTGAGCCTTGCCGGGGCTGCCCTGTCTGCCAACATCCCGTCAGTCAAAATCGAATCCCCGTCTCGAGCTCGTTGCGACGATTTCTCGAGGCGCGGTTGCCTCTTTGCCCGTTCAATCGCATGCAAGCAGTATATACCCTCGATTCTCCCCATTTGCCCAGTCACTGCTGCAGGCTCCTTGCCCTGTCCGGCCTTTCGGCACCTGCGGCAAACAACACAGAAGCATCGACTCCTGCCCGCCTCTCCTTCCACCAGTGATATCCTGCGGCCGCGAGTCCCGGTCGTGCTATCTCGCGCGTTGCCTGCAGGCCGTCAGCGGTAAGACAGGATCTCCCGGCGACCAACGAATATACGTGCGACAGTAGGTGCGGGTCTGCCGTCGAGTCGGAAAAGTTGTAGAGCAGCCTTGCGTTGGTTGCAGCAGGGCCTCCTCGATCATCCCACCCTTTCCCCTCAGATCACCCCGGCATCGACACCGGACTGGACAATAGCATCCGGCCCCTATATCTGCTGTGCCTCATTCAGCCGGGGAAGCTCATTCGAGCGCTGTCAGGATGGAATCCCTTCAGACCCCTAAAACCGGACGGTCGCGGTTCTCGAAGGCCTTGCCCGCCCCTCCCTCCTTCCTAGAGCGCAAGTCGAGCAAGTCGAGCAAGTTGACCAAGTCGAACCTTCCATCGTTACCCCCATCGCTACCGACGCTTCCACCGCAACTTCCCCCATTGTCCATCGGACTCCCTAGCTCGCCTGCCCCGATCGCCCCGGCTTCCCGGATAGAAAGCCCAGGGCCGTCGCTGTTGGGAGAGAAGCATCTGCCCCCTATCAAGACTGGCCCTCCCCTCCCACCACCTAAGCAGCTGGTTAGAAAAGTGTTTTCCATGGCTGCCGCCAGCAGTCCTCGGCCCCTGGACTCGCCTCTTCCGCCCCTACCGAAGAAGCTCGGCGGACTTCCGTCCATGTCGATCACCCGTCGCCCCGTCCCTACTCCGGCGCCTGCTGGTATCTCAGCCCCAGCCCCGGCCCCGGTCTCGCCGGCTGCATCGCTGTCTCCTGCTGGCTCCTTTTCCAGCCTGCTATCCGCCTATTCGAACCACTCGACGGAAACGACGCCGAGGTCGTCAACAAACTCGGCCAACGGCCTTGGTAGTGCAAAGGAGTCGTACTCGACCGTCTCGCCCGGTGAGCAGGCCAGGGGCAGTGCCCGGTCAGGTGGCCCTGCGAGCGGTTTCTCGGGGTTATCACCGAGTCGAAATGCCCAGGAACAAGAATTTGGCGGAGTGCGGACACCCCCCGAAGACAAGAAAGAACTTCCACCGCCCCCGCCGCTGAAAGATAGTATTCACAGAACGCACACACCGCCAATTGACAGGAAATCACCCGGCCAGTCACCGACAGCCACGCAATCACCGTCTGCGTTGGTGAATTCGGCGTCTCAGCAAGAACAACTCTGGCGGCGGAGATCGGTTCGTTCTGAAAAGAACATTGCGGTTCCGGAGCTCAAGTTAGCCATCAGCCACGGCTCTACCGCCGCCTCGACCCAAAGCCAGTCCCAGACGGAGCCCAGCAGCGCAGACCCGCAGTCGCCCGCATATCTGCCTCAACAACAGCCCGAGAGTTCCTCCCAACCTGCAAACTCCCGGCTTCCGCTTCCTCGGAACGCCAATGCTCCGCTGCCGGGGCGAAATATTCGTCCAGTAGCCTCTCGTCAGCAGAGAGCGGCACCGGAAGAAGACAGCATGGGTCAGAAGGCTTCTCACTTGGCCAGGGATGTGGCTGGTAGGAGCCCCAGGAACGATAGCCCGGTAAAGCCGACTGAGAAGAGTATGCCGCCAGTACCTTCCCCGGTTCCTTCTGTCAAGCCTATGAAGTCCATGCCCAACATCGCGCCCCCGCACTCGGTCGTACGACTTCCTACGCCCGAGTACGATTCGAACGACATTAAAAATCCACTTGTGGAGACGGTCGTGTCGCCAGTCTCCCCCGCCTCGTCACCAGACTTGCCCACCGAGTCGCAGTCGTCGACATTTGCACGGAAACCCGTCGGCGAAGCTGCAAACCAAGTGCGCCATGCTAAGAGCACGCCGACGCTGGTACCAAAGACTGCCACCCCGCCCTTTTCCATGCGGCCCCCCATGGGGCTCCCCGCATCCCCGGCTGCCAACCGCGCCCCCGGTCAGTTCCCTACCCGGATGACCTCTCGGATGGGGGATGACTACCAGCCATCAACAGTGACCAGTCGTCGGGAACCGGCAGGACCTCCGAACGCGTCATTACACAAGCAAAGAGACCAGCAACCCAGGCCACCACCCAACGTGACAAGAACAATATCCGAAAGTGGTTCCACGGCGTCTGACGAGACAGTGAAACCGAAAGTGCCGGGTCCCAGCGCGGTCCAATATATCAATGGCGATGTGCCCCTCGCTGCTCAAACTAATGTAGTTGAGGCCGAGGAGTCGGATATGACGGACCATCCCGGCGCAGCACTCTTCCCCCGAAACTGGTACACGCCGATGCCGGCGAACGAAGTTATGGACGCACGGCCGCTCGAGAATAAGCATTTCCGCTGCTTGACAAGCCACCGCTCTATGACGGCGGCGAGGCAAAAGGTCAACCCGATCGCCTGCCGGACATGCCGAAGCAAAGACCGGAGCGCGGAATGCTACATCTGCAGCGCCTGTCATCTCAACATTTGTCCCAGCTGCAATGTCAGGCTGCGGAGACTGAGGGGAGACCTTGAACAGCTCCTTCAGCAACTCAAAGAAGAAACGGAAGGGAAAAGAAGTCCCGAAGTCTCACAAGAGACGCCACGGCCGGATAGCGACACGTTCGCGGTTCCGCCGGCAGACCCACCACTTGCCTTTGTCATCGAAGCCCAATAAATACGGAAAATACTTTTATTCTACTTGCCGGAGTGGCGCAAGCCCTGTTTTTCAGAAAACCCGAGCGGTTGTTGACGGCGCTGTATATGGAAATGGGCCCCATCGGGGCGGAAAAGGATAGAATTGAACGCCCAAAACAGGACTGGAGACAATGGTTGCGATTGGGATGTAGATAAGTAAGACGGCGAGATACCACATGTTTGATTCTTCTACAGAGGGGGCTTGCTCAGCTGAGCATATTCTGGGGCGGCTAGTTCCGCTTTTCTTTCTTGGGAGGGCGGCGTGTTTGGTTCTGCTCCTGGTTGAGGGAGCAGCAAGACGGATACCCAGTTACTTAGTTGTCGGAGAATATAGCAGGAAATTCACGAGATTAAACTCGAATACCTACATATAAGTCCGTACCGTGTCCTTGGGCCGGAGTGATATAGCAAATGAGACCAACCTGGTTTTGCGCAGAGTGTTTCGCTGTTTGGCACGATAGAAATATGTTTGAGCCCGATCCTCTGTCCTAAGCTGACCAGGCAGGTGCTCGTTGAAGTTCCTGGCTGTCAGCCAACCACCAGCCTTACACCAGCTAATGCTCCGCGTACTACCTCGTTATAGCGTTGCATCAAACCAAATTAGGTGATGTGCCCGAACTGCCGCGGCCATGCAGCCCCCCGGCCCCCACAGACCATGCACAAGCCGCTCGGTACCTACCTAGTCGCCGTTGACGACCTGCAAACAAGCGCAATCCACTATCAACAGCACGCGCACCTTGACGAGCCGTGACGACATCGCTGCACATCTGACTACCTGGACGCGGGACAGGTTGCACACGCAGATGAGCGTACACGATTGACTTATTTACAATGTCGTCTTCGTTCAGCGGGCTGACGCGCTCACGGTCGACGCGGTCTACACGGCAACCGAGGGCGGAGGCAGAAAGGGACGACGAAACACAGCGGAACGTGTCGCCAAGTCGGCTGCCAGTCAAGGGGGCGCCTGGCTCATCCGCAAGTGCCACAGATCGCTCATCATCAAGAGCCGTCCCTGCCACCACGGCGACCAAGAGCAGTCGGCCGCTGTCGGGCGCGTTTGGACGTCCGAGACAGGCGACAGTCGCAAGCCAGGATAGCTCGACTACAGGCGCAACAACCACAAGACCACCGAGGACAACACGCGCTCCCACTCTCACGCGGCCTCCCTCATCCTCAGCGCAGACGTCGTCAACATCTGCTTCACGGCCCACCACCTCATCCGGTCTGCCTGCCTCCGGCGCAACCTCCAGGCAGCGCGCCCCCTCTAGTCATACGCGCACAAAGTCGTCGGTCACCACACTCACCAGCGCTACCATCCTTAGGCCACCGTCACAAGGCTCCGCTGCCACAGCCTCTTCCACATCCACCGCTGCCACAGCACAGACACAGACGGACCGAAGCCGCCCGCCCATCACTCGCGCAGCAACAGCGCACCACCGCCGACAGCTCTCAGGTCCAACCCCTTCGTCCTCCGCGGCCCTCGCCGCGCGAAGACCCGCCAGGGACCACCCAGCGCAGCAACAACCACCGCCACAGCCAGCGACAACCACCACCAGCAACCTCGACGCCATCCCCCCCCGCCACCGCCCCGCCTTCACCACCCTCCAGCAGCACTACTCCCCCGCCAAGACCCTCGCCCCCAAACCCCT
>Ga0247780_1000169_pt1 | contig 65081 bp, 82 predicted proteins | sample UWRJL079202R5_FD_179927 | JGI IMG/M metagenome (GOLD analysis project Ga0247780, IMG submission 179927) | Plant litter microbial communities from Arlington Agricultural Research Station in Wisconsin, United States - UWRJ-L079-202R-5 | ecosystem: Environmental > Terrestrial > Plant litter >...
CTGCTATGTCGGCGTCGTGGCTGACTCCCTTGGTGATGTTAGTGGGAAAGTGATAACACTCTTGTCCGGGACCTGGAACTGTCGCAAGCTTTCCTCATCACGCTGGAGATGGGTCTCTGGAGCGGACACGGTCGAAAGGTGGAAATCGCCGAGAGCTTTCTGCAGGTCCTGCTCACAATGCTCCGGCGGGATGGAAAACTCAGGCGGTCCAGCTACCCCGACATCAGCATTTCAGCGGCCGACGAAGGCGATGGACTGAGGAGCATATGGAGCGCATGGGTACGCCACGAGTCCTTTAAACGACTCAGCTTCCGCATGGTGCGACATGACACAAACTCGTCAATGGCGTTGCTTGTTAGTCCGCTGGTGTCGTACGCCGAAGTCTCACTCCCCTTCCCCGACGCAGCCGAGCTATGGTTGGCGACAAACGTCGACGTGTGGAAATCTCTGTTTGCCTCGCGGACAAATGCTCAAAAGATCAACCTTGTCGACTACTTGGACGAGCCCGAGGTCCTTCGCGCTCACGGCGGTGCCTTGGACGTGGGCACCGCCCAATCGGCCTTCCTCTCGTGCGTCTGGAGGCTTTCGTGGGAGTTTATCCAGCTCAGATCGCTGCAGCGGGCGGCACCGCGCCGCTGGAACACCCTCATCATGGCCTCCCGGCAGGATGAACTGCTCAAGCTCGTCAAGCACTTCCAAATCAGTACATGGCCCCAGCTGCGCTCCACCGTGGACCTCGAAATGCAAGTGAATCATATTTTACTTCATCTCCACATGCCGCTCGAAGACATCCAGACTTTTGCCGGCACCGAAGGCCCTGAACAAGCCTCTGCTCTACATGCTAAAACTGCCGAGTGGGCCCGCAGCGAGGCTGCTAGGCACGCTGTTTACCATGCTGGCCAAGTTATCCGCGCCGCAAAGGGGTTTCCGAGGTCCATGATTCAGGGGCCTGCTGCAGTCATGCTGTACCACGCTGGCTTGGCCCTATGGGTGTACGGATTGCTCTCGGATCAGAACCCTTCCACCTCCAAATGGAGTGGTATTCCTTCTTCTTCTTCTTCTTCTTCTAGCGTTACAGCCGCTCACGCTGTGTGGCTGGAGGAGCCGGACAGCCTAGGCATACAGCGATTTACACAGTTTGGAAGCGGGAGCCCCTACATCCGCGGCGTTGTACCCGCGCAGGATTCGCAAGCGTCCCCAGTTGACGTTTTTCTCCATCATCCTGAAAAGGTGGCTGCAGTTGTGCTTGATATCCTCCGGCATAACCATGAGGACATGCCAAGGCCGCCGCTTGTTGACTGCTTGATTCAGCTCATAACTGCTGTACAACAATCATCATGGAGGGCATTGGAGGTGGCGGTATGACATCAGTGTTGTGGGCGCACCTGCGGGAACGGGCGCCGGAGTCTGAAACTTGTACACAATCCAATGGTAGCAGCTATTGTCAACATTCCAACACTCCTATTGCACCACACACTGAGATTTCTTGCCCTTTGCCCCCCAACAATCAGATTCCCCCGTGCTCGGGGGCGAAACCTGGTACCTCTCGATTCTGTCTGCCAACGCGGAATATCCATGACGCCGAGCCCTTTCCGAGGCGGTAGAACATCCTGAGGCCACAAATCGCCGGGTGCGATCATTGCGTGCGCGAAATTGCAAGAGGAGATAGACCATCGGGCTGTCCCCGCAGTTTGTTTGATGCTGCTTCGCCACTTTGCGGCACAGAACCCAGATAAGTACCAAGGTCTTCGGTAGGTAAGGTATCTTTTCAGGCACAGCGGGCCCCTGTTACGATCGGGAGGCCAGCTAATCTTAGATGTGCATGCAGACGAGATTGGATTGTGGGGCAGCACATGGCAAGCAGGATCTGCCGGCGATCGCCAGTCCAGAGCTCTGGCACATGACAGCCCACCAACGTCAGCAGAGAGAGGATGCACTCCACAACCCCCAAAATATACGGCATCTTGGTACCTACCTTAGTATTTTATGCGCCAAGGTGTAGGACCTAACGGTCGCTGATGGTACCGAAGGTAGCGAGCCATGGGGCGACCCGGCAAGCCCCACCAACCGGTCCGGCCGGCCGCCACAAAGATCTCTTTCGGTTGCGGTGAGGTTGACCTGTTCGTCCGAGTCAACGTGACCGTTTGATTGCTAATGGAGTTCAAGGCCCGGAAGGAGCACCTGGCAGCATTTGGCAGGCAGTTGGCTCCACCACTCAGCGGAAGTATTTTGGGCAGTTGTACGCGCGCAGCCGGTTTCCATGTCCCCTCAATCGAGCATCCTCAGCAGCGCCTTTCACGAAGAGGGCGGGAATGGAATGAAAGAGGAGGACCTGATGAAATAGTCACGATAATTTCGCGTCGTTTCAGCCCCGACTGCAGTTTTGCTCGTGATAGACGTATGTGTTCGCACTCTCCCGATGCGATATAGCGTCAGGGTCGGACCCAATGCCACGCTAGGAAGGTGCCGTTTTCCCCTGATAACCGTGCCTCTTGCCACCCTCCATCGGGAAGCCCAAGACTTCGATGGTACCTCAATCATGGGAAGCGACCCGCCAATTCCGGAGGAACCCACCGCACAGAGACGGCACGATGAGGATTAAAGTGACGGCATTCCACGCGCCGTTGAGCGTGTCCTTTCCAATAGCGTTGCCGCCCTTCCAACGACAATCATGATCTCGGCAAAGCTGCTCGCCCTTGTGGGCGCACTCGCCCTCGATGCGGTGCACGCCCTCCCTGGCCACCTCAGCGCCCGCGAGGTACTCGAACGCGGGTGCAGCGGCTGGGGGTGCCTTCAACCCAGATCCAACACTCCCCTCTGGATCCGAGAGGACGCCGTCATCGACGATAATTCTTTGAAAGTGCTGGAGTCTCTCGTGTCATCGGCCACCGACAGTGACGATGGCGAGTGCCCGGCCGAAACCTCGGAGGTGCCTGTCGTTTCCTCCACTCTTCCTCCGGTCCCCTCCACCACCGAGGCCCCGGCTTCGTCCACAACCGAAAACGAGGAGTGCCCTGCCGAAACCTCGGAGGAGCCCGCCTCGTCCACTCTCCCTCCGGTGACAACCTCTGAGCCTCCGGTCCTCTCCTCGACACAGCCGCCTGCCTCATCCACCACCGAGGATGAGGAATGCCCGGCCGAGACCTCGGAGGAGCCGTCTGCTTCCGTCACATCTGCCCCAGTGACGACAGAACCCCCCGTTGCCTCTTCCACCGGGTCACCCGCGTCCTCGACCACCGAGGACGAGGAGTGCCCGGCCGAGACCTCTGAAGCTCCCGTCTCCTCCCCAGCCCCGGCCAGCTCCACCATTGCTTCTGCCTCCGCCCCCGCCTCTTCAAGCAGCAGCAGCACCGGAGCTCAGTCATCCTCTGAAGTGCTGTCCTCTACAATCTCCTCCGCCCCCGTCTCCTCAACAACCGACGGATCATGGATCACCACCACCATCGTCACGGATGGTGTTACGATCACCACAACGTATTGCCCTGACACAACGACCACTCCCGAAGTTTCTGCCACTCACAAGTCTTCCATCTGGATTACAACCACCATCGTCACGGATGGTGTCACCATTACCACCACGTATTGCCCGGAGACTACTACCGATGGAAAGCCGTGGACTACGGTGACCACCAAGCCGACTGCAACTGGCGGTGCTACTAAGCCGCCTAAGCCTCCGGTCACCGAGGGGCCTGGGGGGCCTGGAAAGCCTGATGGTCCGGGCAAGCCTCATGGCCCGGGTAAGCCTGATGGCCCAGATAAGCCCGATGGTCCGGGTATGCCTGACGGACCCACCAAGCCTGATGGACCTGGAAAGCCCGATGGCACACCAAACAAGCCTGACGGTAACCAGCCCGAGGGGCCGGAGAAGGTCCCCGTGCTCGTGCCTGGAACTGCAGCAACAACAGCAGCACCTCAGGGTGGAAAGCCCGCGCCTTCGAGCGGCCTTACTCCTACCTCGGGCCCTCCCAGGCCTGTCTTCACTGCGGGTGCTTCTCTTGGAAAGCAAATCGGCGTCAGCTCCATCTTTGCTGGTGCTGTTGCTCTGATGGCGCTGTTGTAATCGACGTCTGAGAGATTTTGGTGTTAACTTCTTTTGTGGTTATTTAGAGGCTTGGATTGGGGACTTGGATTTAATGATAAATTTAATGTTTTTCATGATTGGAGCTTTTGTACCAAGCGTGTGATGGTTGCCAGCGCTATCTCTTGAAATGCTTCTTCTCGATGACGCGAAACGCAGCATATAAAACGGCCGAAAGGCCAAAAGCCAACTCAAGTCCCAAATCGCCGCCAACCAAGGCCCCAATCGGTCCCGTCCACCATTCCTGCGTCATGCCCAAGACACAGCCCGCAACACCAAATCCAAACGCACCCAGGACAGCCAACCTAACGGGCAACTTTCCTAGCGTGTCGTAATCTTCGGGCCGATACCCCTTAATCCCTCTCCAGAAGACAAAATGCTCCGTCAGCGCAATCCCCTCATAGATCACCAGCCAGTACACCGTGGTGACCAGGAATATCTCTAACCAGGTGGAAAAGTTATCATACACCGGGATACCAACACTAACCGCGACGCAAATCCCCAGCACCGTCCAGACAACACGCGGCACACAGGCCATTAATCACGCCAGGACTTACATCCCGAACAACACCAAGTACACATTCGGACAGTTGTTGGCGATAATGCCTAATACCAGCATGGCGAGACAAAACCGCCCAAAGTGCCCAAGCCGCAGGATAAGCACTTCCCCCAGCAGTCCACCAGCGCCTGCCTCTTCCCATACCTACGCAAAGCTATCGACGCTAGCGGCTGCGGTGCCGATGGCTACGCCGAGAGACTCCAGAAAAGGCAGTGGGAAGAGGAGGCCACCGAAGGATCAGAGGAAGACGGTTTTCCAAGGCGACGTCCGGGGCTGGTACACGGTGTAATCAGATGCATACACGTAAAGACCCGTCGCCGCGGCGAATACAGTGCTGCCGAATAACAAAACGCGACCTGCCTCATCCGGACCAGAGTTAAGAGGCAGGAGACTGTTAAAGTGGCCCGAGTACGCAAATTCCCCAAGAACGATCAGGTAAATGATAAAGATAGGGATCCACGCCCATTATTAATAGTTATACACGGCCTTATATCCAAGCCCGCAGACCAGGAGGGTGATATGGGCGATAACGAGGATTCCCACCCAGCCGGGCATGTTGGGGTTAATGGCGTGGAAGAGCTAGGCGCTAAAAACAATTTACACGGTGGACCAGCCCAGGCAGCTAAGGACGTTGAAGAATGCGTTTATGCCATCATGCGAGTTTGTTAGGCCCAGGCAGCGGAGGTGGGTATTGGGGAGTAGGGGGGAGACTTACACAGCTTCACGCTGTACCATCCAAAGTAGAACCTCGAAAGGGCTAACTGTCGGAGGCCGAAGACCGGCCCAAAGGTCGGGAAGAACGATGTAGGCAGGACGCCAAGGATATTGAAGAACATGATAACCAGCTCCAAGTCCACCCCAGCCCAAACACCGGTTATGCGAGCGCACCGACCACAAAGCATGCCACAGCCATGTTTGAAGAGAGCCACTATCAACAAAATGTCAGAACCGAGCCCGACATCATCACAACAGGGAAAACCTACCACAGTGCCAACCTTGCTCATACCCGTGTCGGTTCATTCCCCAGGGGTGTCCGGGACGCGCTCGATCCCTCGCTTCTCGACACGCCTCCGACATCGCTGTCGCTGCCTCCGCCAAGGGCTCGTTCCTCGTCCACATCGTACACGTCCAGCTTTGCGCTCCCGTTCTTGGGAGTTTCCATCGCTGCGTCGACTCGTCAATGGATGACAAAATGGGAATGTTAAATGCTGTGAGAAATTAGATGCAAATCTGGGAACCACTCTCATAAATAGGGTACCTCAATCACCACCTACAGACAACCTCCCACCTGTAATATTGAATAGGTAGGCAGTCTTCCCGCTCTATCTCCTGCAGTGCTACCTTGGCGCGCAGAAATCGGGGGCGGTTCGACTACTCGCAGTGCGAGATCGCTGGGCATATCGAAGTCTGAGGAAGACGTGGGTGGCAATGGCGGAATACCACCACCTAGGTATGCAAATGCAAGCCACTGTTCTAGCTGTGCGGGATATCATAGGCTCGTCTCGCGAATTCTGTTGCTCTGCGCAAATTACGTAAATATTTCCCGCACAATGCGTGGTTGGGAGATTTTGGAACTCTTATCTTCAGAGCGAGGTCAATTGCCGGCTGGCAGGAAACGGCGCAAATTGTACTTTAGCTCCGTTGTTGCACGGAACTCGAACAACTCGGGGAATAACCTCCCCACTGTGGCTTTTGAGAAAGATGACAAGACGATATCAACAATGGCAACGACGCTCTCTCCATCTCATTGGCTTCATGTTCTTTCCGTTCACAATCAGCAAGACAATTTGATTTTGTCGTAATTAGTAGATAGTTTGTTTGATTGAACATTGCTAGTTTCAGGGTCCCGATGCCCCCCCGCCATAAAAGGTGGCGACGCCACAAGGCCCTGCCTTGGAGTGTCAAGCCAAACATCAATGTCCCCTGGCAGCTCGGGGTTTAACCAGCGTTCAAGGAGCCCAATGCATTTGCTCGTACACTGTTGAGGAAACTCCTTGTACTTCGTTACCAGCTCCTGAGTAAAGGGTACGAATGTATGGGTATGGTCTCGTGACTGACGGTCTCACTTCCTCAATGGTTCTCCCCTTAGCAGTTGGTAGTACACTGACTACATTACCTGCATAATGTATAAGGTGACGAATCTGCATCGCTCTAGTTACCAGCCATCACCTCGCCCCCCAGATCCATCTACATCCACCCCTTCCTACTCGTAACCCTCTCCGGCCTCTCCGCCCTAAACTCCGGATGTCCCGGCCTCGTCATACATTCCCCCTCCCCCTCTTCACACTTAACATGCGCCCCCACACACGGCACACAATGCGGCAACTGGTCGCCATAAAGACACGGCTCCGCCAACATCTCCGTCCAAAAGTCATCCGTCCCATACCAGCACAACCTTCCCATGTGCTCGCGATCTCCCCTCTGCGGACCAGCGAAGCAGTACCATAGCCCTGCTTCCCCTTCATTCTCGCGCCACTGGCACTGCTGGTTTGCACAGCCGGTTCCCCAGGATTTGGTTTCGCATTTTGGGGCGGGGGTCCAGTCTGCGTCGAGGACGCAGTCGCCGCAGCCGGGGAAGTCGGTAAAGGAGTAGCCTGGACGGAGGTGCGAGGGGGCGGGGGTGTGGATGAGGTAGGTGTCGAAGCGAGTGGTGGTATCTGTGACAGTGAAGATGGTGGAGCCGGTGGAGAAGGGGGTGAAGGAGTAGATGGTGCTGGTGGCTTTGGTAATGGCGGTCTGGGTGATGGTTTCGGGGTAGGTTGTGGGGAGGGAGGGGTGTGGTTCGAGGATGGTGATGTCTTGTTCGATGAAGGTGTAGGTGAAGACTGGGAGGGCGAATGGGCCTGGCGGTGGGATTTGGAGGGTTGCTTTTGAGGTGAATGTGGTTGTTGTGGGATACTTGGCTGGGGGGCGTGTGGTTGCGCCGAGTGAGGCGGCGACGATGCTGAGGAGGAATAAGGGGAGTATCATTTTGCAAGATGATTGAACGAAACGAAAGACAGAGGAGGCAGAGGCTGGGACAAACTGAAAGGGCCTGAGCAGACATTATCAGTGAGACGGCCGGCTAATTGGATTGCAAGGCCTCGTCATAGGACGGCCGTCCTGTGTTCCATTGCAGCGGGTAATACGAAAGTGCCTATTAGGAAACGGCTCCTTCTCATATTTCTTACTATACAACTAATAGTTAGCCTACGTAGGCTCTAGCCATAATGTAAGTGAGTCTTTCAAGCTTTCAACTAGTTTTACAGCGTCCTGCGAATCCCCATCGCCGTACATAACAGACCGCCCAAAGCTCTCACAGTGTTGATCTAAGTAATTATTCTCATTCACCTAGGATTCCTTTCCAATCTTACAGCGCGTCTGTATTAGTCGCAAATTCAAAGATCAGCCACCTTAGCCTTCTTCTCTCCTGCTTTTATCTCTCCTGTCTTCGGTGGGGCAGCCGGGTATCTTGACACCTCCTTTTCATGCTCTAGCGTACCAAGCACCTCCACCTCAGTTTTGTCGTATTCGCGATGCGCGACGATACGGTCGCAATTGCCGCAGTGGTGGTCAACATTGTAGTACATCTTGTACCAACACGGCACAAATGTCCCGAACAACGTTGTGAGGCAAAGCGCCGTGCCGACCATACTAGAGTGGTATCAGCTTAAATCCTCAACATGTGATGGTACCATAGCAATTGCAACTTGTTGACTTACTATGTCATCTTGGATGGCTTTCTCTCAACCCTGGTCTCGACACGCCGTCGACAAAAGGGACAGTCGACCCAATCCGACTGGTCCCCGAGTAGCCGCAGAGGTGTAACAGTGGTGATGGCCCCCGTTTTATCCGCGCTCATGGGAGATGTCACGGGTTGATATCCATCTGTGATGCTCATCGGCTGTTCCGTGGGGGTTGCCGGGTATTTCGGTAGGTCACTGTCGACATTAGAGATCTCGTCGCGGTCCTTTGCGGCCAATACTTTCTTGTCTCCGCCCACCGGACTCTTCGGCAACCCCGAGTCGGCGCGCTTTGCAGCTTCGGGGAGATCAGTTGCGTCGCTGACAGCTTCAGGGGCGTCTTGACTTTTGTCTGTGGTGACAGCCTCCGGGAGATGGGAAGAGTCCGCCCTCTTCGGCGGAATGGCAGGACTAGTGCCATTTATTAGCGCCTCATACATCGGAAGTTTCATTTCTCTTCTTTTCTCTCCAAAAATAGACAAATGCTCCCTCGCTCACCTTTTTTCGTCGCGTTCTGAACGCCCTGACGCACGTGCCTCGGGGGGCGGTGCCTGGTAAAAAATCTTCTCTTCAGAATCCGGGGTCAAGATCTGGTTGGCTTTATCGGCCACATTGCTGCTTTCCACTAGGTCGCTGGGCGCGTGTTCTGCCCAAGAAGTACTCATGATGATGCTCGCCCGTGACGGGTCATGCCATGCGCCGAGCAAGAAGGGACGAGAAAGAGGGGAAACCTGGCCGACACGATTCATTTTAAAGCGGCGATCATTTCGCGACGGTGGACAAGGATTTAGTTCCCTGCTGGTAAGCCCCTGCTCCTGTGCTGCTGATTGGGTTGTTCGGTCTGCACAGGCGTTTCGAGTGCGTTGGAACACGCGTTCTAACTACTCTGGTTTTCCGTTCCTCGTTGCCTGCAGGAAGGGTTCGTTTCCTGGAATGGAGCTGTTGTGAGCCTTAAAAAAAAAAACTGAGGTTCAGCAAATTTGAAGGCATCAACCATTCAGCTTCAATTATCTCTCGGTTTCAAATGTGACCCACAAAAGGGACTGCATCAACCCCATCGCCACACTTGATCCCAAAGAGCTCATGACGGGATCCAAAGAAACTTTTTGATGTCGATGTATACGTAGGTAACCAATCGTATCCGCGCGTCCATCTTCCACCATCAATCTAGACCGACGAATAATCGCACAGAGCTGAGAAGGAAAAAGAGAAATTGGGATCTATGTCACTGCAGCGATTGGCTTGTGTGACGTGAGGCGTTGCTAAATCGAGGCTTCCATCCATAGGCGCGTTAAGTGGTAGAACTAGCATTCTCCTTCAGGGCTAAAATTGCAGAGATGGGCGCGTGTGACGGTGACATGAGGCAGCGTGATAAATCAAGTACAAGCTAGTTACATGGTGAGAGTCAGCCCTCTCTTTCAGGGCTAAAAGTGCAGTGACCAACATTCAAACGCTGAAAAATCACAGCTCGTATACCAGGGCAACAATGGAAGCGCACTCGGGCAAGGTGCATCCGCTAGTGCACACTGGCATGCCAAAGCTGAGGTTGCTTCAGGCCAATGTTACAATGACGCTCTTCTCCTAGTACGGCAGATCTTAGTCCAAATACCTACCTGCGCATGTGTACGTGGGTGCGCTGGTGGCCAGGCAACTGCCTTAACCGATGTGGGCCTCGCTCTGCTCGGTATGTTTTTTCTGACCGTGGAAATGAACCCGGTTATATGACGTGTGCGGAACTTATGTGCCCGGTTTTGGCTCAGTTCAGGATCCAATTAGATGTGCATCTTCCAGCATGCAAGGCAGCTGCGGCTCGGTGGGATTCTGGTTCCTACACGCATTCCGTCAACTGCGCACCATGCGACCAGTTGGGTGCTTATGGGTGCCTGACAAACGGAAGTAGAAAAGCACTGTACCTTAAAGTTATATACCTCCCTTACCTCACCCTTACTTCGGCTCTATCATTTCGTAAGTCGCGGCTCCTCGCGACACACCAGTGCAGACAGGAACGGTGAGATTGGTTGGTCAACGAAGGAAAGAATGTTCTCCTCGGGCAACAATCGCACCTTCGTCCACTTCCCCAGGGCCACAAAGCTAATCTCAGACAGCCACGAAGATTGATTCAATCTCGTGTTTCTACAGCCATCTGTGAGATGACACCAATGTCGCGCCCACCGTCCTTCCTAGGCGTTCCCTTGGAGGTGCGAGCCATGATCATTTTACAGGTCGTCCTGGCCCCGCAATCCGCTCCTCCTAGCCCAGGCGAGCTCCATGGCCAGTCTCGCCGAGCACTCGACAAGACAGCCACAGGCGCAGGGCAAGAGACTCATCGCGTGCTGTTCCAAGCTGGTCCCGCCGAAAACCCCGCACTGTCTCTGCTCCTCACCAACCACCAGCTGCATGCAGAGACGCTCGACACTGTGCGGCGCGCCTTTGCCGAGACCACGCCCAGCTACACAACGGACATCGTTTACCTCAAGGACCAGACGCTCTGGCCAACCTGGCTCTCCGTTCCGTTGCGCGCCTCACACGTTGATACGGTGCACGCCCAATTCCGCATCTTCGATTGCCCCGACGACCTGCGCCTCAAAGAGCCACCAAGGGGCATGTTCAGTGGGGGTTGCGGTGGTCCTCCCCCTATTTCCTGGCCCTTCTACCATCTTCTGGTTGGCTCCATCGTTTCTGGGAGCCACGGACCGTGCGGGCTGCCATTCACCATGAAGCGGCTGGTGTTGGACTTTCCGCCGGCCACCGAGGACGACCTCCTGCCGCTAGGCCGAGTCGTAGAGACGCGCTGGAGTCACAGCCCAGACGAGATATGGGAGGAAGTATTTGATTACTTCAGCCTGGATGATGCGTTCAACGCCCAGTGCTTGGACAATCCCCGACTGGAGCCCGCCGCCCGGTTGATTCGCTTTGTCCACAATATGCTCGAGTTCCTCGCCCGGTTAACATCGGATGGATTTTTTTACGGTAGGTATCTACATGAGAATATCGGCATCATCGAGCTGCGCTTGGACGGCGAGGTGTACAAGGCTTTGGATCTGGGGTATCATTTGGCAAACGTGCGGAGATGGGGGAGCGATTCTGAGAGCTTCAGTCGCCGACAATGGTACGAAAACTTCCTACCGTGGGAGTCTGGGGTGAAGGTGAGGAGGAGAGAGCTGGGCATGCCAGTGCAGGGCCAGTGACGGTAGTACGGTCTCGGAGCGGGATTTGGACCTATATATATCCTCAATCTAGCTATAAGCAGCTGTATGCACCATCGCCGTCCAAGCCATTGGCTAGATACCCCTTGGCGAACGCCTCTGCCTATCTCTGATTTCTTTGGCTGGCTGTTGTTGCATTAAACTTCCGAGACTGGAGACCGGATGGTCAACATTGACGCCTGACCCCGCTCGAGCTGAAAGTCCAGGCCGCAAAAGACCTTCCTTGGCCAGCACCCTTGCATTTTCACCCCAACATAAAACGGACAACCATCCATGTTTTGCAACAGTCCACAGCCTCCGTCGTAGTGGCAGTTATTCGGCTTTGGATTCAGCAACAATGACCCCAACTCCGGTCGTCCCACCGGCCCCCGCAAACTTCCCCGCCTTCCCCCGTCTCCCAGCCGATATCCGCCAAGAAATCTGGCGCTCCGCATCCACCGCCCCCTCCACCACCACCGTCCCCGGAGTCTGTATCCTCACCCTCGCCATCCCCATCGGCTCGCCCCTCGGACGCGCCCAACACGCCCCCCTGGTAGTGCACACCCGTCGCAACCCCTCCCTCCTCGGCACCTCCACCGAAGCCTACGACATCACCGCCTCCTCTGCGCCCCCTCCACCGCGCCCGTTCAATCCCGAGATTGACACGCTGTTTCTCGGGCCCAGCGAGTTTATCTACTTTACGGACCATCTCACGAGGCGCGATGAGGCGGAGATTCCGTGGTTCCCCGAGATTAGACACCTTGCGTTGACGCTGACGGTCGTGGAGAGGGGGATGGCGCTGCCGATGGCGATGATGGATTTGCATAGGTTGGAGACGGTGGGGGTGGTTTATCCTGGTGGGGAGGGGGGGTGGGATTTTGAGATGGATACTAGTCCCCCTGTTTCTGCAGAGGGTGAGGAGGGGGAGGGTGAGGGGGAGGAGGCAAAGGTACTGAGGGAGTTGACGGAGGATGAGGCAAAGGGGTGTGTAATTGAGGCGGATTATGTGTTTGAGATGCATGGCGGGGATCAGAGGATTGTGTGGAGGAGGAATGTGAGGGAGCATATTGGGTATGTGGCGGCGACGTTGGGGGACTTTATGCGGAGGGTGGTGGCGATGGAGAATGATGAGAAGAGGATCCCACCGACATGGGATAAGAGGAATGGGATGCTGAAGTTGAAGTATCGCGCTTTGGTGTGGGATGAAGGGACTGAGAGGTTGGAATTTGGTAGCAAGGAGGGGGGTGGGGGTGATGAGGAGGATTGGGTGGATGAGGACTAAGGAGGTTATGGGGGTCCATGTATTTAGGGATGAAGAGATGCGAGTCTTAACCTGTCCTACCCTACTACTACAAAAGTGCAATGGTTTGTTCCTTACACTGTTCCAGTAATAAGGCCTCTCCATCCATGAGCCCGTGGCCGTAGACATGTCCAAGGTACGCAAACCCGTTTCCAACCGTTCATATTAGGAAAAGGTGAGGTAGCCCATGAAACACACACAGCCAGTCTCCAATATCCGCCGTCTGCGGAACTGCAGCAAAATAGCCCGATTCTGTCACGGCGAGGCGACGATAGCGTGATCTACGCCTCGCAGCGTCGCAGAACTCTCTTGCCATCTCCTTTTCTGCCGCGGTGCTATCTTGACTGAGATTGAAATGGGCATCAAAAAAGGCGTTGTAGTCCTCTTCAGCAGGATCCTCAGTGAAGGTGATGTTGCCGATAAGTGTCCTCCAGAGCACGTTGGCTATGTCCCCTCCGCCAGGGTACGGTTCAAGTTGACGAACGACCTCTTGCTGTTCCTCCAGCCACTGCCTCCGCTGCATTATCACATCAGGTCGCTGTGTGTCCGAGTAATGGGACCCGATGTGACTGCTCAGCCAAGTAACTCTGTCGATCAGACGGCCAGAAATCTCCAGTACATTTTCGGGACTTCTGACTCGGACAACTTGTCTTGTTTTCCCAGACGCCGCATATCCCGCGCGACAGGCCGCCCCATTCGATCCAAACTGCCAAGACGACCAGTCCGGGACCCAAGATGGCAGATTGAGGGACTTGCGATGCAGGTTGCTGTACAAAATGTCGAGCCCCGCACCCTGTGTAATCAGGATCTTTGCGACGGAGATGTATAGCTGCTCCGTGGAGCAATCGTAATCGATGGACAGCGACGTTCTCTCGTGGTCAAGCGCGAGGCCTACTACCGAGTAGACCTTGTCCCTTGGGTCTGTTGCCCGCAGTGGATGCAGGAAACAAAGTATACCGTGAAGGGACAACAAACCCCCACGCTCAATGTGTTGACGTAATTGCATCATAGCCCAGAGGCACTCTCTCAGAGAATTTGGATCCTCAGTAGCACTGGGTAAGATGAAAGATGGAAGTGAACGTCTGAAGGTGAGCTGCACGATCTTTGGGATCAGGTCCCAGTCGGAGATTTCATGTGGTCCGCACATCATTGTGAGTCTGTCATTGAGTAGGAACTCCTGGGCACACCAGCATCGACCAGCCTGCGCAAAGTGGGATACATTAGTGCCAGCCGACTGATACCGTCTATGGTGAGTATGTCGGAGGTGGGTATAAGCACTTACCCATCCCCTTAATAGCAAATCTTTTAGCGCGTTCCAGCACATGTCATCTTCCGGCGGGAGCCCGATATTTGCGAAGCCGGCGGGAGAGAATAGTTGCTGATCTCTATCGTATCTCCTGGGTGACGAGGACGCCACAAGCGAGCGCGCAAACTCGATGGCGGCGCTGCTTCCATCCCGTTCTGGACCGATATAGGTTATGACACGGGCAGACCTTCTGTAGATCATGCCCATGATCGCGACTTGCCGCTGGCGCTCTTTTAGGTCATCCTGGTTGATACATATTCCATCTGCCCAGAGGAGTTTGCTGCGCCGTGTCTGGTGGCGTATATCTCGGAGGGCTTGGTGCAAAGATTGTGTGATATAGGCGGTGAAGTTGTTCTCAAGTAAAATGGTGTGTTTCCGCTCTGGGCAGCCCCATTCATACGACAATGCTTCGTATGCCAGGCCGCAGGGCAGGCTGACATGCCGGAGGCAACCCGAGAGTTGATCGTTCGCCTGTCCAGGGGCCAGTTGCAAGATTCGAATATCGTGAGGTCCGACTAACGACTCGAAACGGTACGCGTTTGGTATTGCCATGTTGAGTCAATGGTTTACCGTGGCTCCGATGCTGTTGCCTCAGCTCCTTAATCCCGCAACCCGAGCCGAAGGCGGGGTTGTGGCTTCGGGAAGGTGTCCGATGCACGTGCACTGCGGGTTGGTCTGAACTGGAGGGATGAGAAAGCTGATAGGTTGAATATCCTTCGTTGCCTAAACCCCCCGGAAAAGCACCCCTAGAAAAGAACGAGCGCTGAAAGAACTCAGCCAGTCCAACTCTCTACGCCGGACGGAAGGTTTCCCCAAGTCAGAAGACATTGTCGGTCAGCCTCTTCAAAACAGCTGTCAGAACGCCGTAGCCTCTATTGCTTATTTCCCCCTGTTTGACAACCTTTCCGTTTCGATGCTCCTCTTCACTACATCCAAGCCCGCCAACCTCTTCATCATACCGTCCAGAAAGCCCACCGGCAGGAACGTAGCCAACCAAATAAACGTTGAGCCCTTGCCCCGAAATATCCAGTAGCTTGGGCTGCGCTTGCTGAGATCCCCGACAACCCGCGCCGCCCATACCATCGGATCCATAGGCTCCACGTTAGATACCTTCGTAGTTCCAGAGATGCGGCTTTCTACGACGTCCTTCGCGACATTATAGATGGAATCCGGCGGTAACGCCACTCCCTGGTCAAGATTCTCAGCCAAGGCCGACTTTGTCGAACCGGTCATGAGGTTGACGACCTTGATGCCGAACGGCTCGAGCTCCAACCGTAACGTCTCCGTAAGGCTGGTAGCGGCGGCCTTGGACGCGCTGTATACTCCCGACCAGGGCAGAGTGCCAGGATACAGCGATGCGACGGACGTGTTGTTGACGACCATGGCGCCGGCTGGGTGCGTTGAGGCGAGCAGAAGCGGCATGAAGGCCCGCGTCACGGTAATGAGGGACCAGACGTTCAGGTCGAACGTTTTCTTGGCTTTCGCAATCTCGACATCAAGGACTGGCATCAGGTGGCCGACACCAGCGTTGTTAAGCAACACGTCGAGCGAGCCGCCAGTGAGCTCTCGGATACGGGAAACAGCGCTGGTAATAGATTCATCCGAAACCGTGTCGAGTTGGAGAGTTTCGATACCTGCTTCCTGGGCGTGTTTGATCTTGGACGTGTTCCGCGCAGAGGCGAAGACGCGCCAACCGGCCTCGTGGAAGGCGATAGCAAGGGCGCTGCCGAGGCCACCATCAGAGCACCCAGTAATGAGCACCGTCCGCTTGGTGGAGGTCATGGTGATTTCGGTGATGCAAATTTCGTGCTAGATGGTAATTACCACAATGTGGCTCTTACTGGCTGCAAGAGCAGGCCGTCCGCTTTCAAGGAAACTGGGACCGCTAAATCTCGCCGAGCCGGCGCAGACGGCCTAGGTATTCTCCTTTGATTAGCAATAAGCACCTCTATTTGTTTCCGAAGCGCAAGTACGTGGCGCCCACGGACCATTGATGTCCCGCTGCATCAGAGCTCATCGCGATAGACGGAGACTTTCCGGATGCGAAGCTCGGACTAGGTTAATCGGGCTTATCTAATCCACCGACACCACGCAGCCAAATCCGTCTGTGCGCCAATCCAGGTTGAAATTGACTGGCGTAGAGGTTGGGGTTGCGGTTGGAAATGAGGATTGAGGGTGTAATGTGGTTGGTGCGTTTGCTTGATGGGTCTTCATGCTCATAAGATATACCTATATCCAAGTCTCTGTGTACTCACCAGTTGACCCTCGGATAGCGATCAGGCCATGACAATCCGTTTCCACGCACACGGCTTGAACGACCGGCCAAAGAACGACGACTGAAATATCTTGGCCAGCCCAACTCTTTCCGCCACGGGATTGTCGTCGCCATCAACACCCCACTTCAACATCAGCGCATAGAAGCAGTACCACTCCGCTTGCTGCCTCTCTTCGGGGATGTAGTACGTCCAAGTATCGAGCTCCTCGAGCGTGAACTCCTTTGCGTCAGATATGGCGGCAAACTCAAAGACTCCGCCAACACTGTTCTTCCAGCTTTCGTTGAGTATGATGGAGCCGCACCAGTCGCCCGAGCTGTCGGTGATCCCAAGCCGGCAGAGGCCAGTAGCGAGTGTTGATTGAAACGACGAGCTCGACATACTCTTACGCGACAGAGAGAAAAATCCGGTGAATGTCTTGAAGAGCAGCTGTCCCTCGGCTGGTAGCTCTGGCGCGGGGAGACAATCGATCTCATCCACAGGAACCCTGGCAATGTGTCGGCATCCCGCGGCTGCCTTCGATCTCCCATATGGGATAGTAGCACCCGATCCGTACCCGTCCCACCGCTTCGAGTGATAGCTGTGGGTCTGCATGGGCATTGTGTTAGATGTATCACATGCGTCGTGGATGAGCTCCCAGTGTTGGTCATTTGCAATGCGCCATATGATCCAGGTATGTTCCGTCAGCCACTCATGCAGGTTGAAGAGGGGTCCTCCAACGGTCGAAAGCCGCCAGTCTACCTGGTGGTCCCAGCCGCACCAGGACCAGCTCGGGAGGCACGTTTTGCGCCACGAATATCGGTCCGTGGGGATCCTGTCCCCTGGGCCTTCAGTCTCCCAGAGCAAGGCCCAGTCGAAGTAGCGCGAGGGAAGGCCGAATACAAGCGTGGAATCAAGCTTTCGTCCGAGAACAGCACCGAGGCCATCAAAGGCTGGAAGCTTATCGATTAGGTATGTCAGCTTGCGAGAGGAGAATATGTTGACGCATGAACTGTAGCTGCGGAGTGGATTGCCCATAAGAGCTCGCAGCGGGGATCCCACCGAATCAAGCGACCAGAGGGTGCGACCAAGGGACGATTCCATGTCTTCCCGCCACGTTGTTGTCGAGCATTGCCACACTAAGCCAGCAGTAGTGAAGATGGCACACCTTGTGGATAGCAGACGCTCCTGAAACGTCCACGCACGGCTGTCCCATATGCTATCGCGGATGAGGCCGGCGACAGGTCGCATGGCAGTGAGCCGTAAGCCCCGACACACCTCCCCCGTCTGCGGCAGGCCTTTGGGTGTCCCGGCCACGCCCGGGATGCCGGAGTCCGAGCTATCCCCAGCAGCCATGCAGATAGTGAGTGCGGCATGCTGGTATATCTTGTCCATGACCTGGATCTGCCGCTCCTTGTCAATCGTGTCGTCCTGCACGATGCAAAGAGCATCGACCCAGATGTAGGGGATTCCGAGCTGTCTGGCTACCTGAAATGCGTTCCAGATGGTTGGCGGGATCTTAGATCTGAAGTCGAGCAAGCCACCCGGCACTTGGAGTGCGTCCAGGTTGCTTGTCTGCAACATCATTTGCTGTGTTCGCCCCCATACGTAGCTGAGCGATGCGTAGATGGGTGACTCGCTTGGTGGTACTGTTCGGATGCACGAGTCAAAGACGTCAATCAGCCGAATTTCGATAGTGAGAGGGACGAGGTTCGCCTTCTGGTGGTCGGAACATTCGGGGTGCTCGCTCTGGCAGCTCTCCAGCCAAGTGGCCAGAAGATCTATGTCGGCGGCGTCGCGGTCGATGGTGCGACCGACGGGGGCCGTGATGTTTGGGGAGGGAAGCGACGAACGTGCAACGGGGACGACGTAGAACTCTGGGAATGCGCCACGCTCGTTGAAAACGAGCAGTCGCCGGGTGGTCGGCCTCGAATCGGCGGCCCTCGAATCGAGGTGCCATTCGATCTTGCACGACACCTGTTTGCCATCCGCGTCCAGCCCGTCGTGACCAATGCCCCCGCCTGTCTCAGAGTGCGTGCAGTCGTAGATGAGACGGCAGAATCTGCAGTTGGTGCTTTTCCGGTAGATCTGATCAAGTGTTCCGAGATCGGCAGGGTCAAAACCGATCGAGTCAAACTCGCCAGGCACGACGGCCGTCGCGCTTGTGCGTGTTGTTGTCGTCAGCGCCGTGCGGGCTGTGAACTTGTGGTGCGACAGGTTTAGACTTATGCATTGCGGGCAAGGAATGTCTGTAAAGGCAAGATCAGAATAGGTGGAGGTCAGTTGGGACTCGAGTGTGTCGGTTCCGTTGACATGCAAGCTGTCAGGCTTGTCGTGGGACTTTGCGCGGCCCAGCAGGTTCGAATGGGGCGGTCCAGCGGGAGGGTTACTCTTGCCCTTGCTGTCGGCCTTGGTGACGAACGACTGGAAGATGTTGCTCGCACCGTCACCCAAATACTTATTGAAGGACATCTTATTCACCGGCATGGTTCAGACTTCGAACTCCTTGTCTGGTGTTTCGTCTTGGGCGACGAGCGAGATTCTCCCAAGCGGGGGAACGGACAGAGATCCCAGCCGTACCAGGATTGTTCTCAGCTCAATCACTGGGTTGGGGAGAACCTTTCTGCCTGAGGCACGGATTCGCTGCCTTTGCGTGGCGAATGGAGGCCGCAGTGACGTTCTTGATCTCCAGGCAGCAATGCGCACCTTCCAGCAACTTTTCAGGCATGAATTCTAGGCAGCCACCCATGCCCCGCTTCTTCCTCACTCTTTGAAATTGATTCCAATTGCTGGGAACTCCGCAACGACGCGCAAACCCCATTGTTTCTCATCTAGACATCGCGAGACGAGCAATCACGTATTTCCCACCATGTCAGCTGCAAACGCTTCACGGTGCTCTTCCGAGTTCGAGTGGGTGTCGGCGCCGGTGGCTTCGTCGACAGATGGCCCGCTGGAGTTCAGCAATTTTCCACATCAAGGCCAGTCGAGGGCCCAGGAAGTTGGTGCCAGTGCAATGAATCCGTCGGTCGTAGAGCCAAAAAGTACCAATTATCGCAGTTCCCACGGGGTTCATCTCACATGGCCGCTGACGGGGGATTCCTCCGAGTGTCCCGAAACGCGGACCTCGAGTCCTAGAGGCCCTGAGTTCGAGTGAGTTCCGCATTCCAGAAGGATCACCCTGGTTGACAGAAGTCCAGCTTCGTCATCGTCCCCGGAGTTTACGGTAACTGGAGAGATCTGCACAACACCGGGCCCGGATCCGGCACCACCGAATGGGTTTCCAAGTACGCGCGGCGGGCTGCTGGCAGCCGGATCCTACGTTTCGAGTATGACGCTAAGAGCCTTTTCGCCGGGACCGTAACTGCGTCTAGAGATGCTATTCGTCAGTGCGCGCTTGAACTCATGCGTGGGCTGTCAGTCCTGAGGAAGGACGAGCCGAGAGTGAGCCCTTTGGGATCTTCCACGCCACTAAAGTATGGTTGACTGACGTGCTTGCTGCACATGACAGAAACGAGTGATTTGCTTCGTTAGCCATGACTTTGGCGGTACTATCGTCAAGGATGTAAGTACTTCCTACCTCAAGCTCTGTGAGTTGGAGAGGTCTAATGAACACCTCAAGACACTTGTTGTCGCGTCTCACCTTGCTGGCCCAGCAAGAGCTGATATATTCGATATGACACGCGTTTTGGTGAGTAGTCGCACCGCTTTTGTGGTACGTTCGAGTCTAACGCCGACAGATATTCCAAGGTTGCCCTCACCGGTGCACCTCCCTCCTGGGGATGGAAGAACGTCTAGGCCGGTTTCTGTCCTTTTCGCGCGAGAATCAGACATGGGGGCCGCCAGCGATCTCATCGATACCTAACATCGTCGAGGCTACCACCGAGATCAATGCATTGTTTATCGACTCCAAAGTATTGCTACGCGCTTACGCTATCAGTGTATATTTTGCCGGACCCTGTATAACTGCCGGCAGTACGGATCGGGTAAGTTCTGGTGTCCCGTCGCCAGTTCGTTGCTGATGTCGAACAGGAACTTGATCCGGTGACTGCATCATTTTGTCTTCCCCTAGAAGTTAGACTCCTACAGCTGGTAGGCGACGTGAAATGTCAAAATATCATCTCGCATTTGGACAGGATTAGTTCAGGTACGTGATTTCGTCCTCCCAGCTGAACTGTGCTCATTACTCTAGCCCTTAACGTTACGTACTCCGACAAGCTGCTGCGGAACGAGCGCAGAATCCTCTCCCTTTCTTCACCAATCCAACCGCCCAAACTCTGCGGACACTCTGGAAAATTGTCATTCTCGGTATCCAGGTCTCAAGAGTACAAGGACTGGCTCAATCATCAAGGCCCCAGCGTCCTCTACGTGCATGGCTCAGCTGACGTACAATACCAGTCCGAAGTGGTCCGTTTCTCGCTTGAACAACACGCGAAGGCACGAAAGACTCTGGTTCTTTACTTCACCTTTGACCAGTATGATGTCCAACGGGACTCTCTGTCTAGCATGGCGTCGACATTTCTGGCTCAGATGATATGCCGATTTCCCCATGACAAAGAGTGGCACAACGCATTCTTTACGCGGATGGACTTTGAGCAAGGTTGGACCGACGTTGACCTCCTGTATTGGCTTGACCGGTACAGGCGCGGGATACAGTATCACGACACCATCTTTGTTCTAAACCGCTTCGAGAACTGCAAGAAGGAGTCAAGAGATCTCCTCATCAGCAGGTTTAAGGAGCAGGGAGATTCGAGCGAGACGCAGTGGAAGATGTTGCTCACTAGTTTCAAGCCCGGTGCCCTGGTGGCGGAGCTGTCCGGCGCTCCTGTAACGATACTCGATATCTCAGCGAAATCCCCACAGGAGCTGATGCACGACGTGGTCAGTAACGCAAGCGCCGTGGGCACTGCGTTCGAAGGAGCGACCCGGCCAAAGACGCGAGACTACACCCAACAAGACGTACGGACGGCTGCATACGGCGGTTTCCGGATGGCACCGCTGGGCAAACCTTGGATTGGACCTGAGATTCCACCCGCTGGCGGCAACATCTTCGACCGACACGCCGACCTGCTAGCACGGACTGATCTGCTTGCAGCAGGCATCCTCTACCGCCAGTATCTGGCGCGCCTAGGTGAGCCGGACCACGACCCCGCGCGGGAGGGGTTTGATCTTTCCGACCTGCGCACCCCCGGAGAGTGGGACGATGGGTTGTTTGCCTCCCTATTGGACAAGACTCTCCGGGGAATTCGGGAGGATCTGCCTGTTCGGCTGATTCTGAGCTTCATCTGCTATGCAGGCAGTCCTTTGACACTCCCGGAGCTGGCTGCGATGGTGCAACTCAACACGAATCCGTACGCGAGGAGGTTCGTTGATCCGACACACGACGAAATAGCGAGCTTTGGTCTCAAGTTCTCTCGCTCGTTCGCCGGCATCGCTGAGCTAGGACCTGACGGGGTCGTCTCGGTGGTTCGCCGCTTCAGAGATATCATTACCGGTCGAGGGTTGGGGCCAGGGACTGGCAGCCTTGACGAAACCCAAACGCGGCACATCTGGGACGGGATCAGCGACACGGCCCATCACGACATTACCCAGATTTGCTTGCGGTACCTGTTGCATCACAGCAACTGCAAGACTGCGAACAGAATGTGCCATGTCTCAGCAACTCGGGGAGCATGCGTGTCCACCGACAGGGGGACACTCTATTCTTACGCCGTGAGGGAATGGCTGCACCATTTCCAGAGAATCACCTCGCCGTCGCTCAGATCCGCAGCAGCCAAGCTGCTTCAGTCTCGCGATATTCAGCGGGATCTTGCGCGTGGCTATGCTGCCCTGCAAAACCCCTTCACAAGAAGCAGCGAGATTCCAAAGGGCCTTTACCCCCTATTTGCGGGTTTGGGCCTACTGGATATCGTGCCACCCATCGATGCTGCAGATGCAGCCCTTGGGCTGGCTGAAGCAGCAGCAAATGGCCAGACAGACACCGTCAAGCATCTCCTGCTCCAGCCCAACGAGTTTGACGAGGCGGCGCTCCTGGACGCGCTCACCAGAGCAGGTGGCTTTGGCAACGAGGAGCTCATACTCCACCTCATACAGCACATCCAGTCCAACCACACAGCCCAGTTCAACCCTAAACCCATCTCGTGGCCCCAAAACCTCCTCTACAGAGCCGCCACTCTCAACCTCCCCACCCTCGCCGAAACCCTCCTTGAGCTCGGCGTCCCCCCATCCCCAGAGGTCCCCTGCCTAACCAAACTGCGAAACATGGGCGCCCTCCCCCTCAGCCACGCAGCCCGCTCCGGCCACCCAGCCATCGTCAAACTCCTGCTTAAGCATGGTACCTCCCCAGACTTTCCGCAATTCGGCGCCAACCTCCTACACATGATGGCGATTGCATCCAAGCCATTTTCCACAGCTGACTTCATTGCGATCGCAACACCGCTAATTCGGGAGGGGAGGTTGGATGTGAATGCGCAGGATGTAGATGGAAGAACGGCGTTGTATGATGCGTGTGACCATGGGTACTTTGGGATTGTCGAGGCGTTGTTGGGGATGGGGGCTAACACTGACGATGTGGATTTTGGGGCGTGGACGTGGTCTCCAATTGGGGTAGCGAGTGGTAGTGGTCATTTGAGGTGTGTGAGGGCGTTGAGGGGGGCTGGGAGTGTGGTTGGGTTTGGAGATGCTGCGGTGAAAGGGGAAGAAGAAGGCTCGGATGTGCAGGCGGATTCGGGCGAGGACTGGAAATCGGCGGATAGTGGAGAGGAGTATGGGGAAGGGTCTCTTAGAGATGGAGGAGGAGATGAGATTGGGGGAAGCAACTCGGACTTGGGGGAATGGGTGGTTGTAACACCGGAAGTGTGATGAAACTCGCAAGATGAATGTCCGGCGAACAGACAAATTCCGATGGGATGCTTGCCACTTGTGGAACAGGACGGACTGTTTTTAAAATATACATCATAGCGTCAGTGGTTTAGTGGTAAAATCCATCGTTGCCATCGATGGGCCCCGCGTTCGATTCGCGGCTGACGCATTAATACCTTTGTAAGAAGTTGTTTTTTTATTTATTTTTAGCTCCACACATGTGGTATCTGTGGATCAATATTGCAAGTGAGACAAGGACTGTATAGTAATACCAGAAGAGACCTTGTCTTCCAACACTGTTATCTAAGGTAACGTACATCTCTAGCTAAAAGCCCTTGATAATTTATGCCTCCCCCATCTTTAACTACAAACTGTGGTACACATCTACCACTCCAACTCCACATCCCCCTGTCCTTCCAACCCCCCCACTCCCTCCTCCTCACCACCCTGATCCCCACCCATCCGCTCAATCACAACATCCACCACCAGCCTTGGCACCTTCACCCCATCCCCTCCCCTTCCCTTCCCCTTCACCCCCCTCTGCCTCTCCCTCCAAACCCACCCCCTAATCTCCCTATCCACAAACCTTTTCATGCTCGCAAACCCATCTTCATCATCGCTCGCGATCCGCTCCACGGTTCGCATACACTCACTCTCAATAGTGAAGATCAGCCCTTCTGATTCCCCTCCTGCCTCCCTGCTGTGGTGAGACGAAGAGGAGGGGAAGGGGAGTTCCCTGAGGAGTTCGGAAAGGGTCTTGTCTTGGAAGCGGCCTTGCGGTGTCCAGCGGGAGGTGATTGTTTTGGGGGTGCGGGAGAGGATAAGGCGGTAGATGAAGTTTATGGATGGTTTAGGGGTGGTGGTCGTAGGGGTCGTAGGGGTCGTAGGGGTCGTAGGCTCGGGAATTGGTGGGTTGGTTGCGGGTGCAGGTGCGGGTGCGGGAGAGAATGTGGGTGGTGGTTTGGGTGGGGCGGATTGTTCGAGTCTGGGGCTGGCCAGGGTGTCTTGTTTGGGGCCAAGTGGTTCTTCTTGTGTGGAGGTGCTAGGTCGTTCTTGTCTCGGCCGCTTTGGTGTTTCTACGACAGATGGAGCCGGTGGAGGACGTGTAGCAGCAAAGTGCGCTTCATCTGGACGCGGCGCGCTTTTCCCCTTTGGTGTGACCTCTGGCGATGGGAGCTGTCTGATGGTGGAAGGAGACTCCGGTTTCTGTTCGATCCTCGAGCGAGATGCTAGAGCCGAGAGAGATGGGAATGACATGTCAGAGTCCGAAGAATCTGATTCTCCTAGGTCTGTAAGGCCCTGAAATGCAACAGTCTGCGCTCCAGGGGTAGGACTTCGCTGATGGTTGGGACCGTCTGGCCGTTGGGGATTGTGGTCTTTTGTGGAACCAAAGAACCTCCTGATATCGCCGAGAGAGGTTGCATTTCCCGTCTTCTGCATTGGCTTGGTTGTGCGCGGGGCCTTGAATGTTGTTCTTGTCTCGGGAGTGAGACTTCGTCGAAGTCGGCTGGGACCGCCCTCCCTCTCCGGACTCACGGCCTTACTGATGTTGTCAAGAGCGTCTGTGCCCATCATGTATCCCTCCCTTTGCATACCTCTTGCCTTGTTTGTTCGAGGGGATTCACGCTTCTGGGGGGTTGGGCCGTTGCGCGAGGTGGCTGGTCTTGTTAGAGTCGGCTTGGATGGCTTCTTTTGGCGCTTGGCTGGATTATCCTCGGGTTCTGGACCGGGAAAAGTGGAAAGAGGTCTTTTGAATTGGAATGGTTGGGTTAACGGCTCAAATTGCCGCATGCGCTGCGGCTGCGCCGGAGGGGACGAGTTGCTTTCAGGCACGCTGTACACATCTCGTTCGGTAGGGAGTCCATCAAAATCCGATAGGTCGGCTTTCGTAGACTCGCTAGCCGAAAGAAACTCCGAGTCGTCAATGGATCTTGGAGAGCCATGGCCAACGGTAGACTCGAGGTCGACGGCAGTTTGCTTGTTGCGTCCCGTGTCGTTATCTCGCCGAAGATCGAAATCGTCTTTATGTTTGTACTTTTGGTTTCGAAAGTCTTGCAGGTTCAAGCGGAAGAACAGCTGCTTGACAAGACGCCGTATGCTGTTGGAGACTTGTAAGTGGGTTGGTCGTGACTGAAGGAGGCTCAAGCAGGGAGTCCCACTTACCGATCACGATCCTTCGAGTACTGGTACTTATTGTAGTAATCCTTGGACGACTCGTCGTCAGGCCAGTACAAGGGCCCATTCCCTGTGTTATCTAAGAACGCCGTGGTCATCTCGTCGAGGCCGGATTGGCCGGCCAGAGACTTCCAATCGTACAGGTCGACGCCATTGACGCCATTACTGGTCGTGAATCTTCTGCGGAAAGCCCTGGTATCGGCATAGAACGTGACACACCGCGGAAGCCGTGCATCCCCATAACCAAGCTCATTACGGAGATTCGTGATATTGGGGATATTCGCTGCAAAGATTGTCGGAGAGCCAGGCATTTTAGCGGGGTTTTGGAGCAAAAGTGATGCACCACACGTCGACAGCTGAAAAGGTCGCAAGGGGAAAACGTAAAAGCAAGGGAACCGACAAAATCAATGGTGGGGGGAAGACATTTGTCTGGGAAGAAAGAGGGGTAATTTTGCGCGGTGTCGGGGGATTGTATCCGGTCCAATAACTTGGCCTTGTGTGTGATCCTCTCGCAGCGCGGGCGCCTGCAGTGCGGCCGCCACAACAAGTTGGCCACGTTTGGTGCCTACCAGAGGCCTGCAGAAACCAACCCCCTGCCCCTCAGTACTATTCTCCAACTTCACCAAGTTGGACCACCCAACATCTCGTCGCCGAGCCGAATTGTATTTTCCAAAATTGTCGACTGGAGGCAAACTTGAACAGTTCCACATATCTCACCCAAGGAGGGCCGATTTGTAGTCCTTTGCTTCGTTTCGGTGACGTGTTTCGGTGACGTGTGCGTTTTTGCCCCTGTCGCCGTCGACTTGCCAAGGCTCCCTGTTACCATGTTGCTGTTTTCGCCAGTCATTCGAGTAAGAGCGTCTCCCATTTGCCCAAAGTGCAGCGAGTGCATTGATGAGCGCCGGGGGCCGATGCGGGCCAACTATCGGCGGGCTGCCTCGGGTGGACGGGCATGCATCGAGCACTGTGCCAACGAGCGGAGCACTGTGAGTCGTTGGCCCTGTCCGAGCCCTCTCGAGGTGCTAAAAATGGAGTGATTGTCTTCGGTAGACAAATATCTTCCTAGACAACTTGTGGCCCGTGCACTTCTGTCCTCAGACAACTTTCAATGTCGCAAAAGAATTTGTTCCTAACACCATCGGAGATAACTCCCTAATGCTCATTACATCAGATGTACCATACATGTTTTTGGAACAGCCTTGAACCAATTCTCCTCATGAATTGTCTGCGGATTGTCGATGCGCTCCCAGACTCCCTGCAGCGAGGATGGTCCGACGGGAAGTATGATAGCATCCGGGGACAAACTGCCAGCAGAACAAACCCCATTTCAGCATTTTCCGAGCCTTCTCCGACTTTGAAGGTATTAAGTTTGAATGATGGGTAATCTCGGAGTCGCAGCCGAGCGTAGCATGAATGAAACGATATAATATGGAGGATGTCTTCCATTCGCGTCACACTTGGTGGAAGTTTGCTTGTGTTACTCGGCCCTGAACAAACCCAGGAATTGGTCTCAGCCTCGAGACTGCGAGTCTTTTCTCTCCAAACATGGCGGTTTGACCATGGGCGTAAAGTTGGGTAAACGACATACCCAGCGCTGTTCTCCAAAGGGCCCCCACACGAATACCAATTGTCCCTCGATTCCCAATAATTGAACCCGGGACACTCCAAAAGTCTCCGGAGCCTGTTTCTCGGGAGACTCTCGAACGGCGGCTGGGATACCACATGGCTGTTCTGGGCATCTGACGCAAAGCACTAGCCTGCCCAAGACCAGCTTGGGAAACCAACCCTGCGGCGACATCGCCCGTGGTACACCCAGGTACTGCAGTACCTGATATACTTTTCTGGAACCCCCCAGAAGAATTCGCCCAGAGCCGGAGTCAATGCGCCCATGATGTCGCTGAAGGCCTTGATGGCGTCAGTGTGAAAAGACAGGCCCCGCACGGCATAAGAGACCAGTGCGTTGTAGTCGGTTGCGACGATGTCATCCGGGGAGCGATTAGAAAGAAACGTCGGTCGTAGGATTGGAAGCACCGATATTTCCCGGCGCGAAACTTGTCGCACCAGCTCGCCGTTGACGTCCTCTCTCCTGATACCATCTCCGCACCAAAAGAAGATTTGCCGCTTGGTGAAGACGAGGCAGCGACCTGAGAGAACGAATTCCTGGAGCGTCCAGCCCCTGGAACTCCACCTGGACGCTGACAGCTCGTTCTTGATGGACAAGAAGCTGGTGGCAATCTCGAACCCTCCCACGCTCGAAACTTCCTGGATGGAATCCCGGGGCTGGAGCGCTGGAATGCCGGATTCGCAGTTTTCGCCTGCAGCTGCAACAATGGTGACATATGCCTGGCCGTAGTTTGAGTGCATGTTGACGACTTGCTCGTTTACTTCCTGAGTCGAGTCCTGGACAATGCAAAGACTGTCAACCCAAAGATAGCGAATATCGATCCTCTAGCAGGCAGCCATGGCATCCTTAATTGTCTTGGGGAGACGTATCGATGAAAATGCGCGTGGCGTTTTCCATGCCGCAACCAGCTCTTTCTTCAGGACTGGCTGATCGACTTGGCCCCAGACATAACTCAAAGCAGCATATCGGAATGCTGAGAAGGAAGCCGATGAGATAAGGCATTGCATCGTGACATCGACCAGTCGAAGCTGCAGCCCGGAGCTCGCACCACCCTCAAATCTGGTCGGCTGGCAGTAATGGCCATGGGATTGGTCGCACTGTTGAAGCCAACTGGAAACGTAGGCTGCGTCAAAGCCGATTTCGGGCGCCCTGCGTGCTGCGACTGGGAAGCCATCCATCACGGCCGCCCAGCCAGACGCAAGAGGCAGAATGATATAAGGGCATTCGGTGACCAAGAGTCTCTCCTGTGCAGATGTTCAGACACGGGGTGAGCCGGTAAATTGGTTGTCACGAACCCTAAACAAGCGAAGGTCGGCATACATTTGACCTAGAGTATCGGATATTGTAGCGTCTGTGGTCGCAGCATCCAGACGATCATCCGAAAGAGAGGACACGAGGTACCCTGTCCTTTGAGGTGCGTGAGGCTCCATGTCAGGTTTGGTAGGGCTGCGGGACCCTGCCGGAAGATAACTCGGAGGTCTAGCGATACGCAGATCGTGCGGGTGCTTTCGGTGGTCCCAATCGGGAATTGAAGGAGTTGGCAAAATTGAGCGAAGATGGAATACCGGCATGCTCGTTTAGAGCGGGGTTGAGGACCAAAACACGAGAGATCTTAGCTTCCGAAGACATGCATCGGCCTAACCCCAATCAAGACAACGTGGCTGAGTCCAGACCATCTTGCGTGAGGAGTGCTGCCTACCTACGAATACCTCTCTGCTTCACCGAGTAACGAGTGGCTCTCATGATTCCATCCCAAACACGGCAGATCCTGTTATTCCAGCCGTAGTCCAGAAATTGTGTTTGGTCCACAGCCCAAAGGAGTTAACCCGTGGTACTATCTCCTCAATCTAACACTTGGGCGTGAGCTTGCGGCACAGCAGCGGACAATCATACCTAATGTACCTTAGTTACAATTCAACGGCAGGAACCTAAAGTGCCATAACCTACAAATAACCCCTAGCTTACGCCATATTCTAGACTCTAAGTAGCCCTTTTTGACAACTACGAGCTTCTGACAAACAACCAGGAATTTTCCCATTGCCAACCCAAAAATGAGCCACTCACAAAAAACATCCGAAGAAATCACGGCAGCGGCCAAAGTCGACGCATCGACTTACCTCCCCACTATCCCTCCCTAAATCGACCCCGCCCGTCGCATCCTCAAGCAATACAGTGGCATCGCCCCAAAGATGTAGACACACACATCTACAACATGGTATTTCCCCCCATTCCTCACCCAACCCTCCACAACCCCCCAATCCCAACCAAGCACTAACCCCCTCCCTCTCTTCAGCGCGCTAAAGCCTGGGCCACCTTCCCCTACAGCTACATCACCTCCCTCTGCTTCCTCAACCTCTACTCCACTCTCTCCTCCCCACTCTGCCACACCATCACCACCCGCCTAGTACGTACAAGCCCCCAATTCAACCAAGACATTCCCCGACGTCGGCTGCGCCCTCGGGTACGTCATCCGCTACCTCACTGCCACGTGCAAAATCCCTAGCTCGCGCCTGTGCGGGACGGACCTCTACCTAGTGTGAGTTTTTGAATCTGAGGTGTGAGTTGTTTCGTTTCGTGACCGGGACGATGGGAAGAGTCAGGCGACGTTCGTGGCGGGGGATATGATATGCTCCGCTGACGGTGAGCATGTGTAGCTAGATGAGGTGTTGGGGGGCAAAATTGATGTGATTCACGCGTCGCATCCCTCTCGCTTCCTTGTTTGAGAGCGGGGATGAGGTGAAGGCTGCGAAGCGGATGGTGTGGTTTCTGAGGGCGGGGAATCTGGGGATAGCGGTGTTTGAGCAGAATATGGGCCGAAGGTGGAGGGGTGGGAGAGGTATGTGCTTGATGAGGGGGATGAGGCAGGGGAGGCGATGGGGAGGAGGCGAAGGACGGTGATGGAAAGGGAGGAGGGGAGTAGGGAGGGGTGGATCATGGTGAGGTTTGCTGTTTACAAGTCTCCTGGGACTTCGTTTTCGACCTGATTCCAGGGCATGGACATGTCAACGTCTCGAAATAAGATTAGGTAGATGTAACAGCCGGTTTTCCACTGCCTGCTTGTTGGTCACCCGGAATCTAGAAATGCTGACTGGACCTCCTGTGACCCGAAAGTCAAAAAGCAAACCGAATCTGCGCACAGCGACGCCGACGATGGTGCTGAATGACTATGCCACAACGTCGTTAGGCTCGTGCAGTTTGAAGCGGGTACCGGTACGGGTATCCCATAGGACATACCCTCGAAGAAAGTTCTCCCAACGTCGGGTGTGACGTTGAAAGACAAAGTTTTTCTTGACCGAATAGCTACATCCCATAGGACATATTTTCCATCATGGTGTCTGTTCACGCGCTCATAAATCGGAATATGGAAGGCCCATTGACGTGCCTGGGTTCACGACCAACGTGTACAGCGTCCTGACGCACATATACACCTTTTTATCTGGATGTGGACGCTTGGCTGAGACCCGAACCGAATGAAGCGACGGCACAGCTGGTACAGCAGGGCGAACTTATCATTTTTAAACAGTACGCGTCGGAAATCCGCGGTTTCGATGAGGGGCTGTCGAGAGGGTGTAAAAAGTAATTAGGAGGGGCGCGGCACTATGGCCCGTACCTCAAAAGATATTGACCTGCACTTTTACCAAGCTGCGCACTTGTCAAGTTTCGTCCTTGGAAAATAAGCTGGCGATGGCGGATGGATCCTCGGGTCAAGACTGGGAGGGTTAAAGGTTTCTACTGTCCGCGTCCCGTTCCCCGAGCTGCCTGCACTTGACTTTCTTTGCATCCTTACAACCATCCCCACGCGCTGTTTTTGAAGTTCTGGTTTTCATTCAATAGACTCGGCTCTCCTGGCGCTGTCATGGTGACTTTCCATCGACTGCGCGGGGCTAAATTTGCTAAGAAATATTTTAGAGCAAAAGGGCGAGACTGGTTCTGCAAGCGACTGTACGAAAGCCGGGAAAGCAGACATTTCTGTCGGAGATGGCACGGGAGTAGCCGCGATCGTATGCTGCGATGGTGTGGAAGCACAATACGAGCCAGGATTCAATATTTGTCGTCATTTTCTGCCACGTAGGTGGGTGCTTTGACCGTGATCGGCAGATCGAAAGCGGAAGGTGGGCGGGGGTGCGGCTCTGATTCGCCCACTAGGCCTGCACACCAAAGAAGTAAGCACGCTGCATCTGCATGCACGGCCGTCGGGATGGGCTGAGGGGCTCGTCAGGAGACCCCGCGGTAGCCTCGGTGATGTGCAAGGACTGGGCCAGGCGACTGCTGATAAATGGTGAGAGCTTCGCTGTCTGGGAGCACGGGAGCTGGTGGCAGATCTGCACTGGTAATAAATAAATATTCATTTAACCTGAAACCAGTACTTCGCTGGTGAGAAGAAATCACCCATGACGTTACTACAGACCATCTTATCACTTGCCGGTCTCGGGGTTGTTGCTGCCACGGCAGCGGAGCCCCAGACGGCCTGGACCAGACACCACGCCCGAGACTTGAATCCTCTCCAGAAGCGGGAGACATGCGGTTCGGGGATCGGCGCGTGCGGGGCCGGCCTCTGCTGCTCTCAGTACAACTGGTGCGGCGTCACGAGCGAGCACTGCGGCACGGGGTGCCAGGCGCAATATGGCACCTGCAACGGGTGAGTTTCCATGTTTTAGCGTCCAGTCCAGCCCTCACTAACGCGTGTACCAACCTATGCAGGGGCGGAGGAAATCCGGACCCTGGCGGTGGCGGCAGCGGCGGCATCCTCGACGTGCCACGGCCTCAGTTCGGCGCGGTGCCGTACGGCGTGCCCATCACGCGGTGCACCACAGCGGGCACGGTGGCCATCACGTTTGACGACGGCCCGTACGTGTACACCAGTTCGCTGCTGAACCTGCTGGCGCGCTACGGGGCCACAGCAACCTTTTTCGTCAACGGCCTCAACTTTGGCGACATCCGGCAGGCGCCCAATCCGGACGTGGTGCGCCGCATGGCTGCCGAGGGCCACCAAGTCGCCAGCCACACGTACCAGCACGCCGACCTCGACACGCTCGACGCCAGCGGCCGGCGCCAGCAGATGGGGCTCAACGAGGAGGCGCTGCGCGACATCCTCGGCGGCAAGTTCCCCACCTACATGCGGCCGCCCTACGGCAACTGCGGCGGCGCGTGCCTGGGCGACATGGCCGCGCTTGGTTACCACGTCATGCTGTGGAGCATCGACACGCTGGACTGGCAGGGCGATGTGCAGGCCAGCATCAACATTTTTGACTCGCAGGTCGCCAGCCAGGCCATCAGCCTCGAGCACGACGTGCACCAGACGACCGTCGAGACCCTGGCCGAGCACTTCCTGCAGACCGCCCGCAGCCGAGGGCTCCGCGTCGTTACGGTGGGCGAGTGTCTGGGGGACCCCGCCGGAAACTGGTACCGAGACGCCGCCACCGGCAATGCTGCGGGCGGAGGGGGTGGAGGAGGAGGAGGAGGAGGGGGAGGAGGAGGAGGAGGGGGACCAGCGCCCTCTGCAGACGGAAGTTGCGCGAGCAACAGCGGTGGGCGCTTCACATGTTCGGGGTCCGCATTCGGCAATTGCTGCTCCCAATGGGGCTGGTGGTAAGTTTGACAACCCCCCTTTTCACCCAGCAAGGGCGAGAAAAACGCTGACATATAGGAAACAAAGCGGCTCAACGGGCGAGTACTGTGGCGCAGGGTGCCAACCTGGCTTCGGGATATGCAATTAAGGAAATCTTCGTTTCTGTACATTGAGCTGAAGTGTACGTTTGTCTCTAATCAATAATCTCAACCGTCGGCCCTGTTGAAACCCCCGTCTGTCAGCTTTTGGATGTGCAATAGTAGTATGGGACGAGAAAGAAAGAGAGAACGTACCGTTGTCAGAGCTGGGCTCCACGGACTGGCCCCCTGCTGGCTCATCGACTTTGTCCACGGAAGGCAACGTCTCGCTCGGCTGAGCCTTCACATCCACTTTCTGGCCATCCACGGTCTGGTCCTTCCATGTTATGGACGGGGCCTTCTGGCCTTTTGAATTCTCGATCTTTTCCTGGATAGGAGGGTATAGTCTTCCTTTTACCCCTTTTGATACCGCGTGATCGTCGCTGGCGCCGCGAGTCTGAGGGCTTATCAGAGTGATTGGCCATGCCGGGTCCTCGTCTTCAACTTCAACAGCACTCTTCTTAAAAGTAGTGACTGCCGGTCGAGGGGGCTGTGCGTAAGCTGTTTTGGGCCTTCTTTCAATCCCCTCCCAACCCCTGCTTCTCGATTTACCCCGCCTGTTATAGCGGCGGGCTCTCTCCATCACCTCATCTAATCTCCTCTCAAGACTTCTTTCGGCCTGTTGTTCCCTTTCGATGACAGCGGAATTGATCCCGAGTTTGGTTTCAAGCTGCTTGATGTACCGCTCCTGCACCTGCCGGATGTTCTTGTTTGTTTCTCCTAGCGGCGATGTTGGTGTCAAAGCACTAGCACCAGTAAGATCCAGCCCAAGTCTATCCTCGACAAACTGTATGATAGAAACCTGAAGGTACGGAGCAAGCCTTTTCGTTTCCTCCTTCCAGGAGTCGTCGGGGCGAGAGTGCCGAACCAGTTGAGAGGTTATCATGGCCTTCGCCCACAACAAAGTTGGGCTGATCTCCATCCCCGATTCCTTGGGGAGCTTGTCAAAGACCAGGAAGTTGCTCAAGACTCGTTCCCAAGACTCTGGAGTCACTGGCAAAAGGGAGTTCGAAGCCAGCAATGTGTGCAGGTGCCCCTCTTCGTCGTGTTGGACGTCTCTTTGCAGTCGCGCGAGGTCATCCAGGTGTTGTCGCGGCTCTTCGACAGCGAGGGCCAGATGCTTGAGACATTCTGCTTCCAGTCTATAGTCACCCAGCTCCCTTGCCCCGTTAAGAATCACCGCCAAGGTATTGACAGAAACGTCCTTGATATGCCAGAAATCCGGCGAGACAATCGGTCCGTCAGGCCGGGGAATGGAGACCTCGAGTTGAAACTCGTCCGGGTCCCCCACCCACATCATGCACCCCGGAGTTGTGGCAAGCCTGTCGTGGCGAGCCTCATAAATCTGGAGACTTACCTGGCTTAGAGCATAACGCAGAAACGGTCTGCTGCGCATACTCTCGGGGTCGTTCCTCATGATGTGGCCGGCAAGCTGTTGCGTTGCTGCTAAACAATTTGCCGCAGAAAGATCGTTCTTGCGACTATGCTCAAGATGAATCTTATGAAGCAATGTTACGTAAATATCCAAAAGAGCCAGCTCGGATGCCTCATCGTAGGGCTCTAGCCTCCAATCGTCAAGCAGCTTCGAGAACATGGTGTCGATATTGGAGGTTCCGAAAAGACGAGCTGAAATATCCTCTGCATGCGGAAGAATGTGCGACATGAGTGAGATGGTGTCTCTCAACTCCCAGATTCGACCATCGGAGTGGATCGCTTCGTAGATACCTCTCCAGTGAATTTGGCTGATGCACTCACCAAAGCTCTCAAGACTGAACTTGGAGCCTTGGGCTAGCTTGAGATAATACGGCAGCAGCTTTTTGTTGACCAAGAGGGCCCATTCCGGAACGGGCAACTATAGAGCACCACGTCGTCGTCAGTACTGGTCTCTTGCAGCATCGGAGACCCAACCCACCTCTGCAAACTTGTCATCCAAATCATGGATCGATGTGAGCCGCCCATCCATTGACCCAAACAGCCGATTGTCGGAATAATCGAAGATCTTAGTAAGATCACGGAACCCCCATAAAAGCTGCAGGAATGGGAAGGGCTTGCCCTCGGAGTGTTGACTCCCGCCCCAGCTCGCGTACCCAAGAGCCTCCTTTTCTCTCGTCCTGGCGAACGCCCCGTAATCGCCCCGAGCCAGGAGCATTTCGCCGTAGGGGATGCGGACGCTTTCGTTGTGAATGTGGTCGGCCAGATTGGCGGCGAAGTAGTGCTCCGCGTCTTTGAAGCGGCCTAGTCTCCAGAGCCGAGAGAATTCCTCAATCGGCTCCTCCAGATCGTCGCGGACTGGCATTTCTAGTTCGATAGTGACGTTTTTCAGGCTCTGCCCATTGGTGGGATCCAGCACAGCACTGACTCCCTCGGGAAGCTGGTCACGGCGAGCTGGGCCCTTGTTGCCGCTGTCGACGCAATCAGGGTCAAGTGTCTCCATATACTCGCGGACTTTTGCGATGATGGCGTCGACGTCGTCGTTGCGGACCTTGATGATGCCTGCTCCGCTGCTAGCGTCCGAGTCATCGACGCTCTCATCGTCGGTGCTGTAAGGCCTGGTCCCGTAACCGTCGGGCGACATGCTTCTCTGAGCGACTATCGATGACGTCGCATGATGGCGAGTTGGGCGAACATTAATGATCTGAGGAATGTGGAAATCAATCGTGTCCATGCTAGCCGAACGCGCACTGGGGCGCCCTACATTGGACGCCGAAGACAGTGCAGGCCGTCGAGACATGGTCGGATTGACAGCGAAGAGTGTTTCTGGGATCCAGGTTCCTTCTGTTTTGCGATGTTGGACGAAGGAAGTTCGGGAGGCCTCGAGACCGGAGCCTTGCGAGCTCGGCTCGAGAGACGAAAATGGGGGGCAGCGCGAAATTAACCGCGTTACCTCAGCCCCCGCCATGCTGCTCATGCAGTGATGAGATGCTGTGCTCCCACATCGTGGTGAGTATCTTGGATGGATTGATTGGCTAAGGCCGACACACTGCATGGAGGGGGTGGCGGAGCCTGCCAACCCCAATTGCTATATGACCCCTTGCACCTTCCTCACGGACTTTCTGATCCGATTGAACCTGAGCTGCATTTTGAGCGGCCGGCGCCGAATGTCTGCGACCGCAATGAGTTTGCCGCCGAATTCAAGGAGCGATGCGGAATCGCCCGCTTCTGCACCGACGCTTCACAAACGCGTTCGCAAGTACGGCCGCTATGGCTACGACAGATTCGACGACCGCACCGAGGGCGCGGTCTTGGCGGGTCACGGCTCAATTGGCAAAGTCAACGTGAACTGTCGGTTCCTCTTCAAAAAGTCAAAATGGGGTTTTCTGGGCGAGCGCGACAGGCCCGCTGGCATCATCTACCTCGACCTCGATTTTCGCCAACCCCCTGGCTCCACGCTGGAATCAGCTTCCGTCGAAGTCAAATTTTCCAGTCCCGGCGACCAAACCGAGTCTCGAAAAAAGACCGGGAAGCGCTCCAAAAGGTCCGGATCAGACGATTGCAAAGCCAGAGTCACCCATTATTACGGCCCTGTCCAGCTCAATGGCGAGCCCAGGCACGTTGTCGAGCTTTCCACCACCCAATTCATCCCCGAGGCCAACGTTGCCGGTTTCGGTGCGGGTGGTGCAGGCGCGAAGAAGGAGCGCCACAAAGTCGTGGCCAGCAGATGGAAATTTTGCGGCCACCTTGTGCCAGGGCAGAGCTGGGCCTTTCAGTGCCTGAAGTGGGAGCTCACTGAAAATAAATTTGATGCGGAGCCCGACCGAAGCAATACCATTCACACAGCATTCGCCTTCGAGCATGACAATGAAGACTGCATTATGACCGTCGAGGTTTCCGGCAAGCTCCGCGGCTGGAGAGACTTGGTCAAGAACAAGATGAAGTTCGGCGGCGACAAAGACGGAGCCGTCGCCACGCTCATCCATTTTCCGAAGAAGGTGGACTGGGACATCCCGCTCGACGGGGACGCAAAACGGCTGGCCGAGTCAATGAAGGACGAGAACTTGCACGAAGTCCCATTTGAGATCCCATCCAGACGGCCAGCCAAATTGCCGGAGCCTGAGCCCCCAGCGCCTCAAGCCGCCAACGCTTTCCTGATGATGGGACAGGAAACCTCTTCGCGGCCCGGGCGTCTTAACATACTTACCGAAGAGTCGCTCAACTCTGGTAATACTGGCACAATCCCCCTGATCGAATTCGCGAGGGCTGCTGGTCTAACACCATGGACGACCACACCACAGCGTCCTCTGGGTCGGGTATCGACAATCCGAGAAGAATCAACATTCAACAGCTCGGATTCAACTATTGTTGTCGAGGACGATGACGCGGAACCCCAAGATGACAGCTATGAAAAAGCCGCTCCATCGCAGATCAACCCGTCTACCATAACCCTCAACGCAACTCTCCTATCCATCTTAACCATGCTCCGTTTGACAACCCTCATCCAGTTTGTCACTCTGGTTCTGTTTCAAAACAGGGCGACCAGGACCACTGGCACTTCTTCACGGCCAGCAATTGCGGCACGGCCGCGGCGCTCAGATGTCGATGAGGATAGCACAGCGTGGATCAAAAGGGGTGCGGCCGAGGCGAGACGAGCGCGTCTACCTTCTGACTACGGAGGACAATTCAGCGAGGAGCGGATACCAGTTGGGCGGCGGGGGAGGTTTAGGGAACCATCACTGGCTCGCAGCGCGATGAGTACCAGTGCGAGTGCGTACTAGTTGATACTTAATAGGGATGGCCCATCGAAGAAGACCTAGAAGAAACACAACGGAGAAAGAAAATATTGTTGGATAGCAGATCGCAGGGTAGGTATGCTCTAAGAGGTACTAACTATTGAAACTAATAATAATCCTCGCGTCGAACGAGGTCGAAGCACGGATACTCCTATTTAAGGTGTGCTACACGGCGAGTTCAGGCCAACAGTCTAAAATCAATAACTAGCTGTCCATTCCCTGTGCCTCCGCCATACCCTAGATTCACCCCCAAAAACCGGGTCCAGCTACCCGCAGCGTAGAGTCGGACAGATAGGCCGTTGCTTCAACTGTCTAAGGACCATCGGTATATCGTCAAAGAACACCGCCCCATTGTGATCAATCAACTTTCCTCAGCACTCCCTCCAATGAGCATCATGCGACTCGCAGCACTCTTTGAACTTCTTGATTTCATCATGGCCAAAGGGATCAAAGAAGTCCAGGGCGAAGCGGGAGCACCAGCAGGTGTCGTCCACTCCTGTCTTCTTTCCACACTTCTTGCTGAGCTCCCAGTCTTGCTCCGCGTCTTCGTCGTTGAGGACGCATCTGTATGCGTTCCCTCCAGGGTAGCACAGAAGAGGAGCGTGGATGCAATTGAGGAGAGCTTCATGGCGTATGATGAGTGAGGGGATTGAGGTTGGTGTCTGAGATGTGTTTGGTTGGTTTTCTGTCTTGCCTTGTTCATTTTGTGGGTGAAAACGGGGGACTTATATACTGAAGTGTTGGTGTTGTTCGCGGAACCACTCGAACGTGTTTCAAGCATGCAATCCGAAGTCTCAGATTAAATATCACCGACATCACACAAGGTCGTCATAGCCTGTGACTTCGGGAGGACCATCTGTTGTACACCGCACACACGACCAAGCCGAACTTTCCCGGATTCTAATGCGCTCCTGCCTCACATTCCCCCTTCAAACAGGTGGACGTCCAAGCCCCGCGGGGCTAATTGATCGATACGTGGAGGCACAATTCGGAAACAGACAAACCGTAATTGGGTATCACCCGATCCCGATGACCGAGACAGTGGCGTTGAATATTAGGTACTATTACTATGGACTAGAAAATGTAGATAGATGAATTGCGCTAGAAAGCCTAGACAAACCCCCAAATGACGCAGTATTCCAAGCAAAAGAGCGGTCAGAGATCCCCGCCCCAACACATCCGTTCCTCCTCCCCTGGCTTGGCAGGGGGTGATGTCATTGAACCCCTTGGCAAACCACCCGATTCCCCAATCCCTTCGATACTTCGAGATCCCAGATTCCAGCAGGTAGGTAGTTCCCTTCGACCATCGTCAGCTCGCAAACCCACCCCTCCAAAGAACTCAAAACTCACCAACTCAGCCCCCCATCGCACGTCCCCAGACAGACCCAAGTACCCCCTCAGCACTCCAAATATTTCCCCCCATCAACAGACTGACAGCAATCTACGAATGCCTGGAACTTCTCCTGGGGAACCTCAACGAAATACTCGGTCCGGTGTGTGCAATAACAAGAATCAGGCACCAGCCCCAGCTGCTTGGAACATTCTGTGGTCTGGATCGTGTCGTCGTTCTGGCTGCCCGAGGGGTGGAGGCAGCGGAAGGCATTGTCGGCGCAGGCGGAGGCGAGCGCGGTGAAGAGGAGGATGGTGATGGTTGATGTCTTCATTGTTGGGGTTTGAGATGGGAAATGTTGAAGTTGGTGGGTAGGTTGTGTATTGGTGACTGCAGGATGAGGGGTGAACTTTCTGGATAGTGAGAGAGTTTTTTTTTTTTTGGGAATCGGGTGCGTTGGATTTATATTGAAGGCGGTTGCGACTTTGAAGATGAATGGCATCTGAGTCCGGGCCGATTGTGATGGAGATATTCCTCTCGGGTGCCTTTCCTGGAACGCGTTTTGAGACAAAAGCTCAGGTCAAAATGTCGATCTTGGTGGAGTGATGAAAATCGCAGAGAAAAAGGTAGTCATTTGCATTTTTGCAGATCGCGGCGTCAACTACCAAGACTATCGAGATGAGGTGGTCCGGGCCGATGGAGCGGGCAGCGGAAAACCTCCGGCGCAAAGGTAGTTTCGCGGATGATTCCGCCCCGCATGTCTTGTGCAGGGAATAATTCCCGCTTGTGCAACACGGTGCATGTTTCGGCTGGGTTGTGACTTTTGTTTACATTGCCCTGTCCCTCCTAGCCTCCTATTCGCTGAACATCATGACGACCCACAGGCCCCTTTTTTGGTGGAGAGACTCTCCAAATAGGTAACTAGTTGAATGATGCGGATAGGGTTAGGGTTAAAACATCGCGGTCCCAATACGCCCCCCGAGATTCGGAATACGCATGCGCTGACTGAGGCAGGGCAAATTCTCCACAATATGGCTCAATGTTCTCCAGGTGAGGCCCCAGCCTCAGCGCATGGTACGATTAAAGCGGCTCCTGCGCGTATTCCCGCACTTCGTCCCTTTTTGAGCGTTGTTGCTCTCCGGTCTCGCGAACGTGGCATGGTCATGTCACATTTGCTGACTGAACAAGATGTCGGCTTTCTCAGTCTAGGCTGATGCTAGACAAGCGGTCAAAGTTATACGCTCGTCATTTCTTTAAGGCGGACTCGAATACGGAATTTCAATGTCAATCCGCCCCTATAAAGGAGGACCCGGACCAAGACCAAGATAATGCGAAATGTGCTTCTAGTAACTCAATAAACGCTATCAGTTTCACAGCCATGGCCGCCGTTATAATGGCATTCATTGCCGCAGCCTTTTGCATCAGGAGAACCAAAGCCTCACCGACAGGTGACCCCCGGTCATGCGTCGAAATCGAGGTTCCAATCAGCGTCGACACCACAGCCATCAAATGGCTACAACCACGAGTCGACAGCACCATCGATGCCGTTGACTGGGTCAACTACCAGACAACCTGGACATCGCCCAACTCCACCCAAAGCATGATTGGCACCATCACAGTTAAGCAGACCGTCAAGATCAACGGCCAGCTCTGCGTTCCTCCAAAGGGCAACGACAAGTCCGACATTCTCCAGATAGTTACACACGGTGGTGGCTTTGACAAGAGGTTCGTGTCCCCATCCGCCCTAATCTACACAAAACTTACTAACAATCCCCCGAAAACAGATACTGGGACTCCGAGGTCAAGCCCAAAGAGTATTCCTACGTCAACGCCGCCCTCGCCGAAGGATACTCCATCTTCACCTACGACCGCCTCGGCACGGGCCGCTCCTCCAAGCCCGACGCCTACACTACCGTCCAAATCCCCCTCCAAGTCGAGATCCTCCGACAACTCACCCTCCTCGCCCGCAACGGCACCCTCCTCTCCTCTTCCAAGCTCTTCACTCCCCATCCCGCCATCACCTCCTACAAGGCCCCCTCCAAGATTGTCCACGTCGGCCACTCCCTCGGCTCCATCATCACCATGGGCCTCATTACCAACCACCCCACCCTCTCCTCGGGCGTCGTCGCCACTGGCTTCTTGTACACCAACATCCCCCTCCCGGGCCTAAACCTCGGCACCTGGGGCTTCGAATACGCCCACGAACACAACCCGCGTTTATTCCCAGACCACGGATCAGGGTACCTCGTCTCCGCGACCCCCTCCAACGTGCAGCTCAACTTCCTCAAGAAAGGCTCCTTCGAACCCACCCTCCTCGATTACGCGTACAAGATCAGACAGCCTATTGCCGTCAGCGAGTTCAAGTCCCTTACATCTGGGTTTGGGACGGAGGGAGCCAAGTTCGAAGGACCGTTGCATTTTGTGGTGGGCGAGGGGGATTATGGCGTTTGTGGAGGGGATTGTAAGGGGAGTTATGACCTGGCGGTGATTAAGGGGGTGATTCATCCAAAGGCGAAGGAGGTGGGGGTGTTGGTGCAGCCGGGGACGGGACATGGTTTGACGTTGTCGAAGAATGCGACGGCGGGGTGGAAGGTGAGCTTTGACTTTTTGGGGAGGAATGGGCTGTAGTGGTGGTGGTAGTTCAAGAGGTTGGGGGGTCTGGGGTCTTTTGTGTGGATTCACAGTTTGGTGTCAGTGGTTTGATTTGGTCTCGGGGATAACGTCAGGCAGGACGCCAGGGGTTTTAATAGGTCGCAGGACTGTTTCATACAACTTGGTATAGTAGAGGAAAGGCAGCATTTAAAAATTTCAATGACAATGAAATACTTCACTGAAGAAAATGTCTGTTCCAACATGGAACCGGTGCAAGTGCTATGTTACCCCTGACTCGTCTCCCTCCCAATCACATATCCCGCACTCCACTGTCCATTGGTAATGCACCTCAAGCAATTCACTTCCCAAACTGAAATTTCTGCCAGCAAGTCGGCCCCAACTGACCTATAACCTCAACCCTAAAATACCCATTCCCATATGCCGCATCAACCCCAAAATCAGCCGTATGACGCGGCATCACTGCTCCGCAACTTCATGTTCGTCATGAGGTCTCAATGCGGCGATTAAGGGGAACCAGTATGTTGCACAAGATGTCGTTGGGTCAAGGATGGGGCCGTGAACCTTGCAGATGTCAACAGGAAGAAGGATGCGCTATTGAACTGTAAAATGTAACCCCCGAACCTGGTGGTTGGGCGCCAAGGCTGTGGGGTTGTGAGGCTAGGCGAGAGTCCTGGTACTGACAGACCAAGGTCAGGGCTGATCCGAATAGCGAACAGCAGAAATTCATGGGTGTAAGTAAGCTTGGAGACCGAAAAGAGAAATAAGTCATGCCGTCAAGACGGAAACAGTAAAGTTGCGCAGACTAAATCTTGTGGTATGCAAGGTACCTCCGCAATACCAAGAGTCCAACTTTGTTGGGGGCGCGGCCCCCTTTGCCAAGTCTGTGTAGCATGGAGAACCAGACTTTGCTAGCTCCCAACTTCCCATACAACTAGCTGTTATCGCGTTAGTGCAAGTACTATTGCATGGGAATTCAGTTTTAATAACCAACAGCATCGCATTACTACCTTAGCACGACCATGGACAGGGACTTGAGTGGAACTTAAGAGGGCCCAACAACCCGCAGTATTGATCCCATTCTGATAACAGCGGAAGGATTCCGCACCTCATTCAACCCGGTTGTTCAGCACGGCTTGTCCCCTATATTGTTTTTTGTCCTGTCATTGTGGATTGGCCTACATGCTTTCAGCACGCTGCCTCCAGTCTTTAGGATGAGGGAGACGGACTATCAAGCTGCAAGAAAACCACCAAAACCGCAGAGTATCTGAAACATTCTAGGATTAGCAATGTGACGTCACTGATTGGGGGAGGCGCCTCATACCCAGCTGTTGCCGCCAAGATCTCAAAGGGCCGCGAGACGGTTCCCCAGTTCAAGACCCCTAAGAATAGCATGAGAAAGGCCGTGATTATTCCCAGTTTCTGATCCATGATCTCCGTTTTGGTGAGAATCCACAGCGGGGCGATCAACATGGTGATAGCCGCAACGAAAACCGACGTAGACGCAAAAGCGTTGAGTGGGCCATCGTCGATACGAGTCGTGGTGCTGTGAGCTGGGATCGATGGGTCTTGGCCCGGTTTACGGGACTGAAAGAACCTTGTTGAGGGAATGATGATTCCCTGCTCCACCCAGCGCCGAAGTGGCGATTTCCGCGTTGGAAAGACTGAAATGAGGTCTGAGCAAGTGAGAAAGTCGGTTTCTTTGCTGTCGATTGGATGATTTCGGTTGGACAGCCATCTGGTGATGTGTCCAACGGTGGATGCTTGTATTTCAGGAGCGGCTTTAAGACGTAGATGGTTGCAAAGTAGTTGATCTAGTGTGGATGGTTATTAGTTCTCGCTGATCGGCTGTACCACGGAATGATGGAAAAGCACCTACCGTATTCAACCAATGCAGGTGCCATCTGTCTAAGGATGAGATCTCTTCTTTCAGGGACGTCTTCTCGTACCGACCCGTTGTCCACATCTTTTGCATCCCTTGCGCTCAAGCTTTCATCCAGCGAGTCAAGCTGTGCTTCTAGCTCACAGATATGAGCTTGTTTGTACAATAAGACTCGAGCGTGAATTCGGTCAAACCGGCGGATGGCGAAGAAATCGTCATCGGATGATATAAACCTGGCAAATTCTTTGTACCCTATGTATTTCCTAAGTAATTTTGAAATTCTTTAGCACAACCACCGGTTTTACGAAGCCTTCAATCTGTTGGTAAAGACAGCTTACCATGGCTTGTCGTCGATATCTTTTTGAGTCAACTTGTCTGGCTCAACATCCGGAATTGGTTGTGACATTTTGCTTGCGAGCTGTGATAAGGCTTGACGTAAAGAAAGCTGTTTGCTCTCAGAACCTTTCTGGAGAGGCGTGTGGGTGTGATATTCGAGAGGCCTCCTGGGTTGAGGTGTCAGCGATCTGCATACCCCGCTTTTGCTGCTGAAATCTAACCCAACCAGACATGAATACAACAAATGCGCAGACGTCTGCCTAAAAAAGCATTTTCACTGTGGACTGGAATTTCAGAGGCCGCCATGACAAAAACCACGACCCACATGCTCTGTCACTCTGCTTGGGTTCCCCTAGGCTTTCATTCAATGAGCACGATCGCGAGATTTCAAGACTGCCTGACATAGGTTCAAATCACAACATGACGTCCGAGGGTGTAAGTTCTCCACGTCCTAAAACTGAAATGAATGCTTTCCTCTGGGACACCAACTTCATTTAGTCGCAGGTAAGAAAAACTCGCTAACGCTGTCGGGCAGAGTTCACGCGGCAGTTCCTCTTCAGCCAGTACCAATAACACCACCTCTTCATCCTCTTACTCCGGTGGAAATTATCGCTCTGGCGCATCGTCGGGCTACGCCACGATAACTATCTCGGAATCGGGACAGTTTGCAGGGGGCGAAGGCGCACGACCTACTAGACCTCAAGCTCCTCTCCCACGACCAGGCGGCACTGGTCGTGGAAGAGGTTTCAGTGTTGTGGTTGTGAATCATAGGGCGGGGCGGTCGGAGCCTCGAAGCAGTGATTATCCTACCTATAGTAGTAGTCGTCAGTCAAGTAGGAGGGTTCGATAGGTGGAATGCCTTAACGCATGCATGATGGCTGGATCGGTGTCCAACAACGTCGAACTAGCGTACTTGGTCATCTTCTCTGATAATATATGTGGTGTTCACTGTAGAATATTACGATAGGATCACTAGGAAACAGGCTTTGAACCCTAGCAACGAATATCATTGATCTGCAAACTGGATCGACTTCGCCCCGTCGAGGGACACAACGTGCTATTCCAACCTGCCAGCCTGTACTGGTACAAACGCTCTGCTAAAAGAAAGGGTCTCTTTCTTATCTCCGTGCAGAAATGCGTTCCTGGGATCCTCACACAACACAGGCCCGGAACGGCAAGACCTGGGCTAATCGCATTACAGACCTTCTTTAACATATAGAACGTCGTTTTTAATATCCATGTAGGTGTTCTCAGAATGGAAGATGGCTGAATAAGCGAAAGCTATCAGCGGTCTTTACAGTAACAAGGCGCTTTTCTTCCTAGCTAAGGGGGTCCTGTCCTTTGGCCTGAACCTTCGTACTCCGGCATCCCGCATACAAAGTTCTGGGCGCTGGCGTCTTGGATTTCAAAGCGAGAAAGTTCGCGGTAAAGGTAAGACAGGTCAACAATACAGAAACACTTTCCTAATGTAGACATCCTGTTCTCCGGCTACGAAACAGAGAAAAGAGACGCGAACCAATACCAAGAGCATCGAAGAAAAAGCACTAAAGACGCAAAATCTTCGTTCCTATATCAAGCAGACCACCGCCACTGATCTTAAAGTCCTCCAGGCTTCCCACTTGGCAGACACCTTCATACCGAAACGTACTAACACGGCGGAAAAGTGACTCGCCCCCACTTCCTCTTGAGACAAACGACAACACCAAGCCACTACCATGCGCGGGCCATGTAATACCCTCGAGCTTGCTGCTAGGTAACTTGCGCATCCCCTCCTCCGATGTCCTGCTCTCACCCCAAAACAGCAACCATACCTTGTCTCCGATTGAAACTTCAGCCTGACTAAAGCACACATCGGGCTTAAAGTTAGTGGTGGCAACTTTGTCCCTAGCTGCCACGAGTAGCCCATCATTTGCCGACCCGTGATTTGGAAAATATTTTTGCTTCGACTTGAATACAGCCTCTGCCCAACCCCCCCTTAGCGTTAATCTTGCAGGATTCGTTGATGACCGCTAGATATGCACGTCCACCAGTTGTATCGCTACATTCTCCATACTAGCGTCCTAGCCACTAGTTCCGTCCAGAGTGTCTCGCCTTTGTTGATAGGGTACAGATTCTTCCACATCGACCCGGACCCCAACATGCTCCCGAGGCTGTCACCGAGCCCCTCGTACGTGACAGGCGCAACCACCGACGCCCACGACCACGACGGCGTATAATAATCCTCTTCGTACCGCCTCGGGTGCGATCTCTTTTTCACCTATTAGGGTACAAATAGACAGAGGCTACGGTGCACAGGAACTCAGCACAGATGACTTAACCCTGGTCATACCATTGCCTTGTGGGCGCCAGGGACTAGATAGCCACTGGCAGGGCTTTCATTAAGCTGAACGCCAGAGCTGTCCCAAGGCAACATCGACAGGGCCAATCCAGCGTTCTCGCCGTGGTTCCAGGGACGCTGTTCGACCAACCCTCCATTTTACGACGCGAACTCCTCAATCGGCCATTTTCCGGACCTCGAGCTCAGTCCCTGGTCATATAACAGCTTGGTTATCTGAGACGAATCTGGGCACACGAAATTTCCTTTTTCGTTCTCAACCCTGAGCTGGGGTGAGCTGGGGTGAGCTGTGGCTGATTTGTCCTGAGCTCTCCCTGATTCTTCTCTGAGCTGGGGTGATCCGGTATACCGCGCCCCCGCACAGCCTCAGAGGCCACTTTTCAGTCCCCCCGGCTAAACTTTCCTATCGATGGAAAGCAGACAACGCGTAATCTTGAAGGATAGCTCCCACGTAACAATTCCAATTATGACGTACATGTGTACTGGGTGTGCGTGTGACTTGGCCCGAAAGCCCTATTATCAAAGACAAGCAACCTATATCTTACTAAGAAATTGAGAACAAGCTAAAAGGATCTAATCACAGCAATTTAAAACCTATAGCATTGCTATACTATGCTAAAGAAGGATACAGTACGGATGGAGTCGCTAACGACAGCAGTAACGTCACCTATCTGTGCTCTTTATCTAGTAAATGTTAGAAACGCTGCACCACTGCTGTGATCACTACTAGAGCGATCAGAAGGAAAGATAGTTCTAATTGCTTCTAATTTCTGGATGGCCGAAGGCCATCTTTTGTGTGCCTGAGTGCATGAACCGGATCCTGAACGACAGTTTGATCACCGGCACCGTCAGCCACGTACAACCACTTTGTGGCTTGCACCCTCCTTTCTGACAGTTAATGAGTTATTTTCTACTATTAGGGATATACAAATAGCTAGAGAATTTTGTAATACTAGCGGTTAAGCTTATAAGATGGTTTCTATTTATCCCTTGTCGATATTCAGGACGGATAGTCCTATTAGTTACGTACTTATTCTGCCAGCAGAAAATTATATAGCGTCTAGCTTTCGTTCATACGTATTTTATACCGTTTCTAACGGTGAAATATAAGACCCAGTTCTCGGCTACAAGCCTATATTTTGTCCCTGACACCGTAGGCTATATACCTTTCTACCAGCAGAAATTTACTGTCTAGTGTAAGCGACCCAGTTCTCGTCCCCAGCCCAGATCTTGTTTCTACTCGCCCGTCAACTCCCAACAGCGGCCCGTTAGCGAGCGGCGGTAAAGGCCCGGTCGGGAAGGGTGACGGCGGGGACGTCGAAATGCTCGAGCTCCGGCACCTAAACGCGCTTGATGACTGCGACTTCGATAACCCCCTCGGAGCACCCTGGGAGGAAAGCCGGGCCCGCGGCCGGTCCCCAGGCAGGGCGCCCATACGGTCCTGCGCCGACAGCTACTCGGCCTCCGGCGCCGGAGCCTCGCCTCCTGCCCGGCACCAGGCGACAAAATCACAGTCAAAATCAAGACGGCACGCCAGGCTGACCTCGATGATCTTGACTTTTCGAGAATATCCGGCCCGCATTCGTGTGTTTCAGATGCTACGAAACGAACAAGACGCACAAGGTGGTCGGCAGTCCGGGCGGCGGGCTGTGTCATCCCTGGCCCGCCCCTGGTTCGCCGAGCGGTATCCGTACCAAACCGGTCACCAGCGGTGCTGCACCAGTCATCCTTCTTCCAAGGCGATGAGCTGTCACCCTCCTTCTCGTCAACCGTCTGTGCGGTGGCCCGACACTTTTTTTCCTCCTCTCCTGGTCACGGCTGCCGTGGTGTAGTAGCGGTGGCGCGGGAGTTGCGTTGCGTTACGTCGGCCAAGACTCCAAATGGTCATCAAATCTCACTCGCGGGCACAACAAATTCCCCCACCCACCCGATCCCAGGAGCCCAGGAGCATCAGGTCCCTAGCTCATTATCATCACCACCTCCTAGCCCATTACTTCTCCTGGCAACCCTTACCCTGGCCGCGCCCCAGGCTTGATAATACTCTGGCATTTGCCAGGTTCGCCTCGGTACGAAGTGGTGGAAGAAAAAAAAAATAGGGCCAGATTGATGGGCAGGTTGATCGAAGGAAAACTCGAGTTCGCCGAAAACAAGCAAGACTGTCCCTCGAGACTGGATAAACATGCCTCGATTTTTCCCATAATCCTCTCGACGTGTTGTCCCGTCTCCATATATTCTCTTTTCCTTTCTTGTTGTGTTTTAACTTAAAGTCTCCTTCTGCTTCGTCAGACCCTCTCGACACCAATATTAACAAGATGGGCTCGCCAGAGGAAGAGTCGAATCGTTTCATCCGTGAGGTCTTGGGCCTACAAGGTGCCGCTTATCTGGTTATCGGTCTGAGGTATTTTTACCGCATCCACTCGATGGGATGGAAGAAGCTGGCCTGGGATAATACGCTGATGTTCCTAGCGACGGTATGTCTACCCCTTTTCCATGGTCTCTGAAAGAATTATATGACTCGTCCGAGCTAGTTTACACGGCCGAGAGCGTCATGGCGTGCCTCGTCGTCGCGTACTGGAAAGGGCTCGCCAACAACGCTATGACGGACGAGCAGAGGGCCGTGATCGACCCAAACTCCAAAGAGTACCAGCCAGGCGATTTCGACCTGGAAAGGGGTCAGAAGGGGATATTCGTCACCTACGAGGAAGCGGCCACGGAGTTGCAAACCCAGGACCGGGATCTACGGAGGAAGGGGTCGAGACATACCTTTTAGGTTGTTTTCTTACATGCGTAGATAGGCCATTACTTGTACAAAACCTGTAACACACTTAAGTATCCTGGCCTCTCAATGTACTCCCAGAATGAAGGAGGTTGTGGCCAAAGGCCACAACAACAACAAGGGGAAGGCTTTGGAAGACGCTAGATCTTGTCAATAGTGGCTATAAGCCGCGTAATGACACTACAAATAAGAGCTCTCAGGCATCTGCCAGAGATCTGAACAAGCAACGAATGAATCAGTTGCAATCCTTTTCTAACATTTCTCTGGCTTCCATGCCTCTGTCGGGTTTCGTCCTGATTTTGAATGTCCTTCGGGTGAGAGTGCGCCTCCATAGTTATCGTTATCGGCCATTGTTGATTCGTTGGAAAAAATGGTGTGGGTAGTCTGTGCTTTGCCGATCGGTCGGGTCGCGGTCCCCGATGGCTATTTCCACAAACTGTCAACACTATACCTAGCGCAGACTAGCTTGACCAAGGTGGGCTGAGTCTGTTGCGCGCACATCCGCAAAACAGACATGGCATCAACAGAGGGCTTGCTTGCAAAATCTTTCAGCGGCCTTCAGTTCTCGCATCTGACAACTTTATCCCTACAATCCTGATGCCGGAGATACCGAGACACTTCGTTGTGGGCTGTGGCTCGGCTGCTATCTCCTCAGTTACATTTTCACCATGGGGCCTGCAGCGGAGCTAATGCATGCGTCAACGCAGCTGGATGATGACGGCCAGGCCTGCTGCTCAGAGACCGAACCCGGGGGTTCCATACAGGTACAGTTATGACCTTCTGGAGAGAGAGGGAGAGAGATGGCCGGTGCTCGATACTAATATTTCATCGATGCTACTAGACCGATTCCGGTATTGGATTGGACGACGGCACAGGATCTCAATCAACGTTGGGGGGGCATATTTACCTGTTCGGACGCCGTTACCGTCACTGGGCGATTGCGCAAGACAACTGTGAGCGTACGTATTGCCTGGTCGCTCACGTACTGGCTTCCGGTACTTGTCAAGCGCTGTTGCCCTTAGAAGCTAATGGTTGGTCTTTGCCCACGCAGGATACTTCTGCCCAGACGACGAAAGAGAGGTTGAACAGCAAGAGGCTCAACACAACGCGCTCACCCTGCTCATGGAGGGCAAGCTGCACTTAGCACCTCTTCCGACCACATCGCCCATCCAGGTGCTGGATGTTTGTACCGGCTCCGGCACCTGGGCAATCGACGTCGGTCTGGAATGCCCGGAATGGAATGTGATGGGCGTGGACTGGTCGCCGATACAACCAAACTATCTCCCAGCCAACGTTAGCTTCCAATTCGACGATATGCGTCGGCTGCCGTGGTATAGGAGCGGCTGCGACTACATCCACATGCGGGCCACTATCCACACAGGATGCTGGAAGGATTTCAAGGCTGAGGCCGTTGAGCAGGCCTTTGAGTCTTTGCAGCCCGGTGGGTGGTTTGAGAGCCATGAACTCGGGCGTCTGGTTGATTGCGATGACGGCACACTGCCAGCGCAATCTCCCCTTGCGAGTTGGGCGCGCATTCTAGACAGGGCTGGTGCGTTGAAGGGCCAGCCTCGCCATGTAGCCGACAAGATGGTGCAGTGGTATAGGGAAGTGGGTTTCGTGGATGTGCAGCAGCGGCGTCTCAAGATGCCAATTGGAGGCTGGCCGCTAGATGGCCAGATGAAAGAGATTGGCTATTACTGGCAGGTGTCTTTGGAATTGGGGCTAGAGAGCCTCTCCCTACGTCTCCTTCACGAGGCATTTGGCTGGGACCTCCCCAAAATGATGGTAGGTCGCGCGCCTCGTCCGCCGTTTCTCACCCTGTGATCCCGGGGAGGGGATGTGCTAATTTTGTCACATCATGGTGGTAGGAACTGCTGGCCTGTGTAAAACAAGATATTCGCAACCGTTCTATTCACGCCTACACGCAAGTCTACGTGGTCTACGGGCGCAAGCCGACGCCGGGAGAGCTCCTGTCTGTAGACAAGCGCACCTACAACACGCCAGAGGCCGGAGGAGAAGAACCCGCGCTCAGTCCTCCATGCCCCTTGTCCGCAGAACGGGCGCCGTCATGGTCGCCGACCCCAGAGCCACCTCGTCCTAGCTCAACCGACCCCTATGGAAGCGATGCCAGGGATGATGCCGACAGTAGCGGTGGCGGCGGCGGGGGATCATCAGCCTCGGCCTCTTTGGCAGACGACGCCTCTGCCAACTCGAGTTTGTTTCGACAGCAACGCCAGGACTTGGTCAACTATTTGGTGGGTCAGCTCTGCCGTTATCTCGACTCTCGAGTTGCCGAGGCGCAGCTGGTAAGGGCTGTACGCTCGCTGCACACGGACGAGGGATCTCAGCAGCGAGGAGGTGAACAGTCGCAATCTGCGACTCTTGAGGAGCGAGCGCTCCGAGTAGAGCAATCCGGCGAGGCAGGCGGCAGCGCGGGGGGGCGGAGCTACGGACGCGGGCTGCCTCCCCCGGGTCACGAGGGCGAAGAAGGGAGCGACGGGGGTGGAGACGACAAGAGGCGGAAGCGGCCCCGCCTTGCTTCTGCTTCCTCGGAGGAGACGAAGCGGTTCGCCTGCCCGTATTACAAGCGGAACCCTAGAAAATACTGCAAATGGACGAGCTGCCCTGGGCCAGGCTGGGATGAGATTCATCGTGTCAAGTTCGTTGTTCCCTGCATCCCTCGTCCCAAGGGATGAGTTTCTCGTTCTCCTCGGGAGGGGGCAGGCTACTAACATGCTACATGTACTCACTGCACAGGGCTCATCTCTACAAACGCCACGCGTTACCTCTCCAGTGTCCTAGATGCTGGGAGCCTTTCCGCGGCGAAGGCTTCTATCGGCAGCATCTGCAGCAGGATCCACCGTGCGTCGTGGAGGCGGTGCAGCGGAACATGCTAGACGGCTTCACAAAGGAACAGGAGGAGATGCTTCGGAGCAGACGGAGAGTACGTCCTGGCACGGGCCCAGCAGACAAATGGAGAGAGATTTACATGATTCTGTTCCCGGATGATAATGTCGACAACATCCCAAGCCCTTGTAAGCCAAATCTCGGGGGGGGGGGGGAGGGAATATGTTAAGCGACTGACTCTGGAGTCGTGATAGACCACGAGCCCACGGACAATGATGCTAACAATAACGCAAAAGAGGATTGCGCCGTCTTTCTCCGTCGAGAAATGCCCGCGGCGGCCCGTCGAGAACTCGACCTCATGTTCCAAGACGGATTTCGAGACATGGAAGTGGCGCTGCGGCCGAGAATCGAGCAGTTGATGGTTGACTTGCAATCAAGGTTGCTCAGAACGCGGATGTTCCAGGAGAATGAAGCTGGAGGAGAGTCCGTCGAGCCTGGTGAGCCTCAGGGCACGGAAGGAGAACGAGAAGGAGAGGGGTACGAGACTACGGCTGGTCGCTCCGCCGAGCAGGGCGCTCCGCCACCGCTAAAACCACCTGAACTTAGCTCCACGGAACTAGGTACTGTTGTCCAACAGCAAGAGGGGTTGTGGGATTGGGATCGCGACCCATCCGTGTCGGGATCCGCCGACACGCTCCTCCCGCCAGAGAACTTCTTCGACATCAGCTTCGAGAAGCTGTTAGACCCGACGTTTGCTTATAGTGTGGAGACGCAAGAATGGCGTGCCGACTTGACGTAGCCGTGGTATGAAGGCCCTATGAAATCCAAAACAGACAGAACAGAAGCAATACAATGAAGCTATTCCAACCCCATCAGTTCCGCCGAATCCAGAGTGAAGGCTGGCCGCTACAACACGGGCCTATTAACGGACCAGGGAGTTGACGCCAGGGAGAAGTCATCCCAGGAAAGCAACATCTCTCACGCATCCTAGATTAGAGAACAGACTAGGCCTAGCTCCTAGGTAGGCGCGGCGCGGGACGTATGGGGAGGTGAGGCAGGAGCATGTTTCGGCGGAGTGGTGACTCGACTGGGAGGAATGTTGCATGGGAGAGAATAATGGTGACAGGAAAAATTACAGCATTGACCAAGTCTTGACTAGTCAATCAGCCAGTGGGATTGACACGATTGGCATCTGGCACGCGGCCCTGTCCTATTGAGATCACAGTCGGGGATGTTTAGGAGCGGGGCGCGATTGCGCCTTTCCGGATTGTTAAGCGTACTTATCACTTTACCTTTTGGCTTGGAGAGGGTTGATATTCGATAGTGATAGGGACATTAGTAAGGGGATGTGTGTTTTGGGTTCCGCATTTTGGGGAAAATGTCGAGGTTTATAACTAGCTCTTTTTCTGTACATCGGGGCCGATGCCTGGATGACAATCAGAGAATGCTTTAAAGAGATTACAACCAGATTTGCAGCAGTCCCACCAAGAATTTTGCTATTAAATGCGAGATTCCTGCACCTTCACGCATACCTCCATCCCTTCCGGTCCCTTATTAACACGACTCCTTGACCCTTTACCCTACACAACGACAACCCTCGATATCGATTCAACGTCCTAGCTCCCTACTTTCCTTCTCAAGACAGCAAGTATCGGTTCGGCCCCCTAAGCTGCGCTACATCAACGGAACACTTTTCAAATATCCTGGTTATATATGACAATGTCAGAAAGAAAGGGGTTCAGGCAACGCAGTGCCAGAGCGCCATCCTTCCAGCAATGAAAAGAAGGCTCTGGAAGATGCCAGAACTGTGGATTTGTCAGAAATGGCCACAGCCGCGCAAACACACACGGAATGGTTTGCCACAATTTACAGTGATAAATAGAGGCTCTCTGGCGAAGTCAGAGAGCCAACACAAGCAATACAATCAACCAGTTGCAACCAACACGAATACAAGAGTGCAGTGCTTCTGACAGACAATACCAGTCTCGCTCAGCATCCTTTATCCTACAGCATTGAGTCTTCTGGGGAAACAGCACGTGGTAGAAAGTGTGGATGCACGCTCGGATGGAAACGCTGTATAAACGAACGAGAAATTTGCTTCAAGTCTCCGGTTTTGTATCCTTTGTTGCTATTCCGGCTCTACTCTATCTGCTTTGCAGGGTATTCTTAGTCATTGAGGGTTTCATTGGTCTCAGGAGCTTGTCGGCGTTGGCGTTTCATATTCCGGAGTGGACCCAGTATTTGGCGCACCTTTAGGTTTGGTTAGAGAGCTAGATGGCCAGACGCAGGATAAAATAATTGAAGCACCATCCTAGGGCTCCGTCAAAGGAGGTCTCAGTGTTTGGTGAATTGATCACCGTGATTGCACTGGAGGGAGCTTTGACACTAGACTGATTAGCAACAGTGCTGATTCTCAAATGTGTTGGTGACAAAATCCTTTGTGTAACAGACATGCAAAATGCGTTGAGTGTGTTAGAAACGTTGGCACATTGGAAACTGTGGAAATACTTGGGGGGCAGCGAGCTGGGTGGACCCAGTTTTGGGACCCGGTGGCCCAAATCTGTTCCCTTGCGAAAAGTTGTCATCTGATGCCAATTCCCTGAACCATGTTCGCAGCGGGGACCGGTGCTGCTTGCGGTATCCCTGGGGTTAGCAGGCCTCGCCCGGCCGTCCCGAGCATCAGCATTGGGCAGTTAGAGCTGGTCGTTGTCCCGGAATGCCCTCGCAAGTCCATTCAGGCTTCGAAATGGTGGCAGCGGGGGTGGACATACCAGGAGGGCGTTTTATCTCGAAGACGCGTGATCTTCACCGAAGGATCCATTTATTACGAATGCGGCGGAATGGTAGCGTCCGAGTCTTACCGCCTGCCCCCCAGGAACCTCCACACAAGAAGTCTCCTGAACCAAGAAACGTTCATATGTGGTGGGGTTCTTAGTGGCACATTCGATGAGAGCCCAAAGGCCCCCAACTCCTTCAGGTTCGCCGCTTCTAGCCGACCTGAGGCACGGCATACTAAGGTCCTTGGCCATCTTGAGAATTACTCCCACCGGGAGCTATCGTACAACACCGATATTCTCCACGCCTTCCGGGGAATCCTTTCCGCTCATGAGGTGGAAGATGTCTTTGGCTTGGTTCTAGGGTATTATCCTAACATTTGGGATGCCTTTTCCATGGCTCGGGGCGTTCTATGCTAAGCCTTGGTGAGTTGGTGGCACCACACTGATGGTCCCGCAATCCGTGTTCCCGAATATCCTTCTTGGTCTTGGGCTGGCTGGCAGGGTAAATTGATGACTCGAAAGCCTCCGAAGGACTTGGAATTGTATTCCTTGAAGCCCGGTTCCCTTGCACTGGCTGAGCGGGTGCATTTCGAGCGCCCCGTCTTCCGAATACACCATACGCACCTTCACCGCAAGGATATCGGTCACTTGGCTGGAAATAGTGGTCACGGTATTTTTGTGGAGGGCACCGTCTGACACAAAGAGGACCGGAAATCAAGATTTCCTCGTATCGAAAGATTAAGCACACCTGTCTTCTCATTTCCCGTTCACTGCAGGGCCAAATAAGCCTAGCAGCTGTTCGCCGTTGGGGCATTAAGATGAAGCTCAGGTTAGAGCTATCCGGTGCCTTGGCCGATGACGCAATTGGAGGGGCTGATTTGGACCTTGTGCTCATGTGTGTGGTTGACGACGAGGCTGCCTTTCTGGTGGTAAAATATCTTAAACCAATAAAGGATAGCCAGAAAGCTAAAGGCCGATGGGCACCGTGTGAAAGAGTCGGGGTGGCATTTATCGCGTGGTTTCTTCTACGTGAGCAGGAGACCATGATGGATGTCAACTCCGAGTCGGGGGGCTCGGATTGAGCGTACGATAGATACCTCTACCTTATGTACGTATACCTAGTTAAAGGTATTATGTTTAGATATGGTCAACTCAGCCATGACTAACATATCCATGGGAAGTGGGATATTGGGTGGTTAAAGTTGGTAGATGGTGTGGGTAGAGAGAGGCACATAAACATGGCAGTCATGGCCACTCAAAAGTTAGGTAGGTGGAAGCCCACAAGTTCCAAGTTCCAAGTGGTATTATTGTTCAAGCCTAGAAGTCCAGCCCACCCCTTAGTTGACCGACGCCTGAGCCAGCGAGTCAATGAGGTTTCCACCATCAAAGAGCTTCCCGTTTCCGGCGTTGGCGCGGCACAGGTTCCTGTTGCGCTCCGAGACGTCGTTGCAGGTCAGCTGGGACTGGGCGATGCAGCTCAGAACAGCTCCGCCTGTTGGGATGTATGTTAGTAAGTGTATCACAGTTGAGGAGGGACCAAGACGTACAGTTGTTGCCGCCGGGGACGCAGCGACCGACCTGGCCGTTGGCGGCCGTGCAGGCGTCCTGCTTGACGCTGGTGTTGGCGACGCAGCAGGTGCCGCTGGCGACGGGGCGACCCTGGTTCTGGCGAGCCATGATGACGCCGTTGTCCTGCGGGATGGCAGAGACAAGGCCGGCGGCGGCGAGGAGAAGGGTGGCGAGAGACAGCTGCATCTTGGCGGTGTTGAGTGTTGGTGTTGAGTTAGGGGTGTTGTTTGTGTTGGTGACAAAAATGTACTGAAGAGAAATATGTACAAGACAAAATATCACCGGCCGGCGGTCTAGAGAAGATAACAAACAATGAAATGGGCTGAACGGTAGACTTGAGACTGGCTGAAGAGAAAAGAAGAAGTCTTCGGATGATTGGCGATATGCACACTTATACCACTTCTCGTCATCCCAAGTAGCCCCTGCCCGACCACGCTCTCTTGCGGCTACCCAGTGCCGTGGATGCATTTGATCGTGTTCATGGTGATGGTGTTACCTAACAAAAACCGGTCAGTGCTGTTCTGGGATTGAGCCTTGGTATCAGGGTTGTCTCGTGTTTTGTAGCGAGGACCCAAGCGGCACAAAACTCACCATTGTCGCAGAAGCCCCGCTTCCAGGGGCGCCAACGAATCCGGACCCCTGTTTCGCATCTCGTCCGCAGCCATTTTGGGTTGCCCTGCTGCACTTCACACGCACCGACGGCTGGATCGGTTACACCTCCCCAAGACGACGGAGGATTGGGGGAAAAACACCAGTCCTCAGTCGTGGGGATGTTCCGAGTTGCCGATCGGCTTGGATGGATCGTGCAGGAATCTGGGGTAGTTGATGCACCGAGGTGTGCGGCGTTGTCTCAACCTGGGTTCCAGAAGGTTGGCGACAGTGCATGACGGCTTGGCCTCGCCAAATCGGGCCCGACTGTTGCACTGCATTGAGGCCGCGCCCCAGAGCCAGGAGGATAACCGGAATCGACGACACGACCCCGGATGAAGCGGCCTCACCAGTGGTGATCTTCTCGCATCTGCGACTCATGCGCCGCAAACAACAGGTATAAGCGCACGAAGGAGATCTTTCGACTAGGGGGTCGGCTATTCATGGAAAAACACTGCAATGCGCAGGTCGAGAAAGAATTCAATCTGAATGGGCGTCTGCCTGAAAGTTTGGGGAAATGGTACCTGCTCCAGAGGCTCCTTCCAAGTCACGCATTAAGGTCCGTGCTGGGAGAGGATGCAATTCCGGTCCCTCGCGCTTGCAACAAAAAAGTCGCACAGCCCAAGGCGTTTCAGGTGAGAAGTCCATGCATCTCGAACATCTCGATGGGAACATTCGATGCGAAAATTGCAACATCCGATCTGGCGATGCGCTCAACAAACCACATCGATCGAACCTACGCTGCGCGCCGCTGGCATGCATGCCTTCACAAAGTTAGTTTCAATTTCTAGCAGCATTAAGGTTCTGATAAGGCATACAAAGCTGGGAAAGGGACAAGCGTACAATTTGGCCATAACGGCCGCGAATTTCTTTTATGTTTCTTCTTTTTGCAACTGCAAAACACACCCGTCATCCATCATCCCCGTGCCCGTGACCGTGACTCCTTCTGAGTCCCACCACTCCCAATCCTTAATCAGCACTCACACAGTTGCTGCCACCAGTCTATCGCGGTACCTGGCGTGACATGAAGATGAGAAGGAATAAGCTGTCGTCAGAGAACTTCTACCGCTGAATGCTACCTACGCTTTTAAGGGGTGGATGGACTCGATGCCGCGGCTGACTCACTGAGTACCTACCTACCTAGGTACCTTAGATATCCGGATGATGATCGACTGTTGGTGATCGGGAACAAATATCGAGCTGCTGAGGGCCGATACCCCGATGGATTGTTCGGACCGAATCGCAAGGAAGCTTGTATGGAAGATACTTGTTGGTGCCATAATGTCTTCACGGTTGATGGCGCATGCAGTGCCCAGAACGAATATCGTCGCTGCTCGGCAAGTGGGGAGACTGTCGCGTCAATGGTGGGTGCGACACCGGCTTCGAGTTCCGCGGGAAAAGTAACACTCGGGCAAGTGCGCGGCACACCCACCGGGATTCCGGGCGACAGCCGGAAAGAAGGATGGGAATACCGTCGTCGTACGGACGTATTGGGGGCGGTCTGATGAGGTACGGGCCTTCGTGGTGCTCCGTCATGGCCCTCGGTGGCTGGGCGGAGGATATGAAGGGTAGGAGTTGATTCGTCTTGGGCGACAGGAGAGTGGGGGCTGTCCGATCCATTGATGCACGGCAACAATTGCAGTTAGACTTGCGTGAACTTCCCTGCATCCACCACTGACAGCCGACCTGAACGCTTGGCGATCCTGCAGTCGAAAGCTAGCCCCGGCAGGCCCTCACCTTGTTGGCCACACAGAGAGATAGCGGACCGTTATCTGGACTTGCCTTAGCCTGCAATCGGCGTTCTGCTGACTATCATGTTGCATGCCGCGGGGCGTGGGCTCCCACGGCCGGGCCCTTGGGTCGAGGTGTGCGGGTGATAGCCCCCGCTTTCTCGCCTCGTTCCTACCCTGCTGTCGCTTTATCCTCAAAACTCAAGAAAAACCTCAATGACGTCAATACCATTACTTCTTCTGGGCTCTGCGGTGCTGTCTGTCTCATATTATGTCATTTCTTCGATCTTCGCCTGGCGGCGTCTCCGCGCCTTCAAGGGTCCCCTCTCCGCTAGCTTCTCGTACATCTGGATTCTCCGGGTCCTGCTGAGCGGGCGCCATGGCGAGCTGCTGAAACCAGTCGTCGAGAAGCACGGCACCACGCGCATCGGCCCCAATGAGCTTCTCACGTCGGATCCGGAGGTGATTCGGCGAATGAACGCCGTCCGCTCCCGCTACACACGCTCCAACTGGTATTCGCTCAATCAGCTCGTCCCCGGCGAGGACTCCATGTTCAGTCTGCTTGACACGGCCGAGCACGACAGGATCAAGGCCCAGACATCGGCAGGGTACAATGGCAAGGATGTGCCGGGCCTTGAGGCCGACATCGACGGCGTTATTGCGACGATGGTCGACAAAATCCGCACAAAATACGCGGCCGATTCGTCAGACACGGCCACAGCACAGAAGCCGCATCTCGATCTTGCGAGGATGTCGCAGTTCTTTACGCTGGATTCGATCATGAAGATTGCCTTTGCCAAGGACTTTGGCTTTATCCGGACCGAGACAGACCAGTACGGACACCTGGAAATGCTCGAGGAGATGGTGCCCCCGATGCTGTGCGTGTCAACTGTGCCGTACCTCGCCTCCATCGCCAGGAGGGAATGGCTTATAAAACTAATGACGCCGGACGGCGACAACGCAAAGGGCATCTTCAAAGTCCTACCGTACTTATCCCCCCCCCCCCCCCCCCCCTCACCCAAACCACCAGCCACTGACCCCAACCAGCATCACCCGCGCCATCGTCGCCAAACGCTTCCTCCCCGACGCCAAACCCCAAAACGACATGCTCTCCTCCTTCATCGCCCACGGCCTCACCGAAAAACAATGCAACAACGAAGCCATCCTCCAAGTCCTCGCCGGCTCCGACACCACCGCCACCGCCATCCGCGCCACAATGCTCTACATCATCACCACCCCCCGCATCTACACCGCCCTGCAGTCCGAAATCGACCTCGCCATCCGTAGGGGCAAAATCTCAGCCCCTGTCACGTCTGCCGAGTCGCTCGCGCATCTGCCTTACCTGCAGGCTGTCATTTTCGAAGGGCTGCGATATCACCCCCCGTTCAATGGCTTCCCGTTCAAACTTGTCCCTCCCGAGGGAGACACCATTGATGGACGGTTCGTCCCCGGCGGCACGAGGATTGCGCCGAGTTATACCACGTTTACGAGGCTGAAGAGTGTGTTTGGCGAGGACGCGGATGTGTTTCGCCCGGAGCGGTGGTTGCCTAGTAGATGGTGGGCGGGGACCGGTGCTGGAGTCGAGGAGTTGGAATGGAAGGGGAGAGAGAAGGAGAAGGTTGTGGAGATGAGGAGGACGGTGGACTTGGTGTTTGGGTATGGCAGGTTTGGGTGTGCGGGGAGGTATGTGGCGTTTATGGAGCTGAACAAGGTTTTTGTTGAGGTATGTTTTTGGCATTGATGGCGGTGTTTATGTTGAGTGTGGTGTGTTTTGTGGGATGATTGCTGACGAGACACAGTTGCTTCGACACTTTGATTTTCAGGTCGTGGATCCGACAAAACCGTGGGACAGCATGAACTATGCGTTGTTTATGCAGCGGAATATGTGGACGAGTGTCACGTTGAGGCGGGGGGTGTAGGCGTTGAGAATCGTTGACGGGGGACAACGAGGTAAAAACAAAGGGACGGGATGGGGATGGTGCATTTGGATGCGGGAGTTGTCAAATTACAGCACCTCTGGTTAATTATAGTAAATAACGTAGTATTATATGTTCCTCTTATAGGAGTAATTATAGGAGTAATTTTGCAGGGGGTCCAGAACAAAAATGTCCTCCGGACAGGATTAAAGCGTGTGGAAAACACGGGAGATATTTTACTTATGTGTATCCCTAACCCTGATTGGGGGGATACCCGCCTAAGAAAAAGAAAAGAGGGTGCCCGTTTAACAGATGCCTTTTATTATCCCTCAGCCTGGGACAGATGAGGATCGTCCCTCTGCGTCATGCATGCTGTTGCCAGTTCTATGTGCACCTGTAACAGCCTGGCGACATCTGCAGTCACCAACCAAATGTTGGCGGGGTGATCACCGGCGGACAAAAGATTAGTCGGACTCTGAGACATGCACTCACGGCAACCCCCGCCTTTCAACCCAACGCATGCTCAGCAGCCATATTGGCCTATCAATACACATCGGGTTCCCGTCAGCAACTTCATCAAAATGACAAGATTCAAAAGAAAGCCGCCACGTCGCTGCTAAGCGGAAGAAACCGCCAGTGCAACAGTGGGGCTTGGTTCAGTGCATTTCATTCGATATGGCTCTTCCAACAGCGGGTGAGATGCTCTGCATCCTGGATTCAGAGCCTATTTGCTCCGTCAAGGCTCACCATACCCGTGAGGACATGAATGTGGGGGCTTCTTCAAGATATATGACTGCCGGTCTCGACCAACGTCTCACGCACCCGCAGCTGCGTCACTTCGCTTCTTTACAATCAATTTTAACAGTGAGACGCCCGTTCCGCATATATCGTCATGTGCGCTGGGCAGCTATTCAACAGCACCAAGTCCAGGGACGCCACACCTCAAGATGCAAGCAATGGAGAGCCTGACGGTTATCAATACACCCCGCTGGACAAGACGCCGACCCACATCCGGTTGGTCACATTGCGTCCAGGCTGTTGGACCGATGACATCGCATGCACCATCGAAATCGCCCGCTTCGACACCGATCCGAGCTACGAAGCCCTCTGGTACGTGTGGGGTAATCCGGCTAACCTAAAGACCATTCAGCTCGACGGCTATGCCTTTTATGTTACCAAGAACCTGTGGCTAGCTCTGCAACGCCTGCGCTACTCTTCGGCTCCTCGCGTGCTATGGATTGACGCGATCTGCATCAACCAGAAAGACGGCGAAGAAAAGTTGCAGCAAGTGGCCATGATGGGGGCTATCTACGAGAAATGCTCACATTGCACCATCTGGCTGGGGGAGAGCCTCGGAACCTCTAACTATGCGCCGTCCGACATCCTAGCTGACTATCCGACGTCTGACATGGGCTCGGCTACAACGTCAAGGGTCCGCGAGCTATTGGGGGTCCTGAGCATCGACAAGCACTTGCCGGAACTCCCATGCTTCTTAGCTATCAGTACGAGGCTCACTTCGAAGCTCTGGCCAAGTTCCTTAACCTTCCATGGTGGCGACGGATCTGGGTCGTTCGAGAGCTAGTGCTCCCTCCTAGTATCAAGTTCCTCTGGGGATCCGAAGAGCTTCCGTACCAAGATCTCAAAGGTGCCGTCGACATGTTCAAGACGCACGCTGCAACCTGCTGCAAGTCGCACCGAATGAGCCTCCGTGCCGCGGCCTTCGGCCCCCTCTTGACTTTGCAAGAGCTGGTGGACCCGATGATAACGACCCGCGAAATATGTAAGGGTGGCAACTCTCTCAGTCTCTTCCAGCTCGGAGGCAGTTCTACGCATCACAGGCAACCGAGAAACGAGACCTGTTCTATGGGCTCCTCGGCCTCGTTAAGGAATCGGGGGGACGTGACCCTTTGATACCCAACTATGTAGTATCATTGCGAGAGGCTGTGACTGAGGCTATGTTCAGATGCGTTGAAGAGCGAGGCGGACCTGAGGTCCTCTTGGGCGAGAGACTGTTTCGGCCACAGCCCTCTCCGATCGACACCGCAGAACAGCCAGCTTCAACAGAGGACCTCCCGACATGGGTTCCTGATGCATCTTTCTGCTCGGTGCCGTCGCAGTGGGTCATGGTGGAAAACCGCAGATTGGTCATGTATTCCCACCATCAAACATCGGGACGCTTCAACCAGGACCCATCCATTTTGAAGATCAGCGAAGACGGGGTTCTCTCGGCCCAGTCTCTCTTGGTTGGCAAGATCGCCAAGATCGGACCGATGTGCGATGCCCTAGAGAACTGGTACAATGCTCCAGATGTATTTCGACAGTGGATGACGATGGTGGGCATCGGCTCCGACTGGCCTGAGCAACCACCCGCCCCCGGCACCCTGTTGGATACCTTCTGGAAGACCATGGTCAACGACTTGATCGAGACGGATGATACGGCTACCCTGTCGTACCGCAAGCCCACTGCTGAGGATTATTCCGAGCTGCGAGGGCACTGGAACCTTCTCTTGCAGACGCAGCGCTTGCCATTCTTGGCCAGAGCCTTTGCAACTGACATCCAGCTCAGTCTCGATACATTCGCCACCTTGATGTCAAACTATTCCAAGACTGTGTACCATGTATTTGTTTGTCTAAGGCATCGCTGTCTGTTCGTCACCGAAGACGGAATGCTGGGCTTGGCACCAGAATATGCGAGAGTGGGCGATGAAGTCCACGTGCTGTTGGGCTCTCCGGCACCCTTCATACTCAGACGAGTCCAAGAGGCCGCTGGAGCGGGAGCCAGGTCAACACCACGCTACAGTGTCATTGGCAACGGCTTTGTTCATGACATCATGAACGGGGAGGCCTTCAAAAGCAAGGTTGAGGAGCGACGTGCTTCTGAGGTAGACACCATTGCGACCCCAAAGGCTGGGAGAAGATGTCGTTGGTTCCTCGACCTGGCAAGTGTCTCGTGGTTTTCTCCAAGGCCAGCCGCCAGGCCTCCCACCCCTCCGCTTACCTTTGAAGAAGAGTATGGGGTCAACGCTGTTGCAATCTTGTGAGGTTGGAGGAGGATCACCGGTGACTTTTGTTTCATATCACGCATTTCCTGCCGAGACAGCCCCAACAGATTTTGCATGGTTTCCCGGCTCCATCCAGGAGAACTTGATGGTGGGGGATCGCCCGATTGACCTGAACTGGCGAGCCACCATGTAGGGGGGGCTGAATTGGGCTCTGATAAAGTTGAAGGACTAAGCGGACTTCCCGCGCACTAAGACGCGCTGAGATCCGGAGAGCCAGTCGAGCTAGCCGAAACGGAGGCTGCGGTAGGGAGCATCTTGTTGGTGGCCATGGCGGCCAATTTGGGTTCCCTTCCGCGCTGTACTTTACTGGACAAAGGCGCGTCAGTGGGCTCGAGAAGAGCCGGCCGATTTCAGCTGTTACCTGGCTCCGGTGAGTTCTCTTTTGTGCCATTCGGGTGCCGCAAGCTGGTTTTTCTTTTCACTTTAGAACTGCATCCTCGCGATATCGGCGCATGGATCATGCAGGAGACCAAGGATGGTCTCAAGACATGCTACCAGATTGTCGCTTGGGCGCTCCCGATATGATTTATGCTATGCCTCTCATGGATGTGTTGAGGGAAGCCTCGTCCCGCCAGACATTAACTCTCCCGGTAAGTCTCCATTCAATCCTGCTGACGTCCAACATGCGATTTCACGGGAACTCACGTACGGATTCTAGGGCACAATGGACAATGTTTCGAATATCGAGCTGTTTGACTGGATGCAGAGGAGAGACAGGACACCAGTACAAGATGTCGCGGTGGAGACAATCCACTGGAGTTAGAATCGAGGCACCTGGGTGCTGCAGAACGCCTCTGTTTGGAGAAATCACCACTTCACAACTCCTTATCTGCCCATCGCTTTCATTGAGCTAGGTTTGTTTACAAGAATTAGAACGCCACGGTCCTGCTATTCTCACAGTGCCGCACACGGCCCGGCATGCGCGGGTGTGTGTCCCCAATCGGCAGGTCATGCATCAATCAGGCGCTACCTCGGCTCTTCCCGTCCGTCGGGATTGTTGGTTGCCCAGCTTCAATGTATAACTAAGCGGCGGTACCAAGTAATGGTTCCTCATTTCAAATTTCTTCTTCAACATCGACAACATACACCGAAATTTGTCGCAACATCAGGCGGCAAACGCCCACGCCAAAATGCCAACAGCTCCTGTCAACGAGCAAACTCCGCTGCTTTCGCCCATTCATGAGCGGGAACAAGCCGATCTACCAATAACAACCCCCACTCCGCTTTCCAATGCCAAGCGTCTGGCTATCCTCACACTCTGTTTCGGCCTACTGATCACCCTAGCAATCGGGGGTACTCTTGTCTCCACGCCCATCATCGACATCCAAGAGACAATCATTTGTCATCGCATTCACGGACCCGACGTCGGCCATGACGATGCGGCGTGCAAGGACAGGGACGTCCAGAGCGAGCTTAGCCTGATAAGAGGTTGGCACACAAGCTTCTCGCTGCTGGTAAGCATCATCGCCAGTGTTCCCTACGGCGCCGTGGCAGACAGGTACGGGCGCGCTTTGGTGTTGGGGCTGGCGTTGACGGGCATCGCGTTGACCGAGAGCTTTGGGGCCCTCGTCTGCGCCATGCCGGACGTTTTTCCTCCCAGGGCAATTTGGCTCAGCAGTCTGTTTCAATTTGTGGGCGGCGGCGAGGCCATCTTCTCGGCCATGGTTTACACAATCGCGGCCGACATTTCAAGCGAAGCCCAGCGAGCGACTGTCTTTTTCTATCTCGGTGCCTCGCTCATGGCCGGTGCTATGATCGCCAACCCGATTGT
>Ga0247780_1000170_pt1 | contig 64855 bp, 81 predicted proteins | sample UWRJL079202R5_FD_179927 | JGI IMG/M metagenome (GOLD analysis project Ga0247780, IMG submission 179927) | Plant litter microbial communities from Arlington Agricultural Research Station in Wisconsin, United States - UWRJ-L079-202R-5 | ecosystem: Environmental > Terrestrial > Plant litter >...
CTAGCGCTTTGTTTGCCCAGAGATCAGTGGATGAATGCGCCATCGCCAACGCGGATGGAGATTGTGCCGCGATTCGAGGCCCCCTCGTGGCCGGGGAATGCGGTCTGGGTGGGCGGCGTCTCGTGGGTAATGCGTGAAAAATGCAGGGTGGTGTCATCGATGCCGAGCTGCTGTCCCGAATCGGGTATCAGGCCAGCGGTGATCGAGGCGTCGAAATAGCGAAAACGGGTTGCCAAGACCAGAAATGCGCAGCATGTGGGGAAGGGCTCGATTGGTGGGGCTCTGCGATCCATTGTGCTGGGCCGCCAGGGATGGACGGGTTCCGAGTTATGGAATGGAAGCAATTTGGCAGTTCGCTGTCAAGTCTTTCCTGGTTCTCAAAACTATAGCCATCCATTGCCTGGTGCGAATTTGAGCATTTATTACCGGGAGGATTTCCGGGACTGCGTCTTTTGTCGCTTTTGGCAGGCTAATTTGAGATGCATCCTTCCGCTTTGGCAGACCCCGTACCCGGAAAATTGGTGCGGGACTCCACGTGGGGTCCCCAGTGTCCCGTTTCAGGGACTTGGAGTTGCCTATGACGTGCCAACTCAGACCGGTGATTGGATGGCTCTGCGAAGAATACTCTGGGGCTGAAGCATATTCTGGGAATTATTTTCGTCCAACCTGAAGTGCTGAAGAGAAGCTGAGATGGAAGGGACACAAATACAGATTTCACGCCACGCCAGTAACCAAGCTGAGATATTTGCCGATATTAGGTCTAAAAACGCTTACAGCTTATAGTTGACCAATTATAGGCACTGAGGTGGTAACTTGAAGCTTCACAACGAAGTCCTAATGTACATGATCAACCCAATCGGGATGATGGAGACTTGCGTATCGCACTGGCTGAACTGCCTGAAGAGTTGGATGGTATTTACTCTGGGGCTATAGAACGTATCTAGGAGCAAGGAAAGCATGATGCCGTATACGCCATACTGTTGTTATCGTGGATTGTGGTAGCGAAGCGACCCATGACCGTCTTCGAGATGCAACATGCTCTCCCTGTGCAGCAAGATTATACCAACGACTACTTCGATGTCGATTTCGTGCCCGAGTAAGACCTTTTGTCCACCATCTGCGCCGGTCTTGTCAGTATAGACAAGAGTAACATCATCAGGCTGGTTCACTACACGGCACAGGAATACTTTGAGTGTGTGCGCGACGACAAATTCCCCACGGCGGAGCTGGTCATCGCCCGCAGCTGTCTCCGCTACCTGTAGTTCGCGGCCTTCTACGCTGGGCCTTGTGACACCGACTCGGAGATGCAGCAGCGGCTTGAAGAGTACCGGTTGCTCGAGTATGCAGCCCAGAACTGGGGACACCACGCCCTGGCGGTGGGCGAGGAGGTACAGGATCTCAGCATGCGCCTCCTGGATGACGAGGGCAGGCTGCAGACCCTCCGCCAGGTAATGCATCTCGCCAAAGACCGTTACCCGCGGTACAGCCAAGCGTTTCCGCGGGGCGTCAACAGCCTCCACATCGCAGCCTGGTTTGGTTTATACCGTCATACCGATGTCATTTTGGTTACAAGAGTCGGCGCAGCTGTGCAGAGGGATTCCAACGGGCAGTCGCCTCTGCTATGGGCGGTGAATAACGGCCATGTGTACATCGTTAGACGGATCCTGCGGGTGTTCAAGGTTGATATTAACGACCAGGACGTAGCTGGGCGGACAGCACTGTCTCTCGCGGCCCGACATGGCCACTTGACTTTGGTTAAGGACTTGCTGGCGCTTGGAGTGAAATCAGACGTGCTCGATACCACTAACTGAGGCCCGCTGTCGTGGGCCGCCGCCGAGGGCTACGTAGAGATCGTCGACCTGGTTCTGCTCTGCGACCCCAAGCTCGATCTAAACGGCCGCGACAAAACCTATGGGCGCTCTCCCATTGGGTGGGCTGCCATGGTGGGCCATACTGATGTTGTCCGGCGGCTGCTTGTGTGCGATGGCATTGACTTCAGCTAGCGTGACTCCGTATACGGCCAGACGCCGCTGATGTGGGCGTGCGAGCACGGATTCATCGACATTATGCGGATGCTGCTAGAGAAGGACAGTCTTGATGTCAAAGAGGGCGACGATACGGGCGAGTCACCGCTCATTGTCGCAACACGGAATAACCACGACGAAATTGTTCAGATGCTGCTGCGGTACCAGGGCGTCGAGACCGGGCTGCGATAAACACAACTGGAAGCCGCTGCCTCGGGGGACATGCTCCGATGGTGGAAGGCGTTCAAAGTGAAGCTCGCTAAGAACCCAACTGCCCATGAAGCGTCCCCCCTCACTCTGCCCGATCTCCTCGTCTGGGCCGCCAGGAATGGAAACACTGCCCTGGTCCAGGATCTCATTAGTACCATGACCGTGGATGTGAACTACACCGATAGCCTGTACGGCCGGACACCGCTCTGCTGGGCTGCGCATGGCGGCTATATGGATATGGCGTGCGCCCTGCTTCAAGTGTCTGACATACGTTTCAACAAGAAGAACAATTGCAAACAGAGCCCGCTGTCACTCACAGCCCAGGAAGGTCACCTGGACGTGATCGAGCTCCTCCTGGAACAGGAGGGCGTCGAGGCCGACGCGGCCGATATCTTGGGGCGAGCAGCGCTATCGTTCGCAGCCGGCAACGGCCACGACGAGATTGTGCAGCGCCTGCTGACCCGGAACGATGTCGAGGCAGATGGCATGGACCACTACCGCGAGACGGCCCTGTCGTGGGCCGCCGAGCGTGGACACACGGCCGTGGTGCGTACCCTGCTTGCGAGCGGCCGGGTCTGCGTCGACTCTCGCAACATCTATCGTAGGACGCCGCTCTCGTATGCCGCAGGTAACGGTCACGGGGATATTGTACGCCTTCTCCTCGACGACGGCGGTGCCGACCCCCTCATCGAGGACAACCACCACCGCACCGCGTTGATGTGGGCGGCAGGAAATGGGGAACAGGCCATCACTCAGCTGCTGTCTTTATATATGGAAACTAAAAAGATGGAGGTGGGCAGTCGGCTGGCGATAGCAGATAGAAGACGACTGGTTCGTTCTCGCGATGCTTCTCCGTCTGGTAGAGCCGGAGGTGTCAGGAACACGGCGCACTGGATTCGATCCAAATGATGGGGGTTGCAAAGATGTAATTGTATTGCTTGTTGTGGTTCTGGCTTCCAGCTAGAGTCCCTTTCTTTCTGACAGTTTCTACTTAGACTAGAAGTCTATTGGGAAATGTGAGTTACGAGAAAGCTCGCCTTACAGTGCTAAGTCTTAACAGACCTACGAATTATATGTCAGACGAAGTCAGCGACGCTCCACGACGACCGAGGATAGCCGCTTCCCTTGCGAAACAACATGGATCCAACCCCAAAGTGGATTCATCATGAAGATTACCTAACCGAGATGTTCTGGTCTGACTCTCTGTGCGAAGTATAGCGGGCGACGCGACGAGCCGGGCGCAGACCAGGAAGCTTGATGTCAATGCGAGGGACAGCTGCAAGAGAACGGCGCTTCACTGGGCGACTGAATTCGGCCATGAGGAGGCTGTGAGGCAGCTGCTTGACACCGAACAAGTTGATGTCTATTCTCAAGATCGTGCGGGTGATACGCCGCGGGACTTGGCGGAGTTTGTGCGTGCGGGTACTCTGGCATTGCTGAAGGTCGGTACGAGTTTGCGTAAGAACGCACTTGATCCTAGATAGTACTTGCTGACAGATGGCCGGAGTTTCTCTTGTATTTCTGTTAAGCGTGAAGTAAGCGCTGAGGGGAGGTGGGACGGATATGAGGACTCTGTGGCTTGATCTGTGACCACTACTCGTGTGAACGAGACTCTGTGTTGGCCGTCAGACACCGCTGTAACACAGCAGCTGCAGGACCGTTGCATTGTCCAATGGGCGAACGGAGGTTGCCCGGTTCTTGCCCCGATCTGGCCGTTCAGCTAGCCTCTGCAGGGCGAGAGCCATCAGATAGGCACTAGGCCAGCCAATGTCGGCTCCCCGCAATGTACACAGGTATGCTAAACAAGGCTTAGTGTGCGGAGTTGATTGTTGTGGCTTGGGCTGAAATGTGAGCAGTCGGTGATCTAGAACTTGAAGACCACAAGAGGAGTCTCAGACAATTTGATCCTGGGTGGCGGTATCGCTTCGCGCACAAGTACGGTACTTGTACCTCCTATAAGCCGAACCAAACTCTGTGCACGTCTTTCCTCCACACCTTTGACCTGAGGCGCCAAACCAGCATTTCCACACAGCGCGTCGACATCAACCCTCCTCGCCGGTTACCATGACCGAAGTCGAGAACGCGGCGCCGCCAACGGATACCGATGGCCGCACTTTCGAAAGGGTGAAAGGTTAATATGGGTTCGCGCTTACAGTGACGAAAGGCTCAACTCGTACCATAATGATCGACTGTAGGAATCGAAGCGCCTGAGTTATTTTCGTGGGCGTGGTGATTGGTTGCACGGCTGCAGAACTTCTCGACACTCGATAGCGCGCTTGCCTCAAGTGAGAGGGCTGCATGGGGACTGCCAGTGACAACGCTGGATTGGCACTGGCATAGTGATCAAGCTCCGAGCGATATTTGGGTCGCTCTTCCCCACCCGACTTCTCCAAACGCATTTCCCCAAATGCACTTCCCCATTCATAAGTGAATCCGAGTTTCGTCGGCAACTGACATTAACACGCTCACCGGAGCACTGGCATACGAGATGGATCCGCCACCGCTTTGTCAATACTGCGAAGTGATTGCGGATTGGTCTCTAGATGTCGGCCGCGAGGTTGGCGACGAGGCAGAAATCCCTTGGCACCCAAGTCCGGCGTCCTTGACTGCTTCTCAACAGCATTGCCCCCTCTGCGCCATGGCCGTGAAGTATTTCTCCGACTCTGATCTCGAAGATTGGTTTCTATCCCAATCCGCGCCTCACGTGGTTGATCTGAAGAAGACACTGGGACTCACACGGCTAACGTGGAGGCTTGTCCTTGACCCTGCGGATGCTTCTCATACCGAGGGGGGGTTCTTTTGGCTCGTTGATGTAGATAGTAAGTTCAGCCATTGCCCGTATAATCGCCCATGGTGAGCATCCGGGCAGACATCGTGTTCTAACAAGACGTCCGTTCTCAGCGCCCCTTGGACAGAGGGCTATTTGGCGGGATGATGCTCATGGGCGCGCGATATTTCAGGATCGAATCGCGACCATCAAGGAGTGGATGGGGGAATGCCACCGACTGGGGAGATATCATGAAAGATGCAAAGCGCATAAGCCGTCCAAGCTTCCAAACCGACTTCTGGATCTCCATACTTCTGACGGTACGGGGAACAGCTCCGACATCAAGTTGGTTGTAACCGAGGGCTTGGACGCCAGCACCAAGTACGCAATCTTGTCACACTGCTGGGGCCCGCCTTCAGTCGATCCTCCTCTCAAGACTACATTGCCTTTGGTTGACGAATTTCTGGCCACTATTCCCTTCAAGTCGTTGCCCAAAAACTACAGGGATGCTGTTATGATGGCCCGGATCCTTGATATCCGATATCTCTGGATTGACTCGCTCTGTATCATCCAGGACGACCCCCGGGACTGGGAAATGGAGTCCGCAAACATGGCATCCTATTATCAAGGAAGTTATCTGACTATTGCAGCTGGAGCTTCTGCCGACTGCCACGGAGGATTCTGCCGGGATTTGGACCAGTCACCACTGTTTCGGGTGTTCGCACCTGGGAACAGTTCACGCCGCATCGCAGTACGGGAGACGGCGGCGAGAGAGAATTCCTTGCGTTACCCAGAGGACAAGAAAATTCCACTGCTGAGGCGTGGTTGGGTCCTTCAGGAGCAAGTGCTTTCCCCCCGAACCGTCTTCTGCACCGACACCCATCTCTTCTGGCAGTGTCATAGCCTGTTCACATCTGAAGACGGCGCCGTTCACATGCCCGGTCTTCACAGCTTAGGTGACGTATTCTCACCCGAATTCGATCTGAGCAACAAGAACAATGCTCAAGAGCTCTGGCAGCAGTGGATCAAAGACTACTCACATCGAGAACTGACGTATCCTACTGATCGTGCGCCTGCGATTGCCGGCCTCGTGGAGTTCTACCAGTCGGAGACGGGCCATACGCCACTTCTCGGCCTGTGGAAAGAAAGCCTTTGCTATGATCTCAGCTGGCAGTGTGCCCAGTCGCGTGAGTGGCGCGCAGGACTGCACAAACCCCAAGCCGCTCTACCCGAGAAACCAAACAAATTCCCGGCTTGGTCTTGGCTGTCTGCCCTGGGCTCAGACGGTCACACGGATATTTTCATGGCGGGTAAACAGACACCTTCGACAACGGCGCGGTTGGAGGTGGTGTCGGCAGCTGTATTGTGGTATGGGCCCGCCTTTACATCGGAGCTGCAGAGTGCCAAACTCAGGCTCAGGGGTCTGGTGAAGGAAATCAATCTTGATCAATTTTCCGAAGATGGCATCGAATCCTCAGGAAGCTTCTTTCTTGACAAAACAATTGACGGGGCGGTTGACGGAAACCCCTATCCGGTGACGCTGCTTCACCTGTACCAAGAGATTACTGACCTTCCTGACGGGATCGAGGAGCCAGAGAGGGATTACTGTGGTGTATACGACACTGTCTTGGTTTTGTCTGTGCCTTGCATGGATGATGGGGGTTATCGTCGTCTGGGGCAGGGATTGGTTCGCCATACTGTACCCTTGCAAGTTGGCAAAGACGCTGTTGGCACGCGACATCTTGATTGTTTCTTTCAGGACCAAGATCAGAGGGTTATTGAGCCCATCTAGTAGTCGATGAACCCTACGTAGAGAGGTACGAAAGTTTATATCGTCGTCAATCTTTGCCGACGCATTTCCTTCTCAACAAACCCAAAGCAAGATCAAACTATGTCAGCTCTGTGTTCTCCTATATTCAATTGAATCACTCTCTCCTGTCGCGAGTGCTTCTGTCCAGATCATCTCTCCTTTCGACAATCGAAAATTGCCCCTGAAACCCGCTTGCCGGCCCGTTTCGTCCGCTGCATCGTCCATCCACCGCGACGATTTCTTTTTCAGACAAAATGGAATCCCCCATCGAGAAGAGTCCCAGGGCTTGTGCAATGATGGCCGAGCAGATTCTAGAACGTAACTGGCTTGCGGAATTGCGACTCGCCAGCAAGATGTTCAGCGGCGGTCAGGCCCGTCCTCTTTCGAGAATAGCACCAGGTGACAAGTCAAGTGTAAAGTCTCGCTGGCGTCCTTTGCCCAGCATCGCAAAATTTGCTGGGTCAGAGAAACTGTCATCGACAGAAACATGGACAGGGTGTACGGCGATGAGGGGTTGCGACAGTTGCTGGCGAGCCTGCCGCTTCTGGAGAAGTTTACGTATGTCACCCTTGCAATCATCAACCATGGGCGTCATTGAAGCTGGCTTGAATCCTACAATTTTTAGGCTTTTCTCCAAGCCCGACTTCAAGAACTACGGGTTGGGTGGAAATCCGCTTGAGCCTTCGACTGTCAGCACTTTGTACCAGTCGTGCCCAAGGATCAAGTCGATTGTCATGGACTTCAGTTACGCCCAATTCACTTGGACGGATTGCCACGAATATATGTGTCTAGATACGGGCACGAAAAAATTGTCTTAAGTACATGCCGTCTATGCCGTATGTCTTAAGTCTTAAATATACGACTGGATACACCTCTGAGAAAGTATTTTATCTTTCCCAGATTCAGAGCACCTGTCAAATAAAACGGCAATTGTTACCGTATAGAAGTAATGAACGTTACGTGCTTTTTAGCGCAGTGATAATTTATGATAAAAAGAGCCGTCCGGTACTAAGGCTTCGTGTAATTTATCACCGTCTTATTTTAGCTAAGAAAGAATTCGTTCGCTTCACGTTTAATTGCCGTCCGGCGCCCTCTGGAAGCTCGCCGCGGACGAACTCCCCACATCTGATCCGAGGCGTACTACTAACATGCCGGAGTAAGTACGGGAAGAATGCGGAACTGTTGACTGAGACGCATAGCATCCAGTTGGATGTGCTGAATTGGCGGCTGGGGGGGGATTATGGCGGCGCTGCACAGCGAGAAGTGTCTGGATAGGTAGTGGGAAGGAGATCTATAATGATGAGAATGGTGGTGAATTCCGATTTGGTGTGCTGCTGGCCAAGACGACTAATAGGCTACAATCGTCGCTGGAGGGTGAGGATTTGACGGACACGGAGCGGTTTCGTAGTTATCTTGAGCCCGAAGCTGAGCAGCGGTACCGTGATCACATTGCGAGTGTCACCGGGGAGAAAGAGAAGTGAGGGCTGGGACCTTGGGATGCTGGCAGGCGGAGGTGAATAAAATTGTCCCGAGAAGAACGTATGACGTGGTGTCCGGACCTGCCTGTTCCGCAATAAAATGAGAGAATAACAAACCTTTGAGCACAAAAATGGTAAAAAAATAAACACAATACCTGTACTCCATGCTGCGCCATTTGTAGTCCCGTAACTACCACGGGAGCCATTGCTCTCTTTGTCCTGACAACGAACTGGGATATAAGGCGTGGAGTTAACATCGCCAATTACCACCGTTAATGCCGCCATAGAAGCATCTCGCCCTCACGACTGTAACCCAACGCCCCGTATATCTCCCCGGGCCACAGGTCTTGGTTCCCCTGCATGAATTTGACCCGGAGGCAGACGTCCATCCTCGGTAAGGGCTTCGCGCCATCCTTTCCCGCACGCCTCTGTCGCGCGTCCTCGCGATTCCAAAGATCTTTCACACGCCGCAACGCATTATAAATTACCTCCCTTTGCTCAGGGGAATCTGTGTTGAGCAAGTCAGGTGATTACGAACCAATACGCAAAGGATTGGTGGGACAAATCACACACGCCCAAAATGGGAGTTTCTAAAGATGAAAAGTCCTAACAAGATTAACGAAGATGATGAGATTTGCAAGAGGCAGGCAGCAAATTGCGTCCTCAGAGCCGGTAATGACCCAGCTGCAGCTGTCGCTGACTCGGCTTGGGGGGAGATAAAACTGCAGCCAGTTGCTAGCCTGCAGCTGCCCGGCGCGAAGGGGGTTAGCCAGATGCAATTCTCGCCGGATAGCTCGACTCTATTTGCTGGGGCGATGAAGTGGTGTGCGGATGGAACGTGAATAGCAACACATCGATGCCGGATGGTTGAAATTAGTGGGACATACCTGGATAGATGATTGCTTCTTACTCGTAGTCGTGGCTATAACTTCGAGAACTCTATTTACTTGGTCTTTGTTTTGCACCATCCATCTCCAATCTATACCTGAGTGAATTAATTTTGTCATGCGTGAGTGGAGAAAAGCCGTGAAAGTGGAAGTGGGGCTTCCCCAGGTGAGATGGTATGGCCCCCGACCTCCAAACAACCACCGCAACCCCACGCAAGACGTCGCGAGTGATCTCACCAACATTCATTTCGCGCAGCGAGAAACTGACACAATCATCAATCGGTTGCGCTTCCCTCATCTCATCCTCCATCTCGATCATCTCTTCGCGATTACTTCTCTCAACCTTCTGCTGATCCCTCATGTCGGATCCCAACGATATGATAGCTCGCCGCGAGACTTTCCGTCCGCCGTTTCTCCATCCCATCGACGAGTTCGAGACCCTTCCGCTGGCAGGCCGCTCCGGTACCGCCTACGACCTCGACGACAACCAGAAGCACGAGATCCTCGAGGCGGTCACGACCAAGCACCAGATCAACACTTCGCAATGGGGCCTGCGCCATACCGATCCCTTCGGAACCGGCCCCGCCATGAGGGCCCTGCGCGACGCCCTCTGCGGCTCCCCCCACTGGTCTCCGCCCACCGCTGACGTCGGCCGCCTCGCCTTCCCCGTCGAGATCCTCTTCACCATCCTCTCGCACGTCGACATCGCCACGGCCCTCACCTTCGCCCAGGTCAACCGCCGCGCCCGCCAGATCCTCGCTGGTAGCATGACGCAGTACCCCGCCATCACCACCCACGCCCTCCACGTCGTCCACACCATGACCCGCCTCCGTGTCACGCCCTACCTCACATTCTCCGACCTTAACGCCCTCCTGCTCAACGACGCCTGCGCTAACTGCGGCGACAACGGCCGCCTTTTGTATCTCCCCACCCTCGAGCGCGCCTGCGAGATCTGCATCGACAAGGACCCGTGGTACAAGGTCATTCGCCTCGGACCGAAGCAGCTCAAGCAGATCCACGAGCGCGAGGTCCCTCCCTTCCCACTCATCTACAGCCAGGCGCCGCGGCAGACGAATTTCTTCCGAGCGGTGGATATCCCCGGGTATCACTGGATCATGGCGGTGCGGAACTACCCCGAGTGGTTTGAGAGTACCGAGAAGGTGGGCTTTATGCCGGTCAAGATGGCGTGTGTGAATCTCCCGGCGGTGTACAAAGGTGGGGGATGAGATGGTGGTGAATCATGGGAGGGCGTTTAAGGGGTGTGTCTGGGCGCCGAGGACGACATATATTTGGTATGGTGTGAGGGGTGTGGGCGATGGCGTGTATTGTAGGCTGCTGCAGAGGAGGAGCTATTCGCCTGAGTGATACTTTGAGCACTTTAGGTGGTGTCGCGAGGCGCAGAGCATTTGGGAGAGGGAGTCTGGTCGGAATGGCGACGACATTGCTGGAGGTGAGTTGGATTGGGACAGGTCTTTGAGGAAGTAGACTGACTGATGAATGTGGAACAGTGAGTAAAGAGCAGGTCCGGGCTTGGCTCCACCGGTCTGAGGCCGAATGGGAGTGAGATGTGTCTGTTGAGCTCAACGGGCCAACATGGGGGTTTGGTGTATTGTAGAGCGAGGTTTTATATGAGGATTGGACCAGGGCCTGGGTAGGATGTGTCATGGGCTCACCGGCTAAGCACGGACTGGAGTGTATTGTCGACCAAGGTCATAAATGAAGATTGGGTTCGCACAGGATGTGTCGATTGAACTCAAAGGCTCAGCACGGGGATTCGGGTGCCATGGAAGGACTCTCTTGTGTTGGCGGTTAGGAGTTTGGCTAATGTTTAGACTAGTTATCAGGATTATTTGTACAGAACCAATGTACCAATATTTGTGTGCTTTCTGGACCACAGGTAGCTGATGTGTTCTCGTGACACTTCCACAGCCTTCTGCATCATCATCGACCAATGTTTGCCAGTTCAACCCCTTTCGGTCGTTAGTCTCAACTACCAACGTTAATCAGTACCTGAGGCTCTAAATCAAATGACCCTCTAGACCACACCTAAGGACCTCTCAAGCACCCGAAACTCACTCCCTTCACCAAGCGCGCCGACACCAAGACCAACCCCATCAACTACCGTACTAGTAGTAGTGACATCGGGTAGTATCACCTAGCCGATCAGGCCTGGTAACGAAGGAGGAAATGCATCAAAATAACTCCAACTATGTCTTGAACGCTTCTCTTATTCCATCCCTCGTAATCGCTTCTGCGTTTGTTCATCTGAGACAAAGTCAGCACTTCATACAGCTCAAGAGATCTGGCCTCACTTACATCCACTCCATTCGATGCCATTCTTGGCCTCTGTAACGTGCATGACGGAAGTCAACTTCCTCTTTACAATAGTCGGAACCTGTCCCTCCCTACCCTTGCTTAGACTGTAGCTCTCTGCTGACGGCTGGTTAAGCATGATGGTCAAAGAATCATCCGAGGCGGTTGGAACACGGAGACTGATGCCTGTGTTCTGTAAGCTGAAGGACCGGGGTAGTGACAGTAAATGGACCTGGCTGGTGGTTGAATAGGCCCCCATCGACCCGAGTCTGATGTTATTTTCTGTGGTGCCAATGACGAGCGCTCTCTTGGCGTAACCCTGTCCGCTAGTTGGGCAGAGGTGGACTTCCGAGATGACCTCACCTGGCTGAAGATGAGAAACCTCGAATTTTGCCAATTTCCCGCTACCAAAAAGCGCTGGCTCAGCCGCTCCCTTGTTGCTGCCCGGGTAAGGTGTCTCCATGATACGGCGCTGTGGCCGAGGTTTGATCATCCCCTGTGGAACTCGTAGCACCTCGACTTCGTTCTTGTTCTTGGCCAACAGATACTCGCCACAGCGAGAAAATGTCACACTCTTTATGATGCAGTCGGTACGGCACCTCTGGTGGTCTTTGCATTCATTCTCATTACGAGGGGCGAGCGACACACGGAGGGTATACGCATTACTAATGTAACACTTGTCGAGTGGGGTTCGTAAATGTTCCGGCTTCGAGTTTTCTGTTCTCACCGTCAGCTGCCCATATAACGACTATTCGATCGTGGTCCACACCACTTAGGATCACAGAATACGCAAGTGAATCTTTAACTAACCGTGAAGAAAGTCCCAAACCCAGACCTTCCTCTCAGACAAGAAGGCGAGCGGCGTCTGTTGAGGATGGAATCTCAAGTCGGACACCCTTGGGAGGCCTAGCCTGACCATGGAGCTGCGGACCAGCCGGCTTCCGAAATTGGTCCCGTCGCTGATCTCAAACACGGCCAATTGTGTGATGCATGGTTTTTGATAGTCGGCGAAAGCGAGATACTTCCCGTCCGGGCTGAAAGAAACTCTGTATGCATACCAGTCACGCCAGGCGGCGCGAAAAACCACCGGGAAAGGAGTAAGCTCGCCAGGATCAAAGGTGGCTAGCTGAGACGTCCACTTTGAGCCTGAATAGTCTAGTTGCTGCAGAGGGAGTAGAAATGATCGCAAGAGGCTATCGGTCCCTGAAGCCGAAGGACGGATGTTATAGACCGTCCGAAGAATAGCAAATGTTCGGCAGTCGTGGCCGATAGCTGTTGGAAAAGACGTCTCGAGCCTTTCGTCAAAGCGCTCCGAATCCTGGCCCTCGGATCTCGTATCGTTCAGTCCAGCTGGCTCGGGCGGTTTAGAGGTGCCCTCTCGGAAAGATTGCCGGAGCAGAAGGAGTATCTCCGATTCCGAGAGCGGGATGTCGCAGCCAGCCATTCGCGTTGTCGAATCGGCCGACCAGACTTCGTACCGAGCGATCCAACCAGCGCTGAACCTTTCGACATCCCGGTAGAACGCAGTCGCAATATCTAGCGTTCTCCAGAAGCTCGTAAAGCCCGAGCAGGGATAAATGCTGAGAACGCCAACCACATTCCCATCGCTTGATGTCGACGAAATTGTACAGAGACGTGGAACTTTTGTGCCATCGTTGCCCCTTGGGGCATCCGGAGCCAACACCACTGCTGTAGTTGGTGCATAAGGCAGCTCCGAGAGAATCCCGTCTTCTTGGAAAGCCAACACATCATCCCATATCAAATCTGGCGTTTCCAACAGCTTCGGTGCCCACTCCAAATGTATTTGGCGTATTTCTCTGGCCACAGCAAGGAGTCGCCCTGCCAACTGTTGCAATTTTTGGAGATTCGAATTCACCGCGACGTCGAGAGAGACTGCCTTGTTCGACCAATCTTCTAGTTGCTCTGTAATACCTTCTACCAAGCCAAACCCTGTATAAAGCGTCTCAATCCAGAATGCTATTGCCAAAGGGTTCCTGGCAAACAGGGAGAGCGTATCCAGCAGCTTGCCGCCCCGTGGCGCCTCGTTGGACTCCTTGTGGATAGAAGTTGGTAGATGGAGATTCGTGCTTACCAGGTGATCCACCCAGTGGCGGGCGGTGTAGAAATTGAAGGACCGGGAGAATTCAACCTGTTCGATGAAGCCTAAACGGCCGCGACAACGGTCGATTTTTGATGGAACCTGTGTTGGAGCCTGGTCAAGAAGGCGCTGGAGACAACGAGTCGTGATCTCTACCGCCGCTGTGGGGGGGTCCGGAATGAGTGAGATTGCCATACCAACTCGTGCCCAAGATTGACTTGCTAGGTATTCTCGCGCTGTGAGATGGACATACTGGAACCCTGCCGGCGTGGACTCGATTAGCCCCCCGCAGGCAGAGATCACAGCCGAGGCGAAGTCCCCTTTAGTCTCGGAGTCGTCGACATCTCTCACAGCGGCCTGAAGAGTCTCGTGCCCGCGGAAATTGTCGGTCGTATAATGTAGCCAGAGCAGCACGTGACGGGCGAGATCCCTCTCGGCCGCATCCATCTGGCTGACGAGGACGGCAATTCTGTCGTACATGGTGTCCAATCCCTCCGGGAAGTGCACGTCCTGGATCGTTCTCAGGCGGGAAGTAGGGGTCAGCGCTGTAGAGTTGAGGTATTTCACCATGAGCTTGGCCCAAAGGAACATCCCGTCCGCCCCGTAAACGAGAATCTCAGCCAGCGCGTCGATGTTGCCAACAGACCTAGGAAGCCTACCTTCGTCCACCAGGTCCCGGAGACTGTGCACCAGGAAGGTTTTGATATCAGGTTTGACGAGATTTCGATCGAACTTGACCTGTCGAGGTGGCGGCACCAAGGTCTGCAGACTGTTCACGTTGGGCCGACTGAAGCACATCAGTTTGATTGGAGCCGTTGTTGCCAGGTCCTTCAGCTTATGCACCACCCTGTATGGCTCGTTAGATTCGTCGATGGCGTCGAGAACCAGTGTGATGTGGCCTAGGCCGTTTGCGCAGAGCCGTATGAGATCGACAAGCTCCTTGGGCGTTGCCGTACGCTGGCCAGAGGCAGATGGAACAAGTTCGTCGGATCCAGAGAATAAGAATTTGTCCAACAAATCGATATCATGGCGATTCTGATGGAGAATCTGGGCCAGAATGGACCGGTAAGCTGCTTCGATGCTTGCGCTTTTGAGGTCGTTGTACTTAAAGAAGAAGTAACATGTGGTGCCGGACCCACCGTCCCCATCATTGATTGCCTTCTCGATCACAGATGAGGCCAATACCGTCTTTCCACAACCAGGGTTCCCTGACTGCTGGTTAGCGAGTTTGGGGGAATTAATACCGGAACGAAAGACCTGAACGAACCGTGCACCCATAGGACCCAAGGAGGCATCTTCGTCCATTTATGGTCTTCTTGTATCAAGGGACTTGTCGCCATCCACTCTTCATACGCCTGATCATGAAATATCCATTGTGCTGTTCCCTCCTCGCGTTCAACAGATTCTAGGGCATCTGCAAAGGACGGTGGTGCCAGCCATTCGAGGAGACGACGTCTAGACAATTCTGGAAAAAAGCATCAGCTCAGACACCCCCGCCAAGTTGCCGGGTGACCAACCTTTAGCCTCCTTTTCCATCATTCGTTTCATCTCCTGAGTTGTGGTTTCTAGCTTATTCGCTTTCTCTCTATCCGCGACAGCTTTCCGCCTTTCATGCTCTGCTCGGGATCTTTCGATGGCGGCCGCCCGCTCCGAATCTTTGGCGTGCTCTGCCTGCAGAATCTCCAACTCATCCATGATGAATTTTCGATGATCGTCCATTCGGGCAAGCAAATCACCGAACCTCGCATCAAAAGGGCTCCATATCACGGATGAAATCATACCCAGAGGGCGTTTGACTTCTGGTGGATCGTCAGTGCAATGTCCTTAGGAAAAGCTCCGATATGGAACGTACTCCCGCTCGAAGCAGTAAAAATCCTCGCAGCGATCTGCAAAAACCCGAATAAGTCTTGGTACACGCTCTCGAGATGTCTTCGCATCCGAGGCGGCGGCGTCCCTTCGAATAACTTTACAATGGCGTCATATTGGGGGAATGATCTCGCTAGACGATCGAGAACGCCAAGGAGCTTCTCAAAGAAGGTAGGAAAGCCAGAGGCTAGCTGGCGTGCAGTGGTGCAGGTTAGTGACAGCCACGGGCGTGTCGTCTGACGGAATCATAAACGGACCTGCAAAACAACACGGAAGGCCCCATAGGCGATGGCCGACGTCGTGTCTGCGCCTCCTAGGACGTTCAAGGCATCGAAGTACGGCTGGAGCTTGTCATTGAGCTTCTTGAAGACAGCTTGGCATTGGGTTATGCTCCTCTTCTGAATCCTCTTTGTCTGGCATTCCAGCTCTTTGAGAGACTTGATTAGCTCATCGGAAGAGGAGCAGGCCGAAAAGGCAGCCCGATCTTTCGGGCCAAGCGTATCGAGGAAGGCCTTCTGGGCGTTCTTAAAAAATTCGTCGCTGGTAGGACTGCCATAGAGCGACATGGCTGACCGCCTTTTTTGAATGAAGACAATTGGGCAGATTAAGGTATGAAGGTTTGAATGATGGATAGGGTAATCAAGTTAGACGGGACGATCTTTCCGATTCAGCAGTTAAACGTGAGGTGGCCGTGAGGCAGCCCACTCGGTGGGTGGCACGCCCAAGGCATATATGTCCAGGGCGGCCCAACACAGCCACCACTGATTGATCCAAAGTCACAAAAATGTAGCGGCGACGCCGAAGGGGCTGGAGTTCGTGGTGCAGCTCCTCGGAAATGATGATTGGACCTAACGAAGCAGCACCACTACTTGCATACCTAGATGCGTGCATCGCTGCGAAAACGCAGAAAAATGCACGCAGCGCACACTCGTTCGAAAGCCCTTGGAAAAATCTATCTATTCGAGCCACCCACAGCTCCGCGCGCGCAGTGGGTGGTGAAAATATCCAGTTAAAGGGGCAAGGGAATTTCACAACAAAACGCAAGAAGCCCCACCAAAACAACCAATCAAGTGAATAGCCACCCCACCACAACAATACCCCGCCAGCACTCTCCCTGAGCCATTCGGGATTCGGTTCTTTCGCTGGTGCGTCGAATTAGAACATCTTCGAGCAAACCTTCGATAAGAAACGAACAAAAAAATAATCCCATCACCTCCTTCATCGCCCCTACCGACAATCCCACGCCGCTTCCGTATTAACATCCACATCCGTCTTCACCAACGTCTTCACCTTCGGCGCCCTGCAAATCGGTCTCTGCTTGACAATAGTGAAATTGGACGGACTGAAGGTGGTAACATTGAACGCCGTTGCCGTAAGCCTCTCCGGCGCCTTATTCCTCATGCCACTCCACTAACGCTATCAACGCATCGTACTTGGCGTCCACCAGCCCGGTGTTGTTAGGCATATAGATGATATTGTTAAGGTATACCAGTCCTAGTCTAGTTCCACCGATATACTAGGGTAGGTTGTAGGCTAATGCAAAGCTGAGAAGTACGTAGTAGGGCATGCTAGGGATCTTAAAGTAAGCGAGGCGGTTATTTAAAGCTCCCCCGGCGAGGTCGAAAGCGCGGCACGTGCCGTGCGAAGAGACTTAGCCGTCCGCGGTGCCGGTATACATAATAACCTTACTTTTATAAAGGGTGTTTAAGAGGGCCAGGTTGGCGGTAGTGCGGACGTCATCGTCCTAAAAGGAGGTGTTGTTAAGTAGCTATTAGACCAGATCGCTGCTGGTGTCCCCAGACGGGCGTGATGCTATGTTGAGGAATGAGTGAAGCGACCTCGTATGTTGGTGATCGAAGGCGGGGATGGGATCGTCAGTCAATGTGGCCGTACAAAAGAGGTCAAACACAATCTTGGGCGGCCGTCCATCCTCTTCCTTCGAGTCCGGCCCCGACCCCCGACCCGACGGCGGAGGGTTATAAAATGCCGTAACAGCGTCGCTATACGAGCCGCTCCACGTCATCTGGTTGTGGGTTGAGGTGTGACGAGACACGAAGGCGGACAGCGCTTTGGAAGAGAGGTAACCTCTTTCCGCCGATTGCTACATGAGATGGAAAGCATTCTTCACTAAATGCATGGGTTTAATCCGACCGACATAGAACGCCTCGATGCCCAAGCCCTCCTGCTGGTCTTCTGGCAGATGCGCTGCCCCGGCCGGCAGCTCAAAGAAACAGGAGCCACATCACATGCCTGTTGCGCCATTAAGGCCTGAGTATTCGATTGATGAAGCAGAAGTGGAGTGGAATGTTGGCCTAACCATCATTTGTCCAGGTAGCAGGCGCGGAAATAACCAAACCAACCAACCCACCAACCAATCGATTTGAGTTTTGATTACCCATCTTTCTGGGCGAGAGGAAAATTCGGTGTCTTGCCCTTCACGCCTCAACCCTCCCCTGCTTCCCACTAAGTCGCGATATGCCAGGATCAGCGGCACCGTGAATACCACTTGATAGGTGGTGCGGGTTCGCAAGCGTCAAAGAGTACCTTGATGCGAGTACGTGCGAAACAATGTACGATTACGCCCTAATGTGAGAGGTGGGCAGCCTTGGTGCATGTAGCTACGGTACCTGGAATAGGAGTCTGGAAGCGTCCTCGTCCCTTGCGATATCGTTGGCGGAGGCCGGTGCATTCCTGCGTCCTCGGCTCCATGCGTTAGGTTTAGGTGTATAGTTGAGGCCGCAGCCGTGGACTTTTGGGAGACACGAAGGGTAGCATCGGGGGCCTTTTGTTTCGCGGTAGCGGGCCGCAGCGTGCGGGTGGTGGTGGGATGGCTTGGGGCGTGATGATTCGTGCGCAAAACTCAACTTTGGGAAGGGATGCGGCCAATTGGTTCTTGCAGGCCGGTGGCTGCCGCATCACACCGAGGTCTTGCCGTGGGCAGTGCAGTTGAAAGATCGGGTTGGTTTCTTCGATAATGAGGACACAGACCTGCCTCGATGAGCCGTTAGCCATTACCTAGGTTTCTGAGTTTGCAACTACATTTATTCTCCTGAATTCAGTGCGACACCACGGCATGTCATGACTAGAAGTCGCTGCATGGAAGATCGAATCTGAGAGGAAGCAGCAGTGAAGCTCGATACGTGGTGCTCGATAGATCGCGCTCAGGGCACGTCCGTGCGGAGCAGCCCATACCGGCCACCGCGGTACATGTACCTGGTCCGCTGGTGGCGTCGAGCCCCGGAGGAGGGACAGCAGACTAAGCCCGCCTCCGCGAGCAGCAATTGGGTTAAGCCAGTCCACGCCGCAGGGTCCTTCCCGTACAGCATTGGCTACGCCAGAGAAAACGGGATCGGCGGGCGTGCAGCGCCGCAGAACGGCGACGAGACGATCTTGGTACCGAGCCCTATCTACAGGTAGCATAGCATGCGCCGACGGCCAATCCAGTGCTAGTGCCCGTCAGCTAAGGCAGTTTTGCGAAACATTCCAGCGGGATCGAAACTAAGCCAAAGAATGGCACACCAATGCAGTTCAGGTGTTTCCCGTTGCAGAGGCTGGATCGCATGGAAAATAAAAACGAGATGCCTGAGGCTGGTGAGCAGTCGTCGTTGGGATTAAGTAGACGGCAGTCCCACCTGCACCGCGACCTCGGATCCAGCGACTCGGTGCTGCGTCTTATTTCTCATCGGACGAACCACGCGGGAGATAGAAGACCTGGCAGACCTCGCGACGCCTAGGCTAAAACGCTCTCTCGGCTTGCCCCGCCTCTCACTATGTCGGCCGTAGGGATGACACCCGAAGAGTTCGCGAAGCTCCCACACGATGACCGAGGGCCGCTCGTCTTGGCCGCCCACTGGACGCTGACCAGTCTGGCCACCATGTTCCTCTGCCTGCGACTCTACGCCAAGCGCGCCACCGGCCGCAAGTTCTGGTGGGACGACTGGATTTTGATAAGCGCTTGGGTCCGTCACCCCTTTCTTTTCGTCTCGCAGTGCCGATAGACTGACGAATCGCCACCAGGTCACCATCGCCGTCACCGTTGGGCTCACCACCGTGCTCGTCGTCGAGAACGGGCTGGGCCACCATAGCTGGGACCTGAAGGTGCCCGACCTCGCGCGCTTCATCATCATCATCAGCAGCCGCGCCAGCTTCACGCTGACGGCCGTGGGCTGGACCAAGACTTCGTTCGGTATCACGCTCCTGCGGCTCACCAACGGCCGCACTAAGGCGTTCGTGTGGTTCTGCATCATCACTATCAATGTCATGACCGCTCTCGCCGCCGCTATCCCGTGGGCACAGTGCGTGCCGCTGAGCAAGACGTGGAACCCCATGGAAGACGGGCAGTGCTGGGCGCCCAGGGTGGGCACTAAGATCTGGATCGGCATGGGGGGTGCGTGTCCTCTTGAACCTTGCCGTCATACACCTCGCTGACTGTAGCCCGCAGCATACAACGCGCTCATGGACTTTGTCTTGGCCGCGCTGCCGTGGACCATACTCCGCGACGTTAAACTCAAGATGCGCGAAAAGATTGGCGTGTCAATCGCCATGGGTATGGGCGTCATGTAAGTCAGGCCTCGTCAACGATAATTCTCGCTCTATTGACGCGGTCACCACTCAGCGCCGGAGCCGTCGCCATCGCCAAGTGCGTCGCCCTCCCGAACCTTGGAGCCGGAGATTCGTGTAAGTCCACCACCACTAAAAACCCTTGCGCTGCTTATGCTGACTCAACAAAAAAAAAAGACAACGAGGTCGAGCTCTTCAACTGGGACATCACCGAGAGCACCGTCACCATGATAGCAGCGTGCATCCCGACGTTGCGCATGCTATTCCGCGAGGCCCGCCACACTACGCCGCAGGCTTACAAGCTGTCCCACATGTCGTACAAGATCTCGCGGGGCGGCGTGGAGAGCAAGGGCACCCGCATCGCCGACGAGGCCACGCTAGGAGGGTCGCAGGTACGATGGCTGCGAGTCGAGGTGGTGGAGGATAAGGCCTAAGAAGGCACCTTTTGGTGGGCCGGGAAGGGCTAGAAAGATGCTTGTCAATTCTTAGCGCATGAATATTACCTTTTACTACCGCATTCTCTCTTTACACTGGATACAGTGTCTTTGGGGTTGCAAGATGTAACGCTATATTGCAACATTATCTTAAGGCTGCTCAGCTCAGAGGTTTGCTAAGCCGAGGCAGTGTCTGTGGTACCCACCAGGTAGCATCGCCCAAAATAAGCTGTGCATGTCGTCGGGGCGACTCACCCACCGGCGAGATAAGGAATTCTAGTATACGGCTGAGGTATTTAGTAGCTGTGATGTCCCGTTTCCAACTGTTTCCTCCACAATTCCTATTACTCCCATTTACCCGTGCTTACTGGTTCCCTTCTCACTCAAGCACAACAATCTCCCTGATCCATTTTCGGGCACCCAGAATGCGCTTCACAATCGTTGTCTGCCTCCACTTCGTTGCCCTTTCGGTGGCACTCCCATCCTCACCCCAAACGGGACCTGCTCTCTCAGCAAGGCAGGAATGCCCTGTGAAGCTTGAGTGCTCCCTTGTGGGCTCTGGAGCTATTTGCACCAAACCGTGCCAAAAGTGTGGCTTTGAGGGCGGTTACGTATGTTTTCTGCTTTCCCAGTATGGCATGGACAAATGTGTTGACTGGCCTAAATAGTGCGATGCCGCGCTTCCGAATATCCAGGGAAGTTGCCAGTGCTTCTGGTAGATTTGTAGGCATTTGGCTGCTGTTGGTCATTGCTGGAACCCGTGGTTGAAGTACGATATAAGCGAGAATGTGTCCCTTTTCCAGGTTATCTCGGCAAGAGTTAGGGTTGTGTTGCTTCAGGTGCTGTTCAATTGCAAGGATTCCATGTCACGCAAACTCGCGTTCGTATCTTGCCAATCCTTTGGCAATTCTCTTAGACTGACCGTAATTTTACTCCTATTGCACCAGTCTTCCACCATGCCGAGTTGATTCGTCCGCTCCTGCAACCCCATTTTGGAAATCTCTCCGCTCCTGACATCGCTTCCTTTTGTACAGTACCGCAGTCTGCCCCTGACACAGCATGACCTGTCGCCCTAGGGCAGGTAATCCTCATTCGTTTTACGTCCTATCATTTAGAACCGGACAGAGCGTCGACATTGCTTACATAGCACAACATGGCGCTACTTCAGCCTCCGCATTGAATACGTCTGCCGGATTCTGGATTCTGGTTCGTGTTACTAAAAGTGGTGGGTAGGTCCCCATCTAATATGAGGGCTGGTGTGTTGCACCAATCTTTAATTTGACTCCCAGTTCGCGCAAACCCGAGTTCTTGACCATCAGTGTCTCGTATCCTCGAGATTCATCTGTCTGCCACCAAAGAATTCTCTTTTCTTTCTAAATCCACGATATACATAGGGGAAATCAGAACCGGCAGGATGGTGTAGCTGAGACGACAACCAATCCAAATGGAGTCTTTCTACCCAGACTCCAGGAATTCGGTCGGCTCATGTGCAGTCCAGCTTGGGGATATAAAGATCTAAGCTCCCACTTGATCGTCAGTCGGAACGCAAAAATATATCTGCTTATCACTGTAATCTGATTACAAACTTCCTCCTTGTCGCCTGGATCGTCATGTCGTCCAGCACGGAACCTGTCGTCGCCGAGATACGCCACCCAGCCCAGCTAAGTCCCACATCTCACTCACCTCTTTTAGTTAAGAAATGGTGGTGTTGCAGCTTGCTGAAGTTCGGGGTGAACTGTGTACGAAGGGGGTCGAAAAGTTGGAGGGGCCGGAAGTAGGCCCGCAGCTGAGAGTCGAAGGGTGTACGGCTTCAGCTTAAGCACTGAGACTTGGCGTCGGTAAAGAATTGGAACTCCGACCTGAGCCGAAGCCGGTTCAACGGGAACAGTATGTATGCAAGACGGAGAAATCGGTGTCTTTTTCTTTATGGGAAGGGAAAACGGTTGCGAGTACAGGATGGTTGTTGCTCTGTAGCTTGTTTAAGTGGAAGTCCGTCCTAGAGGAGCTTTGAAGATGGAGAAGAGTCGTGAGAGGATGTTTGCAACTTGCTCCTGTGAGAAAATACTATCAGCACGCCGCATAGGTAGGTCATCCATCAATACTCTTACTGTGTATGACGAGAGTAACGCATCAAAGGCGACCCAGCTGACGTGGGATGGTTGGTTCTCTTCCAACCTCGCCGCCAGGGTGGCCAAGCCCGCCGCCACGTCTTTCGTGTCCTCACCCTGGGCCTGCTCACCATCATGAGGTGAGACGGCAACAAGCAGGCGGAAAAGAGCGACAAGCTTTGCCGCAGGTATCTGCAACCCCTTGATATCATGCTCCTGGCGCGGCAGTGAGTCTATGATCACCGTGTAGCTCTCGCGGAGTGGATTTGTCGTCAACGGGTCCCTTTCTGGCGGGCACTCGGAGAGAACATCCTGGAGGTCAATCGACCGCTCGTTCTCCTCTGCCACAATGACAACTTGCTGATCTGGCCTGTCCTCCTGATACATGATGAAGCGCGGGACGGGAATCGTGGTGGGGGTAGTACCATCATCGGCAGCCCCATGCTCCGCGGGAACCGCTAGACTACGAAACAGGCGCCGACGAAAGTCACGCCCGTCCTTTCCACGCGCTTCAACGAGCCAGCCGTCATGGGGGCCCCAGGTTCCCGAGACCAGTCTGTGCACTGCCGCGGAGTGTAACTTGGGGGCGTATCTTGGGGCTGGGCTCCGTGTCAGAAGGCAGACGGCACGGAAGAAGCCGTCCTCGCCGATAGTACCAGGTGAGACGGTGTAGGTCGGCGGGAAGGGGAATGCCGCGTGCCATGTTAGGATGTCGAACAGTGCCGAAATTCCGACGGAGTTGCTAAGGTTTTGGCCCGCGGAAAGTCTCTCACCGAGAGCCAGCGCGAATTTGTCTTTGATGAGCCCTGATTCTGATTCCTGAAGTTGGCTAAAAGCTTGCTTGATGCATGAGGCCGCAACGGGCCCGTTTGAGGTGTTGTCAACAAGGTTCTCATGAAGGTCTTGGGTGAATCTCGCGTATAAGGCGTCTATAGCTCGTCAATCAGGTTTCATTTTCGGAGTGCGTAGAGCTGGAAACTTACCTTGGGTCATGAGGCCACGGCGCAGAAAGCCGAGGACGGTCTCATTGGAAAGGTGGCGCCGATCGCTGAGCCCGAACGTATCGTGGCTCGCAAGCCTGATGATGGCATCTGGTTCGATTTCCATGTTTAGAAATACTGGATTGCAAGCTCAACCGAGGTTAACTGAGGTAGATCCTTGAGTCAGCAATGTTATGGCGGAATGGCAGAATTAAGGCGCTGTGTTCTTGCCGCAGGAAAGCGGGATGGATGGCATGTGCCCTTGGAGGTTTGATGAGAAGATGAGAAGTGTGCAGCTAGGCGACTCTGGTGTTACTATTGGTAAGGCGATTAATAAGAACGCCGAGATTGCGGCTGCTGCCTACCAAGCAGGTCACGCAATTATCCATATTTCTCACCACAACTGACCCGGCTACCCCGACACCAAAAACCCAGGTAAGAAACCATTGACCGAAAATGGGAGCTAAAGAATAGATTGCCCCCATCGGTGCTACTAATCACCAAACGGTGCAAAGAGGAGCTGGACGCAAGGCCACGGCGTGATTGAAGTGTTGTGGAACCTGGAATTGATTGATCGCAAGTTAGTTGGGGCTATGTCTCGGCAGCAGCCACTCAATCCGGTTCGAATGCTGACAATGTAAGCAGGTGCAGTCAAATACGCCCCGGGAACCACGCCAAGCATAGATTGAATTGCATTTTGCCGGAGATAAATCCATTGAACGGCCCGATGCCGCAGCTCCCCCCGCAGAGGCTCACTTTACGTGAGCCGCTTGACGAGGGAGCTTCTCACCACTGTATATGGTCTGATGGGCTGGCCAAGAGTATAAGAACTAGAAAATGTAGCGTTTCCAAGTAGCAGTGCTCTCAGAACATCCTCTACACCCTCAGCTTATCTCTCTCCTTCGACAGAAGACCTACTTTTCCAAGATGAGGTTTCATTCATTGTTGCTGCTCGCCACGAGCCTGATCAGCTTCGCCTACAGCGAGCCAGCCGATGTTCGCTCCCACCCGCGGGACTTCAGCCTAGATGTCTCCACGGCCCCGCATATCGATGCTGAAATCGAGACCAGGGACGGACTGTACAGACGGGCTCCAACCCTTCCCGCCGGGAAGGACGCTACCAAGTTACACGTTTGGCTTCGCCTTGATACCCGGCCCATTACCTATGACGACCGCGGCGGAGCCAAGCACGAGGGTCTCAACCAGCTGATAAAAGACACCGGCGGCCGCCATGTCGATGTCGTTGTTGGCAACGCCAATGATGGGTACCACGAATATGGGCTCCAATTCGTCGACAAGAACTGGCAGAAGAAGGCCAACGGTGACGGTGCGCCTATCGACGTATACACGGGCGACTACGTGGCCGCGCCAGGAGAGCAGTTTACCTACCAGGGTCAGGTGGGCGATGGGAGAAAGACTCTTAACAGCATTGCATCAGTTGGTCAGTGTATATGTCCGCCTCCGAAGTCGAGGCAAACTGCTAACGAGAGATATAGCCCTGGCCGAGATCAAGGGCAAGACCTATCAGCACCAAACTTACAATTGCAGAACATATGCGAATGCTTTGGTAGCAAAGCTAAATGTAAAGTGATGAATCAGGACAGTTTAACTCGAACCGATCGCCAAGTTTGGTGTGCGGTTGCGAATGGCCACGGTATTTGGTGGGTTTTGTTCTTTTTTGAGATATCAAGACGCATGTTAAATTAGAATTCATCAGGAAATGGGTCAGTTAGAACAAAGCCGAAAAAACGTTAAGCGATAAGAAAACCCACTATGAGTCTTGCCCTGAAGATGATTCATTTATGATTCCTGCCTACTCAGCCCCCACGAGCGCGGGACATCCGGTTTTCTGGCATCATGATTTCCCAGAGCCTGGTGCGTAGCTTCCTACCTAGTAGGTGACCGCGACAAGCATGGAATACAGTGACGGTTGAGGGTTTCTTTGGGACGTACTGTTCTCTGCAGCGCGTAACACCTAGCGTCATTAAAGTCGCGGGTCTCATGCTCGGCGCCATGGGCGTTGGGAACCTGTTCAGCAGCTGCGTCGACTTCTTCGACATCGTCGTCCGCGACCGGGGGTTCCCAAGCAGCACTGCCTCAACCATTTTGGCGCCGTTAATAATAACTTCCAGCCCGTCTCGCCGCGGCCGCCAATGCGCCACAACTGGCGCTGGCCTTTTTCTGGGTAATTAACAAGGGCCTGTTCAGCACCAGGGCGCGTTTCGCGCTCCAGGCTCAGTCGCTGGTGGTCTCGAGGGGGCCGGGCGGGCGCCAGCACCGCCTCTTCAATAGCGCTGTAATAGTAACTCATAGAAAAGATGCTCAACTACAGCGCCATAAGCGCTAGGCGCGCCGCAAGAAACAAATATATTATTGCGGCCTTCCCCTGATCGGATTCAATAAATGCATGTGCCCGGGCAGCCACGTAACGCCTCCCCAAAGATCAGGCGAAACACGAGCACTAAGCTCGCGGTACGAAAATACAACCGATAAGCAGCGCTGAAAGGGGGTGTGGTTTGTTGAACCCTTATTGGCCGGTGGCCAAGCCAGGGCTGAAGCCACCGCAGGAGCTGAACCCCCAGATAAAGGGAACTGCACCAGGGGCTTTGCACTCGCAGCATATATCTTCGGGCCACCCAGAAGATTTTTCTCGTGTCATCGATCTCGCCGATCTCCCTGCCACAGGAAGAAAAAAGCCATCACGAACACAATGCGTCCCCAATTCCTTTCCATTCTTGCTCTCTGCCCCCTATCCCAGGCCTACGGCGCCGTCGGGCACCGCACAATCGGCTACCTCGCCGAGAAGTGGCTCACTGAAACCGCCACTCAAATCTTCACTGAGATCCTCGCCAATGACCGCGGCTTCGACTTCTCGGACGCGGCCGTTTGGGCCGACAAGATCCGAGACCGGGACTCGCTGCCGTGGAATACAGGCCCCTGGCACTTCGTGAATAACCTGTCTGACGACCCCCCCAACAACATCTGTGGTATCAGCTGGGCAGACTGTCCCGCCGATGAAGGGTGCATCCTCTCCGCGATCGTGAACCAGGTGCGTCCCCCGCCACTTCCCTTATTCCTCCCTTTCCCCCTTCCACTCCCTACTAACGACCGATCGCAGACACAGATCCTCCAAAACCCCTCCCTGGACCCCATCCTCCGGAAAAACGCAACCATGTTCCTATTCCACTTCATAGGCGACCTGCATCAGCCCCTTCACACCGTGGGCTTCGACCGCGGCGGGACGCGCACCAAGCCCGTATGCTGGGACACCCCCTCGGAGCCCTGCCACGGCGGTCTACACCTCCATTCCGTCTGGGACCGGCATATCATTCATAAGCAAAGAGGGATCCCCATTTCCTTGTCAAGACCTGAGTGGGTAGCTGAGAAGGCGGCTGCGAAGCCATGGGCGGAAGAGCTATACGCACAGCAGCAGGATGAGGGGGTGGAGTGTGAGAAGTCTGGCCGGAGTTTGGAGGGGGATGTGATAAAGTGGGCTGGGGAGGTGAATAAATATGCGTGTGAGGCGGTGTACAAGAGGGGAGTGAGGTGGATTAAGGAGCATGATCTTAGTGAGGAGTACTACGAGGAGAATAAAGAGCTGGTGGAGCGGTTGGTGGCCAAGGCGGGACTGAGGCTGGGGTGTTGGTTGAATAGCATTGCGGAGTTTCTGAGCTCAGGAAAGGAAGGAGGAGTTGGAGTGCATGGAGATCTATGATCGTTTTTAGGATAAGTCAAAATAGGAGATGTGCGACCCAGGGAGGTTCGTGGAGTCGTTATATCGTAGACTACACAATACACCTCATATTCCAACAGATCCAAATTTGCATCTCGATGTGCAGCGCCGCTGTCAGCGCTATCTTCCATCCATCCCATTCGAGAATCTGTGGGGCGTTCCCATGTTGCGTACAAGCTGCTGAGAGCGGGAGTCGTAAGCGATGGCCACTGTCCCCTTGCCCGAGACTCGGATATACACGGGTTTCCTCAACATGGTACCGTATATAGCTAAGGTCAGGTAGTCTATTTGTCAATCCACCGTCAAGGTGAGGTTGTGCGAGGTATTGAATCATTTCATACGAGCCAGGAGTTAGGTGTCAGCAGACATGCAGAATGATATATGCAGTGTCGTAAATACCGAAGACATCAGCAACTCTAGTTAGCGCCTCATGTTGCTACATACATTAAGTATTCATTATTCATTTGCCTGGCCAGCAGGAAGGGCCACCGGTAAGAAAGTCGCAAACTCGGTCGAAGATACACTGGAGCTTGAGGCCCTCGGGCCGGGCTCAGCCGCATGCATACTATTGCATATTTTAATAAAGGTTTTGAGAACTGTTTTTCCCCCGTACAAGTCAGTAAGATGTACCGGACAGTGATCAGGGAGTGAGGCCGACTATTTTTGCTACCTTAGCGGGGATATAGGGCACAGAAATAGCCTTGTAGAGGACTGTAATCCTTGCCTAGTGACCCCAAGCCTTGCAGAGGACCTCCAAGCCTTGTGGCAGGTGCGATAGGTGGTTGATTTTGTGGCTCCAGCGACTCAATTCAGGGTGCTGCAACGAAGGCACTTTGCATCGATCCACATTGCTCCATCCACTGCAATGCAGGCCATGGAACCAACTTTCCACACTGCGCACTCAATCAAATGCAGGCGACGGAGTGACGGCATTTACCATTGCTATACGGACCATCTATCGCAGCCATTCAGTGCAGGCCATTCCACGAAGGCATTTGCGGTGGTGAAGGCCGTTGCACACCGTGCAGTGTGTGTCAGCCGGGCCAGCCGTTGCCGTGCCACTGCTCAGGGCTAGCAATTCAGGGGCTCATTCAGGGGCTCAATTCAATTAGGTTCAGGGGCAGGGGCTGGCCTCCCCGCAGTGCCTTCGCATCAGCGCCCTCAATTCCATTGCTTCCATGGCCTTGAATTCCATTGTTCCCATGGCCTTAGATTCCATTACCTCCGTGGCTTTCGATTCAATCGCTTCTGTTGCCGTACATTCAGGCGCTAGCTCACACCACTTCCACCTCCATTAGGCGCACCCTACCGCTCACACCACAACATTCGCACCTTCCTCCTCTTAACACCAGCCATATAACCTCGTGTTACTTCCCAATGGTTAATTGAAATCGAAATTTTGCTCCACTGGCTTAAGTGGCAATTGCCTCGTGCGTGCGCGTGTAATCTCCTGTTCGAATCGCGATTGTAACTATTGTAAAATGTGCTGTAGAAAGTGCTGTAGAATTGAAATCCACTGTAGAAAGCCCTGTAGAAAAGAGAGTGCACTGAAAGGCGGCCTAGCCTCCTGAACGGAGCCTGGGAGCATCCATTTTTTTCGCCCGGCCAGCCAGAATCCTGCAAGGCTTATTTATCCTGTGCAAGAGTTACAGTCCTTAGTTGGGCTATTGTTTGGGGCATGGCATAGAGCCCTGTCCAAGCCTTGCGCAAGGCCTATATCTCAGCGGGTACCACCGGTAAGGTAGGGAACTGGATGACTACGCCGTCCCACGGGGTTATAATTGCTTTAGGGAGCGTTCGCGATACAGCTCCTCGACGTTCGTGCTCGACCGAGAGAGGCCAGAGGCCCCTTCTCAGCATTAAATCGCAGGGTAATTTGCAGGTGCTCGTCACCGGAGACCTCCGCGCGCGGCAAAAATTTCCGGATGTGGTACGTGATGGTTTTGTAGGACTGCGGCGACGGTTCAAATATCAGAGTCGGCTTCGAATCCGATGCTAGATGTTCGAAGACACCGATGGTGGCAGGTCCTGTGAGCTGTTGAGGAATTGGCTACAGGCCTGGCTTGATGGAAGGAGGTACGATGGCTTGTCCTCGGGCTCGCCAGTCCCCATGTGTACTGCGTGGGGACCACAGGCAAAGAATAGCCGATAGTTGAAACCGTTTGACGTCTGCATCTTTTCTGTGCGCGGGAGGCACTCGCTGGGTACTGGAGTGGGCGAAGAACTCAACATTCAGCTCCAAGGCCATTCATTGGGCTGAAAGAAGAGGGGGGGGAGGGAAGAAAAAAGGGAGCCGAGGGAAGAGGGAAGAGAGGGACGGGTGGGACGGACAGTGATGAACGATTGTCATTTGATACTTGTTAGAGTACCACTCGATCGTTCGAGGTTGCACTCGTCGGTCTATATTACCGCTAGAAAGGAGGACACACCTCCCTCCAAGGCAGCTGCCAAGTGTCAGCGGCAGGCACTTTGGACGGATGAAAAACAAGGATGGGAAAACACAGGCAGCTGCTCATCAGGCGAGGGCTAGTGTTTGTTCCACACAGTGCCGTCAATGGCGCCTGGAGATGTATCATTAGCGTCGGGGCTTTCCCCGCCTTGGTGGCCATCCTTCTCAGGAGACTGCTCCCGGAGACGCCACGTTTCCTCGCCGAGCACGCATCCGTAACGGCGGCCATGCGGGAGACAGGACTCGTCTACAACGCCCGCACGCATCCTGTACCGGCGCAACAGGAGCCGCGTCCACAAACCCAGCACGATGGCGACGGGCATCCTGGCCCTGATCCCGGCTCCAGCCCGGCTATCGGCGCTGGCGGTAGTCTTTCTCCGGGCCCGATCCCCGCTCCCACGTCGACGAATCCCAATTCCGGCCCAGTGGGGGACCTCCCGCCTCCCACCTCACCATCGCACGGAACCGTCCCCCCGAGTGACGACGCCCCCAGCAGTACCCACGGCAGCATCGTACATTCCGCACACAGCTCCTCCTCCTCAACATCCAATCCACGAAGGGATGATTTCGAGATGGCTCCAAACAGGGGCATCCGGGCAAGCATCATGGGCTACCTGGCAGGCTTGAGAACTTGCTTGGCTCGGAACAGCCGGTGGAGGGCTTCCTGGGAATCTCTGCCACTTGTTACCTCCTGGACCTCTCGGTCCACAGTCTCGGCTTGGACAGCCCCAAGACGATCGCGACCATGTACCTCTCCACGCCCGCCAAAGAGCTCTCCTACGACCCGCGCAGACCCATCCCAGCCCAACATCACCATCTACGACATGCTGATCCAAAACACGCAGCGGAACCTCCAGACCATCACCACGGGGACGCTTCCGGGGAGCATCCTTATCCTCCTCACCACCGACTACGTACCTCGGGCGACTTGGATGGCCTGCACCTTCGTCGCCCTCGCGGCGCTCTTTGCCGTCACGGGCGGCACCTTGTTCGTGGCGTACGAGTCGGACAAGCACGCCATGACACTAGTATTTTACGTTCTAATGCAGCTCCTTAACAACCTTGGGCCCAACACCATGACATGGATCCTGCCCGCCGAGCTCTTCGCCACGCGGTATCGAGCTACCCTGTATGGGTGGGCGGCGGCGGCGGGTAAGCTAGGCGCCATAACCATCCAACTTATCAACAGCCTCTCCGTCTCGAGCCGCAGTCGGATGTCCTTTGCCGGCATGCTCCTCGGGCTCAGCCCCGCCATGCTTCTCGGTGCATTCTTCAGCTGGGTCTGGGTTCCCGAGGTCCAGGAAGCACGGGCGAGGGTTCCCGAAGACGCAGAGCCGGTCATGGCCGGGGATATCAGTGGCCCGGGATCGGGCGACGAAGATGGCGCCGGCGATGCGCATAGCCTTACTCCTACTCCTCCTCCTCAGCACAGAACCGGCCGCGGTGGAACCGAGACAAGGGCCTTCCTAGAGAGTCTTATCCTCCGGAATAGGACGCTGGAGGACATCGCCGAAGATCCTGCCAGAGGCCAGATCATCGGTATCCGCCCGAGCGTCAAAAACGCCTATCGCAAGTTTCTCGGGAAAAGGAGGGAGGAGGGAGGAGGGAGTCGAGAGCCCGCCAGCCGGGATTGAAATGCACTGATGCTTCAACAGTGCTTCCTGTACGTTGCATTTATTCTATTGTGAACCTGAGTGGTATTGTATATATGGCTCCATCTTGTTTGTCACTGTGTGGGCAGGAAAGCCTGCTGTGATTACAAGTCGGCGCCTACAAGTCGCCCTCAACGTCCATGAGACAGATTTCCGAATCTGTTTCCATAGCCTCCTGGTCATAAGATTTCTCTGAGCTTATACTAGGTAACTCCTGTCTCGATTTGTTAATAATGGGGGCTCGTTGATTTTTTGCGCACATATATGACTAGTCCGTTCTCGAAATAGATCCGTACTTAGGTGTCGGTCCTGTTAATTCTCTAACCCGTCTCTCTCTACAAGCAATTTGAGCTTTGTCAATTGGATTAATTATAATACTAACATAATAGCCTACCAGCCGTTATTGGTTTCCAGCCGATTATTATGGTGGCATGTAGCGCGGAGGTATTTTGGGGGGAACGCCGTTAGCCGCGCCAAGACCTCGGTTGATGTTAATTATCACCAAGTTCTATGGCCGACCTATAATAGCAGCCGTCCTTATCAAAGTCCATTCGCTAGCGAGACCTTAGGCCCCATTGTGTCAGCCCCGATTAGTTACGCCCCACGGATGTCGCGCGCCGTAATGTTGCCCTTATGAGCGTAGAGATCCTCGAGTCCAATGGACGACAGAAAGGAGGGCGTCGAGATAGGGAACTCGACATCGTTGATGGGCATAGCTATGATGTTGTGGAACCTTCGCTGTCATGACAGCGCCACCGAGGAGCGTAGCAGTGGTAAGATATTTTATTATTGGAGGATTGTTGATGAGGACGAGATTTTCGGTGTTAGGCGGAAGCTTAGATTGATAAATGGTGTCAGAGCGAGTTAATGGTAATGAATCGCAAGGCTCCAGTTTCCTGCACTTGTCTGCGACTCATACACTCTACCCATGTTTGCATTGCAGTCCACTGGCCTCCGAGATGGTCTGTTTGGCGTTTAACTTCTTCGGCTTTGCAACAGGCGGTGGTTGCTCCAAGCGGCTGATATTGAAGGGTTTAAGGATTCATACATAGCTGAAGGGTCAGCCCCGCAGGTCGTGATGGTATGGGAAATATACTACTAGTATACCGGTCTCTAGGCGAATCCTGCTCTGCATAACTGGGCTGCTCCTGTGGCCGGCCACTCAGTCTCAAAGCGCCGCTCGAGCGCTGACTAGGGTTTTGAGGTTGATAGCCAACTGCTTTCGGGAGAGCAAAATATCATTAGCGCAGCCCCCTTTGGCCACCGGCAGCACTTCTATGTAGCTGTCACGGTTACTGTTTCGCCATGGGCATTCTTTTGAACTGTCTTGAATTGCTTGCGGGCCCTATTTCTCGGTGTGAGGGCCTGGCTGCTTGTAGCAATACTGGACTCCAACACCAACACCGAACTAATGAAGATCCAGATCGAAGGCAGGCACGTCCATCTTCCCAGTCCTTATAATTTAATTATCCGGAGACACTCTATGCGGCGCGGCTGCTCGGTGTTTTTGAGGGGAGCGGAGTTGCAAGCACTGTGTATAGCAGGAAAGTGATGGTATCACTGTCGCCTCTCTGGGCTGCGGTGTGCAGGGGATACTCGGCACGAATTCCAGACGGGGTGGACTGTGAGCTTCCTTCAAGAGGATAGTTGGGTACGAAGCCCCCAGTGGGGTATGGGAAAGGTCCAGTCTCGTTGCATGGCATTTCTGAGATTCATAGGTACCTAGATTTCTTCATCGCATCGCCGATCTTATTGCTAAATCTCCATTCAAGTCATAGAGCGGCGAAGACGGACCACACGTAATCGAGCTTGTTAAAGGCTTCACGAGAGCTATATCCGGTATCAATTCTAACAGAGAAACACCGAGGTTATTATTACAATGTAGATGGAGAAATGTGCGGAACAAACACCGAAACTGGCCTACACTACGGGCGCTGTATCCGTCGCCAGCCTCGCTATGTGCTTTACTTCGTAACGTGATAACCACGTCAGTGTCACGGCGCTGACCAAGTACTAGGTAAATGGACTTGTTGTTGTACAGAGGAGCTATCTATGGGCGTAGTGCGTGGCGGTTTTTTAGGTATCGTCAGTGCGCCGGGTGGGGCCTGCCTGTAGCCCGGTACCGTGACAGTCAGCGAATCTCACGAACTCGGCTTTAGTAGCTGCCACGACATCTGTAGCCAGTTTGATTTCTTAATAGTCTATACTCGTGCTAACAATCTTGAAAATCTGTTAGCGATACTACTTGGAAATTAATAAAAAAAAATACCTACCTACCCTTGAAGTATAGTATGACGGCCACATCAATAGTAGTTTTCAAGCCGAGGCGGAGCTTTAATGCATCAGAGATAATAATCTTAGTCGCCAGTCGGTAAACGTAGGCCATGCATTGATCAACATTGATTCATCTCTTCCTCATCAGCAAATTCGAGCTCCAGATATCTAATTCGCCGCGGGCCGCAGAGGCCCCGCTAACCTACAGGGCGCTAGTGCGCTGGAGTCACACCACTCAGCGGCATCAGCGTCCTAAGTTCACTAGGATTTGCTGTAGCCTGGACTGTAGGCCTCACCGCGGCATCGAGCGATTGGGGACACGCGTTCCGGTCCGACCTCTCTTTGGACGGCGCCGCAAGCCCGAACCGGGCCTTCCATCAAACTTGGTCAAGCTGATGCTGCTGAAACTAGCCAGTTAGCCCAGGCTGCTCGATACATATTTAGATAAGCAGAAGCACGCCACAGATAGAAAACCCCAACTTCCCCGCCTTTCCTTCTCAAAACTTCCGAATCTGGGGTTTTCAGTCGACACTAATACAAAATATCATGGCCCTGTACTATGATGAATACTACGAATGCGGCACCTGCGAAAAGGAGTTTCCGGCTGGCAGGCACGCTCGGGACGAACATTGTCGCGCGAAACGTCATTCTCCACCCAAATTTGAATGCGACACATGTTGTCGGTGGTTTGGTGACGAAAAGGCTCGTCATCAGCACATGAGCGACAAGAACCATTTCTACCAATCCGGGTTTGGTAGTGGCAGCTACGGCAGCGTCAGTACAGTTTGTTCCCCCCTTTGTTTCCTCTTTGGTTCTTTGGTTACCCGTTTGTAACATCTCTAGGTGGTTTTGGCCAACGAAGCAGCTCCAACTATGGCGCCCTACACAGAGAATTTACCTAGGAGGTCATGCCAATGCGCAATATTGTAGTTTGTTTAAGATTAATACAGTTAATGGGAGCCGTGATCAAGAGTTGCACTTCACAACAAATCCTTCAGACATGACTAGATATTTGTGGGTTCTCAGTAGTCCAGCTTTTGGACCGGCTCAAACCTTTCCCTCCAGAAGCCGCCCAAGCTTTGAAGGCCCACCGTGTGATAATTGCAGCCACTTCCCTAATAATTTCCTCCCAAACATGAGAAAAGTGGTGTTGGTCAACGGCCGAAGACGGCAAATGCGAGGCAATAGGAAAGAAGGCACGAAAAAGCGGTGATATCCCTTGGTGTGTGGGTGGAAGAGTTCCACCTACGCAAAGAGGTTGTCTCAGGCTGGCTGCCATGACCACTGTGGGGCCTGACCCACAACGGGACCGATGAGGGTTTCGGGAGATGTGACAAGCAAGTTCAGCATTGGTGACACAACATGCGCAGTCGCCCCTCAACCAATCCTATCCCATCAACAACCGCGGGGCAAGCCGCAAGCCAGCCTCATGTGGTCAGTCAAAACCCCGCACTCCCGTCGTTCTGCTCCAGGACATCGCTTTCTTCAAAACGCATCGCAAGTAAAGAGTCAGTAAGTACCGATGCCTTTAATAGCTTCCGCGCCACGCTAAGACGGGAGAAGTAGTGAGCCTGTCCAATCACGACGCTGAGTTGAGTCATTAGAGATGCCGCTAGACTCGCAAGCAAGCATGTCGGACGTTTCCTCCACGGCCAACGGCACCACCGCATACACCCCTTCAATAACCGACCTCTCGTGTCGGCCTCCCAGGAGAGGAGGTTTTATTATGAGGCAGCAGCAGCTGTGCCGGCGGTGGCAAAGCGGGAGGAGGAGAAGGAGGACGAGGACGAGGAGGGCTGGTCAGGAGGATTGTCAGACAAGAACATCGCCGCTTGGTTCGTCGACCAGGAGGGCAAGTGACACTGGGCCCAGCTTCGTTGTCACCTCGACCACCTCGTGGGTGTGCTGTCTACCGTCGAACGGAAGAACTGTGCCAGAGGCTCGGGCCGGCTGCCGCTGGCGATCCTCGACGGCAGCGGCGAAGAAATGCCCCGCGCGTTTCTGCAAGGGATGCTGGCCGACTTCCTGTGCGCCGAGACCATGGGGTCACCGGCATGAAGAAGGGGCCTTTTTTTCTCCTTCTTTCGCTGACACGCGTCAGCGCAACACCGAGAGACCCGTCGAGACCGTCGCGGCCACAGTCCAAGGGCTGATCAGCACCCTCGCCATCTTCAATCTCTGGCACATCTCGGCGTGCACCGACTCCCCTGACGGTAATAGCGGTGGCATTCGTCAACGGGTGGCCATGGTGGTGCAGCTCGGCGGTGGGAGAACACAGCCAACTCATCCCGTTTGGCTCAAAGCGCAGGTTGTGGGTACACCCGTCGCTGGTGGCTACCGTAATAGTGCCTGAGGGTGTGACATTGCTTGTTGGGGGCCTATACGCCTTGCCAAAATTCCATGTCAAAGTTGCAGAGCATGCATTGTAAGTCCAATATATAGATCTATATACGCCTTCGGACGGCCGATGTGACGGTCATGCCATCGTGAATTGCGGAGAACAGCGGGTTTGATTCACCTTGACCTTCCCTGCGGAGGAGAGTCAAGAGGCTGCTTGCTGAGTCCACATTGCTGCCGACAAAGCTTAAATAAAGGCTGAGAAGAAAGGGGATAGTGACGAGAAGGATGAGGAGCGGAGCGGTGAGAGGAGTGCCGGGACGATGAGGGTGTTTAATGGTGATAACTGTAACGGCAAATGAAGGGCTGAGAAGCGGGGATAGTTGTTGATGGAGGTAGATAAATAAGTTACTAAATTGCTAGACTTATTTCGCTGCTTCAAGGTAGGACGCTTGCTAAATAGAAATAAACGACATAGGGATCGCTCCCTTCTTTCCGATCTAAATGCGGGAGCCGGGCCGCCTAACTTGGCAGCTCGATAGGCGCCAATGACTAACCCAATCAGGCGCTTACTTTCGAGGGCCAAGGGGGATGATACTTCTTAGTGGGGCAGTGGCAGGGGTTATTTGCTTCATGCCCAAGGCGGTTGGACTTCTTGACATTTGGTTGGGGTAATTTGCTCTTGGCATCCTCAAAGGTTCTTGGCAAGCTTATTCTCGCTTCCTTCAGGATTCAGGATTCGCACCCTTGCAGAGACCGGGGCCTGAGGGAGGGTAAGGCGTGGCGTGGCATCGCGCCGCTGAAACGGTTAGGTGTCTGGCCGTCTGTGGGTTTCCATGGTCGCACGGTGGCTCGGCTCCCGCGACGGACGGGGCCGTGATTCTCCCCTTGCGTGCCTCGTCACGATCTCTCTCCCTCGTTGACAACCATGATCGTCTGGCTCTTTGGGGGCTTTTGGGGGGAAAAGAAAATCACAACAAATCGGAACCGAGATGCGCAATCGCGCGCGCCTGAATACGTTATAGTTTGACACAGCTCGACACAGCTCGACATAGCGATAGACGGTAGTCGCGAGAGAGGATGGCATCGCGCCGCCCCTACGACGGCGACACGCAGCCCGGGCTGGAGGTAGTGCCGGGGGAACACGGACACCATCAGGACGCACCCGAGGTGCGAGACACATCCAACGACAATGCAAAAGAGCTGTACGTCGTCAGCAAGTATCCGGGGACGCCCGGGTATTATTCTCAGGCGCCAGAACAATATGACGGAGGAGGACAACTGCTGGCGACGCCGCCGGCGGCACCTGGCGGGCCCGCGCCGAGGCGGAGGCGACGCCTGTGGATCGTGATTGGGGTCCTCGTCGGGCTCATGGTCGTCCTTGCGGCTATCCTGGGCGGCATTCTCGGGAGCAGGGCGGCGGCTGGCTCGTCGTCGGTGTCATCACAACAGCCCGGCCAGGCGGGTGTGGGGGCGGGGACGGCGACGGGGACGGCGGCAGCAAAAGCGACTCCGTCGGGCACGCAGCAGCGTCTGCAGCAGATACAACAGGGCTCAGCTTTGGCCGTCACCGGCCTGCGCAAGACGGACGGCGGCCTCGACATGTTTCTCTTTTACCAGGATCCCCAAGAAAACATCCGCTTCTCGCGCTGCGACACGACCCAGGTCACAAGCGGAAACAGCAAGACGTGCTGGGACGTGCCCATTAGCATTTCCACCTTTGCCCGCCCCGGTGCCCACCTCTCGGTAGGCACCATCCTCTACGGAGAAAGCCTCAACGGGCAGACGCAGCTCGTTTACTCGGGCGAGAGAAACCGCTTCCTGTCGTCCAACCTCAACGATCGGATCACGCCACGCGTGACTGATGACAGCGTCAACGCCAAACAGTACACCATGGGCTCCAACAGCAGCCTCGGCTCGTACTGGCCGTGGACTCTGTACCAGGACTCGACCGGTCGTCTGCACCACGTACGGAACCAGCTGCGCTCCGGATACTCACCGGCCGCCGAGTGGGACGAAGCCATGCTTGACATCGTGGCCATGAACGGGAGCAGCCTCGCCATCGTCCCCATGTCGACCAACATGAGCAGAATTGCCGAGAAGGGAGGCTACAGCCTCTTTTATCAAGACCTTCAAGGCCGCCTCGCCGTGTCCGTCATAGACCTGAACTCACCACAGCTGGATCCGACCTACCCTCTGTCGTGGCCAACAAGTGCGTTTGTCCTGTCCCCGCCCTCTCTTGTGCTTTTCGAGGCCGCCTGCTGACCGCGCCCCGTGAAAAACAAATAGCTATCCCATCCATCGACCTGCCCACGCGGGCTCCCATCGCCGCGCTCTCGGTTGCCCGACCCAACGACGCCGCCCGGCAGCGCGTAGACACCCATGTGTGGTATCTCGACGCCTCTTCCAACATCAATGTGCTCTACACTGACACATCGTCCGGCTCCCCGGTATGGCGGACCTCGCAGCCGGCGGCACTGCGCGGAGCGGACCCGGACACCAGCCTCGCCTGCCTGAACATGGCAACGTCGCAGGTAGGCGCCGACGGGTCCCCGAAACTCCTCGAGCTGGCCTCGGCGGACACCAAATGCTACTTTCAACGCGGCGGCCTGGTCATGGAGGCGCGCCTCGACAGGGGGGACTGGATCGTGACAGGCAACGTGCCGATTCCATGAGTTCGATTCTTGGCGTTATCGAGAACAGAGTGACCCTACCGCCAGCTATAATAGAGCCCCATCAGCACGCTTGGCTCCAGCGCAGCATGATTTCGCTGTCGCCCACTCCGGGTTGGCCAGCACCCCTTACTAATATTTGCCGTCACGCTTATGAGACCACGCCCTCGATGCGGCCGATAAGGACCGATTTTCTTGCTTGTTCGCGTGGTGCGCCCGTCGGGCATGAGCCGCGCGGCGGACTCCCAAGCGAGCTGGGCATCAGGAGGATAAACGTGAGCGAACCTTCAACAGAGGCTAAAAAGAAGATCGGCGGTGGGTTAAGATTTATATATCTCTGTAACTATATAGCATTCTTATTTACCTTGGAGTCGACGAAGCCGATGGGGAGAACGAATTTTACCTTTTGTGTTCTTGCGTTTTCGGGTTTTCGGGCAATTGTTAAACTCAGACCCTTCGTTATGATGCGATCCCTTAACGAATATCGCCAGTCCGGCGGAACCCAGAATTGAGAAAAATACCTCACAGTCCCTCTCAGCAACAATAGTACCGCCGAGTGGTGGAACAGCTTGGCCGGTATCGTGATCTCCTGATATGATCCCATTTGAGATGTCACTCCGCCTTTGCGAGGCAGGTCTAGAAGGCTCCCAGGCCGCGAAAAGATAGGGGGGGCTCCTATAATTACCTACCTTACTGGGACCAGACGGGTACGTATCCGCCCTCCACGCTGTGGTAATACCATTCTCCACAACCGTTCTAGCACTCGAAGTTGTGGTGGGGATGAGGGTGAGGATGGTTGTGTCGATCCAATATGGGAACTGCCCAGGCCCTCTATGCTTTGTTGAGGACTGCTGGGGAGATGAGGCTGAGGATCAGTCCTGCTGGTCCCGGTGTGCCGTATCGGCGACGCGGTGTTTCTGGCAATTCGCACAACATCCACCATTGGTATCAGGGCTCCCCTCGACGTCCCGGGTGGCTGTTGCGACGACGTTCCTGGTGGCCTTCCCCAGCGACACCCGTATCTTCGTTGATATTCGAGAGCCTCGATGCCGATAAAGTGTCGCCTTGGGTGCGCTGAGGCGTCCTTGTAGACTTCGTCCCGATGGTGGGCGGACCGGGACTCATCGATAACTCCCAATTTTGGTCCCTGTCGCTGGATGACAGACGCACTTCAACGATACCAGGGAAGACCTTGACGATCAGCGGCTTGAGGGTCATTACACAGGCGCATATGATGGAGAAGTTGACCTCGACTGTCGTCCAGTATGCGGATGTGGTGTAGTCCCAGGTGACATCCACGACGTAGGAGCTGAATATCAAGTTGACCATTCGGAGGATCGATATCCCACAGAGTCTTTGCAACTGTCAGCATTTGTGATGATCCCGGCCGCGGACAGAGTGGGTGGCTTACAGAAATCCGAACGCGAAGAGAGAGTAGAGCAATGTTTTCAGCCGGAATCGCAGTCGAAGTGTACGGATGGCGGGTATCGGCAAGGCGTAAATGAGGAAGTCGGTCAAGATGTGCATGACCGAGGTTGACGAATACCAGCGGTACTCATGGCAAACGCCCGGGATGGTTCTGTCCCAATATCTAGAAAGGGGAATGCAGGCTGTGAAGACGGTAATCAAGGTCCAGAGGCCAAAGATGATGGTGATGGCGAGCAGAGCGGTCGTCAGCGTCTTCACCCACGGATACGTGAGGATGCGGCGGTAGAGCATCAGGATCGAGAGTTTGGTCGCCCACAGCGAGGCAAAGTAGAGGAGCAGATCGAACCATCCTGCCTAGAAGAACACTGTTGTCAGTCTTTTTTGTTTGCTTTTCAGCACTCATCGGCTCATCAGGGCATCCTACCATGGCCATCGGTTTCGCGTTTTGAGGCGGAAGGGTCCAAAGATGGGTCCCCAAACCCATAACCGCTTCTGCGAATTGTGTTTTAGCCATGCACTTTATTCCCAATCTGGAGAAGACAACTCACGGATTATAATACTGGCCGAGCATCCGGCCGACAGCACCAGCGACAAAACGATAAGCCGGTCCTCCCATGACCAGACCCGCAATAACACCCGCCGGGTGAAGAACCTCGCAACCACAAAAACGGCGGCGGCGAACCAGGTGATGACGCTGCAAGCGATGATGTTGGCCTGGAACGACTCATGGTCCAGGCTGTGGTCGATGACGAGCCCGGGAATGGATTTTGGCTGCGGGCTTTCGGTCGCGCTAGCGCTGGCAGCGGTCGTGCTGGACATGACGACGCGGTGCCGACCTCGCCATGGACAACGGACCTAATACGATGCCTCAAAGACAAGCAGCATACGACACGATGGAGAGAGGATCTATAGAGCCAGATGCTCAACCCCTCAACAACAATCTCTCGAGCATTGCCTGCCCGCTTGCTTGCTTTTGCTCAAATTAGGAGCAAAATTTTGTTTCGGTCCTCGCTTCCCAAAAAGCGAGCGCCCCACTCGGCGTAGCTGCTAGCTGATGGGGCTAATAGTCGGATGCTTGTAGGCGCTCGACAGGGGCCGGAGACATCCCCGCCAAAGGCCGGCGATTCTTATTTGCCTGCCGCAACCGGTGTGACGGGGAGCAAAAAAAGAGGCCCCGGGCCAGTTCTGTCCACTGCCGATGAAGGGCCATGGCTTGGCTACGTCGCTACTTACCTGTGGCTTAGGGCTGAGTGGCTAGACCATCTGCTGGTCATCGCCGATGAACTAATCTTTCCCACTCATCATCGGTGGCGTACTGCGACTTGAGACATGCGTCGACAATCATGAGCTGCTGCTGCTTCAGACTTTGCCTCGCTGCGAAGATGGCGAGACTGATATCGGGGTAAGTGAATGTCTGATGCCGCTCGATTTGTTCTGTCGTTGCTGCCTCATCCAACCTCATTTACACCGAGACGCAACTGGTTTCAGGCGATCCAGCAGGCCTTTGGGATGCTGGTCCCAGGCCCGAGGTACTGGTAACGGTGTTACTTGCAAGGCGGGTGCCAACCAGACGGCTGGGACGCACTGGAATTCCCGCTCGCATCGATCCAATCGCATTTGTGAGGAGAGCGCCGCGCCACGCCGCGCATTAATTACGGGGGGTCCGTGTTGCGGATTTTCGGAGCTTTCTCCTTTCACCAACCAACAGAAGAAGGCGTGGACTAACAACATGGACGGCCTCCGCCACTTTGTAATGTCTACGTTCTGGGAGGAAGAGAAGCTCGGCTCGCCCCCGCGTCTGATTTATTTGCTCTCCTTGAGATCTTAGAGCATTCAATAGCTGGAAATGGCATAGCGATTGCAGTCCAGGCGACCACCCAGCGCACGAGATCTTGGTGCAGGCTTCGAACTCGTATTGCCGAGGACCTAGTCACACAGCACCATTCCATTCATTCTAAATCGTCGAAATTGGCCGAGATGCCCCAGGAAGGCTGCAGAGCAAGTCTTTGACTTTTCGTCAGTTGATCGAGGTTCGTCGCATTTCACAGTTCATTCCGTACTTGCCCACTCACAGATCTGCGGAGTCCAGCGCTTCAGATCCGACCAACGGGAACATCATGTCAACTGACTTTATCCTCAGCTCGGCGCACAGCATGGCCATCTGGTCCTGAGACTACCAGAGCCAATTGGGCTCCCAATGTCAGCTCTGGCGAATGCATCAAGACAGATTGGCATTATTCTGGTCCTCGTTGAGATGCCAGTGAAGGCTTGGATATCTCGACTATCCCCGCAAGCTTCAAATCCTCTCCACGCCGAATCTCGACATGAAGGCCCAGGCCCAGCACAGACACAGGAGGTTGTGATGTTGCTTTAACAAGTGCGCTCTCGAAAGAGCGACGTGGGGTATCTTTGAGACGAAGCTGAGAACCAGTCATCGAGGTCATCGCTCTGTTGACAATGTTCTTTCTCCCAAGAACCTTCTTTGCAACATTGCCCTCACCTACATGCACAGCACCGAGGGCCGCAAAACCCACGAGAACACGCAGACGCCCGATATCACATCCCGACAAATCAGAAACCGTCTGGAAGTGATCAGCTCTGATGTTGCCATGGACAAATCAGGTGCGGGATGGGGCCGAGGTGAAAAATCGTTCCGGGCCGAAGCCGATTTACGTCATCTCGCCGTCATGGCTCCAATTGACCGCAACGCTCAACAATTGACCAAAACACATAAAGTACAACGATCATGCGTCCGTTTTAACACGATCAGACACTCACTGCCGATCGTACCTCCAAATAACGCGACTGCAACATGTCGGTGACTTGGAAATGGCCTGCCTTTGGAGAATACATTATGCCGTCAATAATACAACTATCACCACGGATCTAAGCCCAAACCAAGGCACAAACCCCCACGGCCAGCATACCCCAGAGTCCACTCGCACCAACACCACTCGCACCAGACTTCCCACCTGAGCCCGACCCTGAACTCCCGCTCCCACTCCCACTCCCACCAACAACAGCCTGCCCATTCTGCACCGCCGTCACAGTCGTAACCCCCTTCGTCGAGAAAACGCCCGAAGTCCCCCTGTTCGTCCCCGTCCACTTACACCCATCCCCGGCCGCATTCAACTCACACGGCCCCCCGTCCTGCGCAATCGTGGCGCGTTTTGTCCTGTTTCTCGTCAGTCCCCACACATCACAGCCAGGAAGAAGGTAGGTAGGCCTCACTTCGGATCATAGCAACTGGCCCTCGGCACATCATGACTCGACAGCATACAGATATTATCCGCCTCGCAGCAGATGGCATCATCGCCATTGCGCAGGTAGGACGTCGTCTTGGTGACGAAGGTAGTGGAGGTGCCGTCCTTCATGCAGATGATAGTCTTGGGATCGCCCGAGAAGTTGGTCGAGCAGAGGGTGTCGATGTCGTTGAGGGTGGTTTTCTCAGAGGAGGATTGGCGGGGAGAGATGTGGAGGGAGGAGGCGAGGATGGGGGTTGAGAGGCTTAGGGAGAGGAGGAGGGAAGGGTGCATTTTGGCGGTGGTGTGGGTTGGGGGCTGGTGAATTCGGGCTTGATGAACTTAAACGGGGAAGTTGAAAATGACGGAGTTACGCAAAATGCAAAATGTGGTCGTTTTGGAGGGCTTTGCGATTGTTTGTGGTTTTATACTTGGCTCTCGATCCTTCAGCTCAGGGGCGCAGAGCGTTGGGTTGGATCAGCCCTTAGCCCACAGCGCGCGCCTCCCCCAGGCCCCGGAACGCCACTGTGTGATATTTGTTTGAGGCTCAAGTCTAGACTTTTGGTGTCCGAACAATGCTGCGATGTGATTTGCTGCTGAATTGTCGAAGCGCGTTGGGGAAGTTCAGCCGCACCGCCGGGGGTCTGGGCTGGGTGGAAGCGCGCCGTGGCGTCTGTCAGGGCAAGGGGCGTCAAATCGGATGAGTGTCTCGATGCCGAATTGCCGTGTGCAGGCACTCCTGCGCCTTCTGCTCAAGCGGTTACAGGAGCCGAGGGGGGTTATTACTGATTGTAGCTCTCTGGAATGAACATGGTAGATAACATAGCAACTGCCATGCTGGAGGTTGAGTGACACCAGTGACTTTGCCAGGGGCGGATCATGTTTCTAGCACTGCAATTCCCCCAGCGACCGAATCAACACTCTATCAGCACCAGCACCCTGCATACGTAATCATTCATAATCATCCAAAACAAACACTTCCCGTTTTCTTCCATCAAGGCCGGTACGGCGACTCATCCCATGCAATGTACACCTCGCCGACCAAAACAGTGCACTCAACCGTCATGGCAATCGCAATTATCGGCAGGTTCACACTCGCAAAATCCAGTCTCCGAATTTTTATGTGCTTCTTTGCCAGGATATCCTGTCACAGGAGGTTGAGAGATGGAGAAGGTGCTGATGTTTGCTGGTTCTCGTGCGCTGGTCGGCGCGGCCATGCTTGGGGTGATGGGTTGGTAAAGAGATGCAAATTTTTCATGTGACCGTAAGCCCGCTTTGCTCCCTTCACCCTGCCCCGCCCAGAATCCCCCAACGAATTTGGACACCTGCAAACGTGACACGAACTTGACAAGCACAACCAGCAACCTTCAGGGTTGCTGCTGAGTTTCCGGGGTCTGGGAGTCCGATGAAAATGTCAAAGTTGTTGAAATCAAGATTAATCGACAATAACGGGATTCCAGCTGAACCTTCACCACTGAATGCCAACAAAGCTGACCCGTACTCTCTGAGAAGAGTATACAGGGAGACGGAGAGGGATATTAGTTTATAAAAACTAGGAAGGAAGGTCAGATAAACCATTTGCTTGCAAATTACTTACTACCTCCCCACTTGCCGTCGGTAGGATCACTCACAGTACTAATGGAACCACATCCTCGTCCATGCTCCCTGTAGCCATTCCACATAATTCAGCCGACTAAGTAGCTGATAAGTCACCGCCATTGGCTATTTCCCTGCTGCGTCTGTTCGACGGCATCATGGAGCCTCTTGATAGCCGGGTGCATGCTAAGCACAGCTTCAAAAACATCGGTCAAGCCCACAGCCCTGGCGAACTCCAAGATACTCACTAGGGTGAAATCGGCATACCCCGGCTTGTCACCATTGACGAACGGACCAGGAGTCGTCTCGATCCATTCGCCGAGCTCTTTCAGCCTAGGCTCTGCGATGTTCAGAGCTTCCAAACTCGGATGCTCCTCAACCCACTGCTCCACGGATATCCCCCACCTTGCCCTGCGTTGATAGGCGAATCTCTCGATGCTGCGCTCCGGCAAGATGCCGGGGACGCGTCCGGCGGTAGTCTGAATGATAGACTTGACTGCTGGCCCAAGGTATGATTTAAACTCGACCGAACGCGGCGAGGTGGCGAGCAGCGAGGGTTCGGGTTTCATCTCCTCGAGCGCTTGTATGATGTTTGGAGATTCCATGTAGTATTGGGAGGCGCCACATGCTGTCCGGACCTTGAGCACTGGGATCTCGTACGGCTCCAGCGGGTCATCCTTGGGTTTGAGAGTAGTTTGTGCAAAAGTGGGGATGATGTCTGGGTACTGAATGTTCTCGATAGAGTAAGGGATTCCTTTATAATGAAGGCAATAGAGGATTCTGAGGACATGATGAGACCATGTTCTGCCGTCTTTGCCTGGGATGTTGAAAATTACGACGGTGTTGTTTTCGAAATCCATTTCGCCGGAAAACTTTGTAAATGTCAAGAACAATGAATCCATGTGGCCTTGAGACTACTGAACCGTTTTATGTCCGAGCGAGTACCACTAAGAACGTCTCAGCACTTTAGCCGGAGGATTCGCTCGGTGTGAGGTCATTTGACTAACTCTGCAGATCTTCTAAAAATAAATACCTATAATTACTACAATGGTGCAGAAGGCGGCTGGAGCTTATTTCAGTAAGCTCAGACTATTGTTGCGGATGTACTGTTTGGCCTCACTTTTGTAAGCGTGACTCTCGGCTAATTAAAACCTCTAAAACAACAATAGTCTGAAGGCCCAGTGAGCGAAATCACTCCGCACGTCACAAAATCTAACACTATATAAAATCTAATTACTACACTCAAAGCCTTGCATCCAGCCAAGCTGTGGTAAAAAAAAACCGGACACCAATGGTAGTGGAAATGGTGTGATGTGGCTTGCGCTAACAGCTCCTAGCAATTTTGCAACACTTCCACTGCATTCGGCTCACACCACCAGTCTTCACTTCCAACCTCCAACCTCCAACCTCCAACCAAGCCATTCGCAATGGGGCCTCACTATCCTACGCCTGTGAGGTGCCGGCTTCTTGGGACGACGGCTTTTTTAAAGGGCCACAAGATTCCGTTTGTCCACGCGGATTTGTTTCAAGAGCTCCACATCCGCAAAACCCAAGCGTGGAAAATTCTTCACGACGATAAGGAGCGAAGGCATCCAGCTATCGAGACGAGGGGTAGAAAGCCGATTATCACCCCAGCCGACCTACAACGAATGGAAGAAATCCTATGGCAGTACGGTTTTAAAGCACGACAGTTAAGTTGGCAAGCACTCGCCAACGAAGCTGGTATTAAAGCCTGCCCTCAAACCGTCAAAACAGCGATGGGTACTTTACAGTATAGAAAGTGTATTGCCTGTGAGAAAGGCTGGGTCTCACCCTCTAACGCCAAAAGAAGGATCGAAGACGCCAAACGCGCATTGCATTTCCGACCAAAACCAGAGGATTGGCGCGATATTCGATGGTCAGACGAGTGCCATTTTACAATCTGTCGCGAAGGAAAGATTCGAATTATCCGGAAACCAGGCGAAAGGTATTGCCCTGACTGTATCCATCACCAACCACCAGACGATAAATCGGTTCCAGTTATACGATATCACGTTTGGGCTGCTGTTGGATATGACTTCAAATCTGAGTTGCATTTTTACGAGGTCCCTACAAATACGAATGGCAAGATGAGCTTGCAGATATACCATGACGAGATCCTTGAAGGGGTGGTTCGGCCTTGGCTCGATGCAGGTCAGCATTTCGTACTTGAAGAAGATGGCGATTCAGGGCACGGTACAGGGCGAAATAGCACGAATATCGTGAAAGACTGGAAGGAAGCTCATGGTTTGAAGCATTATTTTAATACTCCTGGCTCTCCAGACTTATCGCCAATTGAAAATTGCTGGAGAGCAGTGAAGCAATACGTTCGTGCGAATGTTAGTATTACAGGTCCTAGCTTGATAGAACTTGTTTTAGCTGGTTGGGCTCGGATCACGAAAGCGAGTATCAACAAGATGGTTGATTCCATGGTAGAGCGAATGAAGGCTGTGTTAGCTGGGGATGGTCAGATGACTGGGTACTAACAGTGTAGTACCAGGGAGGTACCTAGATTCCATAGAAAACTAGCCCTGTGGCGAGGTATTCTGAGGTATTGAGTCCGGTTTTTTTTTACCACAGCTTGCCAGCTAACCACTGGGCTAAAATTTGTAAACAGAGACCTATTAGTTAGTCGCGAAGCGCTGCAGCCCAAAAAAACGGAGTCTGGGCTTGCAAAGATAAGCTGGAGCGAGGAGACTTTCGACGTCCTCTTTAGGTAAGTTGCTGACGTTTGTCACGGTAGTGGCTAGATGAGAGAAATAGGGCTGAAATTACTGGCTGTATTGGAACATCAGAAGCTGGAGAGGAAAAGAGAAGAATCGCAAAGCCGTGGCGCCCACACTAGATGTGAGCGTGTGTGCCCCACGTTCGGGATTGAGCCTAGCGTAAAAAGGCCAATCTGGGGTGGGCATAGGTGTTACAGCCTAAGCCATGACCTCAAACTTGGCCGTAGGACAATGGGCGCCCATCGTTGCGTCCGGGCTTGCTGCTTGCGGATCTCTGTACATGCTACTGGCAGAGGATGCGGAAGCTGTCAAGAGTACCAAAGACCCAAGGATTCGCAGCTACACCTGCAGTTCTTGTCCACATCACCATGTCAGCAGGAGTAGGGACGGCAGCAACCCACCAAACGAGGCACCGACAGCTCCCGCAGGAATTAGTGAGAGCGGCTTGCAGCATCCAAACCCAATCATCTCTTTTCCCCAACCTGCAGTGACAGTCGTTTCAGCCCACCACAGTACATTTTCCTCTTCCTCAGGCTCTCTCGCCCCGGATCCAGCAACCAGCAACGCTTCAACTTTCCATCGCCAAAGGTAGCAAAAGCCCTGAATAAACTCTCCGGGGCTTTCGGCACTTGCATCCGCCGACCGCTACAACGACCGCGAATTCAAGCGCGGCATGGCACTCGACTTCCCCGAGATTCCTGGCGAGGAGCACCGAAACAGCGCCTTGACTCAAATTCGCGAGCAGTATAATCCAGTAAGAGACGCCAATGGGTAAGAGACGCCAATGGGTATGCTACGCCTAACATCTCCGGGAGACGATCGAGAGCTGCGAGCTTCAATGGCAGCGTAGCAAGCAACATCAATTTGGGAGAAGGTGTTTTCGCGTCAAGGGTTTACCAAGCGGATACGAATGCGAAAGATGCGAAGGTATTGGGTGGGTCATCCGGTTTGGGTTTTGTGCCTCCGGTCGCGGACACAAGCGGGCGGAGGCTGGGTGTGCCTCCGTCAGGGTATCTTGCTACCACAGCTGCAAAAAGCACGAACGGATCGGCAACAAGGAATGCGGATTACGTGACAGTCTCTGGAAGCTCGAGCTCGCCCGCTGTTGTTATTTCTCTCGGGGGAACAGATCGCGAGCTGAACTCTGCGAGGGGGTTGAGGAATGATCCTTGACTGTGAACACGCTAAGGCCCCCACCCCCTGACCGGTGCGGATAGTGTCTTCTTCCCGTCGACGAAGCCAAGGCTTTAATATTGCAGACCGTGCCGCACCTTCGAGTTCTCATGGCGTCCGAGCGCAGGTTCTCAGGGAGGACCATTCACAGGATGCACTGCTCGCGCAATGAGCCCAAGGTAGGCGCGAGTCCGCAAAAGAAATCAGAACCACAGCAGATATCACCACTAACGGCAGGAAGCTAGGCACTGGCGATGCACCGCGCGAAATGGCCAACGAAAGGGTGGCTTAGGTGAACAGGATAATGTTCGATCGAGGTTTTGTGTTGGCTCCTTCGTAACAAGTCATAACAGCACGGCAACTAAGTTCTTACACTGATACGACACACCATTTTTTACACCCAACCTTGGAAGGAAATCACCAACCCGGGTGCTTGACGCCCTTAGTCTGCTCCAGCGCACTCTCGTCCCCGGGCTTCAGTTCCGCGGTGCTATGGTGGAACGACCGCTCCTCGAGGATGATGTATTTGTTCCCCTCATCGATTGTATCGTCGAACTGCGAGGACTTTGTCCTCTTCTTTTTGGGGTACGACCCGATCGTCACGATCGGGGAGGTCTCGTCGCTGCCCCCCTTTGCGCCACCTACGGGGGTGCTCCCGCCGAGAGCCGACGAGCCAAAGAGCTTCTTGACGAGCGGGAACATGGTTGGGATGCACGCTCCGATGAGCACGCAGTTCGCTTCGATACTGGAGAGACGATGGATCAGCTATTGTCACAAAACCAGAGAGAAAAGGACGTACTTGGTCCAGAGGACGACGTCGTCGACGGCAAAGGTGAAGTCTTTCATTTTCAACAGACCCGGGAGGGTGGTACACTTGTAAATGGTGATCGCGCCGGCACTATCTCTTGTCAGGGGTCACATCACAGTCCCAAAGGGGGAGAAAACATACCAGTATCCAAACCCAAGGGCAGCGCACAAAGCCAACTTCTTCTGGACGTTCATCTGCAACTGCCAAAGCTTGACGGTCGGATATATCGCCACGTAAAAGTCAAACACGGCCGAGGTCACGCCCAAGGCGATGGCATAGTCAACGGTGATCTTCCGGTCCCAGCATACCCCTTCAGCGCCACCCCACTGGGCAGCCGGGGGATTGCATTGCACAAAGTTGATGACGAGCATACCAAGGCCAAGTGCGAGGTACAGCCCGGATACAATCCACATGAAGGCCAAGTGCATGGAGCGCGGGTTCAGGAGCTTCGCCAGCAAAATCACCACTGCCACCTTGGGGATGACGAAAGACGACACGCCGGGCACAAAGGAAATGACAGTGTAATATACGGCCTTAGTAATCTGGTCGGGCGTGAGGGTGTCCATATGTCGACCAGCACCATTGTGGATTGCGGCGCCTGCGAGGCCGACATAGATGATGGAGAGGAGCTGAACGGCAGTTGTGTCAGTTGGAGAATTTGGTGGAAGGGTGCCAGTGAAAAGGGGCCAGCAGTGGACATACAACGCAAAAGACGACAACGAAGTCGTCGATGGCGAGCTTGCCGATAGAGAGGAACCTGCTGTAGATGCGGGAGGCGACGCAGAGGACGGCGAGAAAAGTCATGATCGAAGTGATGATCAGGATCTCGGGACCCTTATTCTCGGCGGCGTACCCCGGGTGGGGCTCGACGAACGGCGGCGGCGGCGCGGACATGCTGGCTGTGTTGTTGCCTGCGGCTCCCAAAGGGCGATGACGAGAGGTGTGGTTGGAGGCTGTCTCTAGCAAGACGGAACACGAGCGTCAAGTCTCGACTGGTGCGGCTCGAAGAGGGGCAGGCCACTTATTAAACATTGCGGCACGACTGTTAGGACAGACCAAGCGACCAAGAGATCTACGATTGTCCCGCGCAACAGACCGCTAGGTCCTAAGCTAAGGGTCGGAACCCGCCCTCCGGAGCGTTGTGGCGGCGTCTAGGTACTAAATGTCCCCCATGAGCCCATTTTGCAACCGACAACCCATGCTCTCCCAAGACCACCGGCGCATGTGTCACTTGCCTGTCATGATTCGTCCGAAGATGCTGTCGTCCGAGAATGCTGCGGCGGGAGCGTGGTGATCTGTGATGGCATGTTGGAAGCCAGCCGTAGGACCCATCATGCTGCAGAGCACGGATACTCGCCCGCACACTGCAAAATGTCCGACCACCACTCTGTGGCGGGCGAGCCGAATCACGAACCAGACCGGTAGTTCTCCCCGCGTCGTCCAAGTGGCTCGCTGCCAACGCCACACATGCAGGAACATGCAATATGTGTGGCGTTCCCCAGGTTATCCCAGTTGGTTCTAGCAGCGCCTCAGCATCGCCCTCGCAGCTTCTGGCTGTCCCCTGGCAACCACTGGAAGGGGACAGTTCTAGCGAGAGGTTCCCGCCCTAAATCGAGGTGCCCGACCACCGGGGCCTGCACACCCTTTTTGTAGCCCCTCGCACCAGTCACCACGGCCGACCAGTGGCCATCTCGGAGCCCCAAAGGCCAAGACCGCGGAACTCATCGCCTGTCAAGAGGAGCGCCAGCGCTTTGACCCATCATACGATTGCGCTGTCCGTGCTGTTGAGTCGCCAAGCCCTACGACAGGCCGATGGTACCCCACTACCACCCCACAACCCGGACCCGTCGGGTACCGTGGACACAGCTCGCCCACGGTGGACTCAAGACCAACAAGACCCATATGTACATCCACTACAGTGCGCATTATCGGGACTCGTTTTCGTTCTCCAGAAATAGGCAGTCGGGCAGCCAAGCTTTGATCGCATCCCAGAATATGCCACCCCTATTCTTCTTCCTACAAGTAGCGAGCTAGAACCAGCACCGCAAATCAGAACGGGCGACAGGAGATTGCCACGGCTGGACAATTTGTCTAGTCGAAGTCTTGGTCACTAGAGCCGCAACATTACAGCTGAGCACGGCTAAAGTCTGCCCTCCGCATCCCGGCCAAGTTAAAGACGAGCGCGATTCCAGTCCCCGAGACCTCGACTCCACGACAGAATCCGGGGACCAACCCAGGAATCAACGCGCCCGCAAGGTTCCTAGCACTAAAACAGACGTGCAATCCACTAGGTAATAGCCAAGAGCCCTCGCTTCTTGGTCGCCTAGCGTCGCATCGCCAAGGAAAAGCTTCATGCCCACCAAGGAAATCTCCTCATGTCCCCAGCAAATCAAGTCCATGTAGAGCAATTAGAATAAACTTTTGCGCGGGCCCCTTTATCATGTTTTGTTAGGAGCGATGTCACTGTCCGCCTTGCTACCCAATATTTGGGTCTCCTATTCCACCTTTCCCACCATGGTCCCCGAAATGAAGCGTCCCTGCGGCCGCCGATTCCACGTGGGGTTCCGTCGTTCCACCAGAAATCGGTCGCTTAAATACCGGGTGTGCCTGCTGCTGCTGCTGAGAGGTGTGCCTCGCTTCCCGTCCCTCACCTGAATCTTCCGGGCCGTTCCACTCTTTTGTCCCGTCGTTCCCTCGCGCTCAGGCATTTTTGTTTTGCCCTTCCAGTCTTCCCCCGGACCCCAACCACGACACAACCCACGTTCTTTCCCCTCAGCCTTCGGCCCCATCCCATCACCCCCGCCGTCGATCATGATTGGATCCGTCCTCCTCGCCGGGCTCCCGGCCCTTGCCGGCCTGGCCGCTGCCTCCCCGGCACCTGTCACCGCCCGCACCATCCCGCCCCTGGCCTGCCTGGTCTTCAACGACATCGCCTCCCCCTGGTGGCTGAAGAAGTGCCAGGCCCACCTCAACCTAGTAGTCATCGACCTGCGCTCGGCCACCGAGTACGCCACTTCCCACATCCCCGGCGCCGTCTCCCTCCCCTTCGAGCCCGTCTCGGCCTGGTCCGAGATGGGCCCTGGCGACCTCCTCCTGGAGATGCCCCCCGCCGCCTCCGTCTTCGCCGCCCTCGGCGCCGCAGGTGTCTCCAACCCCTCGCCCGCCACCAAAATCGTCCTCGTCAACGGCGTCGGCGTCCCGGCCTTCCCGCAGGCCGCTTCCCCCCGCGTCGCCACCACCCTCAAGTACGCCGGCATCTCCGAGGGCCGCGTCGCCGTGCTCGACGGCGGCTTCCCCGGCTGGACCGCCGAGTCCTACCCCGTCACCACCGTCACGCCCGTCCCCGTCCCAACCACCTTCTCCTCCACCGAGGACCGGTCCTTCCTCGTTAACAAGGAGTACGTCCGCGCCAACCTCAACAAGAAGGCCCAGCACATCTTCCTCGTCGACGGCCGCGACACCGCCGTGTACAACGGCTCCGTCATGGAGGATTGGGCCCTCAAGCCCGGCCACATCCCCAGCGCGGTGTCCCTGCCGGCCAAGAACATCTGGAACGCCGACGGGAGCTATAAGTCCCCGCTGGAGCTGCTGGCGTTGGTCAGGGGCGCGGTGGGGTATGGCGTGAGCAGGAGCTATGGGGAGATTATTGTGTACTGTGGTGTTGGGGGGTATGCGAGCAGTTGGTACTTTGTGCTGACGAGGATTTTGGGGTTTGAGAATGTCAAGATGTATGATGGCAGTGCGCAGGAGTGGAGTCAGTATTATGATATGGAGTTGTGAGGGGTACTTATGAGATCTATTGAAGGGGTACCCGGGAGAGGTTGTGAGAAAGGGGGCGTGGTGTGTATCTCTTGGAGGAGGGGGCACAAAGATGGACCGGAAACTAAGCCGCTAAACAACCTAGAGCAAGAGACACTCCACTAAGAAACGCGTGTTTTGTGCGACGAATCTGGGCACACAGAATTTCCCTTTTCGTACCCCGCCCACATGACATTGCTCACCCAGGCTTAGGCTCACTGGCGTTCTGGCAGTGCCAGGCATCTAGTTAGCTCTGCTATTGCTATTTTTTTGGGAGCTCGTTCCGGCTTAGTATTTCAGGAAACTTAGAGAATGAAGAACGTTAGACAATTCACATTCAAGACAGTTATAACGATAGATTCTCAAGGCTGTAGATAGTCTATCCTGGAGAACCGATGTGAAATGGGCTGGCAAATGGCCAAAGCCTTCCAGCACGTCTATTGAATCACGCAAAGCGCACAGTTAAACTGTAAAGCTATAAACCTTCCTGCCGTCGTTTTCCGTACGGAATTCAATCTCAACTTCTCCATCTCTTGTGCCAGCAGCAGTTGGGCCGGGTTCGTAGGGTCCAAGCGGGCAAAATATTCCACCACAGCTTTGACAGTGTTGGTATCGCCATCAAACTTGATGGACTGGTTGGCAGTGAGGTACTGGCACTGCTGACGCTCAAGTTCCCTTTGCAGGAGATTATATTTTTCTTGCCCTTGCGGATCAAGGTTGTTCCACATAGTTGTAAGAAAGACTGTCCGGGTGAAAAAGCGCTCCCCGCATATCATCTTGAAGATCTCTATATTATGCCGCGTGGACCCCGTAAATCTACCTTCGGTAATAGCGTGGAAGAAGATGACACCGCCGACCTCCTGCGAGCCATTCTTGCTTAGTCTTCGGGCGATTATTCCAAGAACACCCATATTTTCGTTTGGGGAATAACCAAGTCCGGGTGTGTCGATCAACACAAATTGTCTGTCATACATGGTGAATCGGAAATCCATGCATTCGGTCGTGCCTAGGAGAGGTTAACAACATTACTACGCCATAAATTTTGGCATGAGAGTAGGGAGGCAGGTATGTGACATACTAGAAATATTCGCATTCCCATCTTGCTTGGTGACATGTCTGGCAAAGGAGGTCTTTCCAGACCTTGTAGGGCCAAGGAGAAGAATGACGATTTCGTTTCCCGCCATGGCCGTTGAGAAGCAGGGAAAGAGAGATGGAGTCGCAACTACGTGATTGTACCGGTATTACTTGTCCTTGTTTTAGCTTGAAAGCCAAGGTAGCTGAATCCAAGAGTGCAGTGCTTCCTGATAGGGCCACGATTTTTGATACGTGTCATCCCTGTAGTGGTGCCCAACGCCACACACCATGTCTCAGACTGACTAGCAAAGAGGAGTAGGCGAGACAGGTGGTTGCAATAATTGGGTGAGCAGAATTAGCAGCTGCAGTGATGATTCTATATTTATCCTTCATCTTGGCCGCTAGCGGCGCAAAGCGCAGGGGCCAAACCCAATCTTTCCCTGTCTTATCCCTTCCACAGGCACGGCTCCAAAAGAGCTGAAGAGCCCACCGCCAGAAGCTACCTGACACACGGTCAATCAACCTTGACCTACATTTCTTTGTGCTAAGTCCGGTAATCAACGCAGCGCCCCATCGGCAACAACAATGTCTCGGGCTACCCTACTCATCGCTTTAGCTGTCGCGGCAATGGCCAGCCCATTGCTCAAGAAGTCGGACACTGATGTTGCTGTACATGGCGAACGTGTTGGTTGGGTCTCTGCCCCGCGACGGAGTACCATGGACATTATCTGGAATTGTTTATCAGTTTTCATGATCTGCTCCTGGAAATGCATGCACCACAATCTTCCAACTCCAGCGGAGGGCCAGGCCGGGTACTGCGAGCTTATGGGCGTCCCGTGCTGGCCTACGCTGTTTCTCGCCAGGAAATGGGCGCGCCAGTTTGGCTACATGGCCGTGGTTTGTTTAGCTCCTGAGTTGGTGGTAGCTATAGCATTTGAGGACTTCTTAGCGGCCCGCTACGCATTGCGCTCGCTGCAAGAGGACCTACCTATCGAAGTCACCCGAAATTATACTATGGCACACGCGTTTTGTGCCCAGATGGGAGGATTTGCCATCCGTCAGCTGAGTTCGCCCCTTATCGGCAAGCCAAATGAAATCGACCATGTAGTCTGTTCGTTAAGTAGGTGCTACAAATCGACTACTTCCATACCAAGAAGCCACCTCGCGGCTAATATAGTTTACAGACCAGCTCGCTGCTTCTCCCGACATCCCAGCCATTACAAGAGAGGACGTGATGGACAGGAGCAAGGCAGATGCTCTTGTCAAAGGCTTCGCACTTCTACAGTGCGTTTGGCTTTTCATCCAGGTCATCGCCCGGGCCATCCAGGGCCTTGCAATAACAGAACTGGAACTCTCCACTATGGCATTTATTCTCTGCGCTTTAGTCATATACATCCTGTGGTGGGACAAGCCGTTCGGTGTGGAGCACAGAATTGTTGTCACAGGCACCATCCCGCCTGGCAGGCCCGTTTGCAAAAGAGAGGGCCGGGTTTCCTTACATGGACCTAAAGGTCCCGCGTTTGAGATATTGGCAAAAGATATTGGCCTCTCGGGCCAGAACATGGAAACTTTCATTGGGCTTGGAGTCATCTGTGTGGCAGGAGCAGCTTTCTCAGCCGTTCACCTTGCCGCCTGGAATTGGGAATTCCCATCGCTGGTAGTAAGGTACTTGTGGAGAGCATCCACAATGACTGCCTTTACGACTCCTTTCGTGATGAGTATCTTTTCAGCCATTCCTCTATGCTGCCCTCGGTTGAGGAACATTGGAGACCTGTTTAATTATTTCTTATTGGCACTGTATTGTGTTGCGAGGCTATCTATGATTGGCCTCACTTTCTATTGTTTCTCTTCCATGCCGGCGAGCGTCTATGAAAGTGTGGTCTGGGTAGAACTGCTTCCTCATTTCTCATAAAGTATGATGGTTTGTGGCAACTTGGGTTCAGGATGCAGGCTATTTGACAATCTGATATTTGTCTTGGATAGAATAAGTTCTCTTCTTCTATTCGACTAAATAGGTACTGCAGAATGACTAAGAGCAAGCGACTGCTGTAATCTTGGGTAAATAAGGTGTTTCCAGTAAATTTGCCGGCTTCCCAGGCCACCAGTCCCGAAACTACAAAGATCTGAGCAACCCATTTCTTAGCAATACGTGTCTATTGGTGTGTCTTGGTTATCTCGGTTTTATCGTTCAACTAGCTGCCGTGTCTCTAAAAGTGTCACGACACAACGGATCAGACCTACCCCTACAGTCCGTCCAGCCGGGCAGTTTCCGGGTCACCAACGAGGGTACCAGTGGTGTTATCGGGCGAAAACACAGTGTGATACCAAGGCCCAAGCATGTGTCCCTATCCACACTGTAAAATTTAACTCCCCAAGACGGAGACGTCCAACTGATAGCCTCCTCGTCACCAGGAACGTCACACAAGCCGGACCTCTCTCCTCACCGCGTCTTCGAATCCCCGATCCATCTCCTTCCCAAACAGCCGCCCCGCGCCAACACGCTCATAGCCGTTCGCAATCGCTTGCACCGGTCTCACAAACAGCACGTAAAAGACCCGATGGGACAGCGACAAGTGGCTGAGCACCATGCTGCCGCGCCCGGCGCCAAACGTCGAGATGTGCAGCGCGTACAACAGTGGCTGTCCCTTGGCGCCAGCGTCTGCATCAGTCTGTTCAAGTTCAGTGAGTTGAAACTCAGGATGCTCCACGGACGCGTAACCCGCGATCTGGCCACGTTTAAGGGGTGACGCCACAGTCCTCCAGTTCTCGGTCCCAGGTAAATCCTGGCGGGAGACGAGGCACTTTGCAGTCTGAACTTCTCCATCAGAAGCGAAGTAACCCCCAAGTATGACGGGTTGAAGCTTCGCGCGGAGGCAAATGATGGGGAAGCGTGCATAGGGGTTGTCCTTGACCCCGCGGCCGTGGTTATTGTTGTTGCTGTTGCTGCGAGGGAGAATCTGGAGCGGGGCGCCGACGTCGGGCTCAGTAGAAATGATGAGTCCGGCTTGATACTCTTCAAAGGTGGGGTGTATAACTCGATCAAGCTCGAAATCGCTGGTTGTGCTGTGCAAAGGCTCTCCCCACCATTCGAGTTTGGGTTTGTGCCATCTCACCTGGGTTGATATCGATGCCCATGACCATGACGGGATGCTGGATATTCGCTCGTGTGTTCCCTTCTGCACTTGCTCCCACAGTAGACCGACCTTTATGCTGGATAGTCACAGGCCAGCTACGTATGTTCTGATTGGAGCCGTCAGGGCATTTCCATCGTCTTCTGTCAGCCCGGTACTCGCGTATCTTTTCCGTAGAGCTCGGGCAAACTCATCGGCGATACCGCTTAGGGCTACCAGGAGATCCTTAGACGGGCATGTTAGGTGCAAGCCAGAGTACGCTTCGATCAGATGTTCCCAATCCTGATGGGCCTCCTTGCGGATGTCTCGTGGACTTGATTCCGAGAGGCTGTGACCGAACAGGCTGTTCTTGAGTGAGTACTTCCCAGCCGCAGCCTCGTTGCCCAAGTCAACTCTCCTGCTTATGTCTTTCTCGGATGAATGCGGCTGAAGCAAGAACAACTCTGGATTGATGAGTTGCCCAATTTCTGTCCGCGGGCTCATGCTTTGGCACAAGAAAAACAGACCAGCTGAGGTATAGCAGACGATCCGACGACTGAGTATCCACTCTTGAAACACCCAGCCCCGGGTGAGCAGCTCACTCTTGGCGACCGTGTTTTCGTACCGCTCCATCACATTATACTTATGAAGGTAGAAGTGTCCTTGCTGCTTGCCTGATCGATCGCGGTAGGGCATTTGTATGAGGGGCGCACGGGAGTCATCAGGCTCGGGCTTGTTGAAGAGAGTGTTGGGCCGGGCATCCGAACAAGCAAGAGTAAAGACAGACTTTTGGTAGTATTCGCCCATCCTAACAGCCTCGGTGCTCCAGTCGAAGGGATCATCTTGGACGATGCATATGGAATCGATCCACACATATGCGATGTCGAGGCTAGCTGCCAGAGCAAGGACATCGGCAAAGAGAGGCGGGAGGGTACCAAAGCCGATTCCGCGCAGCCTGTCGGCCATGTTTGCTTGGGTCGTGGAGACGGCGCCCGTCTCGGCGGTCCAGCGATGGCTGAGGGTGACATACTGGGAAATTCTACCGGCCGTGTGTTCGAGCTTGAATTGGAGAGAATCGTCGCTGGTCTTGCTCACGTGGACGCAGCGCGTCGGCAGAGGAGAGCCCGCTGGATCGAGCTCTTCAGAGCCGGAGAATGTGCGTGAGCAATCGTAATGGTAGCGGCACTTTTCGATCCAGGACCTGATGCTGGCCACGGTCTGGTGCGAGGAACCAGCATCTCGTTTCGTGTATCCGCCAACGATGTCGCCAGAGACTGTCGCCGGGTCCGCTACCAGGCGTCGTCCAACAAGTTAGCAAGGGTTTTGTCGTCGAAACAAGGGAAAGCACCTACCCTTGTCTGCGGCGGCATGGAATTCGACCTTCGGGTAGTTCACTTTGCCGTCAACCGAGTGCACGGCAACTGTGGCAACCAGATCGGTGATGTTCAGGCCCGCGGCTCTCGGCTGCAACGGCGCTGGACCACGTCCGATGGCGTTGTCGAAGGTGGTCCACTCGCGCGCCAAGGCACGGAAATGGATCCAGTCGCCTACCACTTGTCGGTCGGACCGCTCGGCGGCGGGAAGGAGCTCCTGGATCAGCGTGGCACAGAACAAGCAGCCACGCTCGGCCGAGACTTGGACATCGCGCGTTTGGTATCCCCGCCACGGGTATGCCCCATCGGCAAGCGATTGGATGTCAAAACACTTGCATCGCTCGCAAAGTTCGGCCATCTGTGTTGAGTCCGCATGGGTGTGTGTATTGGTGGTTTTGCCTAACGAGGTCTCGCCTTGTTAGGGAAACGTTAGCTAGGTAGGCTCCCGTCATTAGGCGCCGAGTTATTGCTCAGTTCTCAGACAGACCGCGACAGCGCCTCCCCCATGACAAAATAATCGAGACATCAAAAACGCCGGTCACTACATTAAATACATCTTCTCCAGCAGCGGCCGAAGTTGCAATTGCGATTGATCCACAAAGACTGGATTGATTCAACAAAAAACTCAAATTACTACTCATATCTGCTGTTAGAACTTCTATTAATTTTCTTTGATTTTCTTGCTGTTGTTTTAGCGACGGAACGCGCATGCAAAGTTTTGGTGTCTTAGTTAAACTGTCATGATGGAGAGCGCAACCGAGTCCTGAAACACCCAGAGAGATCCACTCTTTAAATAATCCGACCAATAGACAGCAACGTATTGCCGCATTCGGCTAGCGCGGGGAGGCGCAGCGGGCAGGCAGGCGACCTCAAGCCCATGCCAGTTCCTTCCAATCTTTCCCTCGCAGGCTTCGAGCTTTCCCATCACGCTCAGGCCGAGCATGGCAAGCGAATTTCCAGAATTTCCTGCACTCCGACAAGCCGTCGTTCAATCGCAATAGCACATAGGGCCCTCCGCAGGCCTGATCCAAGAGTGCTGCTTCGAATTTCCCTACCTCCCTAGGTATTCTTCCAACTTGCAGGTCCACGATGCTGACGGTGAGGACATGGATAGCGACAGCTCAAGACGGATGGCGTCTTGGCTCCTTCTACTTGGCTTGGCTTCTCCTCCCCGGCTGTCCCCCCGATTTCATCTGGACAGCAAGGCGTCTCCGCCGACCCTCTCTACTCTCTACCGTCTGGGGGCTTGATGACCCCGGTATGGGCTTCTTGGGCTTCTACGCCTTTCAACTTGCGCCTACGGTGACCCTGACCGGACTGTTTATTCAGGCAGTCCGCGCGTTGCCGCTGGGCGGTGCAGTAACAGACCCAGCCAGAAAGGAGAAGCTCGACTCCTTGACCCGGCTCTTTGGGGCGTGGTACTGCCCTGTCGTCCTCTGCATTGCGCTGGGAAGCATGCTGCTTAGCGTGGGGTGCATCGCGGTTCACGTTGTACTGTTCCTGGGCAACACGGATGAATACGGCCACCCACGTCTGACACGGCGGTTGATTGTTCGGGATCTCGGTACAGCGGCACTTCTCCAGGTCTTAGTTGGTCTAGCTGGCATCGTACTGAGCTATCCAGAAGCTTGGCTTCGGGCAGAGCGGGATCGGCAAGATTGGCGCGATTTGTCCGGGCGTGATGCGAATCTGAAGTGGTTCAAAGTTGCATCCTGGCTTGTCTTTGCCTACGGCACCATGCAGATTGCTGGCATAGTTATTCCAATGGCTACTTCCGCCAACTTCCGGCTTCCAGTCCAGTATGAGCCGATCGCAACAGCCACCAAGGCAGATAACGAGCCGGTCTATCGCACTGACCCAGAGATATCGGGACAGCGAGAAGTCAGCATGGCAATACTTGCACAACATTTTGCTCAGCAAAGGATGCAAGCTCAACAGTTAGGTGTCAAAGACACGTCGTTGGAAGAGGCCCGGTCCCCTACCGCCAACCAGCATAATACCACAAAGCAGCAGTTCACAGAAACCCCCGCTACAGTTAAATTTGACCCTGGCACGGTATACTGGACCGAACGGTGGAAGACCAGAGGCTCCAATTACAATACCCGCCTCGACATAATCAGTTTCTTTCTAATTTCCTCGGCCATTCTCATTTTTATCACCGGAGTTACACAGACTGCCACATTTATCCTCACCCGGATGAGTAGCAAAGAATGCGGATGGTGAGTTACCTGGCTGTAACTTTACGAAGTCCCATATTATCCTCTCACCTACCTATTCGTACCTTACCTAGCAGTACTGACACTATTCACCATCTTGTCCAGGCAGTGCTACGGGCTTATTACCTACCCTTCCATGACTTTGCCCTTATTCATCACACTATCGCATTTGGTATATACCCGTGTTCCGCTGAGAAGCGAGTCTCAGAGGGCGCGGGAGCCCTGGATCCGAGCACTGGTTACCGTGCTTGGAATCATCTTTCTATCGTCCCAAGCGTTCGGCATCGTCTTGTCAGCACTTCACGGGAGGATCTCTCTGTTGGACGGCAATTCCTTCCCTGGTCGAGTTTGCGGCGGGGTTTTCACATATTTTTCGGGCATTCCCCTTTTCGCTTGCTTTATATCGCTTCCGGTTTTTCTCTGGCATATGTAAAACGTCAAATCCTGCTTCTGTGTGCTCAGGATGAAACGGCCGGCTGTCCTTGCGTTGGACGACTGCCTGAGCGTCTCCAGAATCATGCACTTCTCCTCGGCTCAGCGTCGCCGTCGCGGGTCGTCGCGTTCAGGCAAGACAGGGCGACAGCGTTCAGAAAGTCGGCAAGATGTACGCCGTACGCGCCCGCACCCGGGTGTAGTGGAATCAAGACCGCCCCAGCGACACGCTGGCGAAGTGAAGGGGCCGACGCGACCAGCTTCCCAAGGGTGGAAGCCGGCAGCAACTAGCCTGCTGATTTTGCAACAACGGGCTTCGTCTTGAAGCACCTATTGCTCATTGTCAAGGACGTGGCGCGTAGCATCAAGTCGTACGGCGACGTGCTCGGACTGCGTCTGATCTTCAACTACTAGTACACTGAGAGGCTCTCGATCGCCTACTTCGTACTTCACACATGGCCCTCAGCCATGCACCATCAAAGCTAACCTCAGCCATCACGGCCTCATCGTCCCCGACGTGCCGGCCGCCTAGGCCCGCTTTGAGAAGCTCCGCGCTGCCATCCTCAAAAGGGCTGGTGAGGCCACGCCGCTCAGCATAGGGGCCCATCGCTGAGCCTTGGTCTCGCAGCGTGTGGGAGAGGGATCCCGCCGAGGGTGAGATAATTGAGGGAGCACTCTTGGCCACTGGCGACCAGGGCTTTGTCATCCTCGCCGACCCGGACGGACACATGATCGAGGTGCAGGCGCTGAATGCGCCGCAGCTGGATCTCTAGGTGGATTGGCGGTATGGCTGCCTAGGTACCTTTCCGCATAAGTCACGGGTATTGATCCAAGTCCCATCTGGGATGATGGTGTCCCCCACCTTCAACACTTCATGTCGGTCTATATATATGTCAAGGTGCATCCGATGCGTCACTTCGCTCATGAGGGTAACATTCTTTTGGCATTTTGAAGCCATCCAGCGGAGGATGACGCCAATGCTGGGCGATTTCCTAACGATCCGACGATAACTACCTAATATTTGTGTTACATGTGGGCTAGATTCACACAAGGAACAGAGCCCCAGCCCCAACGCCAACAGCAACAACCATCCACTCCACCCCCTTCCTGCCCGCGGCACTGCTCATCCCACCAGTTCCACTTGGAGCCGCACCACTTCCGCTTGGAGTCGCACCACCTGAACCAGAGCCAGAGCCAGCACCACTCCCACTCCCCGTTCCCGGTCCCGGAGCCAATGTCGCTTGCCCAAAATTGGCACTAAACTTCTCACACCACAGCCCCACCGTCCCAAAGTCCTCCGTAGTCTTCCCCGCATCCAGACTGACCATATATGTCCCCCCCGAGGAGGAGGCAGGTTCCTTGACCTGCGTATTCGAGATACGGAAACCCCCGGCCAGACTGGCCGTCGTGCTTCCCCACCAGTAGAGGGCGGGGGCGGAGGCATCGTCGAGTTTGTAGTTGGTGATGAGGAGGTGGGTGGTGTTGAGGACGGTGATGGTGCCGCCGAGGCCGGCGTCGAGGCTGGAGAGAGTGCCGGACCAGCCTGTTTTGGTGGCGTCGGCTGAGGTGAGGTGGAGGAGGGCGAGGGCGAGGAGGAATGAGGTCTTCATTGTGGCAGTGGTGAGTTGGACTGAGTGTGTGGGGTGTTTGGGTTATGCGATTGAGGCAGGCTAAGGCAGTGGACTTGGATGGGGTGTTGGGTAGTGATGCCTCGGATGAAGAGGAGAGAGAGTATCAGGGAAAGGAGTCGAGGGGGGGGGATTTATGTACAAGTTGGTTTTTGGGTTGGTGCCGGTGCTAATCGCCGTCTTAGGCTCTCGCTGAATACATGTCTTAAATTGATTCCATTGCGATGGAATAGAGCCCGATATGCTGCATGTTGTGAACGGCCACTGGCTGGTCGGTCCCGCTGATGAGCATGTTTGATTCCACATCAGGGGGGCTGGCGTCGGGGGCCCTGATTGGCTTGGCACGGCGCCGCAGCCGTCGGGGCGCCGACTGCATGCAGTGATTCCACACGATGGTCGGACGGCTGGTTGCACTGAATGTGGTTCCCGTGCGGCTAACTAGGACTCTCTGCGTAAATGGAAAATCCGTCAAGTTCACCGTGGCTCTGTGCTCGGTGGATTTGCTAAGGTGATTCCATCCCCAAGGCTGTGCAGGCTGCACACTCCATGTGTCTCATTGGATTCTCAAGGTACCTAGGCACCTATTTGGAATGGCTCCGGTAGCCTGCGCTCCCAAGCATCATTTCTTCGAAGCTCCTAGAATTGTGCCGTCTTATAAGACACGTTAGCTTTGCAACTGATTCTCGTCAAGATCAATCCCACCAACTCCGCATCAAACCTCCAGACACATTACCAACCAAACGACACACACTAGCCGCCATGAACCCCCCTCACTACACCTTCCGTCCGGTGATCATTGACCGCCACACCGCAGCGAGAGCATACTTTCTCTCCGTCCTAGCAATGCTCCTCCTCGAGAGCGTAGCCCGACTTTCAGCCTACTACCCGCCGTCCCTTCTCACCAAAGGCCGTGCACCATCCCGACGGGCCGCCAACCACGCCCTCCCCCGAATCTACCTGCACAAACTCCTCACCCTCCCCTCCCCCCTCCCCTTCCTCACCAGCCACACGGTCCTCTCCCTCCTCCGCTGCGCCCTCTTCACCGCGCTCAACATCCTCTTCGGCTGGAACCGCATCCGCTACTCAACCGACTACCAACTCTACGGCTGGCTGGCCCTCGCCAACGGCGGCCTTGCCCTCCTCCTCCCAACACGCACCAACCTCTTCTCCGTCGTCGCCCGCATCCCCGCCCCCACCCTCCTCATGTACCACCGCTGGGCGGGCGTCGCCGCCGTCGTCCACGCCAGCTTGCACTTTGGCCTGACGGCCCAGCAATACATCCAAACCCATCAGTTTGGCATCGTGGCGGAGAATGCGCGCATCCGCGTGGGGATAATGGCGTGGGCGGCGCTGGCCTTGATGTTCATCACGTCGCTGCGCGTCGTCCGGCGGCGGGCGTTTGAGGTCTTCTGCTTCGTCCACTTTGCGTTCCTGGTCTTTGCGGCCGGGGCGCTGTACCACGCCTCGCACGCCGTGGAGTTTTTGGTTCCTGGGCTGGTGCTTTGGGGTGTGGATAGGGCCGTGAGGCTGTACTATGCCTTTGGGCGGGGGGTCGCGGTCCTCGAGGTTGTGCATTGTCCA